>CXWF01004218.1_pt1 | contig 117659 bp, 112 predicted proteins | sample 468421 | NCBI WGS metagenome assembly CXWF01 (sample SAMEA2620812, study PRJEB7988) | marine metagenome | biome: marine biome (ENVO:00000447); feature: surface water layer (ENVO:00002042); material: "saline water (ENVO:00002010), including plankton (ENVO:xxxxxxxx)" | depth 5 m
GGCTCCAGTACCAAAAACTCCCGACAAGAATTATTGGCGCGAACTTCATTGCATCGACTAATCATTACAAAAGGTCTTCGTTCGAATGATACATATTCACGAATCATACTGAGTGTAATGATTACTCCTTCGGAGCCGTCGATTTCATTACGTTCTTGGCTCGCCAATAATTCTAAATTCGGTGTAGTTGGAAGCTTTTTTGAAATTGTCAGGACTATAAAAGGACAAAAAAGCTCCTTCAAAATGACAAAGTATTTAGTGATTTGGAGCTTTGGAGGGAAGAGTATCGCCATTACATAAGATCCTGAAACAAGTTCAGGATGACCCAGCTTTTGTGCCTTCGTGTTTCTGTGGTAAAAAACCATCTATCTATAATCCAACATATTCGAATACGCGTGGCACATCATTTCCTGGGAAGCTCCCGCAAAGTACATCATAAAAACAGTAAGGTTTGCGATCTGAACTCTGAAGTAGCCGTTGTCTTCGTATTTACGGGAAGAAACGATCGCATCTTTCTGGATGATTCTGAATTCGGCAGTGTTCTGGATCTTTTCGATCAGATCATAATCTTCCATGATTCTAAAATCTTCACGGAAGCCACCGAGTTTATCAAATAAAGATCGGGTTATAAAAAGAGTTTGGTCTCCACCACGAACCATAATTCGGTCAAAGCGAGTACAATATGAATTGATCCTCAATAGTGGGGTAGGATAGTGATCAAATTTGTAGCGATAACAACCCGATTGAAATCCCATTTCAAGTGACTCATTAATATCATCTATATAAGAAACAGGAGGGAAGGAATCTGCATGTACAAAGTATAAAATGTCGTTAGATGATTGTTCAGCGCCCACATTCATTTGAGCAGCTCTTCCTTTACGATCAGATTGTATGCATCTAAATCCCAGAGATTGCACTATCTCAAAAGTTCTATCAGAACTGCCACCATCCACAACTATAATTTCGTTGTCATCGCCGAACTTATTTGCGTTAAAAAGATGTTTAAGCAAATCCGGTATCGAATTTTCTTCGTTATATGTTGGGATAATTATACTTATCGCCATTTAGATAATTACAGTTTTGTGATGATATTTGAGCTTTACAATATGATATTAAATTACGTATTCAATTTTGTAACAGATTTAAACAAATTTATAAGGGTTAAATCATGAAAGGTTTATCTGCATTTTTACTTATAGCAATTATGATGGCTTTTTCGACTTACACATCGGCTCAGGAAATGGATAGTTTGATCACAGAAACCTCCTATGCTGAACTTTCCATGATACTTCTTCAGAATGTCCGTGATGGAAACCCAACTCAGAAAATTGAAGACAAATTAGCTACTGTTTCCAGGGAAGAACTGAATTCTGATCTTGACACCGAATCTGAGAAAAAAGCTTTTTGGTTGAATGTATACAACGCTTATGTTCAAATACTTTTAACAGAGAAGCCGGAGCTTTTTAAAGACAGAAATTCATTCTTTGGATATAATTTCTTTTCCTCACCACAGGTAACTATCGCCGGAAAGGAATTGAGTTTTGATGATATAGAACATGGAATTATCCGTCACTCAAAAATAAAACTAGCTTTGGGATATTTAGACAAATGGTTTCCCAACGATTATGAAGTGATGTTCCGTTGGGATGAAGTTGATCCAAGAGTTCATCTTGCATTGAATTGCGGTGCTAAATCATGTCCATACATTGCAATCTATGATCCGGAAAGGGTAGAAGAGCAATTAGATATTATATCGAAGCAGTATCTGGAAAAGACTACAGTGTATGAAGCTGATAAAGATAAAGTGAAAGTAAATACATTGATGAGTTGGTTTCGCGGCGATTTTGGAGGTAAAGCCGGAGCCGTTGAAATGCTTAAAAAATATAATGTGATTCCACAGGATGCTGATCCTTCAGTTAGCTTTTTAGAATATGACTGGACACTTGAACTGGGTAACTACACTGATATTTAATCTTTTAGCTGATATAATTTCACAGGTATTTTCACATTGATCTCACTGCCTTTTCCAATTTCTGATACAATAGTTAGAGTTCCGTTCATAGATGTTATAAGGTGTTTAGAAAGTTGAAATCCAAAACCAAAGCCTCGTTCATTGTCTGTTCCCGGTGTTGATTGGGCTTGATGATTCATCATCAAATCAATCTGTTCTGCTGTCATACCAACACCACTATCTTTTACGGAAAAAGCTAATTTGGCTTTGGCTTCTGTTACTTGTTCAAAAGAGAGATGTATTTCAACGCTTCCGTCTCTTTCTGTGAATTTTATGGCATTTGAGATCATATTTCCGAATATCTGAAGTATTTTATTTTTCGGAAACAGTAACTCTTTATGTTCAAGTTCAACCACAACTTTGAAGTTAATGTCTTTTAGTTGAGCTTGAGGTTTATACAGATCAATTAATTTTTCTTTGAGAATGGCAAGCGTTAGGGATTCTCTTTTGTAGTCGCTTTGTTTTTCTAATTCTCGATGTGTTGAAAGTATTTCATCTGCAAGATCAAGAACAGATTTCCCACCTTTATGGATCATTTCAATTAACTCTATGATATCAGAGATACTTTGTTCTTCTGCATTATCTTTTATGATCTGAGAAAGTCCGATAATTCCACCAATTGGGCCACGGATGTCATGACTTACTTTTCGTGATACATCATCTGCTTCTTCAAGCTTTTCCTTCAGATCCTTGACAAGTTTTCGATGTTCTAAGCGTCTCATCACTTCTTCCGCAATGATCTTTAACATTTCAATTTTTTCAGGAGAAAAGGAATGATTTTTTTTATCCATCACGCAAACTGCTCCAATACTTATGCCATCTTTAGTCTTTAAAGGAACACCGAAATAATATTTAAGGCTTGGATCACCCGCTACGTAAGGTTTGTCTTTGAAGTCTTCACTTTTATCTAAATCAGAAAGCTCTAAATAATCTTTTTCGTGGATGGTATAATCACAAATGGAATCATTTCTGGAAATTTGATTCTGATCCATTCCAAATTCTGAAATTGACCATTGTGTATTTGCTCCTATAAGATTGATTAGAGAGATAGGAGTTCCTGAAATATGAGCTGCTAATTTTGAAAGATCATCTAAGTCTTCAAACTCTCTTGAATAGTCAATGTCATAGTCCGCAAGTGTGGTAAGACGATCTAATTCCTTCTTTTCGTTTGTGATGTTAGTCATTGTTTATTTGAACGTATATTTACCGACACATTATGAATCGAATTTACAACAGGGCACAGCTGCTTATTTTTTAGCATAACTCCAAAAGTCAACCCGGTTCAAAGCTATGTAAGGTACAGCCAATACTTTGTTTTTCCTGTCAATTCCGATATCGGCCGGCCTACCAATTGTGTGAATAAGAATTCTACTAGTTGAACCATCGTGAACACGAATGCTTTGATCGACCTGACTTGCTACTAAAAGCATTCCTTCATCAAATTCTAAACCGTCGAAGTTTCCACCTTGGAATGTGTAGTGTTCTTTCAAGTCTTTAGTGATTCTGAATGAATAAAATGTTGTGTCACCGCGCCAAGGAGCAAGCACAAACTCGTTTTTCAGAAGACTCAAGGTAATTCCATTTGGATATACAGGAAGAGAATCCAAGAATACAGAAGGTGAGTCGTTTTCTATTTTATAGACAATAGGTTTTCCGGTGTCAGTTACATAAATACTTCCGGAGCCATCTCCTGAAACATCATTAAGGAAACCCGGCTGAAAAGATGAGAAATCAATGAACTTTTGCTGAACTCCGGTTTTGGTGTCAAAGACATGAACACCTGTTACATCAGCTACCCAAAGTGATCCTTTTTCAATATACATACCTCTGGGAGCGTGAAACGGAAACTCATCTGTTCCGGTCATGAAATTCATTTCAACTACATTTCCTTCAGCATCTACTTTAGTAATAAAGCCATTGCTGTCAAGATCATTTCCACCACCATTGAAATTCGAAATGAAATACACATTTTGTGATTCATCATACCGAACAGCTTCAGGTTGGCTGAGTCCTTCTACAGAAAAGAGGATAGAGGTAGAATCCTGAACGGTTTCAAAATCGGCTGTTATGGATTGCTTCTTTTCTGGAGTAGTGCAGGATATAGCTGTTAAAAAAGCTAGTAAAGTTAAAGAAAGTAATTTCATGATTCATTTTTTAAGTTGAATGAAAGTCACCTTCTTATCTCAGATTTACAAGTACGGCTTAGAAAGAATTTGTAAATGTTTGATGCTGGTTTTGCCTGAACAGGTATATGTTTAGGCTATTCCTTGTTCCGATGCTTTGCGTCGGAACAAATCAGCTAAGCTTTAATCTTTATAAAAGAGATCTTATTTAAAAAGATCTATTTAACCTGAAAAATAATCTGAAATGCCAAAAAATAATCCGACGCAAAGCATCGGAGCTAAGTAAAATCAAATTATGATGAAATAATCAAACATTAACCGGTACATGCTCCGGTTTTGCGTTCTTGTAAGAAGGTCGTGGCTTCAATCCGAACAACTCAAACATATGCATGTCTTCGTCCAGTTCGTTGTTGTCGGTGGTTAGAAGTTTTTCTCCGGTAAAGATAGAATTGGCACCTGCCATAAAACAAAGGGCTTGTTCTTCATAACTCATGCGAACACGTCCGGCAGAAAGTCGAACCATAGATTGCGGCATCAAAATTCTGGCGGTAGCGATCATTCTGGCCATATCCCAACTTGGTACTTTAGGCTGATTTTCCATCGGAGTTCCTTTTACAGCGATCAACGCATTCACAGGAACAGACTCAGGATGCTGATCTAAATTAGACAGTGTATAAAGTAATCCGATTCTGTCTTCGTGGGTTTCACCCATCCCAATTATTCCACCGGAACAAACAGAAATATTATTGTCTTGAACTTTCTTGATCGTATCTAAGCGATCATCATAAGAACGGGTAGTGATGATCTTTTTATAAAAGTCTTCGCTGGAATCAAGATTGTGATTATAAGCATACAATCCGGCTTCTTTAAGTTGAGCAGCTTGTTCATCATTCAACATTCCAAGTGTAGCGCATACTTCAAGTCCCATATCAGCTACAGAAGAAACTACATCCAGAACTTCATCAAAATCTTTATTACGTCGTGCACTTCTCCATGCGGCTCCCATACAAAAACGAGTGCTTCCCGCTTGTTTGGCTCGCTCAGCAGAAGCCAGGATCATTTCCTTAGGCATCAGCTTCTCTGAATCAACACCGGTGTCATAACGCGCTGATTGAGGGCAGTAAGCACAATCTTCAGAGCAACCACCAGTCTTTATTGATAGAAGGGTACAGACCTGTACTTCGCCCGTTTCATGATATTCGCGATGGACTGTAGCAGCTCTGTAAATTAACTCCATTAATGGAGTATGGTATATTTCTGAGATTTCTTCTTCGGTCCAATCGTTACGAATCACTGACATAAGTATATTTTTTCTGATAATGATTTACTCATCCAAAAGTAAGAGGTATCGCCTCAAATGCCAATCCATAATTTCATTTATTAAAAGGAATAAAAGTGCTATCGTAAGACTAAAAATTATATGAAAGAAGTTTTGATTTCCGGTAAGGCGTCCTTCAAAATAGAAGTTCCCTATAAATTGTATGAAACAGGTGCAACAAATGAAAAGAAGCCTTTAATCGTATATTTACATGGTTACAATCAAAATATAGAACGCTTTGAAGGCTATGTAGAATCCTTGTTTGATATAAAGGCTTATCATTTGTTCATTCAAGCTCCATATCCCATTTTTGATGAAACTCGCACTAAGAAAGTAGAAGATTGGGGCAGGAGCTGGTATCTATTTGATGGAGAGCAGCAACAGTTTGTGAAATCACTAGAATTATCCTCAGAGTTTATTCAAGAGATTGTGGACGGTTTACTTCCTAACATAAAAGTGAATAGAATTTGTTTATTTGGCTACTCAATGGGTGGATATCTTGCAGGATATTTTATGCTTTCAAGATGGAAGCATGTAAATGAAGCTGTAATTATTGGCGCAAGAATTAAAACAGAGGTATTTGAAAACAAGATAAATGAAGCGAATCATATAAATGTGCTTGCCTTGCATGGTAAAGGAGATACCAATGTTTATCCCGAACCCCAAAAAAAAGAGATCGAAAAACTTAAAAAAGAAGGGTTTAAGGCAGAATTCAAATTAATCGATGCAAAGCATAAGCTTATTCAGCCATTTATTGATGAAACTTTGCTCTGGTTAAAAAAAATAGGATACTAATTGTAATAAATTTATCAGCTGGTTAGGTTTTCTTTCTAATGTTTGTTAATTTTTTCTAACCATCATTAATTAAAAGCAATCTGATCAATCAATATTAAATAGCTTATGAAAATTCTTGTTGTTGAAGACGATCCATCGGTAAGAACTCTTGTAAAAGCAGTTTTGGAGCATAACGGTAATTCAGTTTTAACCGCTGAAACAGCTAAAGATGGTCAGGCTTTAGCCACCGGTGAGAAATTTGAAATGATTGTTCTTGATCTCGGTTTGCCTGATGGAGATGGTTATGAGGTTTGCAAGTACATCAGAGATGAAGGGGTAACTACTCCTGTTCTCATTTTGTCTGGAGAACAAGAAACTGATGTAAAAGTAAAGTGCCTAAAAGTAGGTGCGGATGATTATCTGACTAAACCATTCAATACTGAAGAGCTGTTAGCCAGAATGGAAGCCATCCAAAGACGAACAGAATCATCCGGTGATCAAACACTTACATGCGGTGAAATTAATGTGGATCTGTTAAAAAGAGAGTGTAGCGTAAATGACAATAAACTACAGCTCACAAATAACGAATTTAATCTTCTTGTTTATTTTATCAAGAATAAGAACAGAATTATAACTCAGGAAGAACTAGCAGAAAAAGTTTGGGATATACATTTTGATACTCAAACAAATTATATAAATGTTTACATCAGTTATTTAAGAAAGAAAATTCGCGAATACACTGAAACAGATTACATAGAAACTATTCGTAAAAAGGGTTTTACGTTTCGTTGTAATTAATCCCAAAGACATTACCAAAGCCGTTTCTGAATAAGAGACGGCTTTTTTTGTTTAACTTTACTACATGAATAAAGAATTAATTGAATATTTGAAGGATTTTATATCTGAAGCCAGGTGGAAGCGAATGAATGAGGTTTTAGATTTACGAACACAACATATAACCGTTGTTCTTGAGGATATTTATCAGCCACATAATGCCAGTGCTGTTCTTAGAAGTTGTGACGGATTCGGAATCCAGGATGTTCATGTTATAGAAACTAATAACGAATTTGATGCTTCTTCAGAAGTTACTATAGGTGCGGATCAATGGCTTTCCATACATCGATATAATAAACCTAAAGCAGATAATGTTTCTGAATGTTTCTCTACTTTAAAAGAAAAGGGGTATCAAATAGTTGCAACAACTCCACATGAAAATGATCACAATTTAGATGAATTGGATATTTCAAAACCTACAGCTTTGGTTTTTGGAACAGAACTGGAAGGAGTAACTGCTCAGGTATTAGAACAAGCCGATTCTTTTGTTAAAATTCCTATGTCTGGTTTCAGTGAAAGTTTTAATATTTCTGTTAGTGCGGCTATTTGTTTGTACGATACTTCCACCAGATTGCGAAATACAGTTTCAAGATCTGATTGGGGATTATCAGAAGAAAGGAGAGAAGAACTCCTGCTTGAATGGGTTAAGCAATCTATTAAAGCAGGAGATCAACTAGCTGATAAGTGGTTGTCTGAAAATAATTATTAACGTGGTAATCTAACGTCCAGATCAGCAACTGCATAAGCAAAAACAGCCATTGTAGCTACACATTCGTTAAAGTCATCTATATTTAGTTTATCTATTGTGTCTACTGCTGTATGATGAAACCAAAAGTACTTGCTCCCATCAACATTTAGTCCCATACCGGGAACTCCGTTTCTCATTAGTGGGCCAATATCAGCTCCACCACCACCTTTTCTAACTTCACCTGAATCGGCAGGTTTAAGAAGTTCGCCAATTTCACTTAATATTTTATAAGCGTCATCACTTCCACTGAATCCAAATCCTATCGGATCAAAAACCCCTGCATCCGATTCCATAGCAAGAATATGATTGTCCAATGATTTTTCGTCTTCCTGAACCCAACGTAAATATTCGTTTGCACCTCGTAAACCATTTTCTTCATTTGTCCATAAAACAACACGAATGGTTCTTTTAGGACGAACTCCTGTTTCTTTAATAAGACGTAAAGCTTCCCATGCTGCTACACATCCTCCGCCATCATCCATTGCTCCGTGTCCGTTATCCCAGGCATCAATATGTCCACCCATTACGATGATTTCTTCAGGAAACTCGCTCCCAGTAATTTCAGCAATTACATTTCTGGATTGTGCATCCGGTAAATTTTTAGCTTCCATTTTTAAAGTAAGAGTCACAGTCTCACCACGTTTTATAAATCGCTCTATTAGATTAGCATCTTCTACGGTTAGAGCAGCGTGAGGAATTTTTTTTACACCTTCTTCGTAGCTCATTGTACCTGTATGGGGGGTTTGCATAGAGTATGAAGCTACAGAAGCTAAAACGCTTGCTACAGCTCCATGTTTTGATGCCGCAGATGCTCCATTCACTCTATATTGTACAGTTTGACCATAAGTTGTAAAAGGAACATTGAATAAAACTATTTTTCCTTTGGCTTCAGCACTTTTAGATTCCAGATCTTCAAAACTTTTCACTAACAAAACTTCCGCTGTAATTCCATCTTTAGGAGTTCCGACACTACCCCCTAAACTTGCCATTGGGAGATTCTTTGTAATAGGAGCAGTTAATGTTGCGGATTCGTTACCTCGAACCCAATGAGGTACAGTAACAGGTTGTGTCCAAACTTTATCAAAACCATCTTTTTTCATTTCCTGAACAACCCAATCAATCCCATTTTCAAGAACTTCTGAACCGCTTAACCTAGGACCGTAATAATCAGTAAGGTGTGCAAGTCTTTCAAAACCAATATTGTTTGATAATGCAGATTTTATAAGATCATTAGCTGTTTTCTCTACATTCTGTTTAACTAAAGGCTGGCTTATTGCTAGAAATGGGGTGAGTAAAACAAAAAATAAGGGATAAAGTTTATTCAGTTTCATGAATTCAAATTAAGTGTTAAAATTTAAATCAAGAAAATGAAAAGGGAGGACTTATGCTTAATGGAATTGCAAAATAATGTGCAATTAGTCCATAGATTTGGTGTTTTTTCGGGCTATTTCCTGAAAGAGTAAATATTCTTCCGGTGAAATATCTGCGAAAAGATAATTGATAGGATTGACTTTGCGTTTGTTTAAATGAATTTCATAATGAAGATGAGGTCCTTCAGTAAGACCTGAGTTACCCGAGTATCCAATCAACTGGCCTCTTGTTACTTCGGCACCGCGTTTAATTTCTTTGGGAACTGATGAAAGGTGAGCGTAGAGTGTCTCATATCCATAACCGTGATCTATGACGATAATTCTTCCTAAAGTTCCCCTTAAACCAACATATTTGATCTTACCATTAGCTGTAGAGTAAACAGAACTACCAATATCAGCTCTAAAATCAGCACCACCATGAGTTCTTGGGTACCCTAATACAGGATGTTCTCTCATTCCGAAACTACTTAAAAGGATACCTGAGGTTGGCTTAATAGCCGGAAGATGATGTAGCTTATCTTTGTTTGTGTTGTAAGCTTCTTTAAGCTCTTCAAAACTAAGTTTTTGAATACTTATTCGTCTTTCAAGATTATCGATTTTAGAAGAAGTCCACCTTAATAATTCAGCTGTAGATTGATTGTAAACATCAAAATCAGTGTTAGGGGCAGCACCACCTGAACCGGCTTCACGTTCATCTGCAGAAATTTCTTCCAATCCTAAAACAGATCTGTACACTTCATTATCAGATTCAGCTATTTCTTTAAGCTGGTTATCAATATCAATTAAAGAATTTTTAGTAGTTTCGAGTTGCTTATAGAGCACTTCGTTCTCAGCTTTCAGAGCTAATTCTGCCGGAGTTCCTACATAACTGGAAAGAAATATAATACCAAAACCGGAAAGGAATACTCCAGTAAGAATCCAAATAGATAAGTTGTAGATGATCTGTTCCGCTTTATTATACTCCATTGGTATAAATTCGCAGCTTTCCTCATCGTAGTAGTAATGATTATGTAGTGACATATCCTATTTTAAAACCTAACAAATTTACGTACTTGAAGTTTCCAAAACAAAGAGTAGTGGAACATTCTAATGTTACTCTAAATCTCCTTCAAAATACTCTATTGCTCTTTTAGGTGTAGCGTCAAAATCGCCAGTTTTAGTTGCTATTTTTGCCTGAATCCTATCCTGAAATGCTTTTGCGGGATCATAGCCATAATGTTTCAATAAATAGTTCATGGCAATTACTTCGGCAATCACTGTTATATTCTTTCCGGGAGTTATCGGAAGGTGAATTAAAGGGATATCCAGACCAAGTATTGCTACTGAGTCGTGGTTTAAACCTGTTCGTTCTACATCTCTGGTTTCGTCCCAAAGTGTTAATTCTAGAACAACTTCCAATCTTTTTTGGTAACGGATAGATCTTATTCCAAACATGGACATAACATCAACTATCCCAAGCCCTCTGATTTCCATAAAATGCTTACTTATTTCGGTAGCAGAAGACAGCAGTACATTACTTTTTTTAGTTAACATAACTACATCATCGGCAACTAACCGATGGCCACGTTCGATCAGATCAAGTGCTACCTCGCTTTTCCCGATTCCGGATTTGCCGGCAATAAGAATTCCAATTCCATATACATCAACCATGGCTCCATGCACCATTGTTTGTGTGGCAAACTGATCTTCTAAAAAATCCCGAAGCAAATACATAAACCGTGTGGTTTCTACGGGAGTTGTATATATAGGAATGGAAGCTTCTTCTGCCAATTTGATTAAATTATCAGCAAGCTTATTACCATCAGTTAAAAATATAACCGGCAAATCAAACGCAGTAATATTCTTGAAAGCATTTGTTTGCTCTGTAGGGGAGAGGTTGTCCAGAAACTGAGTTTCCGTATTCCCAATAATCTGAATTCTCTTGTATGTAAATAAATCTGTGTAGCCGGCAAGAGCCATTCCCGGTCTGTGAAGATCAACTTCATAAACGTATCTGTATTGGGCACAATCACCTGAGGTACAGGCTGTTAAATTTAGTTGAACACGTTCTCTTAACTTTTGCACCATGTAAGAAACGGTGATCTTCTCTTTACGAGGAATTGGCTCACTGGCTGAAAAAGGCATTAATGTACTTCTTGAAGTTTTTGTTTATATCGTTTTAGCTGTCTTGTTGCCACATCAACCGCAACGGAAATGGCTTTTTCATACGACTCGGCTTTTTCATTCACTGCTATAACTTTTCTTGGTACTTTTAAGATCAGCTCTGCCTTTTGAGGATATTTTGGATCAGAAGTTGGCTCTAAAACAATGTCGCAAGAGACTATACGATCATAAAAGTGTTCTAATTTTTCAACACTACCTTTACTAAATTCTTTAAGATTTTCGCTTGCATCAAAATGTCTTGAGGTGAATGAAATATTCATTTGTTCTCCTATTAGTTTTACGTTTTAGCTCTTGGATGTGCATTCTCATACACATTTTTGAGTCTCTCTACACTAGTGTGAGTGTAGATCTGGGTTGCTGCTAAATTGGCGTGACCCAAAAACTCTTTAATTATTCTGATGTCTGCCCCGTTATCAAGCATATGTGTTGCAAAACTATGCCTTAATACGTGAGGGCTCTTTTGTGTTACCTCGCTAGTTTTAGTTAAATATTTCTCAACAATACGTTGTGCGTTTCTTGCATACATTCGTTGCCCATGTGCGGAATGAAACAATCCTTTTGTTGCATCATTGTCTGTCTGATTTCCAAATAGTTTCTCTTTCGTTTTTAGATGTTCCTTCAACGCAGTAGCTGCTTTATTACCTAATGGAATAATCCGTTGTTTATTTCCTTTACCTGTAACAATAATTTGATTATTTCTAAGGTCAACTTCTGAGAGGTTTAATTGTATCAACTCACTTAAGCGAATTCCAGTTCCATAAAATAATTCAAGTAACGCTTTATCTTGCCTTCCGGATGGAGTTTCTGTATTGATAGAATCCATCATTCGTTCAATGTCTGAACTGTTTACTGTTTTTGGGAGCGTTTTATCTTTTTTGGGAACAACCAATAATTGAGCTGGGTTTTTATCTATATGTCCTCGCTTAAAACAGTATTTAAAAAAAGATCTTAAAGTAGCCACTTTACGAGCAATGGAACTCTTAGCAAGCCCTTTATCTGAAAGATCTCCTAACCAAAGCCTTATAGTTAACCGGGTTACTGATTGTACAGTTACTAAGTCATTTTCTTGTTGTTCCTGATCTGCACAAAATGTTAAAAAAGAGTTGAGATCATTTCTGTATGAAGTGATAGTGTGAGGTGAAGCATTCTTCTCAACAGCCAGGTATTTGAGGTATTTTTCGATGATCACTTTCATTGGTGGAATATGTATATCCATCAACAAAAAAGAAAACAATTATGAAAATAAAATGAAGAAAATTCTAGTTTAGTTTTCTTCCTTTCCAACGCACAGGTTTTTTGGCATAATGGTCAGTCAGACATTGTATTCCAAGTGCTTGAAACCAAAGCACTCCAACTGCATGAGTGAAAGAAGAATAAATGTCCCACTTAAAGCAATAATTGAGGGAAGCTCTTTGCAGAAAAATTAAAATTAGAGCTGTAGAAGACCAAATAAGTAGTTCAACAGAATTGGTTTGAAAACCATAAAAGAAAGTGAAAAACGGAGCTACAAATACAATTAGATGTAAAATGGACATCAATAAAAAGAAAACTGTGTTCTTGCCAAAGCCAACAAAAAAGTTTTTCCTAAGTCCATTCCATAGTTCATTGTTAGAAGCATACATTTTGCAATATACCAAGTCTACACCTTGAAGCATTTTTAAAACTAATCCGCTTTTCTTGATATTTTTGGCGAGTTCCACATCTTCAATAATTTGATCTTTAACAGATTCATGACCATTTATTTTTGAGTAAGCATTTTTATTAAAAGCTATAAACTGTCCACAGGCTGCAGCGAATTTTGGAGCTAATTTATTCCTTAAAAAAGCAGGAAGCCATTTTGGTTCCTTCTCAACATATCTGGCAGGTAATAATGTATAAAGAGCAAAATAGATCAGTGGAATCACTTGTTTTTCCCAAAAGGAATCCAAAATCTGCTCCGGCCATACTGTTATTGCATCTACATCAGAAAGCTCTGAAACTGCTTTAGGAATTGCATCCGCATCTAACCAAACATCTGCATCTATGAAAATTAAAATCTCGCCGGAAGCAGCTTCACTTAGCTGATGACAAGCCCATGGTTTCCCCAGCCAGTCATTTGGTTTTTCTTTTCCTTTGATATGTATCAGGTTATTAATAATTCCCGAAAGCTCTGCTAAAATTTCTCCGGTGCCATCGGTAGATTGATCATCAAGAACCAGAACTTCAAAATTTGGATAGTTTTGTTTTAGAGCAGAAGTCACACAGCGTTCTATTACCGAAGCTTCATTTCTTGCCGGGATACAAATACTGACTTTTGGTTTTTCAGAAGAGTCGGGAACGATTGTGTTCTTTAAACCTTTAAAATCAATCAAATTCATACCAAGTATAAAACTCGTATAAATTAAAAAGCATACTGATATGTATAAAAGGATCATCATTTAGTGATGGAAGTTAATGAAGCTGAGGTTGTAGTTCACTCAAAAGATTCTGATAATTGCCCATGAATATTTCTACAGATCATTTTGACGAAAACCCTTTTCGAAATAAGCCATCAGGAGGATACGAGTGGTGGTATTTTGATGCATTGAGCAAAGATGGAAATTGGTCTTTTGTTATCATTTTCTATCAGGGAAATCCTTTTTCTCCGGAATACATTCGAAATATCGAAAAAAATTCTACAGATCCGGATGAATTTCCTGCAGTCAGTATCTCCATTTACAATAGAAATAAAACAGAGTTCTACAGCTTTGTGGAATATTCAGCTGATGATTTTAACTGGGATAAGGAGTCGGACTCGTGTTCGGTAGGACCTCACAGCTTTTCGAAATCTGAAAACCATTCAAAGTTGGTTTATTCGATCGTGTTGAATGATGTTTTACCGTCCGGTCATTCCATTAAAGCAGAGCTCGAATTCAACAGTTCTATAATTACTGAGCCAACAATTGATTCAAAAAAACCGAATGAGCACCATTTCTGGAATTTAATTCAGCCTAAAGCAGCAGTATCAGGTTCAATTGAGATTATTGGGAAGTCCGGTATTCAAAAGATCGCTTTTAATGGTTCTGGTTATCACGACCATAATGTTGGTTTAGAACCCATGAAAGAAGATTTTAAAGATTGGTACTGGGGAAGGTATCATTTCGAGAACTCCACTCTGATCTACTATGTGATGAACCAAGTAAATGAAAAACAGCATAAAGCCTGGCTTTTTTCAAATGAAAACGGAGAGGTAATTGATGAATTTTCGGCTGTTGATACAGAAGTATTTCTCAGAAATATGTTTGGTTTAAGATCAGCCAGAAAAATAACATTGAAGTCGGGGTATAGCGAAGTTACTGTACAGGCTGCATTACCTCTGGATGACGGACCTTTTTACCAACGGTTTTTAGGTCAGGCTATAATGCATAAAGATGGCAAGGTTTTAGTGGCTGAAGGAATCTCAGAATACATCTATCCCGAAAATATTTACTCCCAAAAGTTCTGGCCGGCTGTAAAAATGCGTCTGAGATTTGCGAACAAAAAACCTCATTGGGTTCAAAGATTTAAGATGTTCTATGAATGGACTTGGTGACATAAAGCTAACAGCTATTTGCTGTTAGCTGTTAGCTTTTTTCAAACCGCTCATCAGTAAAACCCGCAACTTTTCTGGTTTCTGTGAGCAATTCATGTAGATTCTTTTCAAATTCAGTAGTTAATTCTGATTTTGAAAGTGAACGATCAATGGTCATTGCTGCACCAATATTGATATACAGCTCCGGCTTGCTGTCACGGAATGTATGAAAGTAAAAAGCTATGGGAACAAAGTCGATTTCTTTATCCGCATTTTGATACAACCAAGACAATCCTTTCTTAAATTCTGGTTTTGATGCTGAAACAGGGGTGATTTCTCCTTCAGGAAAAATATATAAGCTTGAATTAAGCTTTTTCAAACTATCAATAGCGAATCTGAGTGATCTTAAGGTGGAACGGGGATCAGAAAGGTTGATAGAAAATGCTCCAATTTTGGAAAAAAACCTGTGCTTACGCATCTGCTTATCCTCCATAAATGCCCGTGCTGTTTGATGAAACACATTTCTGCTTAAAAAAAGTGGAAGTAAACCATCCCACCAGAGATTGTGATTCATGTAATAAACAGTCTTTGCATCAGTATCCGGCTCATAATCCTGTTTAATAAAGATATTTTTAAACCGGCGTCTTAGTAACCAACGGGTATACAGATCAAAAAACCAGATCAGAAAACGGGATTCTTTAGCAGGGATAAAATTCAATTCAATTCTTTTTGGTGATGATAGGGTGTTCTGCCTTATCTTTCAATTATGAAGAAGCACAGACACAAACCAATCGTTCAAATTACGAATCCTGAAATTGATAAATATTCGGAAGTTCATACAAGTCCTGAAAGTAAGGATATTCAAAATTTGATCAACTCCAGCGATGAAGAACTCCTATACATAGACATGCTGAGTGGGAGAGTGGTTGGTCAACTTCTTAAAATGCTGGTAAAAATCTCGGGAGCTAAACGAATACTTGAGATCGGAACTTTTACAGGATATTCAGCAGTAATGATGGCGGAAGCTTTACCTGAAGATGGAGAAGTGATCACCCTGGAAATGAACCTGAAGTACCAGAAAATAGCTCAGAATCATTTTGACAAAAGTGAAGCGGGGCATAAGGTTACAATGATCCGTGGAAACGCTCAGAACACCATAAAAGAGCTCACAGGTACATTTGATCTGGTTTATTTGGATGGAGATAAATTGAGATACTCATTTTACTTTGAGCAAGTTATGCCATTGCTCAATTCCGGAGGACTCATTATTGCAGATAATGTACTTTGGGATGGAACGGTTTTAGACCCTGAAGATAATAAAGCAAAGGCCATTGCTGCATTCAACAAACTTGTTGCTGAGGATAAAAGGGTAGAGCAAGTATTACTTCCCGTAAGAGATGGAGTGAATGTTATTAGAAAAAGGTGACATTGTTTTGTCACAAAAACACGAAATCACTAAAGGGTTAAATTGAGTAGCTCTTAATTATATTTAGATTCAAAAACTTCTCTCACTTCCCAGGCTTTGCAAGCTCCTAACGCACCACCTAGGGAAGAAGGGAAAAAAGAGAGTAAATAAATACCAGCATTAACAATCATGAAATCACCTTTGAAAATTGGAATAATTAGGCTAATAATGAACATTAGAAAAACAAGAATAGTAAAAATCCAAAAGAAGAAAACAGCTGAGTCAAAAAGTTCTCTGCTCATATGACCTTTATTCTTATGCTGAAACTCTAATACTTCTCTGACTCCATAAAAACTAGCATAAGAAAATACTGCGCCTAAAATCGGAAAGATCATACCGTCAGGTAATCCAATAAAAATTAAACCTATTAATAACATCAAGGTGTGCCACGTTATCAAAAACTTTGGTACCCAAAGCTCTGTAAGTATGTAATATTTAGGTTTTTCCATATCTAAACCCTTAAGATCTATCTAAACAATTCATTCATACAAATCATCAACATCAGCCTTGCTAAGGTCAATAAAAAGCTGAGCCATTTTTTGGCATATATCCTTAAAGAATCGCTCTCCTTTTTCAGCTGAAGACGCTTTTGGGTCACCAATTCCGGTATCTTTTGTTACTTTTGACCAAGGACGTTCACTCCAAGCCCAGTCTTCATTAAAAGCAGCTATTTTGATTTTTCTTTCAGCTCCGTCGCCCCATTCTTTTTTCGGTAATACTAGATGCGGTTCCAGATGAAGGACTAAACTGGTTTCCATTTCGTCAGCATGATCTCCGGGATCGGTAAAATACTTATATCTATTCAGCATTTTAGGCCAGAAAGTAACGCAGATTAACATGTCCGGATACAAAAGTCCAAGTTCCCGAACCATTGATTTAAAGTCGTTACCACCATGACTGTTAAGGATCATAAACTTATGAATACCCTGTCTGTTCAGCACTTCAATGATGTCTTTTAGTATGTGAAATTGAGTACTTGGGTTTAGATTTATATCCAGATAAATATCAGATTGGCCGGTATTAACACCGAATGGAATATTAGGTAATACAATTATATTTGCATCATTTTCCCAGGCAATTCTGGCTGATTCTTCAGCAATTGCTTTGCCTTCAATGTTATCAGTGGAGTAGGGAAGATGGTAATTATGGGCTTCCGTAGCTCCCCAAGGCAATACAGCAAGTTCAATATCCGCATCTTTTAAATGCTTCCAGTTAGTTTCAGCTAAGATGTAAGGTCTGATCATTATTCCTCAATTATCTATTTCAAGCACTCATAAACTACAAACTTATCATTCTCTGCTGTGATGGAGCAGGTTTTAAACAATTTATCTAAATGAGTTTTATAGTTCAGGTGTTTATTTGCTACCAAAACAAATCTTCCGGATCCTTTTAAACAGCTCTGAACCTGAGTAAACAGGTTAATTGTTACTTCAATGTTGGTTTCGTGTTCAAAATGGAAGGGAGGATTGGAAACTACCAGATCAAGTGATCCATCATCAACATCTTCCAAAGAATCATTCCAATAAAAATGTGCGCCTTCATGTACATTCATTTTTGAGGATTCGACCGCAAGGAAAGAGTCGTCCACTAAATGAACTTCTGCGTTAGGTTGCTGACTTAAGATATGATCCGCAATCACACCATTACCGGAAGCCAGATCAAGAATATTATTTTCTGATTCCTTAACTGAAAGATGTTCTAAAAGGAATTGAGTAGCATAGTCAATATGATCAGAAGAAAAAACTCCCGGGTACTGTTTGTACACTTTATCGCCAAATTGGATGTCGATCGTAACTGCTTGTTGCTCAATTTCTTTCTTATTTTTTAGAATGAGCAATCGGGCTTTTTTCTTTGCTTTTGATTGCTCGACTTCTTCAAAATATCTACTACTGATCTCGAGCAATTGTGGTGTGAAGTATTTGGTCATAAATCCACATACAATGACGCCATTTTCTCTTAATGATTTGTGTAATAACTGAAGATAGAACTCAAAAGCTTCCATTGATTTAGGAATCTTTATCACTCCTAAATCGGTATCAGGAAGTGACCCAAAAGGAGTTTTAATTGTGCGAGATTTCAAGACTAAAGAATTGCTAACATAATTCCTTTCAATAGCTTTTTGATGACTCTTATGGTTTACCACAGAAAGCGGTTGCAACTTGAAAAGGGTAGTGGCAAGAAAACCAAAGCGATCGTTTATCAATACTGAAGATTCATGCTCATCACTCAAATCGTTTATGTACTCAAGAATCAGTTCATCAGCTGCATTCCAGGGCTGTAGAGATCTATTTGTTGTAGATGGATATCTTTTAATATCAAAGTCCCGATCATTGTAAGTGTATTTCATTCCATAATGGATTTACAGACGAAATCAGGAATAATACCCGTAGATCGAATCTGTGATTCGTAATTATCTTCACGAGTATTTCCCGAAAGAACCAACATTGTTTTCACTCCAAACTTATTACCACCAAGGATGTCAGTCCGCAATGTATCTCCAACCATAAGGATATCATTTTTATTGATATACTCATCTTGGATAAGCTGCTCATAAGCATACATAAACATTTGCGAATCCGGCTTTCCGAAATGGATGAATTTTTTTCCAAGCATATTTTCTACCAGTTTTGCTACACCACCGGTAGCAATGGCAATATCGTTATGAGAAACAGGGTAGTAATAGTCAGAATTAGCCAAAATAACCGGCATATTTTTCTTTCTAAGGAGGTTTACTACTTTATTGATATCAATATTCCAGTCGAAACCTTCATCGTCTAAGAACACACAAGCTGATATGTCATCAATATTATTCAGATCAACATCAGCTACTGCAATATGTTCCAGACCTGCTTGTAGTATATAATCAGCAGAGTTTTCAGTTCCTAAATATGCAATTTTACCACTGGTGATCTTTTGTTCAAGAAAATGCTTTGCCATCATACCGGATGTGATCATTTCATGAAGATGAATACCCGGCAGACCTAATTCCACATATTTATCGACTTGTTGCTGTGGACTCCGGGATGCGTCATTGGTAAGAATCCTGAACAATTTTTGTTCATTTCGAATAAAAGCCAGAGTTTTATCCGCTCCATTAATCAATCCATTGTGGTTTTTTACTACGCCGTACGAGTCCAGCATAATAACTTTAAATTGTTTTGCAATATCGAAAAAGGAAGGGTAGCTCATTTAGTATAGATCTAAAGCGTTAAGTAATGGTTCAGCGTCAAATTTATCATCTAGAGTGGGTAAATGAATTTCTAATGCTTCTTTTTGAAGTTTAGTGGCAAATATCTCATGAAAGAAAAATCGACCGTATTTAATTACGTAAGTGAGAATAAAGAAACGATAAGACTCCTTTAGAAACCGAATTTCAAGTTCTGAAAGAGGAAAGATTTTATGATATGCTTTTAGAAAGATAATAAAGCGTTCTTCCATCATAACATCCACATTGTAGCTAAATACTGTTTTATCCCCAATATCGGAAGCTACACGACTAAAGAAATAGAAATCAAGCATTCTGGTACTCATCCGGAACCAGTCGTAATCCCACCTTGAAAAAAGCTTAAAATTTGGAGTGACAGAGAAGTTGCCAATATTCCAGTCTACAAATACAGGAATGGTTTCCAGTTCGCATCCTCCTAAAGATTTATAATTATCCAAGAAGAGGTGACAATGATCTCTGATCAACGATCTGTGAACGGGATATTCATATTTAGTAGATTTATCATCCAGAATCTCTAGAAGATCATGAATATCATCCTGCATGGTTTTAGATGATCTTGGTAAAGTAGCCTTTACAGTATCACAAGCTTTATGAAAGTAAGCTGTTTGCTGAGCTAATTTTACTATCTCATTTTTGTTCAGTCGCTTAGGGAGTTTATTCTTGATGTGAATAGGTCTATAAAAAACGACCCAGGCATCTATAATTTCACTTTGATAGCGATGAACAAACAACTTGTTTCCCTTCATTAAAGACCTGGCAAGGAAGTTCTCAAAAGGAGAGGGAAGGTTATTGGAAAGCGTATTTATGATGCTATGATCTTCAACAAAATGTTCGAACTTACCAAAGTAGGATAGTTTAGCTACAATAAAATTCTTGTCCCTGAGTGTTATTCTATACACGTGATTTGTGGAAACTTTCGCACTAATATCTACAATGTGAGCGATCTCTCGAGAACTATCATAGTTTTTCCAAGCTTCTCTGATTATAGTATCAAAGTCGATAAATGCCATTATACGATCTCAAAATATCTTTTCATTTCCCAGTTTTTCTGTTCTGGATCATATTGTTTCCATTCCCATTCTCTGGTTTTGATAAAATGGTTTGTAAATAATTCTCCAAATAACTCATTTGCAATGTCAGATTCTTTCATTGCTTTAGTTGCCTTATAAAGATTTGTTGGAAGAAGATTCGAATTCCCTTCATTATACTCATTTCCTGAAGTTGGCAATATGTCTAGCTTCAATCCATTTTTGATGCCATATAAGCCGGAAGCTAAACTGGCACACATACTCAAATAAGGATTCGCATCTGAACCTGGTACCCTGTTTTCTATCCTTATTGAATCTTCTGATGAGTTTACAACTCGAACAGCAGTGGTTCTGTTATCAAAACCCCAACTCGCAGTGGTTGGAGCCCAGGACCCCGCTACAAATCTTTTATAACTGTTAACTGTTGGGGCATACATTGGAAGGATATGAGGTAAACAAAATAAAATACCCGCTAAATACGATTCCATCAAATCACTCATTTTGTGATCTTTTGAATCATTATAGAAAATATTTTTCTTGTCATCTATGCTCCATAAGCTTTGATGAATATGTCCACCACATCCCGGGAGATCTTTATTCCATTTCGCCATAAAACTGGCCATTATACCATCTTGATAAGCTAGTTCTTTAACTGAGTTTTTAAACAATACAGCCTGATCAGCAGCCTCTAGAATAGTAGTATACTTTATACAAGCTTCATACACACCCGGTCCTGTTTCTGTATGCATACCTTCAATAGGAATTTTAAACTCATGTAAGGATTCAAAAAGTTTATTAACGAAAAAACTATGTTGCGAAGATCTGAGTATGGAATAACCAAACATGCCCGGAGTTAGAGGTGTGGGAGCTGAATAGTTTTTTTGGTACAGAGAATGAGGAGTTTCTAAAAAATTAAACCATTCAAATTCATTACTAAATAAAGGTAAATAGCCTAAGTTATTGCACTGCTGTTGAATACGCTTCATTAAAGTACGAGGACATATGTTTTTCAAAGACTCAGATTCTTCAAAATCCCCTAACAAAAAAGGCTTATTATTATCCCAAGGAATTTTTCTGTACGTATCAATATCAATTAAAGTCAGCTCATCCGGATAACCTGTGTGCCAACCACTTGCATCAGTATTGGTGTAAGTTACATCATTAATATCCCATCCAAATATAACATTACAAAATCCCAGTCCTTCAGTTAACGCTTTAAGGAACTTTTCTTTGCTGATTAGTTTTCCACGTAATACACCATCGATATCGGTAACTGCAAACTTTATGCTATTAGATTCAGTATTGCGAACAGACTTTATGAGTTCTTCTTTATTCAATTCCTTTAATTTTTATCTTATACAATATAGGAAAGCTATGCGTACTATGAATTTGAAAATTTTATTGGATTACCAAAAATATAATGAGTGAAATAAGCGATCGAAAAAAAGATCATATACAATTTACTATTGATGAAGGTACTCAATACAAGCAAAGAAGCGGGTTTGAGAATTACACATTCATTCATAACGCACTTCCCGAAGTAAATATAGCTGAGGTATCTACAGAAGCTGTTTTGCTCGGAAAAAGATTTAGCTTTCCTGTATTTATTTCATCCATGACTGGAGGTTATTCTGAAGCAGGTCAAGTCAATGCTATCATTGCAGAATTTTGTGAGCATAAAAATCTCCCATTTGGCGTTGGAAGTCAAAGAGCCATGCTTGAGGATGAAATGCTAACTGATACATTTTCGATAGTTCGAAAAAAAGCACCTTCCGCATTTATTTGTTCTAATATTGGTGGAGCGCAGCTTATCGGAAATTTGATGGAGGATAAAATTAAACGATTGATAGACAGCATTGAAGCTAACGCTGTGATCGTGCATTTAAATCCTCTACAGGAACTCATGCAACCTGAGGGAGACAGAAATTTTAAAGGCATTCTTTCAGGTATTGAAAATTTAGCAAACTCTGTATCTATACCTATAATTGCCAAGGAAACAGGAGCCGGAATATCTAAACATGTTGCGAAAAAACTTTTAAATGCAGGTGTAAGTGTCATTGATGTTGCTGGAGCGGGTGGTACTAGTTGGGCTAAAGTTGAAAATCAAAGGGATTCCAACCTTGATCCGCATTTTGATTTCGATGAATGGGGAAACTCAACTACGGATTGCTTGATTAATCTGACCAATTTACAGTGGGAAAGAAAATTTGAAGTTATATCATCCGGTGGAATTCGATCTGCTTTCGATATTGCTAAATCGTTTTGTCTAGGAGCAGATTTTGCAGCGTGCGCTCAGCCTATTATTAAAGCAATTTCAATAAATGGATTGGATGGTATAGATGAACTGGTCTCTAAATGGGAACATGATCTTAAAATGATTCTTACACTACTAGGATGCACCACTTTAAAAGAGCTAAACAGCTCGCATATAAAACTTAATTCCTAGCTTTTTAGCAGTATAAGAATCCTTATATTCTTTCGAATTATTCTTCAGAGACGACTTGGCACAAACGGACTTACACAAAAAACTTCACGCCTTTATTGAAAAGGGCATTTCAGAACTCACTATTCCTGAAGCACCGGAATCACTTTATAAACCCTATTCCTATACTATGGGATTAGGAGGAAAGAGAATCAGGCCTTATCTGGTTCTTTTAAGTTGTGGATTATGTGGAGGTATAATTGAAGAAGCACTACCATCGGCTTTAGCGGTAGAAATCCTTCATAATTTTACTCTTGTACATGATGATATAATGGATAGCGCTGACACAAGAAGAGGGCAACCAAGTGTTTTCAAAAAATGGGATCAAAATATTGCTATTCTCTCAGGCGATGTAATGTTTGCTGATGCATTCAAACAACTTGAATTTTATGGCCGTGAAGATTCTTTTTCAAAAAAAGATTACGCTGAAATACACAGCACATTTATTTCTGCAACAATTACTTTGTGTGAAGGTCAGGCACTAGACATGGATTTTGTGGAAAGGGAGCGGGTTGATCATAATGAGTATGTAGAAATGATCAAAGGAAAAACTTCTGCTTTGCTAGCTTGTTCTTTAAAAATGGGAGCAATCTCAGCTCATGCTTCTGAGAATCAAATTTCCTCTTTATTCAATTTAGGAATGGAAATGGGTATTGCATTTCAGATTCAGGATGATTTATTAGATGCAATTGCAGACCCAGAAAAGTTTGGTAAAAAAGTTTGCGGAGATATTTATGAAGGCAAGAAAACATATCTTACTATTCTTGCGTTAGAACGAGCAAATAAACAACAAAGCCAAAAAATTGAAACAGTTTTAGCCGCTAACAGTCCTACTCAACATGATGTGGAAGATGTTTTGCAGCTTATGAAAGATTTGAATGTAATTTCTGACATAAAAAAAGAAGTTGATCTACATTATAGCAATGCTATAAACTCTCTAGATCTATTTCGTGACTCGGATTACAAACAAGAGCTAAAAAATCTTCTTATCTTTCTAAAAAATAGAGATCACTAATCACAAACTTTCGAATGAACAAACTATCATATTTATTTTTAATAAGCGTTTTCATATTCACAGCATGTAAAAGTTCTAGCTTGGTTAAACCGGGAGATTCGGTTGAAGTAGCTTTTCAAAAAGGGTTTGCTAAATATGAAGAGGGAAATTATGGAGACGCAGCAGACATTTTTGAAACAGTAACAAGAATTGGGAGAGGAAGTGAATATGCTCAAGAAGCTCAATATTATTTAGCTGAAAGTTATTTTAATATGGAAAGATATATTATAGCTGAATCCGAATATTTGAGATTTATAACTTTTTATCCAAGAGATCCAAAAAGGGAAGAAGTTGATTTTAAGAAAGCTATAAGCGTCTATCATCAAAGTCCACGTTATCGACTAGATCAAACTGCTACTAGAAGAGCCATAGATGAATTTCAGCTTTTCAATAGTAGATACCCGAATTCAGAGTATGTAACACAATCGGCTGAGAAAATAAACGAGCTTAGAGAAAAGCTTTCAAGAAAGTACTTCGAGTCTGCTGAATTCTATTCCCGAACGGATCAATTTAAAGCTGCTACTATTTATTATGATCTTGTAATTGACAGATACCCTGAATCAAAATGGGCTGAAAGTGCGTTGTTGAATCAGATAGAAACTTATAATGATTATGCTTCTAATAGTATTTTAGCGAAACAGGTTGAAAGATACGAATTGGCAATTTCAAGTTATGAAAAGTACATCCAGTTGTTTCCTCAAAGTAGCGCAAGAGGTCAGGCAGAGTCTATGAGAGACAGAGCTGAGCAAGGTATTAATGATGCTCGTAAACTACTTAGTGAATCGCAGAACCCACAAAGTAATTAACCCATTTTGAAAAAAGTCGGCCTTTTAGGAGGGACCTTTGATCCTGTTCATAATGGGCACATCGAAATTGCTAAATCATTTATAGGATCTGGCTATATAGATGAACTGTGGATTCTTTTGACTCCATATCCTCCTCATAAAATAGATAAGAAGCATGTTTCTTATGAGAAAAGATTATTAATGCTGGAAAATGCTTTTAATAATCATGAGTTTAAAATTCTGTCTATTGAAAAAGATCTTCCAAAGCCATCATACACTTATAGAACTATTAAGGTTTTAAAAAAGGAAAATCCCGACTATAGATTTTTCTTTTGTCTGGGTGAAGATAGTCTTACCAAATTTCATACATGGAAACACTTTGATAAAATTTTAGAAGAAGCAGAGCTTTTGGTAGCAAAAAGACCAAATTTTGATCACAGCTCTGTTGAAACTACTATACTAAAAAAAACAACCTTTGTTGAACACCAGCCCATAGATATATCTTCTTCATCTATAAAAAGTAACATTAATGATGAACTATATTTAAAATCTTATTTACCGAGTTCTGTGCATTCTGTTATTGAAAAAGAGAATTTATATCGCTAATTACTGCGAACTAAAATTCTTATATGTCACTATCCAGAAAACAATTTTTAAAAAATAGTAGTTTAGCTACTCTTGGAATTGCGGGACTCTCAAACAAAACCGCCAAAAGCGATACTAAAACTTATCCTGAACTGATTATTCCAAACGCAATAACTTGGAATTCAACAATTGGGTTAGTTGCTCCTGCAAGTCCTATTTATGTTTCTTCTCAATTTGACGACATGATAACCACACTAAAAGATCTTGGTTTTAAGTTAAAACTAGGTAAACATGTGAAAGACCAGTATGGATACTTGGCCGGTAAAGACGAAGACAGAGCTGCTGACCTTGTAAACATGTTCAAAGATGATCAAGTGGAAGCTATTCTATGTGTAAGAGGAGGTTGGGGCTGTAATAGAATTCTAGACCATCTTGACTATGAAGTAATCAAAAACAATCCTAAACCATTGATTGGTTTTAGTGATATTACATCGTTACATAATGCAATTTTATCTAAAACCGGATTGATTAGTTATCATGGTCCGGTAGGAAAATCTGATTGGAACACTTTTACTAAAATGAGTTTCGAAGAAGTTCTTATACGGAAAAATAAAGCTATTTATGAGTTACCTGAAGAACAAGATGATGCATTTATTATTAATTCAGGAAAAGCAGAAGGAAGAATATTGGGGGGTAACCTTTCTGTTTTAGTAGCTATGTTAGGCTCCGATTACGTACCCAATTTTGAAGATTCAATACTTTTTCTGGAGGATGTAGGGGAAGATGTCTATCGATTAGATAGAATGTTAACTCAATTAAAATTAAATGGTATTCTAGACCAAATTTCCGGGTTTATATTTGGGAAATGTACAAATTGTGATGCAGGATCAAACAGCTTAACTCTGCCTCAATTATTTAATGACTTAATCAAGCCTCTTAATATTCCGGCATTTTACGGAGCAATGATAAGTCATGAAGATTATAATGTAACTATACCTGTAGGTTTACGTGCAAAAATGGATGCTGATGAAATGAAATTCGAAATTTTATCAGAAGCAGTTAAATAATCAATTTTACTCAAATTTGATTTGGATCAACATATTCTTCCAAATCTTAAATCAATAAGTTCTAAACTATGAATAATAAGAAGGGTTACAATAAGCTCATGGGATTTATATGTGTGCTTTTATTAAGCACTTTAACAAATCCGGCTGATGCACAAAAAAAGCGAAGCTCCGATTTTATAAAATTCTATTCGGATACCACTGATACTAACGAAATCGAGAAAAAATCAAAAAGTCTGCCTCTTGATCCCGGTAGATTAATTTCCATTCAGTCTTCTGAAGCAACATGGATGTCTTTAGATGTAAGTCCGGATGGGTCAAAAATTGCTTTTGATTTTATGGGTGATATTTATGAGATCCCGTTCAGTGGTGGCGAAGCAAATCAATTAACAGACGGTATGGCTTTCGATTCTCATCCAAGGTATAGTCCTGATGGAAAGTCTTTACTTTATGTTTCTGATGCTCATGGAGCAGATAACCTCTATTACATCAATTTAGAAGATACATCTGAAGTTACACAGGTTACTAAAGGAAAGAATGATGGATATGCTTCCGGAGAATGGACACCAGATGGGAATTACATTATTGGTGCTAAAGGAAAAGGAACTCCAAAACTTTGGATGTATCACAAAGATGGAGGGAGAGGAACGGCTCTTATTTCATCACCAAGTGGCTTAAAAACTACCGACCCTGCTGTAGGGCACGAAGGGCGCTACATATATTTCTCTCAAAGAAACGGATCCTGGAATTACAATGCTCAATTTCCTCAATACCAAATTGGGCGATACGATCGAGAAACAGGTGAAAGAACTTCAGTAACTTCTCGATATGGTTCAGCGTTTACACCTGTACTTTCAAGTGATGGTAAATGGATGGTATATGGAAGTCGGTTTGAGGATAAAACAGGACTTGTTTTAAGAGATATGTTCACAGGATCCGAAAAATGGCTTGCTTACCCTGTTCAAAGAGATGATATGGAATCTCAGGCCACTCTAGGTGTTTTACCGGCTATGTCTTTTACTCCAGATAATGAGAATTTGATTGCTTCATATGGTGGTAAAATTCATAGTATTCCTGTTAATGGAGGTCAATCAAAAGAAATTTCTTTTAATGTAACTACCGAACTTGAAATGGGACCTGAAGTTCTTTTCAAATACCCTATTTCTGATGAAAAGGAAATGATTGCAACTCAAATTAGAGACGCAGTCCCTTCACCTGATGGAAAGTGGTTGGCTTTTACTGTATTAAATGATTTATACATACAGGAATTACCAAATGGTGAACCTAAAAGGCTTACTAACTCTGGTTCCACAGAAGCGCAACCCACTTGGTCTCCAAATGGGAAAAAATTAGCTTATGTAACCTGGAATTCTGTTGAAGGAGGGGCAATAATGTCCGTCGATCCTTTTGCAAGAAGGTTTAGACCAACTAAGCTTACCAATAAATCGGGAATCTATACAAATCCAGTTTTTTCAACTAACGGTAGTAAAATCTTAGCGTTCAGAAATGATAAGCAGGTTTATGACGATGCTTATGGGCCGGGATTCTCAGGAGCTCTCACGGATATTATTTGGATACCGGCAGAAGGAGGAGATATTAGTGTCATTGATAGAGCTAAAGGTAGATCTAACCCTCATTTTATAGCTTCGAATGACAGAATTTATTTAAACCGATTTGGAACATTAGTATCAATAAGATGGGATGGTACTGATGAAAAGGAACACGTAACAGTAACCGGAATCACAACTTATTCACCTTTTAATCTGGAAACTTCATTACAAGAGAAAACAGAGTGGCAGACACCAGCTGAGATTCTTCATCCTGAAGAAAATCATGCTAAGGAAAATAATCCTCCTTCAAGAGCTGCATTAATTCAAATGGCACCAACCGGTGATCAAGCCATGGCTCAAGTAAATAATGATATTTATGTGGTAACGGTACCAATAACAGGGGGGAGCACACCATCCATTTCAGTAGCTAATGCTTCCTCAGCACCTTTTCCATCAAAAAAACTAACTACAATTGGTGGTCAATTTCCTACTTGGAGTTCTGATGCATCAAAAGTTCATTGGTCAATCGGAAATGGACACTTTATTTATGATCTAGACGATGCAGAAGCTTTTGAAGACAGTGTAAAAGCAGCAAAAAAGTTAGAAGAGGAAGAAAAAAAGAAAGAAGAAGCTAACAAAAAAACTGAAGACGATAAAAAAGACGACTCCAAAGAAGATGGAGATCAGGTAGAATCTAACTCAGAAAAAGATGAGTCTGAAAGTCCTAAAAAAGAAGACAAGAAAGATGATTCTTACAAGCCTTTAGAACTTTCAATAGATGTTATGATAGAGAAAGATATCCCTGAATCTTCTATTCTCCTTAAAAACGCTCGAATTATCACCGCAAAAGGAAATGAGGTAATTGAAGGGGGAGACATCCTGATAAAGAACAATAGAATTATAGAAGTAGGTAAAAATTTAGCTCCAAATGGAGCTCAGGTCATGGACATGACAGGTAAAACGATTACACCTGGATTTGTAGATACCCATGCTCATATGTGGCCGAATTGGGGTATTCATAAAGAAGAAATCTACAATTATGCTGCAAACCTCGCTTATGGAGTAACTACAACTAGAGACCCACAAACTGCTACTACAGATGTACTAACTTACTCAGATATGGTTGAAACCGGCAGAATGCTTGGTCCGCGTGTTTACTCAACAGGCCCTGGTTTTGGGTTCTGGGCTTATAATGTAAAAAGCCTTGAAGAAGCTCAGAATGTTATGAAGCAATACAGTAAATATTATGATACTAAAACCATCAAAATGTATTTAGCAGGTAATCGTGAACAACGTCAGTGGATTATACAAGCGGCACGTGAACAAAATATTATGCCGACAACCGAAGGTGCATTAGACTGGAAACTAAATATGACCCAACTATTAGATGGGTATCCGGGACATGAGCATTCGTTACCTATCTATCCAATTTATAACGATGTTATAGATGTAATAGCTAAATCCAAAATGGCGGTAACTCCCACACTTTTAGTTTCTTACGGTGGGCCTTGGGCAGAGAATTATTATTACTCCCGTGAAAATCCATATGACGACCCTAAACTTAATAACTACACTCCCTATTCAGTTCTTGCAAGCAATACACGTAGAAGGCCAGGTTGGTTCAGAGATGATGAACATGTATTCCAAAAACATGCAGAAACTATGACTAAAATCGTCGAAGCTGGTGGGTTAGCAGGTGTTGGAAGTCATGGCCAGTTAGAAGGTTTAGGCTACCATTGGGAACTATGGTCTGTAGCAGCCGGTGGAATGTCTAATTTAGATGCAATTAGAGTTGCTACAATATTAGGAGCTGAAGCTATAGGTTTGGATGGAGATGTTGGTTCCATTGAAGAAGGAAAGTTGGCTGATCTTGTAATATTATCCGGTAATCCGTTAGATGATCTGAGAAACACTAATACAGTTACCCATGTTATGAAAAACGGACGTTTATATGATGCAAATAATTTGAATGAGGTTTACCCAAGGAAGGTCAAAGCAAAGCCTTTTAGTTGGAATAGACCCAAACCACAAAGTTTAGGTTTACCCGGTACAAATAAATGATCATTAAAGGCTCCTTAAGGAGCCTTTTTTATATTATCTTTTCTGATAAATGTGAAATTTTTCTTCCAGTAGTAGTATAATAAGATCCCATTAGATCGGCGGTTAAGCAAGAGTGAATTGGAAGAATAGTAATAGCATCACCGATACTAATCTCATAAAAAAAGTTTTCAGTACACTTTACAATTCCATGTTCCTGAGAAATGGATTTTAAGTAACACCCTTCAATCGGATCTTCCCAATAATTACTTCTATTTTTCACTACTTGACCAAAATAAGATTCACCATCTTTTGTTATATCCGCATCTTTAGAGAAATGAACAGCGCCCCCATGGATTAATAGCTCATGACGGGAAGAATATTTTGCAACTACGGTACACTTCATCGCAACTGCGATATCTTTGGGAGTACAAGAACCAATTTTCGTTTGAATCCAGTCATAAAAAACAAAATTACCCGGGCTTATCTCATCTATAAGCCCAAAATCATCTAAAACTGAGCAGGAGGGAGTGTCTCCAAAACAAACAGGGATTTCGAATTGTGTTTTTAATTGTGATAGTTTTTCAATCACAGAACTGGATAACTGTCGTATATCTTTAACTGATCTTGATCGATAGGAATGACCGGCATGTGAATACAGCCCTGATAAGGTTAATTTATAAGATGAATTTATTACTGAAACCAATCTTTGAATGTTTCCTGGATCAGAATAGGAAATCCCACTTCTACCATAACCAGGATCTATTTCTATGTATACATTAAGATTCGAAGTTAATTTTTTATCTAATTGTTTTACGGTTTCTTCATCGACTACTAACACTCTCAAATCAATTTCTGAGGCCAGTTTATCTATCTCTTCAAGCTGAAGAATGTTAACAGGAAATGCTATCGTAATACTTTTCCATCCATTTTTAGCAAAGAATTGAGCCATTTTTAAAGATGAAACAGTTATTCCGTCGAGTGGGTAACCTCTAAACCAATTTCCAATTTCAAGAGATTGATGAGTTTTGAAATGAGGACGAAATTTAACACCTAATTTCGACGCTTTAGTAGCCATTTTTTTGATATTATTCTTGGCAATGGTTTCATCAAGTATAAGTGATGGGTATTTTAAAGAAGTCATTAAATTTGGTTATTAAAAGAGTATCCAATGGAAATTCCGCCCCATGGTATGAATTGCTGATCTTTGATAAAAGGAGTAAAAGAGGTTTTAAAAACCAATCCTTTTGATTCAAATGAAATGAATCTAAATCCAAAGTTTAGAAACAGGGCAGGGGGACCAGGTTTATCTGAGTAACTTATTCTATCCCCGAAGGCTATGCCTGTTCCAGCCTCAAAGCGAATTTTATTTTTTCCGAATAGATAAGAATAGGAAGCAACCCCAGTTATTCGAAAATCTTCGTCATTGTAAATGTTCTTTTGGTTGTTTGAGTTTGGATCAGCTAATATGGTAGGAGTGGCACCTAATCTAATTACAGAAGTCTCATTAATGATAAGGTCATAATTGATAGAGAGCAAAACACCGGCTCCTCCAAATTCAGCATATACAGAACTAAGGTATTTATTTTGATCTGAAGTTGAAGGTTTCTCGAACCTCTGTGAGTATAAGTACGAGCTACAAAGTAGAATGAAGACGAGCGAACATATTATCTTTCTTAGCATCTTAATAAATAATAGTTAATACACATGATATACGGTGTGCTCAATCAAATATTATATAATGAAGAATAAGTAAATATATCTTAAATTGGGACAATGAAGAAAAAAGTAATTGGGCGTCTTGAAATTGTTGATCTGCCGGACTGGAATATTGAAGAAATAGAAGCCAAAATTGATACAGGAGCCTATTCTTCGAGTTTACATTGTCATAATATAGAAGAGTATCAAAAAAACGATAAAAAATGGGTTAAATTTAACTTATTAGACCCAGATCACCCTTCCTATAATGAACGGTTATTTACTTTGCCAGTTTCAGATATAAGAGAAGTAAAAAGTTCAAACGGACAAACTGAACTTCGGGTATTCATAAAGACTAAAATCTGTTTTTTTGAATATGTTCATGAAATTGAACTTTCTCTAACTAACCGTTCAGAAATGAAGTACCCTTTATTAATTGGTCGCAAGTTTTTAAAAAATAAGTTTCTTGTAGATGTATCAAAAAAACACTTATCTACTAACAAAGAAAAATCGTAGTTAATATGAAGATCGGAATACTCTCAAGAAATGCTAATTTATACTCAACCAGAAGGCTGGTAGAAGCGATAGAAGCAAAAGGGCATGAAGCTCAGGTTATTGATCATCTGAAGTGTGATATAGTAATAGAACAAGATAAACCAACTATTTTCTATAAAGGGGAGAATCTCTCTGGTTTGGATGCTGTAATACCAAGAATTGGTGCCTCAGTTACCTTTTATGGAACAGCGGTTGTTCGACAGTTTGAAATGATGAATATTTTTAGTGCTGTAGAATCTCAAGCGTTAGTTCGTTCAAGAGATAAATTAAGAAGTCTACAAATATTAGCAAAAGCAGGTGTTGGTTTACCAAAAACTGTATTTACAAATTATTCTAAGGAAGTTGATAAACTTATAGATTCAGTTGGGGGAGCTCCATTAATTGTTAAACTTCTTGAGGGAACGCAAGGCTATGGAGTAGTTTTAGCTCCTACAAAAAAGGCAGCTCAATCTATTATCGAAGCGTTTCACAGCATGAAAGCAAGAGTAATAGTTCAAGAATTCATAAAGGAAAGTAAAGGAGCTGATATAAGAGCATTCATTGTAAATGGCACCGTTGCTGGAGCCATGAAAAGACAAGGAAAAGAAGGTGAGTTTCGATCAAATCTTCATCAAGGTGGAACAGGCTCTCTTATAAAATTATCTAAAAAGGAGAGAGAAGCAGCTCTTACAGCAGCTCAAGCTATGGGATTACCAATCGCGGGAGTGGATATGTTACAATCAGAAAGAGGTCCTTTGATTTTAGAAGTTAATTCATCCCCAGGACTTGAAGGAATTGAAAAAGCAACGGGAAAAGATATTGCTGCAAATATTATCAAGTATGTTACTTCTTCGGTGGAAACGCAAAAAAGTAAGCCCTCAAAAAGAAGAAAGATAAAAAGTAATGCCTGATAATCACCTTATAATTAATAGGGAAAAAATAAGACCCGGCGAACATAAAGTTGTCAATTTTGATATTGCCAGCTTACCAACAAGAACTTCGATAAGTTTGCCGGTACATATATACAGAGCGGACAAGCCAGGGCCTGTTTTATTGCTCACTGGTGGCTTACATGGTGATGAAATAAATGGAGTAGAAATAATCAGGAGAATGATTGATTCGGAAGACTTAATCCCTGATGCAGGAACAGTTATCGCTATACCTATTGTTAATATTTATGGATTTATACAGAATTCAAGAGGTTTGCCTGATGGAAAAGATATTAACAGGAGTTTTCCTGGATTAAAAAAAGGAGGGTCTCTAGCTAAATTACTGGCCTATACTTTAATGAAAAACATTATTCCTCATATCGATTATGGCATAGACTTCCATACTGGAGGGGCAAGTCGCTCAAATTATCCTCAAATAAGGGTAGATCTTACAAATGAAAAGGCTCTCGAGCTTGCAAAAGCTTTCCAACCACCGATAATTATTAATTCGAGGCCAATACCAAAATCTTTTAGAAGCGCTTCATATAGAGAGGGAAAAAATATTCTTGTTTATGAAACAGGAGAGTCTTTAAGGTTTGATGAATTTGGTATTTCTGAAGCAGTCAATGGCACATTAAGAGTCATGAATTTTCTTGATATGAAGAAAACAAAATGTAGGTCACAAGAGACACAAATCTATAATAATTCTTCATGGATAAGGTCTTCTTATGCTGGGTTGTTTTCACCTGCAATAAGGCTGGGAGATTCTTTTAAGAAAAAGCAATTACTTGGATATATTAATGGAGCTTATGGTGAGTTACATTCTAAAATTTTAGCTCCAAAAGAAGGTAGAGTAATTGGGTTAAATTATTGCCCTGTAGTAAATAAAGGCGATGCAATCATTCACTATTCATATAATTAATTAAATGGATTACGATTTACTTTTTACAGTTGTTGAAGATCAAAATTGGAAGGAGATTACATCTTCTGGAACTTTTAAACCATCATCTTTAGAAGAATTAGGGTACATAAAGTGTATTGATGAAAAAGACTTACAACAATATGTAAACCAAGAAATTCTCACTGGAAAAGAACTTTTACTTGTAGTAATTGATCCACTAAGAGTTCGAGATTCAATTAAGGCAGATAAGGAGAACGGATTCAGTATAATAAAGCTATACGGCGAGTTGACTCTAGATGCATTAATCGACAAAATTGAATTGAAACCATCAAAAAAAGGTGATTACACCATTAAGATAAATCACTACGATTAGGCTAATTAATTTTTTGAATGGATTTTTTTAGATCATCCAAGCTAATAGGCTTCACCAAATAATCCACATATTCAGTTGAATTTGCTCTTTCCCGATTATAAGAGTCAGAGTTGCCGGTGATATAAATAACTTTAGAGGTTTTATTGTTCTTCTGAAACTCAATAGTTGCCTCAATTCCATCAATATCATCTTCAAGCATGATATCCATCAAAACTAAATCCGGGGTAAGTTCCTGAGCTTTATCTATAGCGTCCGATCCTTTGGCATAAGTACCTAGCACATGATAGTCCAATCTCTCAACCATTTTGGAAAGTAAGAGTGCTAAAACTTTATCGTCTTCTATAATTAATACGTTCATCAGTGCTTTTAGGATTTATGTTTGAAGATACAATGAATATAATTAACAATTTGTTAAGGGCTATTCATATTCATTAGTTTTAATTTATATTTACACTTGTCGTATAATATATATTATGTAAAGTTGATCAACTTAACTTTAATAATGAATCTTCTATCATTTTGAAATTCGGTAGATCACTTGCATTTTCTAAAATCTCCGAATGTACTATTTCCCCCTCTTTATTGATCACAAAAACAGATCTTTTAGAAACTCCTTTCATCCCATAAAAGTTTTCGTACAATACTCCGTAATTTTGTGAAGTTTCTTTATTAAAATCACTTAGCAATTGAAAATTTAAATTCTGAGAAGCTTTGAACTCCTTTAATGTATAAAAAGTGTCAACACTTATACCCAGTATTTCAGCTTCTAGTGATTCATATAGTTTTAAATTATCTCTGGTCTGGCATAATTCTTTTGTACAAGTGCTAGTAAATGCTAAAGGAAAGAAAAGTAGAACTACATTCTTCTCCCCTTTAAAATCAGACAAAGAAATTTTATCACCGTTAGTATTTTGTAAGGTGAACTCGGGAGCTTTAGAATTCAGATCTAACATATGTCTTAATTTAATTTAGTTTCTTTAATACCTTTGCTTAAAAATAGGATTCCTATGGCAAGCAGCACTTCACTTATCAAAATTTTCTCAGGTAATGCACTAAGCCAAAATACCAAAAAAGAGGATAACGCTGTACAAGTTCCTAAAATATGCCACTTATAATTTTTTCCGCTAAACTGGCTTAGAGTAAAAATCAATAAAGCCACAATTATACAACCTCCTTGAAAAGTACCAATAATTAAATTGTAAATAACTAATTGATCAAGAATTAGCGGTACAAAAAAAAGCAATGTAAACGGCAGGAAGCTCAATATGGCTGGAAATCTTGCAAAAATGGGTTTAGATTCTCTGATCAAATTGAATAATGCACTTAAAGCACATACTAAAGTCGTTATATTGAGGAATCTCAGTATTGATATCAAGTTATTATCAAAAAGGTAAATTATATTAGATATCAAATATGTAAACAGACAACCGGTTATAAGAAGACTAAAGGCTGATTTTTTTTTATTAAGGGGGCTGTTTATTAGATATACGGAAGCTAATAGTACAAAAATATTAAGGATACTTAGCCAACTCAGAACGGACATGCCTATACCCTCTTCTTTGCACTAATTTCTCTCTGAAACTGTCTGTCTTTTTGATATGTAAGTACGAGACTAGCCACTTCTTTAAGAATATTACGTTCTTTATGCACCAGTTCTTTTAGTAATTGATACAATGAAACATCATCTGAATTATTTTTAATATCTAGTTTATAAAAACTAAATGGCTTTTTGGCTAGATAGTCAACTAGTGTAATTCTGTTATTGATGATCTCATCCAATAAATCAAGTACTTTAATATCTTGGAGCTGTTCTTCTTCTAATACTTCTTTTTGAAAAATTGAATAGTTGTCAACGTCTACTTTTGTACCCTTACTATTCATTTCATTAAGTATCTCAATTACTTTGCATTGAGATAGATTAATGGTCATAAGGCTCTCTAAAATAGATTCACCACCAAGAGGTTTTTCGGAATAAGGAACTGTTTCTATGACCGTTTTAAGTGATTCTGCTTCATACCTTAAGTATTCAATATCACTAATCAAATGTTCTAGCTGTTCTTTGTTTATCAAGCTAGTAATGCTTTATTTCCAAACTTTGGATGCAGGAGCAGCATCATTATTTTTCTGGGTTTCAATCATATCTACAAGTGATAAACCGGTATTCCAATCGGTATCTCTATCCCTTACTGAATGGATATTATTTTCTTCCTGAAAATTCCAAAAATTACCGAATTGAGTGTTTTTATAAGTTCTTAAATATTCTAATCGATCTTCCAGATCTTCTTTAGGAACAAGCAATCTTTCTTTATCATAGATTGCATCTTCTCTTGATTCAAAAACTATATCATAATCCTTACTCATAACTATGGCTTCCTCTGGACAAACCTCTTCACAATAGCCACAATAAATACATCTTAACATATTTATTTCAAAAAAGTCTGGGTATCGTTCTTTCTCATCTTCTGTTTCAGAAGCCTGCATGCTTATTGCTAATGGAGGACACGCTCTTGCGCATAAACCACAAGCTACGCATCGTTCTTTCCCATGATCTTCTACAAGAACCGGACGTCCTCTGAAAATTGCTGGTGGAGTCCATTTTTCTTCAGGGTAATTCATCGTAAACTTTGGTTGAAACATTTGTTTAAATGTATACCAAAGTCCTTTGAATATTTCAGGAAGGTAAATGTTTTCCAAAAAATTGAGCTTGCGCTCATTCTTTTGGTTGCTGCTTAAAGCATTTAAAGTTGGTTTCTCGAGGTTCTTAGCCATCTAAATTGATAAGAAGTAATATTCAAATTTCATCCAAAAATAAACCTTTGAAACGTTAGCTTCAAAGTTTATTCCAGTATTTTTGTTAATTATTTTTGCCTAAATACCATTGTTATTGGAACACCTTTAAATCCATAGCGTTCCCTTAGCTGATTTTCAATGAATCTTCTGTAATTAGGAGGAAGATCCTGAGGGCTATTCATAAAGAATTTAAATACGGGTGGATTGGATTTAACCTGGGTTCCATACTGTATTTTTAATTGTCGCCCTCTTTTCATTGGCAAAGGTTTCATCGAAAGAATAGACTCAATGAAGTTGTTGAAATCAGATGTGCCTATTTGTTTCTTTCTTTCCTGAATCACTTCTTCTACAAGGTCCATTACTTTATGAACTCTTTTACGATTAAGAGCTGATATCGTAAGAATTGGTACGTAATTTAATTGAGGAGTAGATTCATAAATATATTCTTCAAATTCTTTAACGGTATGGGTATCTTTTTCTGTAACTAAATCCCATTTGTTAAGCAATATAATAAGTGCTTTGTTGAATTTTTCAGCTTCCCGGAGTACTCTTTTGTCTTGATCTTCAAAACCTCTCATTGAATCAAGTATTAAAACGGCAACGTCACATTCTTGGATTGCTCGAGCAGTTCTTACTGTACTATAAAATTCAATGTTCTCTTTGACCTTTGTTCGCTTTCGTAACCCGGCTGTATCAACAAGTACATATTCCTTGCCATTAAAATTGAGCTTACTGTTTATAGTATCTCGGGTTGTGCCTGCAATATCTGTAACAATACATCTTTCATCATCTAAAAGAGCATTTACCAAACTGCTCTTCCCAACATTTGGTCTACCAATAAAAGCGATCTTAGGAGATGTATCTTCTTCTTCTCTGATTGCTTCGGGAAGTAACTCTGTTACTTTATCCAACAAGTCACCAGTGCCGATTCCACTAATCGCTGAAATTGGGAATACTTCGTCGAAACCAAGTTCATAAAATTCAGAAGCATTCATCCTTCTGGCTTCATTATCAGCTTTATTCGCTACCAAAAGTACTGGCTTTTTTTGCTGTCTTAATAATTGAGATACAGATTTATCAAGTGTATTAATTCCATGTTCTGCATCAACAACAAGTAAAATTACATCCGACTCTTCTAAAGCTATGTGAACCTGTTCTCGGATCCCTACAACCATTACATCCATATCATCCGGCAGATATCCACCGGTATCAATTACATTAAAGTCTATACCATTCCAAAAAGATTGACCGTAATGTCTGTCGCGGGTTACACCGTATTCATCATGAACAATTGCTTTTCTTTTACCGATTAATCTGTTAAATATGGTTGATTTACCTACATTGGGTCTACCAACTATGGAAACTACTGGAAGCATTTAAGGTTTTGTCTTTATAAATTAGATTAGAATCCTAAATATACAACTATTATAACCCAACTTATATGTTAAAAACATTCTATACTGAAATCGGTTTCTTAGGAGCACTTTTGCTGGCTTTGGGGTTATTTGTTTTGTTCATTCTTTGGGTTGCAGGGATTGCAGGAATCACTCTTCCAGTTGACGGAGGAAAGCCTAGAGGGTCAAAGTTAGAGATCCTAATTGCAATTTTTGTACCTGTATATCCTGTTTTTTGGTTATTCTATGAAATGTACCATCAAAGAAAATTTATTAAAAAAGAAGACAATGACTTAGTTGCTTAACAATTCATCAGATTTAGCACTTTTAAGTTCCTCAGCTCTTTCTTCTTCTATCACCCACTCTTCTAAAGTATTACTACTCAATTCTTTTAAAAACCTGGATGGATTAGTAAAATAATCTCCATATGCAGACTGTGCGAGAACCGGATAAGTATAATACAGCATATCTTTTGCTCGAGTAGTTGCCACATATAACAATCTCAATTCTTCATCAAGTTGTTCTTTATCCTCTACTGAATAAGCGGAAGGAATTATTCCATCGAGACATTGAATAATAAAAACATGTCGCCACTCCAATCCTTTTGATGAATGAATAGTACTAAGAATAAGTGGCGATTCTTCTTGTTCTTTTTCTTCAGTTTCTATTGCTGTAGCTGTAATTGGTTCTAGTGCCAATTCTTCCAACATTTTAGGTAAAGACTTAAAGCCCGAAGAGATAGATACAAATGCTTCTAAATCCTTTAATCGTTTTGGGTAATCATCATATCTTTTCTCACAAAAATTCCTGTAATAGTCAACTAATTGATCAATAACTTCTGATACAGATAAATCTTCTTTCTTTAAGCACTGCAATAACTTACTTAATATTTTTAATTGATTAATATAAGCTTTACTTACAGTTTCATTAATCCCCAAGTCATACGGGTTTTTAGCCAATCTTATCCATTCAAAAAGATCTTGCGCTGTTTTTGGACCGATTCCATCCAAAAGCATTAAAACTCTATTCCAAGCAATAGTGTCCATAGGATTTACAAGAACCCTTACATGAGCTAACACATCTTTAATATGAGCAGCTTCGGTGAATTTTTGACCACCATATTTGACAAATGGAATATTCTTCCTATTCAATTCCACTTCAAGATCATACGAATCCCTCCCACTTCGAAATAAAACAGCAATTTCATTAAGGTCTATATTTTGTTCCCTTAGTTGTAAAACTACCTGAGCTATAAACCTACTCTGATCATGCTCACTAGATGTCTGAACAATGGCAGGTAACTCACCTTCTTGATTAGAAGTATATAGTTCTTTATCAAATTTAAATGAAGCCTGTTTTAATAAGTTATTTGCTGCATTAAGTACTTGGGGAGTAGATCTATAATTTTCTTCCAGTTTAATTAATTTTGTATGCTCAAAGATATTTGGGAACTCCATTATATTTTGATGATCAGCACCTCTAAACGAATAAATACTTTGAGCATCATCACCTACTGCCATTACATTTTTATGAACACTTGAAAACAAACGGGTTAAATCAGCTTGTAGCTGGTTAGTATCTTGATACTCATCTACCATAACAAATTTATGAGAGGAAGCAACTTTAACCCTTATTTCTTCATTTTTTTCGAGTAATTCTTTTGTTTTAATAAGAAGATCATCAAAATCCATTACAAAGTTCTTCTCTTTATAATCTGAATAGCCAAATGCAACTTCTTCGATCTTATCTACTTGTTCAAGGAATTGGGGGTACTCCTCCATTACCACTACCCTGATATCCAAATGTTTATTTATGGCCGAACTAATAATTTTGAGAAGAGTGCTTTTGTTTGGAAAGCGTTTATTCTTTTTATGAAGATGTAGACTAGTTCTTACGAATTGAATTACTTCCAGGGCATCCGAAGTGTCTATTATTGTGAAATTAGTAGGATATCCTATTCTATCAGCAAAGCGATGGAGTATTTGGCTGCAATAATAATGAAAAGTCCCTCCTTTTATTCTTTGGCATCTATCGTCTAATATAGAACTTGCTCTTTGGACCATTTCTTTAGCCGCTCTGCGAGTAAAAGTAAGTAGCAAAATCTCTGAAGGATCTGTCCCGCTTTCAACTAAACGAGCTACCCTGTAAATTAAAGTTCTGGTTTTACCTGTTCCCGCTCCTGCTATAACTAAAGCGGACCCTCTATCAAAAAATACAGCCTCCAATTGTTGCTCATTCAATAATTCAGAGTAACGAATAACAAAATCTTGTGGGCGTACTTTTGGCTCTTCTTTTCTTAAAACAAACTTCTTCATAGAAGAAAATAGATAAAATCAGCTATATGTAAAAATTATGTATTAAATATAATCTCATACAATTTAACAGCTCTATTTGTTTTATTTCACAGACATAAAAAAAGTGGAATAGTAAACCATTCCACTTTTTTAAATGAAAATTATGTTAAAAAGTTGGATTAAGCCTTACCCAAAGTGATGTAAAACCTTCAGATCCGGATAAAGGAGTTGCAATTTCAAGCCGAACAAACCCTGTGCCAATGCCCGCACCTATATTATGAGTCAATGTATTGAATCCGAATGATTCAAAACCAGAGAACGGATCATTAGAATTTGAACTTACAAAATCAGACCAACCTGAATCCAGAAATAATGTAAGATAAAGTCCGTCTATTTCCAGTTCACCGTCGTCATAATCCCAAAGGTCACCAAAAATTACTTCAGCATTGCTCATCAACATTCTATTCCCTCTGTAGAACTTAAAACCGGTAGCTCTTAATGAACCGATTCCTCCCAATGCAAAGTTTTTGAAATCGGGAGCCTCACCTGTAATAGAGCCTGCCATTAATCTCATTTTAAAAAGGGTATGCTGATCTAATTTTATATAATTGAGTGAAGTAATTTCAAATTTATTATAGTTGAAATCACTATTGAACGCTGCATCTGAAAGTTCAGCTTGCACCAATAATTTGTTAGTTATAATTCCACGCGTGTATCCCTTTTTATTCAATAAAAGCTTTAATCCTATGCTTTCTTGAGTTGCTATATCTGTAGTAGCATCAATAGCAGGATTTATTCTGGTAATATTTCCGTCACCAAAAAATGAATATTCAGTATTAGTTTGTAAGGTGCTGTATGTAGTATAATTATAACTTGCTCCTATGCTTATAAATTTACCAAGCTCTAGCTCAGTAAACACACCGTAACCTTCTGCTTTATAATAATCGTGATAATCGTACCCAGCAACTAAGGAAGTAATTGAATTTTCCGAAAGACCTGTTCTCCAGTGATCATCCGTAGTGGAACTATTTGTAAGTATTCCGCCAAACATTAACCATTGACCAAATCTTTTAGACGCGGCTGCACGATATTGCCAATCTTTCTGCCCTGTGGAATAACCAATAAAGCCATCAAATTCCACCCCTCCAATATGAAGAATCTCTGAATGCTGATTAGTAAAATCTGAACCTAAACCAACAAAGAGTCCATCTACCCTGTTATATCTTATTGATTGTGCGGTAGGTAAAAACCTATATGAACCAAACCTATTATCATATTCATAATCATCAAACAGATCATATGATAAGCTATTAGCCTGATAAAAGGTTTTATAATAATTTCCATTAATGCTGTGATAGCGTTGGTTGTGCTTATGTTGGGCAGAAATTGATGTGCTGATCAAAAATAAAAAAGCAACAACACAGAGAGAGTAAGTCTGTTTCATAACTAATTCTATTTAAGTTAGAGGGTTTATCTAATTAAAATAAAAACGAAGAGATTTCAAACTGATTCCTAAAATTCTAATAATTGACAAAATATTATTGTAGCTCTTTCATGAATACATCTAGCAAAAAGGAAATATGTTCATTAAGAGGTCTTTCTATTAATTCAGCTCCTTTTTTTATGTCTTCCCTTGGTACGCTCTCTGCAAATTTTAGGGTTTTTAATTTTTTAGTCACAGACTTTACTTTCATGCCGTCTAGTCCTGTAGGTCTCATTAGTGAAACGGCATGTATGAAACCAGAAATTTCATCGCAAGCAAAAAGATATCTTTCTATTTCAGTTTCAGGATATTTACCCGTGCGCTCAGGTGCATGAGCACGAATAGCATCAAGAACTAGTTCAGAATAACCCAAACCATTTAGTATTTCATTTACTGCTTTATTCGGATGTTCGTTAGGAAATTTTTCCCAATCAAGATCATGAAGCAAGCCTGCCGTCCACCATTCATCAGTTTCTGAGTCGTTTTTACCAAGTTCTCTGGCATACGCTTGCATTGCGATTGCTACCATTTTTGAATGATGAAGAAGACTTTCTCCTTCAATATATTCATATAATAATTCAATTGATTTTTCTCTGCTTTGCATAAAATTACTTCTTTAGAATTATATGGGGATTAAAATCAGTTTTCCTTTCCTTTTGTTACTCGCCCTAATATATTACAATGATTTGAAATCTCTTTAAAAGAAGACAAAATTGATGATTAATGAACCCTCGTTTGCTCCCAGAGAATATGGATGGATAGAAGTTGTTTGTGGAGGAATGTTTAGTGGAAAAACAGAAGAACTTATACGCAGGGCTAAACGAGCTCATATTGCCGGACAAGAAGTTGTAGTTGTAAAACCAGCTATCGATAAAAGGTACAGTGATAACGAAGTAGTTTCGCATAATGAAACAGCATTACCAAGTATCTTAGTTGACACAGCAGATCAAATTGTATTGCTTACTTCTAATGCAAAAGTAGTATGTATTGATGAAGCACAATTCTTCGATGATCGCATAATTGAGATTGTAAATGTGTTAGCTAACGATGGTAAGAGGGTTATTGTAGCCGGTTTGGACATGGATTTTGAAGGAAAACCATTCGGACCTATGCCCTACTTGTTGGCAGTTGCCGAGTATGTTACCAAACTACATGCCGTTTGCGCTGAAAGCGGTACAATGGCTAACTTTTCACAAAGAGTAATTGAAGATACCAGCAAGGTTTTAGTAGGTGAATACGACGCTTATGAACCTCGTGCCAGACATTGTTTTCGACCTTCTGTAGACCGAAGACGCGGAAGACCGATACGACCTTTTTTAAAACCAAAAATAGCTCCTCAGAATGAGGAAAACATTAATGTAGAAAACTCTTAAATGGAAAATGTCTTACGTGGTATATTGGGTATGATTGCAATTATAGGAATTGCTTTTCTGTTCTCTAATAATAAAAAAAGAATAAATTGGCGTTTGGTTGGTACAGGTTTGGCCATTCAATTTGTTCTAGCCGTATTTATCCTAAAATCTGAACAACTTGAAGCCTTGTTTTCGCCTTTAGGTTGGCCTAAACTTCTCTTTAAACAAATTGCGAGCTTTTTTGTGATAGTGTTACAATACACTACAGAAGGTGCCTCTTTTTTGTTTAATTTTCTAGGTAAAGGTCCTGAATATCAGGAAAGTATGGGAGTTATTTTTGCTTTTCAGGTTTTACCGACCATTATATTTTTCGCGTCTTTAACTGCTCTTCTCTATCATTATGGGGTATTGCAATTTATTGTGAGAATTCTTTCTAAAGGAATGCAAAAATTATTAGGGACATCAGGAGCTGAGACTCTATCTGTGATTTCTAATATATTCGTTGGGCAAACTGAAGCTCCACTCGTTATCAAGCCTTTTATCAGTAAAATGACTAAATCGGAGCTACTTGCTGTAATGACAGGTGGTATGGCTACTATAGCAGGTGGAGTTATGGCTGCTTATGTTGCAATGCTTGGAACTTCTTTTGCGGTAGCAAACGGATTGGAGATTCAAGTAGCTCAACAATTATTTGCAGAACGATTATTAGGTGCAAGTTTGATGGCTGCCCCTGCAGCTTTAGTTATAGCTAAGATCCTTTATCCGGAAACTGAGCAAGCTGCTACAGCTGGAGATGTTTCAATTAGCGTAGAAAAAACAGATGCCAATGGGATTGACGCTGCTGCAACGGGAGCTGCTGTTGGGTTAAAATTAGCTTTAAATGTAGGCGCTATGTTATTGGCGTTCATAGCATTACTCGCAATGTTTAATGGTTTTTTTGGATGGATTTCAGATATAACAGGTTTAACAGGAGTGATAGGTTCACAGTTAAGTATTGAAATGGTTTTAGGCTGGATATTAGCACCCGTAGCTTGGATAATTGGAGTAGAATGGTCTGATGCTACTACTATGGGAAGTTTAATAGGTACTAAAATTGTGTTGAATGAGTTTGTAGCTTATCTGAAATTAGCTGATGAGGTTTCAGCCGCAAATATTTCACCAAAAACAATAGCAATGGCTACTTTTGCGCTCTGTGGATTCGCTAATTTTTCATCTATTGCAATTCAAATTGGAGGAATTGGTGGTTTAGCTCCTGAAAGAAAATCAGATTTGGCTAAATTTGGAATCAAGGCGGTTTTTGCAGGAACCATGGCTACCATGATGACTGCAACTATAGCAGGAATGCTTTTTTAAAAAATAAATCAAGACTAACATCAAATACATATTACACTACATGAACAGACTAGATAAAAAGTTTGGCTTGTGCCTTTTAATTATTTCAATTTGTTCTACCCTTACTTTTTCACAATCAAAAAATGATAAAACAGTTGTAGGGACTGTTGGAAACCAGAAGATTACGTACGGTGAGCTTAAATCAAATATGAATACTCCCCAAAATACTTCCCCCACCCTTTCTGAGTTGGAGGAGTTTCTACCTATTTATCTAGAGTATAAAGCTAAAATTCAGTTTGCTGATCGAGAAGGTATCACAAAAGACCCTCAACTTTTGCAAGAGCTTCATCAGTATTCAAAGCAAGCTTCCTATTCTCATTGGCTGGAAAACAGAATAAAAGAGACTGAATTTGACAAATATTATGACCGAGCATCTGTAGAACTGAAAAGTGAGCATATTTTAATTGCTGTAAATCCGAATGCATCACCTGAAGACACTCTTGATGCCTATCAAAAACTAATTGAAGCTCGAAATAAATTCCTTAATGGAACAAGTTTTTCAGAGCTGGATAAGCAGTATTCTAGTAAACAAGGAAATAGATCTATGGGTGGTGATTTGCCCTGGTTTAGTATTGGAACAACTGTTAAAGAATTCGAAGATGTTATTTTTAGCTTAAATGTAGGCGAGGTATCAATGCCATTCAGAACTCAGTTTGGATTCCATATTGTTCATCTTCAGAAAAAAAGATCTCGAACATTATCGAGAGAAGTTTCTCATATTTTCACTCGGGCAGGTGCTTTAGAGTCTAAAGAAAAAATTGAGAATGCATACTCTAAATTGAATCAAGGTACTTCCTGGGCTGAAGCTGTACTACAGTTTAGCGATGATAACCTATCTGCTTCTAATGGTGGTAAAATTGGATGGATAAATTATGGTAGATACAGAAACGATTTTGTTGACTCAGTTATGGCTTTAGATCCTGCTAAAGAGTATTCCAAACCTGTTTTAACTTCCTACGGGTATCATATTTTCAAAATTGACTCTATCCGTACTTATATAAATGAAGAAGAAAAGAAACAAGCATATATGAAAGAGTTTTTGGATTCTCCTAACTTCAAGAAGAGTAACCAATTTGTTATAGATTGGTTAAAAAAGGAGTTCAAAACAAATTCGAACCAGTCAGTACTAAATAGTTTTGTAAACATAATTAGCAACGCTGATACAACTTCCATTAAAGATATAGCTTTACCTAAGAGTGGTTCTTCTATCTTTACTTTTAAAAACTATTCTTTTACAGATACAGATTATCATAATTACCTTGATAAGAACTACCCAAACGCATCTGCCAGATCATATTCCGCTAATTGGTTTATAGATTTTACTACTTATGCTATCGACAGTGTAATAGTTGATTTAACTGTTGCCGAATTCCCAGAATTTCAAGAAACCTTAGATAATTATAAAAAAGGATTGGCTGTATATCAGGTAAATGATACTTATTTATGGAGTGCCGCTACAGTGGATACTACGAAGCTTATAGAACTCTATGAAAGTAATATTTCAGAATACTCATACCCAAAGAGATACTATTATCATCTTTTAAGTGCTTTATCTGATACCACTCTTGAAAAAGGTATTTCTTTTATCAAATCAGGTAACCATCCTGATAGTGTAAGAACTTACTTCCCTAAAGTAGCTGTTGTTAAAGACTCAACAGGAGTATTTACTGATGATCCTTTCGATAAACTTGAAACTATGAAGTCAGGTACCTTTTCTGAAAGATTTGAATACAAGCGAAGAACTGCCGTTTTTTACTTGAATGAAATTTTACCTGCTCGAAAAATGACTTTTGAAGAAGCTTTTAATAGACTTTTGGCGGACTACCAACCTGCAAGGGAAGAAAAGTGGCTCACAGAACTTAAAAAAGATTTTAGGTTCAAAATTGATCTTAAAAAATTGAGAGCGGCATATAAGAAAGATGAAAATTTATAAATGACATTAAGATTACTTTTTTACTTTTTGATCTTCTTTGGGATCGCTTGTGAAAACTCTCAACAAAAAGAAGAGATAATACTTGCCGAGGTAAATGATGCTGTCCTTACTTTACAGGATGCCAAATCAAATATATCAGCTTCTGAATTTAATGAAGATAGTGTTGCTGCCTATAATTCATATAAAAACAGATGGATTGAACGGCAATTAATATTGGAAGAAACAAAAAGGTTAAAACTTTTAGATTCTCCGGATGTTCAAAGAAAGGTAGACAGAGCAAAAGAAGAAATGCTATTAATCTCTTTTCAGGAAGCAATATTAAGTAAACTTGAAAGTGATATCATTATCTCTGATCAAGAAGTCAGAAATTACTATCAAACGAATAAAGACAAATTTATTCTTGATGAAAGATATGTTAGGTTCAGACATTTGATCGCGGCTACTCTATCAGATGCTGAAAATGCGCGGAGAGATTTGATGAGAGGTATTTCATGGGAAAATGTAGCCAGGCAATACTCACTTCAATCCGACTTGGTCATATCAAATGCTTCGAGGTTTTGGCCCGAAAGTTCAGCATTAAAAGAATTTGATACGTTAAATAGATATCTAAGATTAATCGGAGTTTCAGAAATATCCTTAATTGAAAACATAAACGATCAATATCATTTTGTTCAACTTTTGGAAAGTAAAGCCGTTGGAGAACATCCGGATCTGGACTGGCTTCTTGATCAGATTGAAAATTGGTTAATACTCGAAAAAAAACGTATCGCTTATAATACCTATGTAAAGAATCTTTATCTTGCAGCAGAAGCGAATAATGAAATACATACTTATAACGTTCTCCCTAATAACACTAATACGGAATTAGTTTCCGATACATTGAACTCAAATCAATAATGAGACATTTAAATTTAATAGTACTCTTTTCAATTGTAACAACTCTTACTGTTGTTGCCCAACAACCCTCTCCTACCTCAGCTGACCGAATTGTAGCTGTAGTTAACGATCAAATAATTCTTAAGTCAGACATTGATCAAGGAGTTGCTGACTATATCAGGCAGGCTAATTTTAACCAACAAAATATTCAGTTTTCAAAAGAACTCTGGTATTCATTCCTTGAATCAGAAATTGATAACAAAGTGCTTCTTGAGAAAGCTGAAATAGATTCAGTTGTTATTTCAGATGAAGATGTTAATCAACAAATGGATAATAGAGTTTCTCAACTCATCCAACAAGCCGGAAGTGAGCGAGCTTTAGAGGAAGCATTTGGTAAGTCCATTATTCAGTTGAAAGCCGATTTTAGAGATGAATTTAGAGAGCAGATGACAGCAAATCAGGTTCGTCAAATTAAATTCAATGATATAAAAATTACAAGACCGGAGGTAAAAGAGTTTTTTGAATCTATTCCAAAAGATTCTCTTCCAACAATACCTGAACAAGTTTCTGTTTCTCATATCGTAAAACTACCTAAACCTAAAACGGATGCTAAACAATCTTCTTATGAATTTGCTCAATCTTTGAGAGATTCAATTGTAAATCAAGGCGTTCCATTAGAAGATTTAGCACGTAGACATGGAATGGATGGATCTGCAGCCCAAGGCGGTCAACTACCTATGATGGGATTAAATGAACTTGTTTCTGAATATTCCGCTGCTGCTGCTGCTCTACAACCGGGACAAATTTCAGAAGTAGTAGAAACAGAGTTCGGTTTTCATGTTATTCGCTTAGATGAAAGAGTTGGAGACAAAATTCAAACAAGTCATATTCTTATCAGAGTAGATGCTGCTCAATTAGATGACGCTACTGCGATTGAAGAATTAAATGTGATAAGGGACAGTCTTCTTAATAACAAAAATCTAACTTTTTCTGGTATGGCGATCAGAAATAGTGAAGATCCTTCTACTGCAAAATCTGGCGGAAAGATAATCGACCCTCAAACCGGCGAGCGACTTATAGCATTAAACAGGTTAGATCCAGCGCTCTACCGCATAGTTTTATTAATGGATGAAGTTGGACAAATTTCTGAACCAAAGCCTTTTAACCCGAATAATGCAAATGCGGGAAAAGCATACAGGATTGTTAGATTAGACAGACAAATTCCTGAACATGTGGCGGATTTTAATATCGACTACCAACGCTTAAGGAATATAGCTCTTCAGCAAAAACAATCTAGAGTGTTTCAGGAATGGCTACAACAACTAAGAGAAGAGATATACATAGAGTATAGAATTCCAAAAATGGAAAACGGAGTAGGTAAGTAATGGCTGATACACCCGATTCTGTAATAGCTGCAAATGAGTTCACAGAAACTTTTGCAGCTATTAAAAAAGAAATTCATAAAGTTATCATTGGTCAGGATGAGATCATTAATCTTCTTTTGATTTCTCTTTTTTCACGAGGACATTGTGTTTTAATTGGCGTTCCTGGACTCGCTAAAACATTGCTAATTAAAACATTAGCAGATACACTTGGCTTGAGTTTTAACAGAATTCAATTTACTCCTGATCTAATGCCTGGTGATATTACCGGTACAGAGATTATTGAAGAAGAAAAAGAAACAGGTAAAAAAGCATTCAAATTTGTTAAAGGTCCAATTTTTGCAAATATAGTTTTAGCAGATGAGATAAACAGGACTCCCCCGAAAACACAGGCTGCTTTACTTGAAGGAATGCAGGAATACAATGTAACTACTGCAGGGCAAACATATCATCTTGACACACCTTTCTTTGTACTTGCAACTCAAAATCCAATCGAACAAGAAGGAACGTACCCCCTACCTGAAGCTCAATTGGATAGATTCATGTTTAATATTTGGGTTGATTATCCCACCTTTGATGAAGAAAAACAGATTGTAAGCCAAACTACTTCTACAAAAGAGGTTAAATTAGCTTCAATTTTAGACAAAAGCAGAATTGAATATCTTCAGGATTTGGTTAGAAAAGTACCAGTTCCTGAAACCGTTCTTGATTACACTGTTAGGTTGGTTGGGTGTACAAGACCTGATTCCGAAAATGCACCTGAATTTATTAAAAAGTACTTAAGTTGGGGGGCGGGTCCTCGTGCATCTCAATACTTGATTCTTGGCGGAAAAGCACGAGCACTTTCTGAAGGAAGATTTAACGTAACAATTGATGACATAGACGCACTTGCAGTACCTGTGCTTAGGCATCGAATAGTTAATAATTATGCTGCTGAAGCAGAAGGTTTTACAACTGTAAAACTAATTCAAATGATTATTGATAATTTAAAATAAAGTGGAATTCCAAGGCTTACAAACTAGTTTTCCGATCTTTGTTATAGTTATTGTAAGTTTACTTATTTGTCTTATTTCATGGTATACCTATAAAGGGTATACTTCTATTTCTACAAAGTGGAAAATTACACTAAGCGCATTAAGAGCATCTGCACTTATTCTACTCTTCTTTTTATTCCTTAACCCCTTTTTCAAAACAGAAACAGAAGTCACTTTAAAACCAAAGATAGCAGTGCTATTAGATATTTCTGAAAGTACAGCAATACATAAAGAAACTTACCAGGGCAACGATAGTTTTCAAAATGTAATAGCTACTTTAAGAAATGTACCCTCTGATTATGAAGCTGATTTTTTGGGCTTCGGTAGTTCTGTTCTCCCTATTGATCCTGCGGTTGTAGTGCCATCCGGTACTCAAACCAATATTTACAACGCAATTGAAAATGTAGTGTCTTCAGATGAAGAATACGTATCCGTAATTTTGGTAACTGATGGTATAATTACTGCCGGCAAAAATCCGATAATATTGGCGAGAGAATCACATATACCAATACATGTAATAGCATTAGGTGATACCAGTAAAGTAAAAGATGTATCAATAAAAAATATAACTACAAATGGAACCGGATTTACTAATACGATACATAAGATAACAGCGGAACTATCACAATATGGATTTGATGAACATGAGATCTCTATTAACCTTAAGTCAGATGATCAGCTTCTTGATTCTAAGAAGTTAAAGATTAATTCAGATACAGAAATATATACATTGGATTTTGAATTAGAACTAAGTTCTCCTGGTTTACAACAGTACCAAATTGAAGTAATAACCGAATTAGATGAATGGCTTGAACAGAATAATACCTCCACTTTCTCTATTGAAGTATTAGAGAGTAAAAATAAAATACTTCATATTGCTTCAGGAGTCCATCCTGACGTTAAAGCGCTTAGATCTATATTATCATTAGATGAAAACATTGAACTAAGCACATTTACTGCTCTTAATCCGAATTATTCAATAAAAAATTTTACAGAAACTGATGAATATGATTTAGTTATTTATCATGGTTTACCAACTTCAAAAACGATTGCTGAACTTGGTTTAGACCTTAATGAAACAGCTAGTTTATTCATTTTGCTACCTAATAGTTTAAATTCTTATGCTGAAAACACTTTCAGTTTGATAAATAATAGATCACCTGACCTTTTTGATGTTCAGATAAAAATCAACTCAGAAAATTCAGATCATGCAATTTTGGAAGGACTACCAGATGTGAACCTGCTAAATTTTGCACCTCTTCAATCTTCAATTAATGCTTCTAATGCTTTTCCTGAAGCACAATCTTTATTAACAGCTCAGTATCAAAACATAACAACGGACTCTCCTTTAATATCAATTTTAGAACAAGGTAACATCCGCAGAAGCGAATTTCTAGGAAGTGGGTGGTTCAAAATGTTCTTAAGCCCTAATGCTGATGAAAGGATATTTATTGAGCAATTGCTTATAAATCTTATTGATTGGACTGCATCAAATCCAGATAATCGCCTGCTTAAAATAAAACCATCAAAAAATTCATTCAATTCCAATGAATCTCCATTAATAAATGCAAGTCTGATAAACGAAACAGGTGATGTTGAAACCCAAGGAGTTATTGAAATTACTATTACTAATGATGATTTTAGTGCTAATTACACTATGGAAAATCTAGACAACGGTAATTATCAACTTCAAATTCCCAGCCTCGCAGATGGCCGATATGAATTCCTTGCAACGGCAAGAAAAGGAAATAGAGAAATAGACCAACAATCAGGAGAATTTTTAGTTTCGGAATCAAGTGTTGAGCTAGCCAATACAACAAGAAATAATGACTTGCTTTCTAATATTGCCCTTGGTTCTAAAGGCGAATTTATGGAATATACATCAGTTGATGAATTATGGAACAATGAAGAAATAAGATCTACTCTTAATTCTAAAAAAGAAATTCAAGAAACCTATATTTTTCCAATTAGATCGCTTTACTGGTTCTTTTTAGTAATAGCTTTACTGGCTGCTGAATGGATTGGAAGAAAACGGTTTGCTCTACCCTAGTCCTTTTTAACTGCAGAAGATTTTACTTCTACCTTTCCTTTTCCAACCTCTTTCGATTTGACGATAAAAATTTCATCATAGTCCGATTCATCCAACTGTTGAAATTTATCTTCTCCAAGTACCATATTTACAAGAAAAGGAGTTGTATTAGAATGACCTACTATAAGAACCACTTCACCTGCATGTTCCTTTATGAGCTTTTTGACAAAAACTTTAGGTGCTCTTGGATCATAACTTATAACATCTAAATTATACGCTTTTGCAGTAGGTAAAGCTGTAGACTCTGTTCTTTTATATTCTGTTGAATATACAGCATGAACTTCCGGAAAAGACTTCTCAAGAAAAAGCTTAATTCTCTCAGCTCTTTCCTCTCCTTCTCTTGTTAAAGGAGGATTTTGGGTACCGTCATCAGATTTTTCAGCATGACGAACAAAAATAAGAGTTGCTGTATCTGATTTACCTATTAAATTCTGAGCATTTAATACTGGAACAGTAAGAATGGCTATTACTAAATAGAGAAGTACTTTTTTCATAATGGTCGAGTTTTTCTTCATTATAAAAAAAGGCTAGCATGATGGCTAACCTTTTTATTGGTTCTGATAACTTTTTACTTAATAATAAGTGCAGTTATTAAGCCTATAATAGCTATCAAAGCTATTCCAAATATAATTAGTAAACTAGTTGGGAACGGTTCTGATTTATCCCCCCAAGTATCTACTTTTCCATCGATAGAAGCTATTTGTGATGAAGTAAGAACATCTGCATCTACTATGTAGTTATTCCAATCATCTAAAACTTTGGAAGACCAGAACTCGCTAAAGGTTTTAAAATCTTCGTACGAACTACTGCTAATGATCTCTCCATCACTTTTCTTGGAAGCTTTAGAAACGAAACTATCAAGTGCCATAAAAAAGCTTGTATTGTTATCAAAAGCTCCAAGCTCCAAGTCTCTATCTTCCAGGTATATATCTAAAGATTTCCACATGGATAATGATGAACTTGCTTTCCATTCTTTAAGGTCAGAATCAATACTTTTTTTCCATTTTGATTTATCTTTTCCACCATATATCTGAATCAAGTTATCACCTATGTTATCCCAAACTTCGTTGACTTTAGTTTGTAAAGCATAGATTCTTAGATAATCTTCAGTTGTAAATGACTTAGATCCCGCTTTTAGAGTTTCAATATTCTCATCAAGTATAGAATCAATAATTTCTAGTGGGTTATCACTTGCTTTTATGGTTCCTGACCCGTCTTTTTTTGATAACTCTTCGATAGTTCCGGGGGCCAATTGATTATAAGTCACAAAAAGTGAGTCTACCATATCGAAAATAAACCGATCTCTTTGTTCTACACTTTTGCGATATCTTGTAACTAACTCAGACAGTTGTTTTTCGCTTTGTTGAGAATGAGCTATCTCATTTCTAAGTGAATCACTTCTGGCATTTAGATTTGCTAGTTCACCTTTAAATCTTGAAACTTCTTCAGTTAGCATGGATAGTCTTTCAGCCTGATTTTCAATGATCAAAAGCTTATGCTCAGATGATCTGGCTTCGCTTTTTAAACTTGCAATCTTTGAGTTAAAAGACTCAGGATATAGAGCATAATCTAACATTTCACTATGTTCAGAGTAGTTCGATCTAAAATCATCGATAACTATAATAATGCTGTCGATCTCAGACACTTTTTGAGCCATTTCAATATTACTGAGCAGCTCAGAGTATCTGTTTTCGAACTTTTTCTTTATCTGATAGTCAGATTGTTGAGCTAATAATGTAGCACTACCTGAAATTACTATTGCTAAGATTGTAACTAAATTCAATAAGCGTTTCATGATTTTTTCTCCTCTCTTTTAATTCCTTTTTCGTTAAGTGTGTATACTTCTGATGTTTTTGTATCAATAAGTTGTATAAATGGAGACCTAAGATTGAAGGCAGGAGCTTTTAGGCCTTCTTCTGATACGGTAATTTTTTCTTTTAATTTTAATCCACTTTTAATGGGTTCCATCACATATACGTTTTGAAATCCTGTAGCTGTAATGAAATAATATCCGTTAGAATTTCTGATTAACCGAACTTCATCTACAAATACAGATGAACTGTCTTGAATTTCTTGATATTGAAAAGGAAGGATATTAAAAGAAATTCCATATCTGGAATCATTAACTACACCCTCATTGGTGGGGATTAGCACGCTCTCTATTTGTTGTGCATAGTTTACGTTTTTTACTTCGAAAGTTTTACAAGCAGACATCAATAATAAGGCTGCTATAAAAACAAAAAAGGAAACTCTTGAATTTTCCATTGTCAACTCCTTGAATTTAGATTGATAGTGATTCAATCTTTTGTATAGGATATGACTAATTAAGTTCCCGCTATATAATTAAAACGCTCTCAATTCTATCATGGTTAAGTTTCTTTCTTCCATTCAAAAAACTAAGTTCTATAATGAATGAGTAGCCAATAACAACTCCGCCTAATCTTTCAACTAATTTTGTTGCTGCTAAAGCTGATCCGCCTGTTGCAATAAGATCATCATGAATGATTACCTTATCACCTTTTTTAATAGCGTCTTTATGCATTTCTAAAGAATCAGTACCATACTCAAGTTCATAAGTTTCACTAATGATCTCGGATGGAAGTTTTCCAGGCTTTCTAACCGGGACAAAAGAAGCGCTAAGAATTTCTGCTATATTAGTGCCAAATAAAAAACCCCTTGATTCTAATCCCACCACTACATCGCATTGATCTTCTAAATATGGAGAGCTAAGTGACTCTGTGGTCAATTTTAAAGCTTTTTTATCACCTAAAAGGGTTGTTATATCCTTAAATTGAATTCCTGGTTTAGGGAAGTCAGGTATGGTCCTGATAACAGATTCTAAATACTTTTTGATGTTTTCTTCTTCAGAGAGCATTATTTTAATTTTATTATAATAGAAACTTAGACTTTTTAAGCATTTGATGAAAGAAAATAATCCAGTTCTTTGGAACACACATCAACAATTTATGGCAAAAGCTTTGGTCTTAGCAGAACAAGCTTTAGAAGAAGGTGAAATCCCTGTTGGTGCTGTTGTAGTAATGGATAACAGGATAATTGGAAAGGGATATAATCAGGTTGAAAAATTGTCAGACCCTACTGCACATGCCGAAATGCTTGCTATTTCAGCAGCTTGTGAAACTTTAGGTAATAAATATTTAAACAACTGTAAGCTGTATGTTACTCTGGAGCCTTGCGCTATGTGTGCTGGCGCTTTGGTTTGGTCTAAGATAGATACTGTAATTTTCGGAGCTTCAGACCCAAAGTCAGGAGGTTCTGGTTCTTTATTTAATATCACACAAAACAAAAACCTAAATCATCAAATAGAAGTAATACAAGGTGTGTTAGAAATTGATTCAGAATACTTGCTAAAAAGCTTTTTCAAAGCTAAGAGGTGATCAAGAATCAAATAATATCTTCGTCATATGCTTAAGAGAAGGTATTTTAGTTCCGTTATTATAATTTATCGAACCAATTTCATAAGCGATTTTCCATTGTTTAAGTAAAACCTTGACAGCTTTGAAGTAGCTGAATTTAGGATCATATATATTTGTTGATTCAGATGTAACTCCATTCAATTCAATAATTCTAAAATTTTTTCCTTTCTTTAAATCTTCTTCTGATTTTGCAATAACATCAAATCTACCAAAATAAAAACCCTCGAAGTTTCGACTTATTTCGTCAATCTTGACTGATAAATCGGGTGTAATCAAATCTGAGCCGTCAAGAAAAATTGCTCCTCTAGAGTGTGTGCCAATATCCACTAATTCTATTTTTTTATTTTTTTCAGGAATTGAACCTAGTATTTCAATATGTTTATTAAAATGAGTTTCTGCTAAACAAACTGCACGGCTGTCTTTTAGAATCAACTCTTCCAAGCTGTGTATTCCGTCTCCTTCAAGAATTAATTTTACTTTTCTGGTTATTGAAAATATCTCGCCATTTTTTTTATCAGGATAGCGATAATAGAATATTCCAAACTCAGATCCCTGTATTAATTCCTGCAAAAGATAATCTTCGTCACAACTCTTTAACTTATCTTCAAATTCGGAAGCATTATTAATTTTATCTACTCCTTTTCCTCTTTCACCTTTGTTAGGTTTTAGAATTACAGGAAAATCAATGGCATTATGATCCATAAATTTTAAACTATCGGCTTTCAACTCATCGGTATTTTGAGTTGAGTTCAAAAAGAAGGTTTTTGCTACATAATTTTTTGAACCTAATGCTTCAAGTATATTTATTTTAGACTCTCCTTTAAATCCCCCTTCTTCAATACCTGGATTCGCTGCTGTTACAACTGTCAATTTTTTGAACTTAAGCCATAAAATAAAAACATAAAGCACAACAGGTGTATACAAGAAAAAAGGATGCCAGAACTCCCAATTTAACAATCTCTTATATTTTCCGAAAAGTAAGCGCCTACCTCGATAAGTAAATAAAGGTATTAATATTTTAAGAGTAAGAAATATAAAAAGGAGAACTGAACCAATAACTAACATGGCGTAATCCTGATATAAAGAGAAGTAATAGATTAATTCATTTCCTAAAAGTATGGAAAGACTGACGATTGCCGGAGTCCAAATTAAAGATGCAACACCAAAGTAGAAAATAAACATCCAAAAGCTGGCTCCAATAACACCAGCTGTAAAATACGTAGGGAATCTTGTTCCCGGAATAAATCGACTTATTATTATAATTACAGGGCCTTTTTGCTTAAACCAAAGATTCGATCTCTTTATATCCATTTCAGAGATAAACCATTTAAAAGGAATCTTGCTAGCAGCATTTTTGCCAAGCCACTTGCCTGACAAGTAAACAAGAGTGTCTCCAACAAAAATACCCATAAAACAAGCCGCTACTGCTGGAGTGAAACTCATTAAGCCTCTGGCTACCATTAAACCAGCTCCTATACAAGCAAGATCTTCTGAAATAAATGTGGATAAAATAATTAAAATTATTAATCCGACTAAAACCCAACCTTTGGCACCTGAAATATTGGAATAAGTAAAAGGTAAAATAGATTTTATTTTCTTTGAGACTGATATTTCATTTTTTTTATCAGTGGTATCATTTATAAAACTTCTAATTCTTTGTAAGAAAAGTGTGTCATCTTTATTGAAGATTACTTTCTCACTATTAAGCAAAAGTCTCTTGAATTCTTTGGACTGACTTAAGTTTATATCATTATCATTCGTCGTAGCGATTAAAGTAGGTACATTAATGCTACTAAATATTTTCTTTTCTATTCGTAAGTCTGTATCTAATCTTACTTGAGGATAGATAGTATTAAAATGGCTTTTTGAAAAGGCACCGAAATCAGGAATAAGATTGTTTAAACCCCAATAAACAATTTTTGACGCACTATATACGCTTGAATTCAGAATATGTCCTCCCAAAAGCTCAAATTCAAGAATCCCTTCTGGATCCAATAATATCAGAGATTCAATACGATTATCATTGAGTAACACAAAATTTGAGGCAAACACAGCTCCAAACCCATTTCCAATAACATGCAAAGAATCGTATTCATCCGAATTGAAAAGAGTTCGTAGTTTTCGTGCGTAGCTTGCAGCTGAAAAATCATTTTTTAAACCTGTTGTGTCAGTGTAATTGATCACTAAAACGTCATTAGTTTTTATCAATTCAGAAATAATTAAACTTAACTCCTTACTCTCATATTCTAAGTCCGGGAAGACAATAACTTTCTCATTCCTATCGATATTAGAAAGGTTCGGAAAAACAGCGGGCTGGCTAGTTGTGCTTAAAGTTTCAAATAAATATGAAGAAAATAGAAGAACAAGATAGAGTAATAAAAAAAGCTTCCACCCTCTCAGAAACGAGTTTTGGAGGTTTTTCATCTAATTTATGAAGCCTTTATTCTTTCGTTTCTCAATTCATGCTTCAAAGTAGAAGGAGCTTTACCGAAATTTTCAGGAATATATACGTCCATTGTTTTGAGGATTATTCCAATTAAGGCATAATGGTGTACAGTATGGCTAATTAAGAATTGGAGTTCTCTCCTTACTGATGATTCACTCCATGGAGAATTTAAATCTGTCACTCCTTCATTACTCTTAACCTTAATCTTTCTGTCTATTAGATCAGGTGTGATTTCAAATTTTTCAAGTGATTCAATAATGGATCTAAAAGTTGAGACTGCTAATTTTCTGTTTACTTCCAGTTCAACATCTCGATCTCTTTGATCATAGTTAATCTTGTTATTTGAATAATGAATAAAGCTGAGATAATGATCTATAATATGACGAAAATGTCTCCCTATACCACTATTAAAGTATTTACCATTATTGAAAGAATACTCTTCGTTAGAAATTGAAGAAAGAAGTGAAACTCCTTGTTCCAGGAAATAAATGTTTGCCCTAACTACTGCTACTTCTTTTTCCATGCTCAACATATTCTTTTACAGGAATGAACTGTCTTTTTGACTTCTGATGCAACTCATTAGCTAATTTCTTACGGTCGTTATTTGTAATAGGTTCATCACCAAATGTAATTGTACCGTAAATTTTTCTAAGCTTCAATAATTGCATAAAATGTGATAGAAAAGTTACTTCTCTCCACCAACAAACTGATTCTGATGCATGACTTTCATTCTCTGAAGTAGAATAGGTTAAAGTAGCATAATGTACAGGCATGATAAGTTCAGCCGGGTAAGCTAGTAAAGAAGCTTTGTAAGGAGCAATATCAATACCGGCAGTAGTTGTACCTTCTGGAAAAAGTAAAATACCTTGAGCGCTATTAACTGTTTCAGAAATCAATTTATTAACTCTTTTAACATCAGTTCTTTTATTTCTGTCAACGAAAAGCATACCTACCGTTTTTGACATAAAACCAAACATTGGCCAGCTTAATACTTCACTTTTAGCAATAAATACGCTCCTAGTTTTAGATATTAACGCAAAAATATCTATATAGCTTAAATGATTCGAAACCATAAAAAAAGGAGGATTTGGTGGCTTACCTTGCACTTGGATTTTTAAGCCGATAATCTTACAAATTATTGCTCCCCATTTTGATAAAAAATAGGCTCTCCATTTAGCTCCTCCTAAACCGAAAAATGATAACGGTATTCCTAGAATAATTAATAAATAAAAAAAAGCTGTGGCTAGTATTACTAAAATTAGCTTTGTAAATGCAATTATCAATCTCATAAAGAAAGGTAAGAAACTATTTTAGAAATAATGCTTTGGTTTGATCAGAAATTGTCTCCAAATCCAACAGAATCAGAAAGTCAATCGTTTTGAATTGTCTATCAATTGCGGGAGTGCTACAAACTTTACATCCAATATCTAGATATAATCTAAAGAGTTGCGGAATTTTAACTTCGTCTGCAAAATCAACTTCAGAATCTTTAGTACAATGATATTCTTTAGTAGCATCTATAAAGTATTCATTATGCATAAAACCATGTTCTTTTAAATATGAATATACGGCATGTCCTTCGGCTGGATTTTGGCTTGTGATCGAACAACATCCGAATAAGTATCTTTTTTTACGCATAATCATATACTTAGCCAACCCTCTCCATAACAGGTACAAAACTCTGCCATTCCTGTGATCTCTTTCTATGCAAGCTCTTCCTAGTTCTAAAGCATTTGAAAGAATGTTCTCCGGAAAAACAGAAATGTTAAACTCGTTTTCAGTATAGAACCCCTCTCCTTCTTTAGCGCTAATATTATCCTGAACTCGATATGTCCCTATAACTTTATTTGACGAACTTTCAATTACAATTAAGTGATTACAGTATTCATCATATTTGTCTTCATCCATTCTAGAGGAATAAGCTTCATCCAATCCTTCACCTAATTCTATATTAAAAACATAAAACCTGAGTTGTAATGCAGATTCAATCTCCATCCTATTTCTAGCTAAACGAACTATATACTTTCCACTTGAAATCTCCCAATCTGTAAGTTTAAGAGGTGATATTCTATCAGAGTTAATCATAACAATTCATTTTTATCAATTAATGATAAACCTATAAAATCAGAATGAAGAAAGCGTCACATTAATGTTAACAAATTATAGCGGTTTAAAACAAAATGGTTTAATAACTTAACTAAAATGCTTTACTACAAAGAATATATAAAATCTGAAAATGCTGAATGGGTGGTCTTTGTCCATGGAGCCGGTGGAAGTTCCAGCATCTGGTTCAGTCAAATCAAGTCATTCAGACGAGAGTTTAATGTGCTTCTTCTTGACCTTAGAGGACACGGTAAATCTAAAGACTTGTTGCAGAAATATTATGAAGAAAATTATTCATTTGAGAATATCAGTCGTGATATAATCGAAGTAATCGATCATCTTAAAATTAAAAATGCACACTTTGTAGGTGTTTCTCTTGGATCTATAATCATACGTTCTCTAAGCGAGATTGCGCCAGATCGTGTTAATTCTGCAATTTTATGTGGTGCTATTACCCGAATGAATATCAGATCGAGAATTCTAGTTTTTATAGGTCATCTTTTTAAAAGAGTTGTACCATATATGTGGCTATATAAGTTCTTTGCATGGATCATTATGCCTAGAAAACGACATCAAGAGTCAAGAAACCTTTTTATAGGTGAAGCAAAAAAATTGGCCCAAAAAGAATTTATTAAGTGGTTTAAATTAACTAATGAAGTAAACCCTTTACTTAGGTATTTCAAAGAAAAAGAAACTAGTTCACCAATGCTTTATGTAATGGGAGAAGAAGATTATATGTTCTTACCACCTGTTAAAAACATTGTTAAGAGCCATAAACTAGCATATCTAGAAGTTATAAAAGATTGTGGACACGTTTGCAATGTCGAAAAGCCTGAAGTTTTTAATAAAGTCTCAATAAACTTTATTAAAAAACATACTGGAAATTAATTATCGTTTTTAAACTCAATTTCTGGTTCTAAGGTAAATAACCAAGTACCTGGATCACCTTCTTTTCTCATTCTTTTAGTGGTTTCAACTGCTTCATCATAATTTGAAAAGGCATAATATGCAACATAGTTAAAGCGAGTTCCGGGATGAAATAATATTCGGGAATCGAACCCTTGAGCATCTAACGTATTTGAAAAATCAGACGCGTTTTTTGGAACAATAAATGATCCTCCAATTACAAAATATTTCAGGTCTGTATCAGCTTCTTCTACTTCACCTTTTTCTCTTTTAACTAAAAACTCATCGAGATCAAAAGCTTTTGGAACTACCACCATTAGTTCAGGGTCTTTGATCGGCATGGAAAGATTTTTTAATTCCTCTTTCTGGGTCTCAGTAAGTTCCTCTTTTTGTTCAGGCTGTTGTTTTACTTCTTCTCTTGGAGCTTCTGTTTCATTTATTGCCTCTTCATCAGTACTTGAACTATCAGGAACCGTTTCTAATACAGGTGGAACTACAGGATCAGCTTTATCCATTACATAATCCATCTCATTTCTGAACCTGCTTCTTGAGTCAGCTAGAATAGACCCTTTTGATTTAAGCTTTTCATTCATTCTTTCAGATAGAGTCTTTTCCAACTCAGCTTGAATTATAATTACTAATTCATTTTCTATTTTATCTGTAGAATTATATCCAAAGAGATATTTCAATCCAAAGAACCATCCCGGAAGATCCTTTAGTATTGGAACCCCTCGTCTGATCTTTGTTTCAGAAGTTGTATACAAACCAGCAACAGCAGTTGCTTCGCCATCAAGAAGCAAGGTCTTTGTTGTAACCTCTTGCTTACGAATAACTGTGCTTACAGCATCAGGTTGAGCATTAGAACGTTCTGCAGCGATATCTAAATGAATGAATGTACTATCATTATAATCAATTATTGTTGGCGTTACTGTAAGAATTGTACCTGTACTGAAAAATTCATCTGTAACGTTTCCGGCAAAATCTCTTTGTTTTACTGAAAAATCCTGACCATCCTGAATTTTACCTTCTTGACCGTCAATTACTTTAATTGAAGGTGTCGCAATTATACTTCCAAGGTTGTTTGATTCAAAAGTACTGAAAAGTGCTTGTACGCTTATGCCTGGGCCAATTTCACCTAAATTTACCAGCGCATTAAATACACTTTGTGAAACTTGATTCGCATTAGATGAACTTACAGAAACGAATTGGTCAGCAAAAGCTGTTTGTGGAATAGATTCATCAGCATCTGCTCCAATAAAATCCTGAATATTCGCAGGAACATTATTTGTTAGTGTTGACCAATCAATACCTATTTCAGCTAGTGCTCTTTTATTTCCTTCAAAAAAAGTGGCATTAATTCTAACTTCTCGGGTATCAATATTAGCTAAAAACTCCTCAGCTTCGGTAGAAACATCTCCTGTTCCACCCTGAACGTTTACTGTGTTACCATTTCCACTTTCAGTAAGTACTACAATTTCATAGTAATCCGGTTTCGTAACTAATTGTAAGTTTTGAATTTTTAAAATATAGTTTAGGGCTTCCTTCCAATACATAGGAGGAAGACTAACACCTACAGAACCGGTATAACCGGATAAATCAACAATAAATTTGTTTTCATATTCCTGAGCAAACTGATTGAATATCTCAATTGCTTCAGTATAGCTGGTACTTCTGTCAAAAGTAACGATCTCATCAGGGTTAGTATATTCTCTGAACGGGTTCCGTGTTTGAGCACTTACTTCTATTGTTAATTGAGTAAATAGTAATAAAACTAATGAGGTACCGAATAAAAATTTTGTAAGCTTCATTGTAAATGATTTCATCTTTCCACCTTTAAAGTGAATATTTCTTTAATTCCACCCTTATCTAGGTTAAAAATAACCTCTCTATTTTCCACATCTATTTGTTGAAGATAACCTAAATAAACTTTATCACCCGGTTTTAAGATTTTTGTCTCACCGTTCTGGTTAATGATAAACACTCTAGTACTAGTTAAGCCAATTAATCTAGATTGTTCAATATTTGTAAGATTATCTACATTTCCTGGAATCGTGTTTAAAATCAGTGGTTTCAGAGGATTAAATACAGATATATTAGGGTTGACTCTGAATTTTTGGGTTAAATCTGCGGCTGTTTCAAAATCAATTTTTTGGTAATAACTATTCAAAGTGAGATTGAAGTTAACATAGTCTTGAGATGCTTCTCCGGTCGCCGGGCGTATACTAACATTTTCAACCTTATTCAGATATAGGCTATTCTCAATTTTATTGATAAAAGTTACAAAGTCTGCATAAATACCTGTTCCTACAATTCTTGATTGTATTATCCCATATTGTTCTTGAACAATCGAATCCTGATAAGTAAAGTCATAAAATAACTCCAAATTGTCGTCATTAATTTCACTCAAATAGTCATAAACATCATCCGGATTATTATTTGAGTACAGTTTCTTGTCGTAGTTTTGAACAATCTCTTTAGCTTTATTGAATCTTTCTAATAAAGGCTGGTATTGGTCACGTATATTCGTTTTAGTATTGAAATCTCTGTTTAAAGCTTCCAATTCACTTGTTAACTGCTGGATTTCAGATTTCTGCACAAAATTTATATAAGAAAAAGCAGCTCCGGCTATAATCAACAGGGTAACTAGTAAAATCAGAGAATTTCGTATAGCATATGACATACTATTGATTCCCTCCCAGAACTTCTTTCAAACCTTTTGAACTCTCAGGTGTGTATCTTTGCTCATCAGCAACAACATCTGAGATTGTATAAGTAAATGAAAATACTTCTCTATCTCTTATTAAAGTTCTTTCAACATCTTTTAATACCGCTTTGTGGAACATATCTGCTATCATAGGTATTCTATTGCGATAGAGGGCAATTCCATTAACATCTATTCCTGATTCCCCTGTATCTGTAAAATTAGTTAACCATATTGAATCAATATTATCTATACCTTTATTCATTAGATCCAAATTAACAGACCAGCGTAAAGTACCTTCACTTAGTTCGTCTAAAAGTACAAGCCTTGTTTGTATGGCCTCTAACTCAGAACTAATACGATTATATTCCTGTACAGTATTCTCCAATACTCTTATTTCGGCCTTTCTACTTGAAACATTATCTCTTAACCCATCAATATTAGTAGAGTTACCGATATAAAAATAATTTGTGATTGGAAATACAGATATAATTAAAGCAACTAGTATAAAACCGTGCCACTGCAGTTTAAAAATCTTTTGTCGATCCTTTACATAAGAAGGTAAAAAACTGATGTCAGGATACGATTCTTTTTTAAAGCCAGCATCTGCCCATGCAAGAGATATCGCAGAAGTAAATGATGCAATCACTCCTGGCTCAAATCCATTTGTATCGAAAATTTCGTCATTAAAAATAAAATCCGAAACTTCTATGTCAGGAAATCGGTCTTCAAAAAATTCGAGAGCAGTATCACCAAGGTGGTTATTACAAAGTATAATTCTATCCAGATTAGGAACTTCACCGGTATCCAATTGAAAAAGAATTTTACTAAATACGGTATTTAAGAATTTTCTGGAAGATGACCCTTCTGGTATAATTGGTGAAATAATAAGTAGATCAGACCCCTTTAAGAATATCACTCTACAGCTTTCCTCGCTGTATTGTATTAAAGCTGTAATACTCTCAGCATCAACTTCATAGTTAGACCTGAAAAGCCCTATAATTAAAGATTCGTCAGGCAATACCTCATTAATAGTTACTTTACCACTATATATACTTTCAGCCTTATGAATTAACTGAAGTACTTGAGGATCATCGTCAATGGAGACTAAAAGTAATGAACCATCATCCCTAATAGTAGATGAGTAATAGTCAGCTCCTTTCGGCGAACCATAAAGAGCTTCTAATCTGTCATCTACGATAATCTTGAGATCTTTTTTCTTAATAGAAGAAAAGTCTAAGTCTTTTAATATCTGAAAAATTGTTGACCCGCTAGGGATATTTACGCTCATTCTTATTTTAGATGAATCTAAATCAGTAAGAATATTGTAAACTAAAACTTCATTACTAGCCGCTGTTTCAGAATCAATATCGGAAGCCATATCATCTATATCCATGATATTTTCTTCGTCATCCAAGTCAAGATCGAGCCCTAGGTCCAGATCATCTAATTCATCTTCAACATCAAGATCTTCATCATTGCCAGCTAGAATATCACCTTCGATTTCTTGGTCTTCTTCGATTCCAAAGATGCTTTCGTCTTCCAGTTCATCAAAAGCATTAAAAATTTCTTCCCCATCATCTTTATCTGAATCATTTTTTTTAAGGGGGTTAACAAGTTTGATCTTGTCTACTTTTTCTAGAGTAGCTACTTTACCGGATACACTAATTCTAGCGATCTTAATTGTATCGTCTTCAAGAGAAAACCCTGTATATATTTTATTTGCTGCCATCTAATTAGTAACTGGTCTCACTTAAAAGTTGTACTATTTTCGACTTATTATTGGAATAATTAATAGCATTTTCCTTAGAAATTTTTCCTTCTACAAATAAACGTTTTAAATCTTGCTCCAAAGTATTCATACCTCTTTCGCTGCCTTCCATTAACATCTGATAAATTTCACTGATGTTATTGTTTCTAATTGCAGCTTTTACTGATGAATTTGCAATAAGAACTTCTTTTGCCAAAACTCTTTTTCCATCAAGACTAGGAACTAATTTCTGACTGATAACACAGGTAAGAACATCAGCAAGTCTGGCTCTAACTCGATTTTGTTCTTCAGTAGGCACTTCACCAAGTATTCTTTCTATACTATCCATAGCAGATGAAGTATGAAGTGTACTAAATGTTTTATGTCCCGAATCGGTAATTTCCAATGCCGTCATAATAGTTTCAGGATCTCTTAATTCTCCAATTACTATTATATCAGGATCTTGCCTTAATGCTTGAATAGCTCCGGCTTTAAAAGATTCAACATCTCTTCCTACCTCTCTATGCCTAACAACTGACTTAATAGGTTTATGAATCAGCTCAACTGGAGAAGAAATAACTACAATATGAGAATCAACTGTACGATTGTTGGCGTCTATAATCGTATCCAGTGTTGATGATTTTCCTGAACCTGTTATTCCGGTAATTAAACTTAAACCATACTTATAATATTTAAGACTAAGAGCTTTAGCAACTTCAGAATTTACACCTAAACTTTTAAATGGACGTATAGTATTATCTATTCGTCTCATATTCATAGCTAAATGTTCTAAATCGAAATAAATATCAACTCTGAATCTTTGCTTTTTGCCATCTCCTATTTCAATTCCGTATGAAAAATCTAAGTTTCTATCTCTTAATAAAAGTTTCCTTTGGCTAGAAACAAGAATATTCAATAAAAGAAAATCGGTTGCTTCTACAGCAAAATTTTGAGCTCTATTATCAGGAGATTTATCACCAAAAATTCTATACCATACTTTTCCACTACAACCAGCTCCTCCTAAATCAATATCCGAAGCTTCATTTTTAAGCATTTTTAAAAGAAAACTATCTAAAACAGCTTTAAGATCTATCCTTAATTTTTCAGGTTGGGCATCAAGAATTTCACTCATTTTTATAAATAGCTCATCACCTCGAGCTGTGAATGGAATCTGCTCAATTAAAGGTGCTGTAAGCGTATTTAGTATATGTTCTTTGCTAGCCGTTTGCATATATAGTTATAAAAAGAAATCACATAATAGATGATCCCTTAGTAAAATTGTTACATAAATGATATGGTAAGATTAGGTAACCTTACCAAGTATTGTCATTAAGTAATCTCTTTTTGAGGTTCAGTAACTGCACATTCATGTTACTAATTTTTCTTTGCTGTATTTCGATGATATTTTTAGTGAAAATATTGAATAGCTTTTCAGGCTTTTTTCTGAAGAAATTTAACGCATCATAACGTTCATATCTTAGTAAAATGGTATCTGTTTCAGCGGTAACCTTTGCCATTCTACTGTTTTTACTAAACAAAAAGGCTTCCCCTAAAAAATTACTTTCCGAAAGTGTGGCCAACTGAATTCCATCTTTCCAAATAGCAACTTTACCAGACGCAACTAAGTACGCGGAATTTACATTTTCGGATTCGTTGATAATATTATCTCCCGCCATGTAGCGTTCTTCAACACCCGTTTGTAAAAATTCCAAAACATCTTCGTAGTGAAAATTTCTTAACAATAAAGGAGGTTCCTTAAGGAACTTCTTTAAATAATCAGGCATTTTATCATGGTTTTTTTCTTGCATATCCATATTTTTTTCTTCCCCGCACACTAAATATCGGTAAAATGATTAACTAATATTTAATAAGTTATCTAATATTTCAAATTAATCTTCTAAAGTACTTGCAATTACTTCTTCAATAGTTGTAATACCTTCTTTAATTCTTTCTCGTCCAGACCCCCTAAGAGTTAACATTCCTTGAGACATAGCTAAATTTTTAATAGCCTGTTCATCAATATCTCCACCAGATTCTAAAACCAATTCTTTTATTTCCTTAGAAAAAAATAATGCTTCATGAATTGCAGAACGTCCTTTAAAACCTGATTCTCCACAAATTTCACACCCAACCGACTTATAAAAAGTTGTTTGTTCGTATTCCTCTTCGGTAAATCCGATTCCTTTTGCTACTTCAATATGTGGTCTGTATTCTTCTTTACAATCTTTACATAAACGTCTTATCAAACGTTGAGCCATAACTAAATTAACGGCATTAGCAATCAAAAAAGGCTCAACTCCCATTTTAAATAAACGAGAAACAGCGCTAGGGGCATCATTTGTATGAAGAGTTGAGAAAGTAAGGTGACCAGTATTCGCAAGTTTAATTGCAATTTCAGCCGTTTTCAGGTCACGCATCTCTCCTACTAATACAATATCCGGATCATGCCGTAAAATACCTCTAATCGATTGATCAAAAGTCATGTGACTACTTATTTTTAACTGTCGTGCCCCTTCAATGATATATTCTACAGGTTCTTCAATAGTTAAAACATTTTTAGTAGGATCAATAACAGAATAAAGTGCAGCTACCAAAGTGGTTGATTTACCACTACCTGTAGGGCCTGTTATAATTACAATCCCGGACGGTTGACTAATTGCTTTAACAAAATTTTCTTTTGCTATTTTTTGAAGTCCCAACAGGTCTAAATCTCTAATAACTTTTCGATCATCTAATACACGAATTACTATAGATTCAAACTTTCTATCATATTGATTACCAACAATTGGCATAATGGAAACACGATATCGGATACCAACCCCGTCAATCTGGCGTTGAATAAAACCATCCTGAGAAGCATCTCTTTCAAATCGATCAACGTTACGGGTTTTATCTTTCACAACAGCTGAAATAGCTTCAGGTTTCACATTTTTCTGTTGATACCATAACTGCAATTTACCATCAGTTCTGAATCGTATATCTGTTGACGTTGGGCCACTAGGAACGATATGCAAATCACTAACTCCTTGCCTAACTGATTCAACTAACATCCCTTCTACCAAAGAATTAAGCATGCTTTGATTAATCTCAGCATCAATCTCTTCCTCATTAATAGATTCTTCTTCTTCAGCTTCTAGTTGAGATTCATCGTAATCTATTTCTTCTAAAAGATCCAGAAACTCATTTTTTTGCTCATAAACATTTGAAAGAATCTCTTCGATAAATTCATATTTACAGTAAACAAGCTCTGTTTTCTTGAAATTAAGCTTCTGAATTACTCCCTGAATATTAGGATCTGATGGATCAGCAGCAGCTACAGTGATTGTATTCTGCGTTCTATGAAATGGTATTGCTTTCAGAACAACAAGTTCATCAACTACATCACTATTAAGTTCTTCAACATTCTTTTTTATATGTTCTATTACATCTTCTGAAACTGTCTCTGAATCATCTAAAACTTCACGGAATGCATAAATCTCTGCAATTTCCTTCATTATTGTATGTCGATTCAAATCCAGGTCTTGAAAGAGTATTTGCCCTAAACGTCTCGTACTGTTTTCAGGCTCTTGCTCTAAGATTCCAAGTGCTTCTTGCAATTGTTCTGCAGAGATAATTTTCTTTTTTACAAGAATATCACCAATATGTCTTCTAATGTTAATTTTACCCATTAATCATTAATTAGGCTTTATTACTGCGGACTCAGAAGAAACTACAGTTATACCGATTAAAGCGATCATAATGAATAAATTAACAAATAAGCTAATTGTATCAATAACTGATTGCATTCTGTAAGTAGTTTGTACTTCATAATACTCTGCAAGTTGTTTAGCATTTTCTCTTAACGAACCAGATTCAGCACCTAGTCGAAATCTACTAATTGCAGTTCTTGTAAATACACCGGTTTCTTCCATAGATTCTATCAAACCAGCACCATCTTTAAGCATTTTTTTGATAGCGACTTCTTTAATTCTCTTTTCCATATATGAATTTCTACAAGCTTCGCTAGCGACTTTTATAACTTCAATATTTTGACCTGAGCCACTATATAGCGTATAAAACACTCTTGAAAAAATCTCGATACTTGTTTTATGTAATAAATCACCAATTACAGGTATTTTAATAATATACTTATCAAGGAAAAGCTTTCCTTTAGGTGTTTTAAAATAATAAATTAATCCAGCGATCGGACTGATTATACTTAAAAGTAGAATCAACCAATTAGCTTCCAGCCAATAACTCAATTGTAGTGTTGCTGCAGTCATTGGAGGAAGTGTTATACCCATATCTACAAACAGCTCAGCAGTAGCGGGAAATATATAACCGACATAAAATAAAACTACTCCAATTACAGCTAAAACTGTAACTGCCGGCATCATTAAAGAGCGCTTTAAATTCTTCTTAAATTCAGCGTCTCTCTCCAAGAACTTAGCTGTGCTTTCAAAAACAAGCGCCATATTACCAGAGGTTGAAGCTACACTAAGCATATATGCAGCAAACTTACCAAACACATCTTCATGCTTTCCATAAACTTCCGAACCTTCCTTACCGTCTTTTAAGTCCTTTTGGATGGTTTTGATAACCTCTTTCATTCTCTTATTTGCGGTATCTTCATATAAAAGATTGAGAATTTCATCGAAAGTTAATTGTTGCTTTAACAGATCAGCGGAAAGGCTAATAAAAGTAACTACTTCAGTATGCGGTACTCCCCCTTTAAAATTAAATAACTTTTTGTTTATGCTAATTATTTCATAGCCTAACTTAATAAGTGCTTTTTCAACTTCTTCTCTATTATAAGCTTCTTGCTCACCTACTAACTTGGGTTTACCCGGGCGCTTTACTTTGTATGTGAATAATGATTTCTCTTCAAGGGACTTTACATTTAGCCCATTGGTTTTTGTTAACCGATCAACTTTTACTTGCGCGTCTTTTTTATTTTCAGCTTCAAATTCTTTTAAAACTACTTTACCGCCATTTGAAACTGCTTTTAATCGGAATTGTGCCATTCTAAATAGTTATTAATTCCAGGTTAGCCCAACAGTGTTAATTGTTGCTGTTAGAGTATCAGATCTATCTAATGTTGAAGCAGAAATTTGAAAAGATTGAGACTGAGTTATAATATCAAAATAATAGCCATTATAACTAGAAGTGTCTAATCCTAAATCTCCGAAAGTTATATTTAAAAAACTACCACCACCACCTCCAAGCATAGCAGGTTTTTTATAATAAGTATGTGCTAAGCTCGCGCTATTCAAAAGGTCTTGTCTTATAGCTGTTTTTTCCGAATCTTTTTGAGCTTCCTGAAACATAGTAATCGCTACTATTGTCATAATTCCTACTACAACTGTAACAAGAATCATAACTATAAGCTGTTGCTGTCCCATAAGTCACATTTTGTTAGGCAAAAAAAAGGACTCCATAAAAAATGGAGTCCTTTAATATACGATTTTAACTAAATCAATTTGAATCAGTCCAAGTCAAATCATCTCTGGTAGCTGTAGCTGACATAGTATTTCCAGCTGTAGAGCCCATTGCAGTTGCTAAAGTTGAAGCATCATAGTCAGGATCACTAGCTGGATGAGCAGTAATCACAAAGCTAGTAGCACCAGCTGCACTAATTACATACTTACCATTTGCATTAACAGCGCTTAAAAAGCCAGTCTGTGCAATAGTATCAGAAGCAAATGAAATATTATTAAAAGTTACACTTGCAAAAGATTGACCACCGCCACCTAACTGAGTAGGCTTCATGTAGTAACCTTGTGCAGAAGCAGCAATGTTAGCAACATCTTGACGTACAGCATCTAAATTAGCTGAGTCAGCAGCGCTTGAAAAAGTATTTATTGCAACTACAGTTGCGATACCTACGATTATTGTTACTAGTATAACTAGAAGTAATTGTTGTTGTCCCATTGGGTATACCTATTTATTGTTTGTTGTTTGTTGTTAATATAATTTATAACTCAATTTCTTAAAACAATTACTAAAAGTAAATTAGAAATTGTTTATCCGTGTTAATCTTATTTAATCATAAAGAGTGCATATGTTGGAAATAATTACAAAAAAAACAATCTGTCTTTCTCCATTCTTTGTAATAATTAGTTAACCAACACATATAAACAGTATCGACATTTTTTTGAAGAAGTTTAAGTTGTTATGTTACTTTTCCAAATTTTTTTATGAAATACAATTCTACAACGCCCTACTTTATCTTGTTTTCATTGTGGTTACTGGTTTTTTCAGCCAGTAGTCAAATTATGATTATTGCCCCCATTTTACCAGAAATAGGTAAAGCTTTGGACACACCTGTAGAATTACTCGGTAATTTAATAACGGTTTATGCTGTAATGGTTGGAGTTTTTGCCATTATAATGGGACCATTCTCAGATAAGATTGGGAGACGTAAGATACTTTTGATTGGATCGGGCGGAATGGCTTTATTTTTATACTGCCACACCCTTGTTGTTGATTTTAATAGTTTTTTAGTGATAAGGGCAATGGCGGGTATGGCTGGTGGTGTTCTAAGTGGTGCTGCAGTTGCTTATGTAGGAGATTATTTTCCTTATGAAAAAAGAGGTTGGGCTAATGGCTGGATCATGAGTGGAATTGCGGTAGGCCAAATTCTTGGTATTCCTTTAGGAACATTTCTAGCAGATAATTTCGGTTTCGAATCTCCTTTTCTAGTTTTTGGTATTGTAATGTCATTAACTTTTTTATTGATCTATTTTAAAGTTCCCCAACCGGATGTTGAATTACATACAGATAAACTAACCGTTCTTTCAACATTAAATAAGTATTTGAATTTGCTAAAAAGAAAAGATGTTTGCTATGTAGCCCTGTGTTATTTGCTAATGTTTTTAAGTTTATCTGTGTTCATTATTTATTTTCCAACATGGCTAGAAGACTATTTTGATTCATCATTAACTACTATAGGTTATATTTTTGCAGTTGGAGGTATTGCTAATGTTATTGCGGGTCCCAGTTCAGGAAAAATTTCAGATAGAATTGGTAGAAAAAATATGATAATAGCTTCTTGTTTGGGACTTTCAGTACTTATGGCAGGTACCACATTTTTTATAACAGATCTATACTTTGCTTTTATTCTTTTCCCGGTTGCAATGATTTTGATAGCAATGCGAATCAGTCCTTTTCAGGCTCTTTCATCAGAACTTGTGAAGTCTAATAACAGAGGTACCATGATGAGCTTACTAGTAGCTATTGGTCAGATTGGTTATGGACTAGGAGGAACGGTAGCTGGTCCTCTTTACTCCCTGCAAGGTTATGCTAGTAACACTTATTTTGGAGCTTTCGCTATCTTTATTACTGCTTTTGTGGTTTGGAAATTTGTTCCTGAACCAGAGCTTAGAAAGCCAACAATGCCTGAACCTTCGATTATAGAATAGCTTTACAAAGCATATTGCTTGTTAACTATTTACATTTTAAGAAAATATCTTTCATAGACGATAAAATAATATGTAACTTTGCATACTTTTAATTATCTCTTTAGGAAAAAGTCATGAAAAAATATCATCTCCTAAGTATTTTCACTCTCTTATTTGTCATCGCAATAAATTCTTGTACTACTACAGATGACGAAGTAATTATTGCTGGTCAGGTTTCAGACGCTGATTCTGGTGATCCAATATTAGGTGCTACAGTTGAAATTGAAACTCCATCTGAGTTAGCAGATTTCGTGAAAACCGATTCTTTGGGCAATTACGAATTTACCGGAATAGATATAACTGAAGTTACTGATATAGAACTTACCGCTTCTGCAGCTAATTTTGGAGATGTGTCGAAGTCGGTTAAAGTAGCACCATCGGATGTTCTAAATAATATAGACTTTGAATTAACCCCTAATGATTCTCAAGATCCTGATGATACAGGCGGTGATGAAGTAAGTGGTGAACCTGAGGGCGCTGCTGCTATTATCCTCAATTCTCTTTCTTCTGAGTCAATTAATATACGTCAAACCGGTGGAAACATTAGTTCCAGATTTACATTCACAGTGGTAGATTCTGCTGGTAGAGCCATTAACACGGAAGGTTCAGTAGATGTTCAGTTTTCTATTTTGAAAGGTCCTGGAGGAGGAGAAACAGTTATTCCACAAACTGTATCAACAAACGCAAATGGTCAAGCAGTTACCAGTTTATTTAGCGGTGATTCAGCCGGAGTAGTAAGAGTACGAGCAACAATTGAAAGAACCGACGTTGGAATAACGATCATTTCTGATCCTATTTTAGTAGCAATAAATGGAGGGTTCCCCTCTGCTGATCGCTTTTTTATTGGAACAGCTAATAATAATATCGAGGGCTTTGGTATTATTTCCGGTAATAATAGCAATTTAGAATACGACGTTGTTGCAAGTGTTGGAGATAAATTTGGAAACCCTGTTAAAGAAGGTACTGCTGTTGACTTTAGGACTGAAGGTGCCGGAATTATTGAAGGCTCTGCATTAACAAATGAATTTGGAACAGCAATAGTAAAATTAAGACCTGATGGAAGCAAACCTACAACAGACCCTTCCGGAATAGGTTTCTTTACAGTTAAAGGTAAGACAGTTGATGAAAACAATGACTTTGTTAGTAAAGATCTTAAACTATTATTTACAACTTCACAGGCGAATATCACGATTAATCCCAGTTCGGTAAATATTCCCTCAAATGGAGCTCAAGCATTTACTTATACAGTAACCGACCTTAATGGTAACCCAATGTCTGCTGGGTCAGAATTTAGTGTAAGTGTTGCGACAGGTTTAGAAGCCGTTGGTGATGTTGGTTTTAATTTAGGTGATTTTACTTCGACCGGAGCAGGGAAAACAGAATTTGGATTTACTGTTTCCGATACGGATGATGATAGTAACAATGAAGTTGGTACTTCTATCACAATCTCTGTTAAATCAGCTTCAACAGGCTCTATAACAACATTAACTATTCAAGGAACAAGAGCGAAATCCGGTGGATGGTCTTTTGATCCAAAAAACTCAGAAAGAGTTTTTATTGAAGGAAAGAAATAATTACCCAGAAAATTAAATATAAAATGTTCGAATATAACAGTAGTTCATACAATGAATTTTTAAAAGACTTCAGAAACAACACTAATCAAAAAAAGATCATAGTGTTTGCCGGTAATTTTTCTGAAAACAGGGAATATGCTCTTACCCAATTTGAAACTGAAGTAATGGGTGAAACAAGAAAGGTCTCTCTTAATGACTTTGTTACTGCTTCTGAAGAAGAAACGTTTAAAAACTTAGATTTACTTTTTGATGAATTGAGATCAATAAATTCACTTATTGTTTTTAAAGATGCTGAGCAACTTTGTGGTGTTTACGTTGGACATACCTATTCAGTTGTTAAATACGCTACTCCACAAGAAAAGTATTTCATAAAAAAGCTACATGAGCTGAACTGTTCTTGCATTATTGAGTTTGAAAATGAAAGTCATTTGGATAAAGCAATTGAAAGAGTTGCTGATGCTATCGTTCAATTTAAAGTCCCCTCTTCTATTATTGAGAAGGTATTCTTTTGGTTTAGTCAAGTTCGAGTTAACGGCTCTAACCTACCCTCCCGTCGGCCGGTTTAACTAAATGGATTCGAGTGAGGAGAATCATTTTAACGAAGCTTCAATTTGGAGTGAAGTAAAAACCTCACTTTCAGGTACAGACAAAGACTTCACAAAAGGTAGTATCGGAAGGGCTATTCTTGTTCTTTCGATACCTATGGTTCTGGAAATGTTGATGGAATCCATTTTTGCAATAGTGGATATTATCTTTGTTTCTAAGCTCGGAGCTGATGCTATAGCAACCGTTGGATTTACTGAATCGTTGATTACTTTGATTTATGCTATTGCAATTGGTTTTGCAATGGCCACTACCGCAGTAGTAGCCCGTAGATTTGGAGAAAAAGATTTTGATACAGCTTCAATAACAGCAGTTCAAGCTATATTAGTAGCGTTAACAATTTCGGTAATTATTGCAGTATTGGGAGGATCTTTTTCTCCACTTTTACTGAGTTTAATGGGTGCTGAAGAACAGTTGATATCTAAGTTCTCTGTTTACACAACAATTATGTTCAGTACTAATTTTGTGATCATGCTCATCTTTGTGATAAATGCTGTATTTAGAGGAGCAGGAGATGCAAATATCGCAATGCGTACCCTTGTTATTGCTAATGGAATAAATATAATACTGGATCCTTTATTAATTTTTGGACTCTGGGTCTTTCCTGAAATGGGTATTGCAGGAGCAGCTGTTGCTACCTCTATCGGTCGAGGCATCGGAGTTGGGTACCAATGCTATAAACTCTTTGATGGAAAAACACGCATCAATCTTTTGAAAAGGCACTTAGTTCTTAGATGGGATATAATGTTCAATCTGATTAAAGTTTCTCTAGGAGGGATTTTTCAATTTATTATAGCTACAAGTAGTTGGGTATTTCTTGTAAAAATTATAGCGGTGTTTGGAAGTGTTTCTGTAGCAGGATATACAGTGGCAGTACGGATTTTAGTTTTTTCAATTTTACCTTCCTGGGGAATGAGTAATGCTGCCGCAACTTTAGTCGGACAAAATTTAGGAGCTGATCAACCCGAACGAGCTGAAAAATCAACATGGATTGCTGCATTTGCAAATATGGTTTTTCTTGGGCTTGTTAGTATTTTATTTTTTACTAACGCAGAATTTCTAATTGCTTTAATATCCAAAGACCCTGCAATAATTGAGATTGGAGGAAAATGCTTAAGAATAATGAGCTATGGTTATTTAGCCTATGCTTTTGGGATGGTAATTATTCAAGCTTTTAATGGAGCAGGAGATACACTCACTCCTACCTTGATCAATTTAGTCTGCTTTTGGATCATTGAAATCCCACTGGCTTATTTATTAGCAATGAAGTTCGGATTTGCGGAAGAAGGTGTATTTTACTCCATTGTTATATCAGAAACGCTTTTGGGAATAATTGGCTTTATATTATTCAAACGTGGTAAATGGAAAACAATAAAGGTTTAAATGAAAGTTACTATTACACTAGATCGTTCGGGGCGAAGAGGAAAAGAAGTTACTCTTATTAAAAATATTCAACATAACCCTCAACATATCGAAAAGATTGCCAAAAAATTGAAGGGACAATTAGGTACCGGTGGTACTGTTAAAGGCAAAACCATCGAAATACAGGGCAATCATGTTGAAAGAGTAAAACCTTTACTTGAAAAAGAAGGTTTCACATTCTAAAGTGAAACCTTATTCTCTTGTCTTGGATCCAAATCGTATAAAGAAGAAGCGGTAGCTTGAACCGTCTTATACCATTCATTTCCAAACTTATCGTTAATAGTATAAAAATCAGCAAAATCAGGTTTACGCAAGTTCATTTTCCACTCCTGAGTTTTAGACTTAAAAGAAGGATCTATATGTAGTAACTCATGATACAGAACCATCTCTTTTGTTTTACTATCTAGCATATCCCAAAGCTCTCCCGAGAGTTCAATTAAATAGTCGTTACCGGAATAATACTTTACCTCTCTATTTGCTTTAATACACTTAGCTGCTCGTTGTTTTGAAATATTCGGGTAAACTAAAAAATAACCGATCTCTGCCGGTCCAAACTCCATATTATGCTTTTTAATAACTTCATTAGCGATTTTTTCTACCTCCGGAGACTCCATTAGTTGTTTATCACTGGATGTTACTTCTACCGGCTTTAATAAATCGTTATCGTTCATTCTAATTTTTAGGTTTTTCTTTATATAAAATTATTGTTGATGCAACTATTGAATATTCTTCTTGCTCACCTTTAATATTTTCACTGTTCTTGCCTGCATCTTCGGCATAGTGTTTTGCTTGTTCTTCTGATAATGTCTTCTTGGTAAGCTCTCCAATTATAGTTACTTCTTTTCCTTGTGAATCTGTAGGTATAAAAAAGCCATAGTCTTTAAATGTAATACGAACAGCGTTATCTCCTTCCTGAGCTATAAAAAAGCACCCTTTTTTTTCACAAACTTCCTTAATAGAAGTTTTTATAACCACTGATGAATTTTCGTTATCTGATGATAAAGTTTCATTCAAAGTACGTGGAGTTTCATAAGTATCTATCTTATCTCCGTACAATTCGTAAGTTTCGGTAACTACTATAGGCTCTGAAAGTTTAATTACTTCTTTTTTATCCTGAGCAGATAGATGTACTCCAAAAAATATAAGTGCTACAAGAACTGGTATTTTCTTCATAATGATTATTAATTAATTGAGGATTGAAAATACTAATTACATAATCAATTGTTAACCTTGATTATTAATTATTCTATATTAACTGACTTGGTAATTCTTAATTTATTTTATTGAAAACATTTTTCTCAGCTTTATTCGGTTTTATTTTCAGTTTGTTCGTTGAAGGCTTTTCAAGAATAATCATTTCTTTTTTTCACAAACAAGATTTTTATTTCTTTGGCGTAGAATCTCTTCCTACAAATTCATGGATTGTAATTATTTATATAGTTTCTTTTATGGCCACTTGGCTAGGAGTAATGTTAGCACAAAGCATTGCAGATCCTGAGTCTAAAAAAGCTTTTAACATTTTCACCTTAATTATCACTTGCTGGTTAACCTTCGAAATTTTAGCTTCCATTAAAGTTGTACCAATATGGTATTTAACTACCTTTCCATTTACTTCTGTATTTGGTTTACTTGCAGCTAAATTCACTTATTCTCTAAATAAATCTCATAATGCGATACCTAGTTCTTAGCTTATTTTTAATTCCGGCACTTATTAATTGTTCTTCTAATCCAACGTATACAGTTAAAGAATTTTCATCTCCAACTGGGGAAAATGCTTCTTTGCCCAGACTCTTTACAGATAATACTGGTACAGTTTTTATGAGTTGGGTTGAGTCTGATGGAGATTCTACTTCTCTTCTTTATTCTTCCTTAACCAATAATGAATGGACTAAGTCAGAACTTATTAGTAAATCAGATTCTTGGTTCGTTAATTGGGCAGATTTCCCTTCAATAATTGCAAGAAACGGTGAACCAATTGCGGTTCATTGGCTTCAAAAAATACCCGGTGGCACCTACGCTTATAACGTAAATATTACAAATGCATCATCTGATTGGGAACATGTAATTGCTCCTCACAATGATAATACTCCTACTGAACATGGGTTCGTAAGCATGGCTCCTGCCTCTGACAGTACTTTTGTTACAATTTGGCTAGATGGTAGAAATACTGTTAATTCAGGAGGTCATGATGATCATGATACACCATCAGGCATTGCTTCTGCTATGACATTAAGAGCTGCAGTAATTGACGCTGATTTAAATGTTCTAGAAAGCTATTTAATTGATGAAAGTGTGTGTGATTGTTGTGGTACGACTGTAGTTAACACTGAAAGTGGTTTTATAACAGCATACAGGAATAGAACTGAGAATGAAATCCGGGACATTTATATATCTCGATTCGTAAATGGGCAATGGGAAAACTCTAAACCTGTATTTGACGACAATTGGAATATTGCCGCCTGCCCTGTTAACGGTCCCTCAATAGATGCTGACGGAAATTCAATTGCAGTAGCATGGTTTACTGGAGCCAATGATGAATCAAAGGTAAAAGTTGCATTCTCAGAAGATGAAGGACAAACTTTTAGTCAACCGATTGTTTTGGATAATGGAAATCCGCTAGGCCGGGTAGACGTCGAATTTCTTGAAGACGGAACTGCTCTGGTAAGCTGGATGGAAAGAAATATGGAAGATCGTTCAAAAGCTTTTTTTAATGGTAAAAAAGTATCTAAAAAAGGACAAGTTCTGAACGAATTTAAGATCTCACTAATGGAGTCTAGCCGTAGAAGTGGATTTCCTCAAATCAGCAGCTACAATAAATCAATTATAGCTGCATGGACAGATTTGAGTACTCCATCAACTCCAAAAGTAAAAGTTGCTATTCTAGAATAAGAGGAAATTCGCCAAAATTCATCAGTTCAGCGATCTTTATACCTATGTCTGTATTATCATTCCAACCGCTAAATTCGATTGCATGAGGTCCGTACGCCATTAAAGCTACCGGAACACCTGTATGATAATCTGTAACCCATTCAACTCTGAGTTTTTGAGCATCATCAGAAGAAGTCATCATTGTCATTCCACCTGTCTCATGATCAGCTGTTAGCACAACTAATGTCTCACCGTCTTTCTCGGCGTATTCGAGAGCTGCTTTTACAGCGTTATCAAAATCTTTCATTTCTCGAATTACATATTCGGAGTCATTACCATGTCCACCCCAATCAATTTGACTTCCTTCTACCATAAGAAAAAATCCATTTTCATTAGATTGTAATTTAGATAAAGCAGTGTTAGTCATCTCTTCTAAGGTTGGGGTTCTATTCTCGCTATCCATACCCGAGTTAGCAAATAAACCCAAAAGCTTATCTGAATCAGAATTCTGCATTTCCTCAACAGTACTCACATAATCATATCCTACATTTTCGAATTCCTCTATAAGGTTTCTATCGTCTTTTCTTGAGCTACCCTCCTGATCTTGAGGGATAAAGAATTCTCTTCCACCTCCGAGAAAAACTTCCGTTCCTGATTCAATATATTGTTCTGCGATTTCAGCCTGGCTTCCTCTTGAGCGAACATGAGCCGCAAAACTTGCTGGTGTTGCGTGGGTGATGGTAGACGTTGCAACCAACCCAGTGCTCATACCTTTTTCTTCTGCTAATTCAAGAAGCGTTTTACAAAAACTTCCATCAGGAAGAAAGGCGATCATTCCATTATCCGTTTTTAATCCACAAGAATAGGCAGTAGCTCCGGCTGCTGAATCAGTAATTAATGAATTTGAAGATTGGGTTTTAACAATACCGGTTACAGGCATTCGCTGGAGGTTCAAATATCCATCTGGACCTACTAAATTTAACTGCCCTGAAGATATTTGTGCAATTCCGGTTCCATCAGCAATTAATAAAATTACATTTTTGATTTTTTTATTTTCAACCAAGGGTAAGCGCTCAGAATTTGAAGAGCTTGTATGGAGAACCTCAACTTCCTGGCTTTTTGTACATGCTAAGCTTATTAGTAGGAATATGATTATGCTTTTAAGTCTCATAGGTCTTTTTTAAATGAAAATATTGCTATTAGATTAACTGAAAATAAACTATTTAGGAAATTTTGGGATAAAGCTTTTGATAAGTCCCCAAATTCCTTTTGAGGGCTTTCTAACTTTTTGTTTTCTATCCTTAGCTTTTTCAATACGATCTGGCCGATCCTGTTTACTCCATACCTTTGTGTTTTTTACTTCTTTTTTAACTTCTTTCTTCTTATTAGGCTTTTTCTCTTTTAATTTTACCTCGATCTTAGTGTTCTTTTTTTGAACTTTCTCTTCGCTTCTTTTTGGCTCTGGTTTTGGAGTATTATTCTTAAGTTCTACTATAACTTTCCCGGCCTTATCAGTAGAAATAGTAACAGTCTTCTTGTCAATATTTATCGGTTCAGACTTCTTTTTATTATTTTCAGCTGGTTCTATTGCGTTATTTTTTTTATCAGAAGGCTTAGTGTTAGCAGGTTTAGAATCCTTTTTTGATTCTTTATTATCCTCAGGTAGCTCAAGAATTTTAAGATCATCACCTACTTTCTTCTTAATTGGATCAAAATATTTCTCATCAGCCTTGCTCACTAATGTTATGGCAATTCCTTCTTTATCATATCTGCCAGTTCTTCCGCAACGGTGAATATAATCTTCAACAGCTCTTGGAACATCAAAATTTATTATCACAGATACATTATCAATGTCAATCCCTCTTGCAAGTACATCTGTTGCCACTATTACAGGAACAGTGCCATTTTTGAATGCTCTTAACGACGCCGTTCTTTCTTCTTGACTACGATCGCCATGAATGCTGCCGGCATTAATGCCTTTTTTCTTGAGAGCTCTTTCCAATTCATTGGTGCCTTTTTTAGTAGCAGAAAAAACGATGCAGGAAGTCCAATCCAATTCGTCGAGCAAGTCTTCTACAGCACCTAGTTTTTTCCTTGGAGGAGCGAAATAAGCTCTTTGATCTACTTGTTTAGATGTAGTTGAAACCTCGATTTCAATTTTTACAGGATCTTTCATTACACTCTTCATAAGCTTCTGAAGTTCTTTTGGCATAGTAGCTGAAAAGAGCATAGTATGGCGTTGCTTTGGAAGCTTATCAATAATGTGGTTCACATCGGGCAGAAACCCCATATCCAACATACGATCTGCTTCATCCAAAACGAGAAAGTTGATTTTGCTGAAATCAATATCCAAAACTTTCATTTGATCGATCAATCTACCGGGGGTAGCAACAATAATATCAACGCCAGCTCTAAGAGCATTAGCCTGTCTTGAAAAATCTTCACCTCCAATAATTGTAGCCGAGCTAATTCCGGAATGATATCCCAGAGCAAAAATCTGTTCATCTATTTGCTGTGCAAGTTCTCTTGTTGGTGATAGAATTAATGCTCTTGTTCCTTCAGAAGGATTACGTAATATTAATTCAATAATTGGGATAACAAAAGCTCCCGTTTTACCTGTACCTGTTTGTGCAGCTCCTAGAATATCTTTCCCCTCAAGGGCTTTTGGTATACTTTGTTCTTGAATGGGTGTTGGTTTTGAATAACCTACATCGGATAAACCCATTTGTAGAGACTCATGGAGCTCAAAATCTTTAAATGTCAAAGTGCTTAGTTTCTTAAAAGTTCTAAATCATGTAAATATACACAGAAAGTACGGAATATATATTCCACTTTGGTGCTAATTTCCTTTACTTTTAAAGATGAGATAAATTTTCAATCAAAAATATACTATGACTTTAAAAAATTCATCAAGACTAGTGGTTTTTCTTTTTTTAGTAACCGGGCTAGCATGCAATAATTCAAATGATTCTTCAATAAATAAAAATGTATCACTTTCAAGTGCACAAGACAGTATAAGTTTTGCACTAGGATATCAAAATGGTGACTTTTTAGCTCGTGAAGGAGCTACTGAATTTAGCTATGATGCATATATTGCCGGATTTATAAATGGAATTGAACAAAATGATAAATTGGATCCTGCAACAAGAACCTCTTTAATCAATGATTTCAGAATTCAATTAACTAGTTTGGCAAAGGAAAAAAACAGAGCTGAGAGCGAGGCTTTTCTAGCTGAAAACAAAACAAAGGAAGGCGTTTTTGAAACCGAATCTGGCTTACAGTATAAAGTTATTGAAGAAGGAACGGGTGCATCTCCTACTGCTGAAAGTACTGTTGAAGTTCATTATGAAGGCACGCTAATTGATGGAACTAAATTTGATAGTTCGTATGACAGAGGTCAAACTATAGAATTTCCTTTAAATGGTGTAATTAGAGGATGGACTGAAGGACTTCAATTAATGAAAGAAGGAGGAACTTATATGTTCTATATCCCTTCTGATTTAGCATATGGTGAAAACCCAAGACCTGGTGGTCCTATAAAGCCTAACAATGCACTAATTTTTAAGGTTGAATTAGTCTCTGTTAAGTAAAAAATATACCTAAAATAAAAAAGCCCGTGATTTTCATCACGGGCTTTTTTTATATCATTTGTTATCTAACTACGAAGCTAGATTTGTAAGAATAATGATGTTTGTAGCAGCTTCAAGAGTTGCACTACTCATAGAAGTTGCGCTCGCATTATCTTCTGATGTTGATTGTACATCACTGAAGAAAGTAGCGAATACTGTTAATGCTACATCAGCAGAAGTTGTACTTGAAATTGCATTTTCAAAGATCGTTTTAGCACCTGTTTGAGAGTTGATCTCTGTATTAACACTTACAACAAAATTTGCTTCTATTGAAGAATCATTTTCCATTGCAGTTTGAACTTCTTCCTGATAATTCTCAAATGCTGCTTCTACATCAGCTTTTACACCAACTGCAGTTCTTAATGCTGCTTTCAGTTGTACACCAGCGTCAGCAATAGCTTGCTTAGACTCGTTAGACATTTCTGAAGCTTCTGCTTCTGCTCTTACAGCTGCATCAATTGCGATACCAGCCATAATAGAAGTTTGACTTCTTACTGAGTTTTTAATTTCTGTTGAAGCAGAATTAATATTATTTACTAGAACTCTTCCCCAGATCTCAATAGCTTGTGCAGCTTTATTAGCTTCTACACCAGCACTCACAAAAGCATTTGCGGATGTTTCCAGGAACAAGTCGTACGCTTCCGTTTCAGCTTGAGTTGAACTCGCTGCTGAAAGATCAGCTTCTAATCTTGTTTGAGCATCTGCTAAAATTTCTAGTGTTGCATTTAGCTTTTCTTCGCCATTTCCCTCTACTTCGTTAGCAAAAAAGTCAGCTCTTGCTTCTGCAGAACTAGCTAAAGCTACTGCAAACTGAGAAGCTAAAGAAGCGCTGTTTCTAACTTCGCTTTCGTTGGTTGAGGTAACCATTGCTTCGATATCTGATTTAGTTACTAAATCAGCATCTCCCTGAGCTACTAATCTTGCAAAAACGTTACTTTCTGCAGTAGATTCAGTATCGATAGGCTTAAGCTGAATACTTTGACCATTCTCTACTTGTGTAGAAAGAAAGCCCATTGCTTCAGCACCGTTATTTTCCGCTACAACTACATAATTTTGAGCAGTACTTGCGTCAAAAGAAAGAGAAAACTTACCGTTTGCATCAGTTGTTGTCTCTGCACCTTCAATGGTGTTAATTGAACCATTTGCAGTTACTGTAGCCATGGTAACAACAGTTCCTTCGGTTAAGGTCTTGGCTTTAGCTTGAGACTGTTCAACACTACCATTTACTGTGGCTGAATCAGAATTATTATTACTGTCTGAGCATGCGAAGCCAATTACTGCAAGCATCAGAATCATTATCGGGTATTTATAAAATTTATTAGTCAACATAATCTGTTTTTTTGTTTTGATTAACTACAACCTTGAACAGACTACAGTGCTTTTTGTTCCGATATAAACATTAAAAATATTTAAGTCCTTTAACTCGACCTAAATAAATAAAATATCTGAAACTGATATTTCAGTACTTTAACTCTAATTAGAATTTTTTAAGGGAATTATTAACAGAAATGTTAGATATTAAAATAGGAGATCAGATATCATCCAATCTCCTATGAATACGTTGGCTTTTTCGGGGTACAATTGATAGCTGCAACACAACAAGTGTTGTGGCTATTTTTGTAAATCATTTCTACTAAGCTTTATTGAGATAGAACTGGTTCTTTTAATTTCAGTATTAATTATCTGTTTAATTAATTCCCTATCTCCTATTACAAGAGCACTTTCCTTAGCCCTTGTTACACTTGTATATAATAATTCTTTTGATAGAACGGGATTGAATACTTCAGGAAGAAAGATACATACGTTTCTAAACTCTGAACCCTGGCTTTTATGAACGGTTATTGCATAGGCAAGATCAAAACTTTTCAGCTCCAAGGGTTCAACTTCTTTATTTTCACCAAATTTTATGACCAATGATCCGTCATTTCTCTGAATACAAGTTCCAATTTCACCATTGCTGATTCCATTAATAGCATCGTTTTTAGTTACAAGTATTCTTCTCCCCTCAAACCATTCAATTTTTGCAGGAATTCGCAAGGTGTCTTTAATTTTATTTTCTATCAGAAGGTTTAAGTGCTCTGTACCGAACACTCCCCTTTTATTAGAACATAAAAACTGTGTTTCATTTAAACCTTTAATCTTTTCATTTGAGTATGTTTGAATCAATTCAGATAAAACTGAGCTAGTTGGTTGCACTATATCGATGTGCTCTGATCCCTCTAAAATTCCATCAATAGATTCAAAATCTTGTTCATTTATTGCAGAAGCAAGCTGTGGTATTCCTGTCGATTCCTTTGATCTGTATGTTTTATTAAGTAGAACAACATTGTCATTTAAATTGTTAACAGAGTTAGAACCAGTAACTGAAAGCCCATTATTTTTTAATAGCTCTAAAGTTTGATTACTGAAAGTATTATCGGATTTAAAACAGATATCTCCAAGAACTGAGCCTGCTTCAACAGAAGACAATTGATCTTTATCACCAAGAACAATTAATCTTGCGGATTTTTTAAGTGCTCTTATCAACCCTATCCACATTCTTAAGTCTAACATAGAAGCTTCATCAACTATTACAATATCATGAAACAGCTTATTGCCCTTATTGAATTTGAACTCACCATTAAAACCAGCTCCCAATAATTTGTGCAGGGTTGTGGCTTCAATTTCTTCATTTTCATCACTAACAGATTCATTAAGGCGTTCTGCTGCTTTACCTGTTGGAGCTGTTATTGCAATTCGAACAGCAGGATTCTGAACTTTAAGCCCTTTTATAATCTTTTTAACCGTATATGTTTTCCCTGTGCCCGGTCCTCCAGAAATGACTAAGAACGATTTAAAAAGAGCCAAAACTGTTGCTACTTTTTGAAAATCTCCATCCTCTGTATTTCCAAAAAATTCATCGGTATCAATTAATTGGGCAGGAAGTTTATCAGCATCAACTTTTATTTTCTCTATGAGCCATTCCACTAACTCATTTTCAAAATTCCAATATTTATGTAAGTACAAACGATTGTCATTTAAAACAAAAGGTTTGTAATCACCCGGAATACCTACATATTCCTCTTTTTTTAAAAAAGAAATCAATTCATCAGGACGGTAATTGTTCAAATTAAAAACTTCGAAAAGAGGCGATTCTTTAATATTCGAAATATCAGTACAAATATTTCCATTCAGTTGATCGTGAACTGCTAATAAACAACAGTATAAAGCTTCTTTTCTTGTTTCAGGATAATTTCTTGTCAAAAATCTGGTAAATTCCAGTTCGAACAATCCTATTAAATCATCTTTCCATAGATCTTGAAGATATTTTAACGAATCATTAGTCATGATTCTCCTTTAAGATGAAATTCTAAGTTCTTAAGAACGTTATATGAAGGTTTATCAAAATAAACTCCTGAATCCGGATTATCATTTTTAAGTCCTCTTAAAAACAAATAATAAACGCCTCCGAAATTTTCTTCATAACTAAAATCAGAGATTCTATTTTTAAGAAACCTTATTAACGCTACTGAATAGATATGGTATTGCAGATCATAATTATGTGACTTTATGGCTTCCTGGAGATGAACTTGGCTATAGTCATCAATTTTATCTCCCAGAAAATTACTTTTGTAGTCAAGTATATAATACTTGTTTTCAAATCTGAAAATCAGATCGATAAATCCCTTCATAAAGCCAGAAAGAGCAACTTCTTTGGTGATGTCATTTTCATCCTTTTCTCTTATTAGTGATAACATTCCTTTTAGAGAGATATCATTAACAGGAAAATGAAAATCCATTTCTTTTATTAAATTTTCTTCTTTTAATTGGCCGATTTTTAAACCGGTAATTAATTCGTGATTTAGTATTTCTTTAATCCATTCAACAAGTACTTGTTTCCAAGTGTTATCAAAATGGAGCAGGTTCATTTTGTCCGATATAACTGAATCTATTTCAGAACTATCTGTGAATCTGACGTCTTCTAATATATAATGCAGTAAATTACCTGTATCGGTTCCTTTGGGAAAATTCAATTTAGATCTTACAGGATCTCCTATCTTTTCTAATGAGTCTCCAGCTACTGATAACTCTAGTTCATCGTAGTCTTTAAATTCAGCAGTATTTGATTGGTCTGATGAAATTGAAGAGAAACTCAGGATTCTTTTAAAATCAAAGAGATCATTTCTCCCTAATTTTGTTGTTGCCAGATCATCAGTAGGAACTTTGGGTTCTATTTTATTTTTTAGATTCTCAGTTAAAGAAAACTCAAGACTTTCCGAGGATGAAAGGTAGCTTATATGCTCATTAGTTCTGAGTTTATACAGGTTCTCTTCAAAGAGTTTTAATTTATCATCAGGTTTTAAATTACTATCAAGTACTGTTTCAGAATTAACTACAGTCGCAAGAAAAGGAGATTTGATGATCCCTTTTCCTTTGGAATTATATTTTACAAACGGAACATAACACGCACATTTAGGTCTGGTAAAAGCAACGTAATTTAATCTTAAACTGTCAGCCAGTAACTCTTTCCTGCTTATTTCAACAATCTCTTCATTAGGGTTTTTCGAGAGATCGATGCATAATTTATTTTCCTCATTGTGGTATTCAGTAAAGTTTATTCCTTTAGAATTTGAACTATCAAAATTGTCCCACAAAAAAGGGACGAATACAATTGGATATTCAAGCCCTTTACTTGCATGTAAAGTCGATATAGTAATTAATTCAGAATCACTTTCAAGCCTTATTAATTCTTCATCAGATGGACTAGAATCAGTATTACTTCGTGTTTTTAGATAACGCACAACAGTACTAAGTGAAGCAAATCCCTTTTGTTCCTTTTTAATCAAAAGCTCCAGAATATGATCTAGATTTGTTAATCTTCTTTCTGGGAGAGTTTTATTAGATAGAGTTTCTCTAATTTGAAAAAATGCATCCAGTTGATTAAATGCAGACATCAAACCCTTGCTCTGATATGTTTGATGTGCTCTATCAAAAGCATGAACTATTCCTGACCACTTTTCATCTTCATCTTGAAGTTGAATCAAATTTGCAGCGCTATAGCTAATAAAAGAGGTAGATAGAGCTGCTCTTAATAAACCAGGATTGCTTACATCTGCTATTGCTTTTAAAAGTATACGCAAATCGATTGCTTCAACACTTTTAAATATTGATTCTCTTGTTTTTAATGAGCTCTTTATTCCAATATTGTTAAGAGCTTGTTGCACAGAAACAGCCTCAGAACTTTTTCTTACCAATACGGCAATATCCTTTGGTTTTACAGGAAGATCTCCAATTTTATAGTCTTTGTTCAGTAACTCTTCTATTTTACCAGAAACGTAATTACAAATTGCGTCAACTGAACCTGATTTATCTCCCTCAAATTCACAATCTACTAAGGTAAATGGTATACATGTTTTACCTTTGTAATTTAAGCTTGATGTTTCTTTATTCTCTGGATATTTAGCTTGTCTGAATGATGGTTCATTATAAACGAAAGGGTTTTCTTGCTTTTGAAAGATGCAATTTACCGCTGAGATCATTTCTTTAGTGGACCTGTAATTATGATCTAACGAGTATTTTCTATTAGTTTCTACATCCTTTGTAGCTTGAAAATAAGTAAAAAGATCTGCTCCTCTGAAACTGTAAATCGCCTGTTTAGGATCACCGATCATAAACAATGAAGAGTTAGAGTTATCAAAAATTTTTCTAAATATGGAATACTGTGTTGGGTCCGTATCCTGAAACTCATCTATAAGCGCGACCACATATTTATCCGCTATTTTTTTTTGTAAATATGGAGAAAGATTTTCATTCACTATTTCAAGCAGATCATCAAAGCTTAATGCATTCTCTTTCTCTTTTTGAATAGATGTTTTTTCACGAACTTCAGAAATGGTTTTCTTAAGGAAGTCGGTTCGTATAAACTCCATTTTCTCAGAGATCTCAATATAATTGTCTATCAAAACGCATATTTCAGGAAGATCTGCATTTGAAGAAATTTCACTTTGAAAAGCTTTTTTTACTGAGGTTATTATTCCAGTTGATCCGAAATAACTTAATTTATCCGTTCCTATTAATGGTGTATTTGTTTGATTAATCCATTCATTTAGATCTTGTAAATAGCCTATAAATTTTTTTGTATTGTATTTAGTCCCGTTCAATTTACCGGATAGAATTATTTCTTTTAATTCAGCTTTATCGGTATCCCATCTATTTTGTATTTGACTGAAAGATGACTTTATGGAACTTAAAATTTCATTTGATTCTACATTTTTAATGGTGTCCGGTTTAATAACTGCATAAGGTTTATTAAGGATATTCCTTATCAAACTGAGCAAGCTATCTGGATTTATGCCTTCTTTTTTGAAATAGCTAATTAAGCTCCTTCCCTCTTCCGAATCAGAGTTTATCCTTATGAAATCACGCCAAATCGAATCCACATTTTCCTGCAAGATATCTGTGATATCTGTAAGTATTTCAAAGTCTGACTGCACATTGAATTCTAAGCTATACTCGCGTAACAACTTTTGGCAAAATCCATGTATAGTCGAAATAACGGCTTCATCAAAAGTAAAAAGTGCGGCTTCAAGTCTTTCCAATGCCTGTTGAGAATTCCCTTTTTTGATTACTTCTAAAAACGAGTCCTCTTCTTTGCGTTGACCTCGTAATACAGAAATGCATTCTTGGATTCTTGACCTTATCCTGTGTTTTAATTCTGCTGTTGCGTCTTCAGTGAATGTAAGAACAAGTATTTTTGAAGGTGATAAGTTCTGCTCAATTATAGCGCGCACATAAAGAGAAGTGATATTGTACGTTTTTCCAGTTCCTGCACTAGCTTCAACAAGATTAAACCCTTTAAACTGTACATCAGAAATATCAAGACTTTTCATTTTGCTTCCTCAATTACTTTCAAAATCGGAAACCAGATTTCTTTAGAGCTATTTTGAAAATCAGAAGTAGTGATAAAGTCTTCTGATTCGAATATCAAACTATTGTAATAATCATCTTTTTCAGAAAACCCAGACCAAGTATTCCATTTTTTGAGTGCCGCCTTTTTTGCCTGGTCAACAGAATCGTTTTTGTATAAAGATTCTGCAAAAGCAAAACTTGTTTCAGGCGGAAAGATGTATGAAGATGGTTCTGCATTAGCTTTCGAATAAAAATCCAGAAGAAGACTTAATCCAATTTTTGGGTCTATAATATCAGGTATTAAGGTCAGATGATCTAGTTCATCATTTGAATCGAAATAAAATAATTGGCTTTTAAATTTTGAATTAAAATTTAAAACAAGATGATTAATCCATAGGCGTAGTAAGTTTTTACCTTTTAACTTTCCAAGTCTAATATCTAATCTGGTATCATCAAGTACATTATCAACAGTGCCATCTAATATATAAGGCTCTAAATCTATTTCTACTTCAACTACTTTCTTACTTGTGAGATCAAAATTCTGTTTAACAGTCTTTAGCTTTTTTATCAGTTTCATATTTGAATCAAAATCTAATTGTCCCGCGAATCCTTCGGGCAGTAGCCCGGAAGCTCTTGAAACATCCAGTATTTTTGATTCATCGAGATCTTCAAAAAATGATTCGGTAAGAAATTCTTTTAAAGAGTATTTATTAAGACTTTCAACTGTAAATAGCTCCCGGTCTTCAGGTTCTTGTGTGTCTTCAAAGTTGTTAATGTTCAGTTTATTCCTGCAAAAAAACCTTAATGGATGGCTAAAAAAAGAAATCAAATCATTTACTGATACAGATAAAGGATTCTCTTTGTTTTCCAGAACTAATTCTGAACCAAAAAATTCCTGATCTCTTTTATGTAATTCAAGAATATTTTCAGCAATATTTTTTCTCCGATCAGAATAACTTAACAGCCTCTTTGAATTTATGTTAAAATATTCTTTTTCAAAGCCATGAAGGCGGTGCCTTTCTATTTCAAGGATTATGTTATTTCGAGTACATATTTCTAAAAGTTCCTGTACAAAAACAGAGGGTGAATTACTTATTTTTGATTGACTATTCTCTCCCAAATAACTGATATGCAAAGTTTCTTGAGCAGCATTGATCATATCGAAAAATAAATACCTTTGCTCATGCTGTTCAATACGATCTCCCTTTTCAGGAAATTTATGAATAAGATCAAATTCAGGCCTTGTATTTGAAACAGGAAACACATTCTCACTTAATCCAAGTATAGCCACAAATTTATATGGAATGTTTCTATTTGGAACAAATTCATTAATAGTTATTCCATGTCCAAAACCTGATCCTGAAAAGCCTGAAGTAGAAAAATTTTCTTTAAACCAAGTCAAAAATAATTCAAAGCTAATACCTTCTTTAGAGTTAAACGGATGCAACTTTTTTTGGAGTTCCTGAAGGTCATTTACCAGTGTTTGAATTCCAAATTCTTGATCAAATTTCCTTTGCAAAAATACTTCCGCCAGGTGTATTATTTTTTCAATCCAATTCTCTATAGTTAATGCACTTTTTAAATTAAGTGACTCTATTTTCAATAGATTTATAAAGGAAGAAGTTTTTGCTATTAGTTCGGCTGATTCTTTCGATATAAATCTTGAGTACACTGCTTTGTCTTCATACACCTTGAATTTATCTGGCTCCATAACATAGCCTAAAAAAAGTCTGTCTAATGCAGAAGCCCAAGAAAATATAGTTCCATCAAATCCTCTGTGTAACCTTAATTCAAAGGCCCAATTTCTTAAAGCTTTTATATCGGATTCGTCAAAGTACCATTTACTAGCTATTACAGGGTTTTCCAAAAGTTCAAGAACTGCATTAACTTTAAAATCGGAATTCAAAACATTCAATAGTTCCAACAGAGTATTCTTACTTATTGATGAAACATCAAAAAAACCTCTCCCTATAGGTAATTTAGGTTCATTAATGGTTTCAGAAAAAACTTCTGTCAATGTGATTTGATAGTCTTCCAGGCGTGGTACTAGTATTAAACAATCTTCTGGATTTAACTTGGGATCTTCATCGAGTGCATTAAGAAGAACATCTTTAAGTATTTCTGCTTCCCTTTTTTTGTTATGACATGAATGAATTTTAATTGATCCATCAGAATCACTATAGTTTTTGACTTTTTTATCAATTATTGCAAACTGAACAGCTTCCAATTTCGAAGTGTTATTTTTAGCCGACTCAAATACATTCTCTTTAACATCAGCTTTTGATGTAATGAGGCTAGTGCTCAAAACTTCTACATTATCATAATGTGATTTCAGAAGTTTATCCTTGAATAACAATGCATCCTTATTGTTATCAGACCTACCGAATGAATATCCAAAATTATAAATTTGCTTGTGTTGTGATAACAAAGAAATGGTTTCTGAAAAAGGCTTAGAAAACTGTGGTAGGCTAACTATCCAAATATTATCTGGTACTTTTTTATAAGGAAAAGAATCATTTTTCAACCAGCTACATAAGTCATTAAAAGCATCTACTCTAGTAATTATATCCTTTTCCGACTTCCATTTTGTGGACAAGTTTCTCCATAATTCGGCTTGCCATTTTTCATGTTTTGTATTATAAACTAAAAGTCCATGCTCCCACTTTATTAATAACTCAGGCCTATATACTTGATACAAATCAAAGACATCAGAAATTGTCTTACTTAACTGTAACAAAAGTTTTTGATCAGTCGAGTTTTCCCGAACAATTTTCCCTAAAAGCACATGATCTTCGTTTAATGCTTCAAAGATAGTCCATTGAAGAGGGATTCTGTCTGACGGCAAGTATTTAGGCAACTCTGGTCTATTTAACCGGTATAGCTTCCACAAAAATTCGGATGGAAAGATGAACTCGTTATTTGCAGATATAGAATTATTCTTAGCTTCCTGAAGAGTAACCCATTGTTGCATTTCTTTATTTTGTACAATGATCCAATTTTTTACAAAAGGATCGTCTAGATTTTTAGATGAAAGAAGGTCTAAAAATTTTTCGGAAAGCTGAGTAAGAGAATCAAATCTATAATCAAAAAACATATGCCATTTTGTATGACAAAAGTATACAAAATTGGTAAGGTCAAATCAGAACTATTCTAACTCTCTTTTATTTTTTAATGCTTGCTTCAAAAAGGAATTTGCAATAGCACTAAACGATTCTTTTTCCTCCTTGGCTATAGTTCTAATTTGCCGTATAACTGGCTCCTCCAAATAGTAACTAGCTACCATTTTTTTAACTTCAGGTTCTGCAACAGAAGAATTAGAATCGTTTTGAATGCTTCTTATAAAATCAAATGAAGCATGGCTCTTTAAGCTGTACGCTAAAGGATTATGCCCCAAACTTGTTTTTTTTGACATTATTTAATGACCATTCTTGATTTCTTTTGCTAAAGCAAAATAATCTTTTGCACCATTACTTTTTTCGTCATACTCAAAAATAGTTTTATGATGACTTGGTGCTTCAGCTAAAGCAACGTTATCTCTAATTATTGTACTAAATACTTTATCACCGAAGTAGTCCTGAATGTGCCCTACAACTTCTTTATTTAGATTTTTACGGCTGTCATAAAGAGTACAAATTATACCACCAACAGCAAGTCGGTTATTTAATCTCTGTTGAACAATTTTTATCAAGTCTAGCAATTTAGATAAACCATGTAATGCCAAATATTCTGATTGCAGAACAATAAAAATATCCTCAACTGCAGTGAATGCATTTAGGGTTAACAGCCCCAAATTTGGAGGGCAATCAATCAAAACAAAATCATATTCATCCTCTTTAATTTGTTCGAGGACATTCTTTAGTAATCCTTCTCTTGCAGGTTCGTTAGCCAGTTCAAGTTCTGCTCCGGACAGTTCCAATGAGGATGGTATAAAATCAAACCCATTATGCTTTATTATGGCTTCTTTAGCAGTAGCATTACCTTTCAGAGCATGATAAATGTTTTTATCAACACGGTTGGAATGCATTTTCAAGGAATAGGTTAAATTTGCTTGCGGATCTAAATCAATTAGTAAAACTTTTTTTCCAAGTTTAGCCAAAGCTGCACCAATGTTAATGGTGGAAGTTGTTTTACCAACTCCCCCTTTTTGATTTGTTAATGCAATAGTTTTCATTTCTTGTGATGAATTAAGTCTGGATTCAAAATATTTTTTCTACCATATAGAGAGTTGGAATCACATGATGTTACATAAACGGATGTTTTCAGACTTAGATATAAATATTAGAATCCATTATATGGGTTGATCCAATTTGGTTCAGTGTTAATAATCATCGTACATTCTAATAAAAATTAGATGCGCTTTTTTAGTAGAAAACTTATTAAACCACAAGATCTTAACGCACACGGAACGTTGTTTGGCGGAACGGTTTTAAGTTGGATAGATGAGGAAGCTGCAATATTCGTGCTCTGCCAATTAGGTAAAGGAAATATTGTCACAAAATATATGTCTGAAATAAATTTTGTGAATTCTGCTCCCTTAGGTGAAGTCATTGAAATTGGTATGGAAACAGTACGATTTGGTACTACTTCCATAACTGTAAAGTGTGAAGTAAGAACAAAATTTGAGAAAAAGACAATCATCACTATAGATGAAATAATCTTTGTCCACGTGGATGAATTTGGAAAGCCTTCTCCTCATTTTATAAAAGAAGCGGTAAACGACTGAAGATTATATGACTAAATTGATTGATTTTACTTCTCTGAACGAAATGTTATACGGAGACGAGAAATATATTAAAGAGTTTGCTGAGGCAGCCATTATTTCATTTACAGAGTTCAAAACAAACTATTCCCTTTTTCTGCAAAAAAGAGATGAGGAAAATTTTAGAAGAGCTGGACATAAAATCAAGCCGGTTGCACAAATGCTTGGTTTAAATTCAATCGTTGATGAATACGAAAACGCTAAAAAAATTATCTGGGAAGAGAAACCAGATTCTGATATCCAGTCTTCAATTATCAAAATGGATAAAACATGTAATCAAGTTCTAAATGAGCTTGAAAACATTTCTTCCAATGAATAATGTTATTTCTATGTGATACTTTTACTTTATTGATGATATAATTTATCAAAAAAGATATCACATGAGTTCACAACCCCCTCCGATTCTTATTGTAGAAGATGATTCCGATCTCTCAGAACTAATAAAAATCCAACTTACCGATAATGATTACAAAGTAGATCAAGCTTTAAATGGCCGTATTGCTCTTCAGAAAGCTCTTGAAAATGAATATTCATTGATAATATTAGATATCATGCTACCTGAAGTTGATGGATTCGAGATATGTAAAATGGTTAGAAAAGAAAATCAACAAATCCCGATTTTAATGCTTACAGCTAAAGCCGAAGAAGTTGATAAGATAATGGGACTTGAATACGGAGCAGATGATTACCTCACAAAACCATTTTCGATTAAGGAACTGGTTGCCCGAGTTAAAGCACTTTTAAGGCGAGCTTCAACATCTAAACCCGAAGACTCTTCAAAATTGGACAAACTTGATTTTGGTGAGCTGATTATCTACCCAAATAAAAGATCTGTGCAGGTTCATGACCAACTTATTGAACTTACTTCAAAGGAATTCGAGCTACTTCTTTTGTTTGCAAACAATCCAGGTAGAGCATACAGTAGACAAGAATTACTCGATGTAGTTTGGGGATATCAATACAGCGGTTATAGTCATACCGTAAACTCCCATATCAATCGGTTAAGAAGTAAAATTGAAAAAAATCCCTCAGAACCTAAATATATCACTACTGTTTGGGGCATGGGATATAAATTTGCTGAACTTGAAGAACTCGGATTGGCATGAAGATAAAGCAAAGTTTTTATACTAAAATTTCAACTACGTTTCTTGTCTTGGTTTTAGCTTTGGGGATCTCTTTCGCTTACTTAGGGGTATCATCTTCGCTTATGTATGTGGATGAAACCGGTCAAAAAGTAAATAAAATGCTTGCTGAAGATATGGCTTCACACTTTCAACCGTATCTTATGGATTCAATTGAAGGTGACAGCATTATTTCTGTAATCCAGTATCTTAATGGAATCAACCCGGAAATTGATATTTATTTACTGAGTAGTAATGGCATGATAAAGTGGTTTTATCCTAGCCAAAATCCGGATGCCGAGGTTCAAATTTCGAGAGTTAATACCGCTCCGCTTGACGAATTTATTGCCGGTGAAATGTTACCTATTTATGGAGATGATCCATTAAACGCCGGGGTAAAAAAACCTTTTTCAGTTGCCCCTATTTCTATAATGGGTAGCAAAGGTTGTTATTTGTATGTAATTCTTTCAGGTCAACAATTTGACCAAGCTGCTGCAATGGTCCAGAATAGCTACATACTTAGAAACACATTTATTGGTTTAGGTTTAATTTTGCTCGTTACATTAATTTTAGGATTAATTGTTTTCAGGTTGTTAACAAGCCGATTGCGACATGTAAGTGAGACTGTTAAGTCATTTGAACAAGGACAATTAGAGCGTAGAGTTAAAGTAAATTCTAATGATGAAGTTGGTCTTTTGGGAGCATCCTTTAATCAAATGGCTGATACCTTAGTTTCGAATATGGATGAAATTAAACAAATAGATAAATTACGTAGAGAATTAGTTGCAAATGTTTCTCACGACTTAAGAAGCCCACTCGCTTCCATTCAAGGTTATTTGGAAACCATACAGCAAAAAGAGCCTTCAATAAATCCTGAAGATCGATCAAAGTACTACGAGATCGTTTTAAGAAATACAAAAAAGCTAGGCACTTTGATTGAGGAGCTATTTGAGCTTTCTAAATTTGATGCTCAGGACGTTCAACCTGAAATGGAACCCGTTTCCATGGCTGAGCTTGCTCAAGATCTTGTACAACAATTTAAACCACTTGCTGAGCAAAAGGGCATTACATTAAAAGCAGTGCTCTCTGATGAACATAAAAACTTAGTATATGCTGATATCGCATTAATGGAACGTGCAATTTCTAATCTAATAGATAATGCTCTTAAACATACACCTGCAGGTGGTACGGTTTCCATCATTTCAACTAACGATAAAGAAAACGTTAGTTTTACAATTTCAGATACAGGTAAAGGAATTGCCGAAGAAAATATTCAACGTATTTTTGATCGATTTTACCAGGAAGATCCCAGCAGAACCGTTGGTTCAGGAGCAGGTTTAGGTTTATCTATAGCTCAAAAAATTTTAGAGTTACACGGATCTAAACTTTCAGTAGAAAGCAAATCGGGTAATGGAACCACTTTTTCTTTCGTGCTCTCCCCTCAAATCAGTTACTAAGTTCTATTCAGTTTTGTATTATATTATTCGAATTATAAACTGAGTTGAAACTTAAATAATCAAACACATGGCAATATTAATTACCGGCGGTGCAGGATATATTGGAAGTCACACTGTCCTTGAACTTCTAGAATTGAATAAAGAAGAAGTAGTAGTAGTTGATAATCTTTCAAACAGCAGTAAAGAATCGCTTATTAGAGTTGAATCTATTACCGGAAAAAGCCCTGTTTTCTACGAACAAGACCTACTTGATGCAACCGCTTTGGATAAAGTTTTTTCTAACCATGATATTGAGTCAGTTATACATTTTGCAGGTTACAAAGCAGTGGGTGAATCTGTACAAAAACCAATGATGTATTATCAAAATAATCTTGACAGTACATTGATTTTATGCGAGGTAATGAAAAAACACAATGTTAAAAACTTGGTTTTTAGCTCATCTGCTACCGTTTATGGCGATCCAGAGTCGGTGCCAATCACGGAAGAGTCATCTTTATCAGCTACTAATCCTTATGGTAGAACTAAACTTTTTATAGAATATATTTTAAAAGATTTACATACTTCTGACAACAGCTGGAATATTGCCCTTCTTCGTTATTTCAATCCTGTGGGCGCCCACAAAAGTGGTTTGATTGGAGAAGACCCTAATGATATACCGAATAACCTTATGCCTTATGTTTCTCAGGTTGCTGTTGGAAAATTAGAGCAACTTTCAGTATTTGGTGATGACTATCCAACAACTGACGGAACAGGAGTCAGGGATTATATTCATGTGGTTGACCTCGCTTTGGGACACTTGAAAGCTATTGAAAAACTTAAATCTAATCCCGGATTGGTAGTTTATAATTTAGGAACAGGAAAAGGAACCAGTGTTCTTGAAATGGTAAAAGCTTTTGAAGACGCATCGGGAAAAACAGTAAAATATAAAATTGCTCCCCGTAGAGCCGGTGATATTGCCACTTGCTATGCTGATCCTGCTAAAGCTGAAACCGAACTTGGCTGGACAGCAAAAAGAGGAATAAAAGAAATGTGTGAAGATGCCTGGAAATGGCAATCAGAAAATCCAAACGGATATAATTAAGAAAACGGTTGTTAAGAATTTCAAACACACTTATCTTTGTTCTTCTTAAGCCAAAGTGGCGGAACTGGTAGACGCGCACGACTCAAACTCGTGTTCCTCACGGAGTAGGGGTTCGATTCCCCTCTTTGGTACAAAAAGCCTTGTAGATTTAATATTTACAAGGCTTTTTTATTTATATTGAAGGGTATCAATCTTAATCAAATTTAAATAAATGAGTCTGTTACGAATTATTCTCGCAATATTTCTACCTCCTGTTGGAGTTTTCTTAACCGTTGGAATTGGTTCTGCTTTCTGGATAAATATTTTGTTAACAATTCTCGGATATATACCCGGAATTATACATGCTGTTTGGGTAATCGCTAAAGCAGATCAATGAGCTTACCCGAGCCACGAAATATTGGCTTAGGTTGTATGTCTTTGGATTCTGACGGATCTGAGAATGTAACACTGTTAAGAACAGCTATAGATAACGGAATCATTTTCTTCGACACAGCTGATCTTTATGATAAAGGAAGGAATGAAGAAATAATCGGTAAGGCCCTCTCTCCTATACGGAGTAAAGTTCGTATTGCAACAAAAGTCGGTAATGAATGGAATAAATCCGGCACCGACTGGCGATGGAATCCTACCAAAGAATACATTCTTAAAGCCGTAGATAAGAGTTTAAAGCGACTTCAAACCGATTATATAGATCTGTATCAGTTACATGGCGGAACGCTTGATGATCCAATTGATGAAACCATTGAAGCTTTTGAGATACTTCAAGAACAAGGAAAAATACTTAACTATGGTATTTCCTCCATCCGCCCCAATGTGATCGAAGAATGGATCAAAAGATCGAATATGAGCTCTGTAATGATGCAGTACAGTTTACTGGATCGACGTCCTGAAGAAGAATGTCTGGATATGTTAAACAAATCAGATATCTCCGTAATTACCCGAGGAACTCTTGCGAAAGGAATGCTGATCGATAAACCCGCTAAAGAATATTTGGGATATTCTGAACAAGAAGTAAAGTTAATGCAAAAAGCTGTTTCTAAAACTAAAAATTCACTTTCAGCTTCTATTCAGTATGTGAATAAACATCCGGCTGTAGATTATGCCATTATCGGGATAAGAACAATGGAACAACTAGATGAAATTATTCAGTCACAAACAGTAAATATTCCTTCCGAAACTTTAACTGAATTATCTGAAGTTTTAGAACCGAATGTATATGAGAAGCATCGGTAAAAGATCAAAGACTAACTTTGTTTGAAGCTTTGTTTTATTCCTCCTTCGAAGGAGATGGATTCTTATCGAATAGATCAGAAGACGGAGGATGTTGTGCAATTTATGCACTCAAAAATCACACAACATCCCCCAGATCTCTTGCATACACTCGATCTGTCTCCCATGCTTATGCCGACAGGCAGGCTTCGAAGGGAGTTTTTTTCATTATTGTCATTTCGACCGGAGGGAGAAATCTAAAGATCTGCTTTAAAGACTTTGATTTAAATATTCAGGTGAAATGGGACTAACAGTCTCCACAAAGATCCCGAAACAAGTTCGGGATGACGAGTTTATTTCCGGGCATTTGTGCTTCCGTGGCTAAATAAAAACTACACCAAATAACTACCCGAATTAATATGAAAAGTTTGCCCGGTAGCGTGGGTAAGTTTTCCGGAAGCTAGTAAGAGCACCATTTCAGCGATCTGCTCAGGTGGTGCAATAGAATCTAATACCAGATCTTTAGTGAGATATTCTTCACCATATACTTCGATTGAACCTTGAGCCATATCTGTATTCACAAAACCGGGAGCAATGGAATAAGCGGTAATTCCGTCTTTGCCCAAACTTCGTGCAATGCTCTTGGTGAAAGCGATCATTCCGGCTTTGCTCGCTGCATAAGCGGCGTATTCGCCCGTGTCGCCTCGAACTCCGGCTCTGCTGGCAATATTGATGATCCTCCCTTCTATTCCTCGTTCTTTCCACGCATTAATTGCCCATTTCGAGATCAAAGCCATGGATCGAAGATTGACTTGCTGGGTTTTATCCCATTTAGTCATCCAGTCTTCATCAGAATCCTCAAACTGAGCTTCCATAAAGATTCCTGCATTGTTTATTAGTACCTCCGGGACTTCGTCTTCGGTGAATAGCTGTTTTAGTTTGTTAACTTCTGCTGGGTTAGATAAATCACAAACCGTATGTCGGTATTGGTTTTTAGTGTATTGGTTATTGGTGGATGTGGATACACCAATAACCTCATAACCATTATCCAATAACAATTCAGCGATCGATTTACCTATTCCGCGCGAAGAGCCTGTTAGGAGTGTTTTCATTTTAAGAATTTTACTATCATTAGTTTATGATTGAAAATATACAACCTAAAATTTTAAAAAGAGCGTTTGCGACCATTGTCGATTATGGGATATTCTATGCCCTTATATTTTTCTTAATTAATCAATTCGGTGTTATATCCGATGACGGATCTAAATCTATAAAAGGGATTGAAGCTCTTATAATTCCTGTATACTGGTTTCTATATTTTCCGGTTTGTGAATATAGATTTAGTTCAACGCTAGGAAAACTACCATTTGGTCTGAAAGTTTTTTCTGAGGATGGCAAACAAATCACATTTCTACAAGCATTAAAGAGAAGAATAATTGATCCTATTGATCTGTTTACTTACGGTATAGTTGCATTTCTTGCGGTAAAATTTTCTCAAAACCATCAACGATTGGGAGATATGTTTGCAAATACAATTGTGATTGGTGGTGAAGCTTTAAGGTGTATAAATTGTAATACCAAATTATATATAGAAGCGAATGAAATCATAGATAACTCTTATACATGTCCTGAATGTGAGTATAATGGAAAAGTTAAAGCATAGAGCTATCATATTTAACCTCCTTCCTATGCTCTGCTTGGGAACGTCTACTGAAAGCTCCTGCTTCCCATCCCTTCTTTGTCATTTCAAACGGAGGGAGAAATCTATAATTCTCCTTCAACAGCTATCTTAGATTTCTCGGTCATCAGTCTATCGGCTGATTCAACTCGAAATGACAGAGCTTTTTTAGAGTCTTTGTGTTTTCGTGGTAACTAAAAAATAAACCCTTCCAAACAGGCACAAAAGAACAAGCTTCGCCCCAACGTCATGCTGAACTCATTTCAGCATCTTAAGTCAACGACTTTGATTTACTAAACAGGTTAGAAAAAAGACTAAGGCTTCACAAAGATCCCGAAACAAGTTCGGGATGACCACTTTTTTTGTGAGTTAGTGTTTCCGTAGCTACCCAACCTAGCGCTGGCGTTGCGCTTGTGCGGGATTATTATACTAGCCTTAATACAAAAATAGTCCAAGCGAGACGCTTGAACTATTAACTAGTATCCACTACCTAAAAATCATCCCTTCCAAACGGGTACAAAAGAACGAACTTCACCCCAACGTCATGCTGAACTCGTTTCAGCATCTTAAGTCAACGACTTTGATTTACTAAACAGGTTAGGATAAAGATTAAGGCTTCACAAAGATCCCGAAATAAATTCGGGATGACGTGCTATTATTTTTGTGTCTTTGTGTTTCCGTGGCTACCTAAAAAATTATCCCTTCCAAACGGGTACGAAACTACACGCTTCTCCGTACATGATCTTCTTGGCTGTTCCCATTAACTTATTGGTAGCCAGTAAATAGATAGAATCAGGAACGTGAATATCTCCGCATCCTTTCAGGAGTACAAATTTGTCTTGGTAGGCACTCCAATCGAAGGCTTCTACCCTTCTTCGGTAGAGTTCGTGAGTGACTTCTTTTGCGGTAAGATGAAATACTTCTTCAGCAAATTGATTGGCATAACTGGTGATCAACATCCAAGCCCATGGAGCAATAATCGCATCGGTAGAACAGTACACAGATAAGTATTTTCCTTCAAACTGTGACCAATCAAAATCCTTTAAATGCTGACGAAAGTCTTTTTCTTTCAATAACATTTCCATGTGCAGGAATTGCTTGATATCCAGCTCCGCAATTGGAGTAGAATCATAGAATAACTTAGCCAGGTCTAAAGTTTTGAGCTTTGAATTAGCCTTAACCTTATTTACGATTTGATCTTTCATACTACTTCGAAATAATTCAAAATTAAGAATTCAAAATTTTGAATTTTGAATTATATAGAAAAACTCTCTCCACAAGAGCAGGTTCTGGAGGCGTTGGGATTATGAAAATGGAATCCCTCTCCTTCTAAACCGTCGGTGTAATCAAGTTCCGTTCCGGCCAGATATAGAAAACTTCGCATATCAACCAAAACCTTTAACCCATTCAGTTCAAAAACCCTGTCGTTTTCTTGAGGTTGAGTTTCACTGTCAAAATCCAGTTCGTAAGTCAGGCCTGAGCAACCGCCACTAACTACACCAACTTTCAGAAACGCATCTTTCGATACGTTTTGTTCAGTGCGAATCTCATCGATTCTTTTTATAGCTCTGTCACTTATGGAAATATCCATGATATTGCCTTCTAAACTGAAATTACCTGAATTTCCGGATCAACACGCTTCACCATACTTTCGATAGCGTATAATGTACCTGTTGTTGCTGTAGGACATGTTCCGCATGCACCTTGATAGTGAACCTTTAAACGGTTTTCTTCCAGACTTAGAACTTTCAAACCCCCACCATCAGCTAACAGATAGGGACGAACTTGCTCATCTAACATTTTATTGATCTCGATCAAACGAGGATCGTCAGATTCTTGAGCTTCTTTACTTACATGTACTTCAGAATCTTCTTCAATACCCATTTGTGGTTGTGCTTCGCGGATCGGAGGAGCCAGTTTTCTGAGTAATTCAGACCAAACAGCTTTACCATCTTGAGTAACCGTAACATATTTATCAACATAATAGACGTTGATAACGCTGTCGATAGCAAACAAAGCCGAAGCAAGATCGTCGCCTTCTGCTTCTACACTACTTTCGAATGATCGGGTTGTTCCATTTGTAAGTGGTTCATCCAAAACGAAACGCATTGCATCTGGATTTGGGGTACGTTCTATTTCTTTAATTTTAGCCATGATGTTTCTTTATTTATCCAAAAAATTCTTTAACTAATTCAATTCCTTCTACCAATCTGTCGATGTCCTCTTCGTTATTATAAAACGAAATCGAAGCTCTTAACGTGCCGGGAATATCATAATGCTGCATGATCGGTTGGGCACAATGATGTCCTGTTCTGACGGCAATTCCTTGCTGATCCAAAATAGTTCCGGCATCGGTCGGGTGAATTCCATCCAACAAAAATGAGATCACAGAAGCTTTTTTGTCAGCAGTACCTACAATTTTCAAGCCTTCGATCTTATTTAATTTCTCAGTAGCGTATTCAAGCAATTCGTGCTCTCTTTCAGCAATAGCTTCCATGCCGATCTGATTCAGAAAATCAATTCCTGCACCCAATCCAACTCCTGCTGAGATCGGCGGAGTACCTGCTTCAAATTTATGCGGAAGATCATTCCAGGTTGTTTTTTCAAACGTAACCTTGTCGATCATATCGCCACCACCTCTGTACGGAGGCATTGCGTTTAGCAGATCTTTCTTGCCATATAAGATTCCGAATCCTGTTGGTCCACACATTTTGTGAGCAGAAAAAGCATAAAAATCCGCGTCTAAAGCCTGAACATCCACTTTTGAATGAGGAACAGCTTGAGCTCCGTCAATCAATACAGGAACATTCTGTTTATGTGCTGCTGCTATAATTTCTTCTACAGGATTAATGGTTCCAAGTGCATTCGAAACATGAACAACTGCTACCATTTTAGTTTTATCAGAGAGCAGTTCATGGAATTTATCCATGATGAGTTCACCTTTGTCGTTCATTGGAATGACTTTCAGCTTCGCTCCTGTTTCTTCCGCGATCATTTGCCAAGGCACGATATTCGCGTGATGTTCCATTTCTGAAACCAGGATCTCATCGCCGGCTTTAAAATTCTTACGTCCGTAGCTTTGTGCTACCAGATTGATAGAATCCGTAGTTCCGGTCGTGTAGATGATCTCTTCCAAGCTTCCGGCATTGATAAAATCACGAACTTTAGTTCGGGTTGCTTCAAAAGCATCCGTTGCTTTCTGGCTCAGAGAATGAATTCCTCTATGCACATTAGCATGCTCATTCTTGTGATAAGCATCAATGCGATCACTCACCGACTTCGGCATTTGGCTGGAAGCGCCATTATCCAGATATACCAATTTCTTACCGTTTACTTCCTGCTGAAGTACGGGAAACTGAGCTCTTATTTCTTCCCAGTTTATTTTAGTTGGTATGTCGGTTGTTGTTTGTGGCATTGTGATTGGTTATTTGTTAATGGTTATTAGTCTTGTTAACCAATAACCATTAACTAATTCACTTTTCGTCTCTATTCGTGTATTCAATAACTTCATTCAGTAGAAGCTTCTCTACTGATTCCACTTCCATGCTTTCAACGCTTTCTAGAGCAAATGCGTACACCAAAAGCTCACGTGATTTCTGCTCTGTCAATCCACGACTTTGGAGATAAAATACCTCTTCGTCCTGAAGTTGACCGATCGTAGCACCGTGCGAACACAATACGTCATCAGCAAAAATTTCAAGCTGTGGTTTAGTATTTACTTTACCGTTCTCAGAAAGCAATAAATTTCTGTTTTCCTGGAAAGAATCGATCTTCTGAGCATCTTTAGCTACAAATATCTTTCCGTTGAACACTGAATGTGCGTTGTCATTAACTACTACTTTATGTAGCTGATGACTTCCTGCATGTGCAAATCTGTGATCCATAATTGAATGCGTATCTGCAATTTGATCTCCATCGATCAATACCAATCCATCAACTGTAAAATTCACTTCTTCAGCGTTCTGGATCACTCTTGGATCGTTTCGGAATAATTTCGCTCCTAAACAGATAGTGTACGAGTGATATTCAGCATTCTTGTCCAGTATTGCGATCGGACGAGAAATATGAGAAGCCTTCTTACTGTCTCTTTGAATTCTAGCATGGTGCACATTTGAACCTGTAAACATTTTAAATTCAGTAACAGGAACATTCAAATACTGATTATCAGCTAAACCGATATGCTCTTCAATGATCGTAGACTTAGAGAACATTTCTCCAACGTATAACAAACGAGGAGTTGCATAAAAAGCCTTTTCCGCATCTGTAAACACATTCAGAATATGGATCGGAGTTCTTACTACGGTCTCTTCAGGAACGTAAATGAAAGCTCCGTCCGTAAAAGCTGCATCGTTAAAAGGAGCAAATACATCATCGTCGTAATTTGTAATGGTTCCCAAATGCTCTTTAACTGAATTATTATCAGCGTTAGCAGCAAGGTTACCTACAATAACATTGTTTGGAAGATCTTCAACTGAAGACAATTCTTCGCTGTACACTCCATTTACAAAAACCAATCGGCAATTCATCGCTTCCGGCAGATAATGATCAGAAATATCTCCAACATCAGCTGCATTGGCTTCTTCCAGCTTACAAAACTGACTTTTGGTGATGGATTTCAGATCAACAAATCTCCAGTCTTCATCTTTACGAGTTGGAAATGGAGTGTTTTCGAGATCTTCTCTTCCTCTTTCGTTAATAGCACGAATCGCCACACTTTCAGCGCTGCTTTCCACAGAGCCTGTTATGTACGATAACATCGTGTCTCTTTGGATTACTTCACTCATTATTGAGCCTCACCATTTAGTACTAATTCTTTTTCCAGTGCATCGTATCCGTTCGCTTCAAGCTCTTCAGCTAATTCAAATCCACCTGACTTGATCAACTTACCAGCCATCATCACATGCACATAATCCGGTTTGATGTAGTTTAGCAATCTTTGGTAGTGAGTGATCATTACAATAGCATTTTTATCATTTGCGATCTTATTCACACCATCAGAAACAACTTTAAGCGCATCTATATCCAATCCTGAATCAGTTTCATCTAAGAAAGAAAGAACCGGATTCAACACTGCCATCTGGAATATCTCATTCTTTTTCTTCTCACCACCGGAAAAACCAGTATTGATAGAACGGCTTAAGAATTCATCCTTCATTTCGATCACATCCAATTTCTCTGTGATATAATCTTCAAATTCGATTGGATCTAGTTCTTCACGATCATTTGCTCTGGCGATAGTGTTGTAAGCTTCTCTAAGCAAAGTTTTATTTGTGATGCCCGGAACTTCAACTGGATATTGGAATGCAAGAAATAAGCCCAAGTGTGCTCTTTCGTCAGCGTCCAATTCAGTAATATCTTCACCGTTGAACAGGATCTCGCCCTCGGTTACTTCATATTCCGGATGACCTGAAACTACTTTTGAAAGGGTACTTTTACCACTTCCGTTAGGTCCCATGATTGCATGGATCTCTCCGGCATTAACTTTCAGGTTAACACCCTTTAAAATTTCAATATCTTCGCCTTCAACTTTGGCGTGTAAGTTTTTAATTTCTAACACTATTCTGCTTTTTACTTTTGTTTGTTTATTTAATTTCTTTTTTGCCTGTCATTTCGACCAAAGGCAGTCTATCTTCAATCTCTACCCTACGCTACCTTCCAATTTCACATCAAGCAATTTGTTTGCTTCTACTGCGAATTCAAGAGGTAGCTCTTTCAATACGTCTTTAACAAATCCATTAATGATCATCGAAATGGCATCCTGCTCACTGATTCCACGCTGCATCAGATAAAAGATCTGCTCTTCTCCCACTCTGGATGTTGTAGCTTCATGCTCAACACTACTTGTTGGATTTTCTGATGAGATATACGGGAAAGTATGAGCTCCACATTCTTGTCCGATCAACATAGAATCACAAACTGAGTAATTCTTTGAACCGGTTGCATTCTTGGAGATTTTTACTTCACCTCTGTAACTGTTGTTAGACTGTCCTGCTGAAATACCTTTAGAAATGATCGTGCTCTTGGTGTTCTTACCAAGGTGAATCATTTTAGTACCGGTGTCAGCTTGCTGCTTTTTAGTGGTAACAGCAACTGAGTAAAATTCACCGACTGAGTTATCACCTTTCAATATCACAGATGGGTATTTAAGCGTCACTGCTGAACCAGTTTCCAGCTGAGTCCATGAGATATGAGAATTCTTTCCTTTGCAAATTCCACGCTTTGTAACAAAGTTATAAATACCGCCTTTACCATTTTCATCACCGGAATACCAGTTCTGAATGGTTGAATATTTAATATCGGCATTATCTAAAGCCACAAGCTCTACAACCGCTGCGTGCAATTGATTTTCATCGTACATAGGAGCGGTACAACCTTCTAAATAACTTACACTAGCGCCTTCTTCTGCTACAATCAATGTTCTTTCAAATTGTCCCGAATTCATATTGTTTATACGGAAATAAGTAGAAAGCTCCATCGGGCATTTAGTATTCTTTGGGATGTAGCAAAACGAACCGTCTGAGAATACCGCAGAATTTAAAGCAGAGTAAAAATTATCCCTAACAGGAACAACTGAAGCTAAATACTTCTTAACCAATTCCGGATGTTCTTTAATTGCTTCAGACATTGAACAGAAGATCACTCCTGCTTCAGCTAACTTTTCTTTGAAGGAAGTAAAAATAGAAACGCTATCAAATACCGCATCTACGGCAACTCCGGACAGCATTTTTTGCTCTTCTAACGGAATTCCAAGTTTTTCATAAGTCTCACGGATATTAGGATCAACATCATCCAAGCTATCCAATTGAGGCTTTTTCTTTGGAGCTGAATAATAAAGTAGATTTTCGAAATCAGGTTTATTGTAAGTGGCATTGAACCAAGTTGGCTCTTCCATTTCTTTCCAAGCATGATAAGCTTTAACACGAAATTCAGTCATCCATTCCGGCTCTTCTTTTACTCTTGAAAGCTCACGAACGATCTCTTCGCTGATCCCTTTTGGAAAATCTTCATATTCAACATCGGTAGTAAAGCCATACTTATACTCTTCGCCGATCATCGACTCGAGTTCTTTTACACCGTCGCTTAATTCTTCACTCATGTACGTCTATAATTTTATCTTGATTTACGCTGATATAACCAACTTTAACAGGTCTTCAGTCAGCGTTTTATATGCTTATTTAGATTCTGTCCAAAGATACAAAATATCCGATTCAGAACTAAATTAGATGTGATTGAGAAAGTTTATTGGTGAGATAGATACCGCTGGAATATTGAATCACGAATATTCAATGTTGAAGTGTAGAAATTGAGATTTGATTTATTCCGAGAAATAGAACGAAATTTATTAACAGATATAGAAATCCAAGGACTGAAGTCCTTTCTAGCTTATGGTCTTTGTGATAACTTCGTATATAAGCTAGCATGGGATTCATCCCTGCGAGTTAAAAAGTTCAAACATCAATTACCATCAACGAACACACACAAGCAGTATTCACAATATCATCCCACTCACAACCACGGGAAAGGTCCATCATCGGTTTTGCGAGTCCCTGAATAATTGGTCCTGTTGCTGTAGCTCCGGCCAAGCGTTCAGTGATCTTGTAAGCAATATTACCTGCATCCAGATTCGGAAAAATATATACGTTTGAATTACCCGCTACTTCTGAGTCTGGGGCTTTTCTTTTTCCAACTGATTCTACAAAAGCAGCATCGAACTGAAGCTCTCCGTCTACAGCAAAATCTATATTGTATTCTTTCAATTTCTCGAACGCTTGTTGAACCAGCTCTACCCTTTCGTGTTGAGCACTTCCTTTAGTGCTGAATGAAAGCATGGCAACTTTTGGCTCAGCTCCGGTTATCAATTTGTGTGAGACAGCAGAATCAAAAGCTATGGTAGCTAATTGATCTGAGGTTGGATAAGGAACGACCGCACAATCTCCATAGGAAAATACTTTTCCATCCGGAAAGCTCATCAGGAAAATACTGGAAACCACGTTAGAGCCTTTTTTGAGTCCGATGGTTTGAATAGCTGCTTTCAGAACATCACCCGTAGTTGAAACTGAACCGGCAACACAACCGTCAGCATATCCCGCTGAAACCAAAGAAGCTCCAAAAAACAATGGATCTTTGACTATCTCTAAAGCTTGTTCTTCGGTAATTCCTTTGTGCTTCCTTTTCTGATAAAAAGCTTCTGCAAATTCTTGAAGCTTCTCATCAGTTTCAGGATCAAGAACTTCGATATTCTGAGTTTCAACCTTGGAATCTTTATTTCTGAGAAGAATTACATCAGCCAATTCTTCATCCTGAAGAAACTGAGCAGCTTTAATTACCCGCTCATCGGATGAACGAGGGAGTACAATTCTTTTTTTATGTGATGCGGCTTTTTCTCTAATAGACTCAATGATACTCATATCAGGCAACCAGTAAAAAAATTGATATTGAAGCTAATGCCAAACCGATCCATTGTCTTTTATCAGGTCGATCTTTCCAAAAGATAACGCCTATAAAAGTTCCTGCAAAAACAATGCTCAAATTCACCAAAGGAAACACAATAGACCCAGGAATTTCCTTCAAAGCTAATAAAATAAAATAGGAAGAATACAGATTCACAACTCCCAGTAGAACTCCATAGATCAACTCTTTCCGTTTGAAATTAAATTGACCCCGGAATAAAAGAACAACAGACCCTGTTAAAAAAGCGAAAAAAAATAGTGCTGATAAAAACTGAGATTCATCAAATAGCATTGAAAATTCTCGTTCAAATACCTTTAACCCGGAATCAGAGACCCCTGAAATAAAGAAAAGCAGAATAGGTAATACAGCGAATTTTAGTTGTACCCTCCTGTCTTTTTTTAGAGAGGGAACCAGTAAAATCAAAGATACAAAAGACAGTAATATACCTAGTACCAAGCCTGAAGTAATATCCTCATTATAGATCAAAATACTTAGTAAAATGGGCAATACCAGAGACATACGCATTGCTGTAATACTAATTCCCATCCCGTTTTTATCTATACTTTTGCTGTAGATCATGAAATTGGCGATGAACAAAAACCCAAGAATGGCTGAATGGATCAAAATTGGGATTAGACCTGATTGTTCTTGAAATCCGTTCCAATCAGTCGAGAAAACACTGATCAAAACAGCCACCAAATAGTTGATCACTAAAACGTTGAGCACTCTTAAAGATCTGACTTCAATGAACTTTAAAACCTGAGCAACTAAAAGAGAAAATACAGCACTTAATGAAAGAAACAGAAAGCCCATTAGTCTATAAGACTTAGGGAATCACTACCAAAAAATCTGATATCCTGAGCGGAATTAAAAATACTCCTGGATGTAAAAGAAACATTTCTATCTAAATAATTCTTTATATCAGCCCAGGATGTATTGCCTTTCTTAACAGCATCAGCAAAAAAGTAGGAGAAAATGGAATGTCTCTTTTGAACACCATTTGGTTCTGCATATAAATAAGAGCGTTGATCAGTATTTGAGGAAAAAACAACGTTTGAATTAGGAACATGATTTGTTATTGTAGCGGCAAGCAATGCTAATGCATCTTTATTCGGAGAGCTGTTTACGAAATCCAAGTCAGCAATTATTGATAACTTTTGAACAGGAAGATTAGCAAATCCATCAAAAAATGAATTTAAATCTATTCTTGATGCCAAACTATCTGTTGAGGTACCTAAAAAATAAACTTTATCAGTTTGTGGGTCTATTTCAGCATATCCGTTAAAATAAACTATCAGATCAATTTCTCTGCTATTTACTCTGGAAACCAATCTGTTAAATCCATTCCGAGCTGTTTGTGAACCTGAAATATCCTGAAATTTTATAGTTTGAGTAGGAACTACACCTAAAGCTGTATTTAGATATTTTTCGATCAATTCCCCATCTCTATGAGCATACGCTTTTTCAGCCAGATTACCGCTGTATCCTTGATTAGCAATTAAAAACCCCCACTTTCTTCGGTCATCTTCTGCTAAATTTGGAATATCACGTTCAACATCTACACTTCCAAAAGGCACATTAGGAATAGCCACCACTGAAAGTTCTCTGGAAAATTGAGATGGCCTCCAAATTATGTCTATATCGCTAGCTGAAACCCAGTTTTCGGATATCCCATAAAGTACTTTGATCCAATCACCTTCATCTTCAACTAACTTTAGTTGACTGCCTTGTGCAAGATCAGTGAGAACGTTACTTGAACTGATTCCGGGCTTATTCCTTAACGCAGTTACCTGACTTTTAACAACTACAAATGGTTCAAATATGGATTTTATGGGAACGTTATAACTATACAGACTATCATTGAAAACCACTTCGAGATCAATTGCAATATCTTCATTTCCCGGAAATACATCTGGGTTAAGGTCTTCCAAAAAATTAATCGATAAACTATTATTAGTGATCCTGGAAGTAGCATTGTTTACTAAAACCCGGTCTCCAAATTTAATGGTATATGCAGCAATTTGTTCAGAACTTACCGTGGCGTTTAGAGTATCGGTATCAACGTATTCTCCCGTTTTTCGAAGTAATTTAGTTTCTCCTGTTGGTTTAGGATCACCAATTGGTTTCATATTCAAAAATGAAATCCCTAAAAGTGCAGAACTGGCTCCTAATAAGGCGATTTTCTGTCCTTGCTTGTTATCGTCTGTAAATTTCAGAGCTGTATACCCACCTAAAGCTGATGCACCAATTCCCAAAACCACGTAACCAAATCTTGGTCTGTATTTTTGAATATACCTGTCGGTTTTAACTCGTTGTGCATATTCAAAAGTGTTGGCTGAAAGTAATCTGAATTGAGCAACAGGAAGTTCTGGTGTAATAGAACCTGTTTTTTGCAGAAAAAGTTTAGAGTCCAGTAATTTGTAATTTCCCCTATCCACTTCTTCTTGATTTTCAACGATCCAAGTAGTTGTAGAACATCCATAAAAGAACAGGAATGAACTAATCAATATGAGCTTAATAGTTTTATTCATTATGCCCAAGGAGTTTGTTTTGAAGTAGTTGCAATTTTTGCTGAATCGATTGCTATAACAAGCTCTTCATTTGTTGGAATTACATAAACACCAACCTTGGAATTTTGTGTACTGATCAATGGGTTCTCTCCCGATAATTTATTTTTGGCTTCGTCAATTTCAATTCCCAACGAATCCATATCAGAAAGTATTTTAGACCGAATTAAAGTAGAATTTTCTCCAATACCCCCGGTAAAAATAATGGCGTCAACTCCGTTAAGTGTTGCAATATATGAACCAATATATTTTTTAGCTCTGTAACAAAAAACGTCTATAGCTTCTTTTGAACGCTTATCACCATCTTCTGCTTCGGCAATTAGATCTCTCATATCTGCTGCATATCCACTAAGCCCAAGAAGTCCACTGTGTTTATTCAATAATGCATGAACATTAGCCAAAGATAACTCCTCTTTCTCTATGAGGTAGAACAATATAGAAGGATCAATATCTCCAGATCTTGTCCCCATTACCAATCCTTCCAAAGGAGTAAATCCCATACTAGTATCTATTGAATTTCCATCTTTGATAGCAGTTATTGAAGCTCCGTTTCCTAAATGACAGGTAATGATCTTTGATCCTTTTTTCTCGCCACCACTTAATTTATAGTACATTCTACTTACGTAGTAATGCGAAGTTCCATGAAATCCATATCTACGGATCTTATAGCGCCTGTACAACCTGTTTGGAATGCCGTATAAATACGCTTCAGCCGGTAAGGTCTGATGAAATGCGGTGTCAAAAACAGCTACATGAGGTATATCCGGCAATTGTTCTTTTGCTGCACGGATACCCTGCAGATTTGGAGGATTATGAAGTGGTGCTATATCAAATGCTTCTTGTATGGCTTCTTCTACATCTTCATCGATTAGAACTGAGTCTTTAAACGTTTCACCACCGTGTACTACTCTGTGCCCTACCGCTTCTATTTCATCTAATGAACCCAGATAATCGTTCTCAGCAGAAACAAGCAATTCCATTACTGTTTTTAGAGCAATTGTATGGTTATCCAGAGCCATCGACTTTTTTACAGGCTTTTCATCTTTCCATTCTTGTCTCACAATTGAAGTTACAGCCCCAATTCTTTCAACCAAGCCTTTACAAAGCGTTTCTTTGTCTTCAGTATTGATCAGCTGATACTTAATGGAAGAACTGCCACAATTAATAACAAGTACTTTCATATCAAAGTGAAATTACAGCACCAAACCCTAAAAGGTGTCTGAATTTAAAATTTGAATCTCCTGCATCAGGTTCTGAAATCCAAAATGGAACTTCATATCTTAGAGCAAAGCCTCTTGGTTTACCTAAAAAATCAGGAATATTTAATGAAAACTGAAGACCGATTCCTGCATCAAGTAACACAGGGTTATCTTCAAATACAGTACCTGCATCAGCAAAAACATAGCTTTTTAAAAACACAAACTCACCGATCATTCCTTCTTTAAGCGCTTTGCTAACGGGGTTTGGAAATTCGAATTCTGAATTTACAGCTACAATTGAATTAAAGCCTTGAATTGAAAGGTTAGAAAATTTTGTGTCAGTATAGCCTCTCAAATTCCCGCTTCCTGAAACATGAGCAAAACCATTATCTAACCAATTGGTTGGAATGGTTCCATTTGCTCTGCTTACTCCATTCCCTAACCATAAAATCGGTTGAGCAAAACTTGCTGTATATAAATACTCATTAGAAGTATTTTCAGAAGTAAAACCACCAAATACTCTAACGCCAAATGCAAAGTGTTCATTGAGTGAAAATACATCCCATGCTTCCATATTCAGTACTGAAAAAGAAGGACTTGAAGGGTTTACGTTTTGCTGAAAGTTGATATTGCTTTCAAAAACACTTTCTTCAGATTCATTGTGGATTTGAACATTTACTCCCAATAATGATTTCCAACTTGATGACCACTGAATCGGGTAAGGGCGATAGTCAGCGTCAAACATCTTTTCTTGACTATAAGAAAATGCTATTTCTTTGTATTTAAGTTCATTAAAGCCGTTTTGCCAGCGTTTATTTAACTGGATCAAATGCCTAGCAAAACCAGTTCTTATACTGGAAATGATCTGAACACTTCCCTCTTCCCCAAAATCCGAAATAGATTTAATAGGCTCGGTAAAACTCAAATAATAAGAAACTGGGTTTTCCGGAATTTTTGTACCCAACCAAATCCCCGCATCAAGTCTGTGGGGTCCGTCTTTGAACGAGCCTTCATATTCACCCAGAACCCGAATTCCAAGCCTTACTCCATCTTCACTATTAAACCAAACATCCGGAGCAGGAATAAACCTGTACTTGCCGTAGTCATCTTGTGATAATATTTCAGTACTGAACATACCCAATACCATCAATAAACAGGAAAACTTAATTATTTGATATCTATGATCCACTCTGGAAGTATTTGTTGGTTAGTTAAAATATCATCTATCATTTTAATTAATCGCCTTTGTTCAGGCCAATGAATGTATTCATTGATTTGATCAGCTTTAACCCAATAATAGCCTGAATGTTCATCATCAAGGCTTATGTTATCATCGTTCGAATCCATTTGTGCTGCAAAAGCCGGAATATGATGTATGGTATCAGAACTATGTTCGTAAAAGTTATTCAATGATGGTACAGTCCAGAATTTGATGGGTGATATTGAAATTTCTTCTTTCAACTCCCGTAAAGCAGCTTTCCAATATTGCTCGTTTTCCTGAACTTTTCCTCCTACCATCCGCCATTGATGTGCATATATCTTTTTGGATGAGCGTTTTAAGATCAAAAACTCAACATTCTTGCCATCTACTCTATAAGGATATACATCAATTAGCTTTTTCAAAGCTGGATAGATTAGATTTCAATTTTTTTGATCTCTAACTCTAACTCACCGGCAGGAACTTTCACCTGAACTACATCTCCAATTGCTTTCCCAACCAATGCTTTTCCAATTGGTGACTCAATGGAGATTTTACCTGCTTTAAAATCTGCTTCATTAGGTGAAACCAACGTGTATTGCATCTCTTTGTTTACTTTTTTATTCAGAATGGTCACTTTTGTCAAAACACGCACCTGTGATAAATCAAGTTCAGAAGCATCTAATACTCGTGCATTTGCCAGGATGTCTTCAAGTTTTGTGATACGATCTTCCATATGTCCCTGAGCTTCTTTCGCAGCATCGTATTCGGCATTTTCACTTAAATCTCCTTTTGCTCGTGCTTCAGCTATATCTTCAGCAACTTCTTTTCTACCTCTTGTTTTAAGGTCTTTTAATTCTGCATCTAGCTTATCATACCCTTCTTGTGATAAATATTGGATCTTACTCATGATCTACTTTTTCTTAAGTTTCTGAAATAAAAAGAAGAGCGCACCTTGCGGCTGCCCTTCAACCAAAACAAAATAAGAGTAAAAGGGCTGTTTTTCTAGTTTTAATTCTCAGCAATTGCCGAGGTAGTGTTATCTGCTGAACTATCTGATTTTCTAAGGAATTTGACAGCCAGAATTATGGATAAAAGAATCAATATTGAAGCCGTTACAAAAGCAGCTCCAGGAAGCTCAAAAGGTGCCGAATCGGAAGTAAAATACCCGAATAAACCGGTCATCATTGGTGGGCCAAATATTGCTGTAAAACTAATAAGACTGGTCAATGCTCCCTGCAGTTCTCCTTGTTGATCATCGGGCACTTTGTTTGAAATTATGCCTTGTAATGAAGGTGTTGCCAGCCCTCCCAAACAAAACGGAGCAATCATAAACATCAAAATTAAACCTGAAGGAGCAAAAGCAAACCCTAGAAACCCTAAACAATACATTAACAACCCAAAATAGACTGATTTAACTTCCCCGATTTTTGGAATTATTACACGTGTAAGCCCTCCTTGAACAATAAATACGCTTACACCTACCACACCAAGGCTGATCCCAACCATTGCTTCATTCCAACCAAATTGGAGCATTGTGAAATATGTCCATGTACTTTGTGTTGCATGAGATGATAAATAGATCAACCCAAAAATAAGGATCAAGCCACCAATCCCCGGAAATTGTCTTAAATGTTTTAAGGCTCCTAGTGGGTTTGCTCTTTTTATGTCAAATGCTCGTCTTTTTTCGGGTGGTAATGATTCCGGAAGAATAAAATAACCGTACAACACATTCACAAAAGTAAGACCTGCTGCTGCAAAAAAAGGAACTCTTGATCCTAACTGTCCCAGCAAACCACCGACAACAGGTCCAATTATAAAACCTAAACCGAATGCTGCTCCAATCAACCCAAAGTTTTGAGCTCTTTTATCCGGCTCACTAATATCTGCAATATAAGCACTGGCCGTAGTATGGCTTGCTCCCGTGATCCCGGAAATCAATCTTGCCACAAAAAGCCAAAATATAGTCGGTGCAAATCCAATAAGAATATAATCGATTCCGAAACCCAGCAAGGAAAACAAAAGAACGGGACGCCTTCCAAATCTGTCGCTTAATCCACCAATTACTGGAGCAAATACAAACTGTGTAAATGCGTATACAAACATCAGCCATCCACCATAAATCGCAGCTTTGCTTAAACCCTCTTCCGTAAGTTCTACTATCAAAGAAGGAATAACGGGAATAATGATACCCAGACCGATCACATCTATTAAAACAGTGATAAAAATAAAAGTTAGTGCAGCTTTGCGCGGTTCTTTAGACATGGTATAAATTTGTGCCCAATGATAGGCTTTTGACTTCCTAATTGGAAGCAGGAATCTAATGTAAAAGTACTGGTTTATGTGAGCTGATTGTTCGGGTATAAGTGTAGATGTTAGATAAATCGCCCTTAGTATTTAAAACGACGAAGCCCCTTTTTTCCTAACAATTCAGCCGCAGAACTAACAGTCCTTGCTTGCCTATGCTGAAACTCAGCGCAAGTAGTCTTATTTATAAACGAGTTTAAAGCAAAAAACAAAAATCTCCCTTAGAAGGGAGACCGATCGAACACTTGTGTGAGATCAGAGGGATGTTG
>CXWF01025095.1_pt1 | contig 116438 bp, 115 predicted proteins | sample 468421 | NCBI WGS metagenome assembly CXWF01 (sample SAMEA2620812, study PRJEB7988) | marine metagenome | biome: marine biome (ENVO:00000447); feature: surface water layer (ENVO:00002042); material: "saline water (ENVO:00002010), including plankton (ENVO:xxxxxxxx)" | depth 5 m
GCGCACGGACATCGCCTTGCCCCAGCGCGTTTCGGGCGAAAACAGGGGCGCTGCGGCCACCACATCTCGCAGGTCATCGACGACCGAAGCCTGCGCGTCGGACGCCAGATAGTTGCGAAACACCCCAGCGCCACCAACGGTAAGATCGGGCATCGCCCGGTTTCCTTTCGCATCCATTTCCAAAACCTTGAAAACGAGTCCATTTTTTCGGGCCAATCACGGTTTTCGCTGCCTTGCAGGCCCGATTTCCCCTCCTTATATACGCCCAGACGCCGGAGAGAGGTTCACTCTCTTCGGTCGACCCTATGGGATCGGGCGAAGGTGCCGTTTGGGCCTGAGCCCAACACATCGCCAAAGAGAGGAAAAGAGCATGGGCAAAGTTATTGGTATCGACCTGGGGACCACCAACTCCTGTGTCGCCATCATGGACGGCTCGCAAGCGCGGGTCATCGAAAACTCGGAAGGTGCGCGCACGACGCCCTCCATCGTCGCCTTCAAGGATGACGAACGACTCGTGGGCCAGCCGGCCAAACGGCAGGCAGTCACGAACCCCGACAACACCGTTTTCGCAGTGAAACGTCTCATCGGCCGTCGCGTGGGCGACGCTGCCGTCGAAAAGGACCGGAAACTCGTCCCCTACGCTATCGTCGACGGTGGCAACGGCGACGCGTGGGTCGAAGCCGCGGGCGAGAAATACTCTCCCTCGCAGATTTCGGCCTTCATCCTGCAGAAAATGAAGGAAACCGCTGAAAGCTACCTTGGTGAAAAGGTCGATCAGGCCGTCATCACGGTCCCGGCCTACTTCAACGACGCACAGCGTCAGGCCACCAAGGACGCCGGCAAGATCGCCGGCTTGGAAGTTCTGCGGATTATCAACGAACCGACCGCGGCCGCACTGGCCTATGGCCTCGACAAGAAAGAGTCCAAGACGATCGCCGTCTACGACCTTGGCGGCGGCACGTTCGACGTCACGATCCTTGAGATCGACGACGGCCTGTTCGAGGTGAAATCGACCAACGGGGATACGTTTCTCGGTGGTGAAGACTTCGACATGCGGATCGTTCATTACCTCGCCGACGAGTTCAAGAAAGAGAACAACGTCGACCTGACGAAAGACAAGATGGCGCTTCAGCGCCTCAAAGAAGCGGCCGAGAAGGCCAAGATCGAGCTTTCGTCGTCGAGCCAGACCGAGATCAACCAGCCGTTCATCTCGATGGGGTCCGACGGTCAGCCGCTTCACATGGTGATGAAGCTGACCCGCGCGAAGCTTGAAAGCCTCGTGGGCGATCTGGTGAAGAACTCGCTCAAGCCGTGTCAGGCCGCTCTCAAGGACGCGGGCGTCTCCAAGGATGAGATCGACGAGGTCATTCTTGTCGGTGGTCAGACCCGGATGCCGAAAGTCATCGAAGAGGTGACCAAGTTCTTCGGGAAAGAACCCCACAAGGGCGTCAACCCGGACGAAGTGGTCGCCATGGGCGCCGCCATTCAGGCCGGGGTTCTGCAAGGTGACGTGAAAGACGTCGTGCTGCTCGACGTAACCCCGCTGTCGCTCGGCATCGAAACGCTCGGCGGTGTCTTCACCCGTTTGATCGACCGCAACACGACGATCCCGACCAAGAAGTCGCAGATCTTCTCGACTGCGGAAGACAACCAGAACGCCGTGACGATCCGCGTATTCCAAGGTGAGCGCGAAATGGCGTCGGACAACAAGATGCTCGGCCAGTTCAACCTGGAAGACATCCCGCCGGCACCGCGCGGCATGCCGCAGATCGAAGTGACCTTCGACATCGACGCCAACGGCATCGTGTCAGTTGGGGCCAAAGACAAGGGCACCAACAAGGAGCAGAAGATCACGATTCAGGCGTCTGGCGGTCTGTCCGACGACGAGATCAACCAGATGGTTCAGGACGCCGAAGAGAACGCGGAGGCCGACAAGGGTCGTCGCGAGCTCGTCGAGGCCAAGAACCAGGCGGAAAGCCTGATCCATTCGACCGAGAAGGCGCTTGAAGAGCATGCCGACAAGGTCGATCCGACCACGGTCGAGGCGATCGAGCTCGCCATCGCGGCGCTCAAGGACGAACTGGAAGGCGACAATCCCGACAAGATCAAGTCGGGCATCCAGAACGTCACCGAGGCGTCGATGAAACTCGGCGAAGCGATCTACAAGTCGCAGCAGTCCGAGGAATCGGGCGAAGCCGAATCCGAGGACGGTCCGTCGAGCGTGGACGATGATATCGTTGACGCCGACTTCGAAGACCTCGACGACGACAAGCGGTCGTAAGACCCACGACGCGATTGGGCCGGTCCGTCTGCAACGGACGGACCGGCCTTCGCGTTCCTGATCAGGGGAATACGATCCATGTCGAAACGTGATTATTACGAGGTTCTCGGAATCGCGAAAGGCGCATCGGCGGATGAGATCAAAAAGGCCTACCGCACGAAGGCCAAGGAACTCCACCCGGACCGGAACGCCGACAAACCCGATGCCGAAAGCCAGTTCAAGGAAGCGAACGAGGCATACGACGTCCTGAAAGACCCCGAAAAGAAGGCAGCTTACGACCGGTTCGGGCACGCTGCGTTCGAAGGCGGGATGGGCGGTGGCCCGAGACCGGGTGGCCCCGGTTACGGTCAGCAAGGCGACTTTGCCAGCGCATTTTCGGATGTGTTCGACGACCTGTTCGGCGACTTCATGGGAGGTCGCGGCGGCGGCGGGCGCACCCGGGCCACGCGTGGCTCTGACCTGCGCTACAACATGCGCGTAACGCTGGAAGAGGCGTATGAGGGCCTTCAGAAAACGATAAACGTCCCGACGTCGGTGATGTGTGACACCTGCGACGGCACCGGCGCGGAATCCGGGGCCGAACCGACCGCCTGCCCGACATGCTCGGGCATGGGCAAGGTGCGCGCTCAGCAAGGCTTTTTCACCGTCGAACGGACCTGCCCGACCTGTCAGGGCATGGGCCAGATGATCAAGAACCCGTGCAAGACCTGCCATGGCCAAGGCCGTGTCGAAAAAGAACGCGCGCTTTCGGTCAACATCCCGGCAGGTGTCGAGACGGGTACGCGCATTCGGCTTGCCGGCGAAGGCGAGGCAGGAATGCGGGGCGGTCCTTCGGGCGACCTTTATATCTTCATTCAAGTGACCGAGCACCCGCTGTTCGAGCGTGACGGTGTTCACCTTCATTGCCGCGTCCCGGTCTCGATGACCTCGGCGGCGATGGGCGGCGATATCGAAGTCCCGACCATCGATGGGGGTCGGTCGCGGGTAAAAATACCCGCTGGGTCGCAGTCCGGACGCCAGATGCGCCTGAGGAGCAAGGGGATGCCTGCCTTGCGTGGTGGCGGCCATGGCGACATGTATATCGAGCTCGCCGTCGAAACCCCGGTGAACCTGACCGGCAAGCAAAAGGAACTCTTGAAGGAGTTTGAGAAGCTGTCGGAAGAGAACAATCCGGAAAGCCACAGCTTCTTTACCAAGGTCAAGAGCTTCTGGGACGGGATGAAGGGCTGACAACGGCTTCTGTTAACCGTTGATTCACCGACTCATCGCAGGCTGGGCCCATGTCCCAGCCTGTGTCGCATATGGCCGAAATGGCCCTCCCACTGTTTGAGCCGGACGAAGCGCAGCCGGAGCCTGTTGCGGGCACAAAGGCGCGGCTTCCGTCCTACATCAAGGATCACCGGGCGCGTCTGCGGGAGCGGTTCATGTCCGGTGGCTCACGCGCGCTTCCGGATTACGAAATGCTGGAGTTGGTCTTGTTCCGCGCCATCCCGCGGCAGGACGTAAAGCCGCTCGCGCGGCGTCTCCTCGACCGCTTCGGGGATTTCAATGGTGTACTTTCGGCAAGCCCCGCTCGGTTGAAGGAATTGCATGGCGTGGGCGATGCCGTGATCCAAGAACTGAAGATCGTGGAAGCCGCCGCCCATCGACTATCGCGTGCGCGCGTCATGGGACGGCAAGTTGTGTCGTCCTGGCAGCAGCTTCTCGACTATTGCCACACAACCATGAGCCACCGGGAAACCGAGCAGTTCCGAATCCTCTACCTCGACCGCAAAAATACGCTCATCGCGGACGAGGCGGTGGCTGAAGGGACAATCGGCCACGTTCCGGTCTATCCGCGCGAAGTCGTCAAGCGGGCATTGGAACTTGGAGCCTCAGCGTTGATTTTGGTGCACAATCACCCTTCGGGCGATCCAACACCCTCTCAGGATGACATACAGATGACTGAACGGGTGCGCTCCGCCGCCGAAGCACTCGAGATTTCGCTGCACGACCATATCGTGATTGGTAAATCCCGGGAGGTCAGCTTCCGGTCTGACGGCTATCTGAGGTGAAACAGGCTCTATTCAACCCAGACTTCGACGCGTCGGTTGATGCGACGACCCCAGTCCGAGTCGTCACAAGCCATGGGCAGAGCTTCGCCAAAAGCCTCGGTTTCGATGGCGACACGGTCCGGGTCGAACGTTTCCGCCGCCTCGATCACCGCGCGTCGTACAGCTTCCGCCCGTCTCGCCGCCAAGCGGTTGTTAAGGGCGGCGGCACCCTGCCCGTCTGAGAACCCGACGAATTTCAGCCGACGCCCGTCGAAGCTCCCGCCCTCGAGCGCATCGGCCAGAAGAGCCACGTTCGAACGTGAGGGCGCATCAAGTGCCGTCGAGCCCCCTTTGAACCGGTAGGTGAGCGAGAGCCGCCGCATCCCGTCCATGGCCGCAACCATACGCTGCAACTCAGTCAGACCGACCTCTTGGCCCGCCTGCGCAATTGCGTTGGCGAGGCGCGTGCCCTGAACCGAGAACGGGATTTCGTCAATCTCCTGATCGACCAGACCAATACGCTGGATCACCCACCCGGCGCCCGGCGACCGAAGGTATCGCATGAAGTCCCGTCCAATCTGCGGCAGGCGGATTGCGGGGCGGTAAAGATAGATCGGTGCGGACAGCGGGTAATCCCCTGCCTTGATCGCCTGCTGACTTGGTGCGATCTCAAAAGCGCAGTCACCCGTCAAGGTGAGGATTTCGTTCAGGCCGGGTCGAGAGAAACTGGCGATGCCGATCCCGAATGGGTCCTCTTCCACGGCGCCCGTAACTCCAATGTTGGAGGCCTTGGTCAGAACCCGGTCCGAAATTTCGCGTTCTTGTGCCAAGACGACGTCCCGCGCGAAGGCCATTCCAAATCCAGCGTCGGGGTCGCGCAAATAAAGCGTGATCGGGGCTTCCTCGCCGCCGAGTTCAGCCCAGCGCTCGATCTCTCCGGCATAAAGACGAGCAAGCGTCTCGATCCCCAGCCGTCGCACCGGATTATCTGCATTCACGATGGGAACGAGGGCGTCGAGCGCGATCACCCTCGATTGCCGCACCGCGTCGAGATCTCCAAGCCCTGCATCCCGCGCCATGAGCCGTTCAGCACGTGTCGGTTCGCGCAGGGACAGGACCATGTCGGCCTCTTCTCCCAGAAGATCTGCGAAGCCTTCGGCCGAGGTTGTCTGTCGGATGGTGAAACGCGCGGCGGGCACCGGGTTGTCATTGTCATAGAAGGCATAGACCGGCCCGACGCCCGCGCTTTCCTCTCGTGTCACTGCGTAGTTTTCCGACATGCCGAAGGCTTCGATCAGTGCCGCCATCAGCGTCGCACCGATTTCGGCTTCACCGGAAATGGTGATGTCCGCAGTGTAAGAGATGAGGTTGGGGCATGCCGGCCCCGCGCAGCTTACCCCTGAGCCGTCAACCGTCAGTACGCCGTATTCCGTATCGACGCGATAGAACTGGCCGTCGTAGCCAAGCAAAACGCCCGAGATTTCGACGGAACCATCGCGTGACGTGAGCGTCACGTCGTCTGCCATCATGGGCACGGGTACAGAGGAAAGGAGAAGTGCGGCGCAAATCGCCGCACAAAGCTTTTTCATGGTGTCTGCCCCGCACCCAAACCCTGCACCCACTTCCTACGAGCCGAAGGGCTCGCTGTCAGTTCCGGGCGATTGTCAGGTCTTGGGGCAGGTTTTTCAACACCAGATATTCGCCGACCGCATCGCAGGCCGGAACGATCATACCGACCTGAGTCACTTTCGGAGCGCCATCGGAAACCGAGCGCAGGTATTCGCCAAGGATCGGTCCGCCGCAGGTCGTCTCGAGCACTTGGGCTTCAATGGACACTGCCGGTGCCGCCGGCATCGACACCGGATAGGTATAAACATCAGCCGCGTAGCCGCCCATCGTCGAACCCAGTACGGTGATAAAACCGCCGTCGCCATCCGAAGCTCGGGTCGGGAACCCCGGTTCCTCGGCCCAGATGTGTCCCGCCTCGCCATAGGTTGCGCCGTTCTCCATCGCATGTAGCTGGAGACCGGTGCCGCCTTGCCAGACGAGCGCGACACGGTCGAAATCGGCCATATCCGTGATCGTGACGTTCGCGGCAATAGGCGTGGCGTGGCCTTCAATAACAACCTCGACCTTTGCATCGGACTGCATTGCGGGGAGCATGACGGAAAGCTTGCCCGCCTCGTCCAGCGTTTCCGTGAAGCGAAGTCCCGCGTGGTTGAATTCGACTTCTGCGCCAGCGTCGCAGGACGCTTTGAGGTCGATATAGATCATGGCACCCACCATGGCGCTTGCATCCAACGCCGGGTCACAGGCGTCCGTCGTCTGGGGGGCCATCGGAGTCGGCGTCACGTCAGCCGGCGACACGTCAAAGATCGGCTCGCCAAGATCCGGCATCGGAAGGCCGTCGTCCGCCGCTGCGCGCGTCACCTCGGCGACACGAAAGTCTTCGGGCTCCGCAACCCGAGGTTCGTCAGGCAGCAAGTCCGCGAAGCTGGCCTCGTCATCCGCGGTTTTCACCGGAAGAGGGGCAACATCGGCTTGCGGAGCTTGGTCCAAGATGGGGTCGGCAACCGCCGGCTCCGCAACCTCGGCCACCATGTTCGGCGCCGGGGGTTCGGGCGCCACAGGTTCTGGAATGGAAGCGATGGGATCGGTCGCCGGCGCGATGTCCGCTTTGGTCACATCCTCGATCTCCGGCACGTTCTGGGGCACCGGAAGCGGTTCAGGCGCTGCTTCCGCCACTTCAACGGGCGCGGTGGGAGGAGACACGGCCGCCTGCGTCACAGCAGCCTGTTGCGACGGCATATCAAACACGACGTTCGGCTGGCTTACGGTCCGCTGCATGACATGGCCGGTGGCCAGCGCCACAACGAGCGCTCCGATGGCGGTATAGACCCGTTTCTTGTCGAGCCGTGTCGAGATGTTCTGGATCTTATCCAGCATGGCGAGATGTCCTTTCCCACGTTCAGGGGACACATTCGCAAGGCAATAGGACGATAGAATGAATAAAAAATGACCGGAAACGGATCGTTTCGATTTCCTTTCAATTCTGAATCATCAACGAAAAAAGGGCCCAAAGGCCCCTTTTGTCAAATCTTCGCCTGAATCGGGCCGTTCAGACCTTGCCGTGACAGTGTTTGAACTTCTTGCCGGAGCCACAGGGGCAGGATTCGTTGCGTCCGGGATTACCCCAGGTCGAGGGGTCGTTCTCGTCGAACCCCTCACGCGCCGACCCGGGTTCCGATGGGCCAGAGGCTTCTGCCTGGTCGGTTTGAGCGGCGAGCGCGGCCTGTTGGGCCTGAAGCTGTTCCATCATTGCCTTCTGCTCATCTTCGGTCATCGGGCGGATTTGTCCAAGTTTCTGGCTAACCTCGGCGCGCAGGCTGTCCAGCATGCCTTCGAAGAGCTGGAAGCTCTCGGTCTTGTACTCGTTCAGGGGATCACGCTGAGCGTAGCCGCGGAAACCAACAACCGAGCGCAGGTGTTCGAGAGTCAAAAGATGCTCGCGCCACTTACCGTCGATGGTCTGAAGCAGCACCTGCTTTTCAATATTGCGCATCGTCTCTTCGCCGAACGCCTCGGCCTTCTCAGACATCTGACCGTCGGAGGCCGCATAGAGCCGTTCCCGCACCGTGTCGTCATCTGCGCCTTCCTCGGCGGCCCAGTCCATGACCGGCACATCGAGGTTCAGGTCTTCGAGAATAGCGGCGTAGAGCCCCTCGGTGTTCCACTGATCCGCATAGGATTTCGGCGGCATGTATTGGGTGACAAGGTCGTCGATCACCTGATGGCGCATATCCTGCACCACGTCCGAAAGATCTTCGGCTTCCATGATTTCCCGCCGCTGGCCGAAGATGACCTTCCGCTGGTCGTTCATCACGTCGTCGAACTTGAGGAGCTGTTTGCGGATGTCGAAATTGCGTCCTTCGACTTTCGCCTGCGCCCGTTCCAGCGACTTGTTGACCCACGGGTGGACGATAGCCTCACCCTCTTTCATGCCGAGGCCGGAAAGAACCTTATCGAGTCGTTCAGACCCGAAAATCCGCATCAGGTCATCTTCCAGCGACAGGAAGAAAGAGGACCGTCCCGGATCGCCCTGACGGCCGGACCGACCGCGCAGCTGGTTGTCTATCCGGCGGGATTCGTGCCGTTCGGTGGCGAGGACATACAGCCCGCCTGCCTCCAGGACCTTTGCCTTTTCGTCCGCGACCTCGGCCTCCATCTTCGCGCGCAGCGCTTCCGGTTCAGCTTCGGGATCAGCGGCAAGGGCCTGAAGCACTTTCATCTCGACGTTGCCGCCGAGCTGGATGTCCGTGCCGCGCCCGGCCATGTTCGTCGCGATCGTCACGGCGCCAAGTCGGCCGGCGTCCCCAATGATCTGCGCTTCCTGCTCATGCTGTCGGGCGTTCAGCACATTGTGCTTCAGCCCCTCCTTGGTAAGCAGCTGGCTCAGCATTTCCGACTTGTCGATTGAGGTCGTGCCGACAAGGACCGGCTGGCCCTTCTCATGGGCTTTCTTGATTTCCTCGACGATGGCCGCGTATTTCTCACCCGTGGTGCGATAGACGGCATCATGCTCATCCTCACGCGCGATGGGTTTGTTCGTTGGCACTTCGACGACACCTAGACCGTAGATGTCCGCGAACTCCTCGGCCTCCGTGAGGGCGGTACCGGTCATGCCGGCGAGCTTTTCGTAAAGGCGGAAGTAGTTCTGGAAGGTCACCGAGGCCATCGTGACGTTCTCGGGCTGGATCTGGACGCCTTCCTTGGCCTCAATGGCCTGATGAAGGCCCTCGGAAAGCCGACGGCCGGCCATCATGCGGCCCGTGAATTCATCGATCAGGACAACCTCGTCGCCGCGGACGATGTAATCCTTATCCTTTGTGAACATCTTATGGGCGCGCAGGCCCTGGTTCACATGGTGGACGATCGTCGTCGATTCGGGGTCATAGAGCGTCTGTTCCTCGGGGAGCACGCCGATTTGGTGCAGTCGTGTTTCCAGGAAATCGTTCCCATCGTCCGTGAAGGTGACGGACCGCGCTTTTTCATCGAGGACGTAGTGTTCTTCGGTCAGTTCCGGAATGATCTTGTCGATGGAGACGTAGAGGTCGGACTTGTCGTCGGACGGGCCCGAAATGATGAGCGGCGTGCGCGCCTCGTCAATAAGGATCGAATCGACCTCATCCACGATGGCGAAGTGATGCGGGCGCTGGTTCATGTCCTCGATTTTCGACTTCATGTTGTCGCGCAGGTAATCGAAGCCCAGCTCGTTGTTCGTGGCATAGGTGATATCGGCGGCGTAGGCGCCCTTTTTCTCGGCGTCCGGTTGCTGCGGATAGACCACCCCTGTGGTCATCCCGAGCGCACCATAGACTTTGCCCATCCAGTCCGCGTCGCGTTTGGCGAGATAGTCGTTCACCGTGACGATATGTACGCCCTTGCCGGTCAGCGCATTGAGATAGGCCGGAAAGGTGGCGACGAGCGTCTTGCCCTCGCCGGTCTTCATCTCGGCAATGTTGCCCTCATGGAGGAATATGCCGCCCATAAGCTGTACGTCGAAGGCCCGCAGGCCAAGCGCGCGGCGTGCGCCCTCACGGCAATTCGCAAAGGCTTCAGGCAGGATATCCTCGAGCTTTTCGCCCTTCTCGACCCGCGCTTTGAACTCGGCCGTCTTATCGATCAGCTCCTGATCCGAAAGCTTTTCAAACTCCGGTTCAAGTGCGTTGATCTTTTCGATGATCGGTCGGGTTGCCTTGATCTTGCGGTCATTGGGCGTGCCAAAAACCTTTTTGGCGATGGTTCCGAAACCCAGCATGTGCTCTCCGCTCGATGAGCTCTGACATTCTCTTGATCGCGCGGGATGCTTGCCCGTGCCCGCGAGGCCCCATATCAAGGGCGAGAAGTCGGCCCCCCTTTAGGACCCTTGCGATGTAAGGCTGGGGGCCGGGATAGTCAACGATGCCGGGGCTTCCGGCACGACCATGAGGAGGTTTCATGACCCATTCGCCCAATCGCGCGTCGCTTTTTGCGGCGACGCTGCTGTCCGTTTCGCTCGCGCTGCCGGGCTGGGCCCAGGATACGGCCCCTGAAACGGAGGCCGATACCGGCGACACCCCGCCTGCCATGGAGGCGACAGGCTCGACCGTACTCGCAACCGTCAACGGCGAGGAGATCACCCTCGGCCATGTGGTCGCGGCCAAGGAACAACTTCCGCAACAATATCAACAGCTTCCGAACGAAGTTCTGCTGCCCGGCCTGATCGATCAGCTGGTTCAGCAGACCGTTCTGAGCCAGGCCATCGACGAAGTTGGGCAGAGCGTGGAAATCCGACTGGCCAATGAACGCCGTACGTTGGTTGCTGCCGAGAAGATCGACGACGTGATTACGGAAGCGGTGGATGAGGAGGCCATTCAGGCTGCCTATGACGCGCAATATTCTGACGCCGAGCCGACCCTCGAATGGAATGCCTCGCACATTCTTGTGGAAACCGAGGAAGAAGCTGCCGACATCCTGACGCAGGCTCAGGCCGAGGATGCCGATTTCGCTGCGCTCGCCAAAGAATTCTCTACCGGCCCCTCTGGCCCGAATGGAGGTGAGCTTGGTTGGTTTTCCGCCGGAATGATGGTCGAGCCCTTCGAGCTTGCCGTGCAGGACATGGAGTCCGGTGAGGTTGCCGGGCCGATCGAGACGCAGTTCGGCTGGCATGTAATCAAGCTGAATGACACCCGTGAAAAAGGCGCGCCGGCCCTTGACGACGTGCGTGACGAGCTTGTGTCGCAGCTTCAGACATCGGCTGTCGAAGAGGCGCTTGCAGCGCTGATGGAAGAGGCCGAGATCGAACAGACAGATGTTTCGACACTCGACCCGGCCGTGCTCTCCGATATGTCGCTTCTCGACGAGTGACGATCTGAACGGGGACGGTCATGGGCAAGAAAAAGAAGATCCGGAAGCTCAAGAAAGAGGTGAAATCGCTGAAGTCGGCTCTGGCTGCGGCGAAGAACCACAGGCATGCGGTGGCGCCTCTCGCGCCACCCGAAGGGTTTCCGGCCTTGCCCGTGATCGATGGCGTGCGCTTCTCCGCCGTTCAGGCGGGGGTGCGCTACGCTGGGCGCTACGACGTCATGCTTGCGCTATGCGACCCCGGCACGGCTATTGCCGGGGTCTTTACCCGATCGGCTACGCGCTCGGCAAACGTGCTCGACTGCGAGGCCAAGCTCGGCTCCGACCCCAAGAGCGGGGCAGCGATAATCGTCAATTCCGGCAATTCCAATGCCTTCACCGGGGCTTCTGGCGAGGATGCCGTTTCGAACATCTCGCGCACTGTGGCGGAGATCACCGGAGTCGCGCAAAACAGGGTCTATACCGCCTCAACCGGCGTTATTGGGGAGCGGTTGCCCTTTGACCGGATCACCGCGAAGATCGGTGACCTGACCGATGCGCTCGACCCGTCCGGGATTGAAATGGCTGCCCGCGCCATCATGACGACCGACACCTTTCCAAAGGGCGCGCTGGCAGAGTTCGAAGTGGACGGAAAGTCCGTAAAGATTGCCGGGATCGCCAAAGGGTCCGGCATGATCGCGCCGGACATGGCCACCATGCTCGTCTACATCTTCACTGACGCGAAGGTGGAACAGAGCGTTTTGCAGGGCTACCTCTCGGGCCTGATCGACGAGACCTTCAACTCCATCACCGTGGACAGCGATACGTCGACTTCTGATACACTAATCCTCGCCGCGACCGGGGCCAGCGGAGCCAAGGTTACGAAAGGCAATAACGCTTTCCGGGACGGGCTTCGAACCGTGATGACGGACTTGGCGCATCAGGTTGTTCGGGATGGCGAAGGCGCCACAAAATTCGTTGAAATCCGAGTGACCGGAGCGAAATCCGACAAACAGGCACGCATCCACGGCATGTCCATTGCGAACTCCCCGCTGGTCAAGACGGCCATCGCCGGGGAAGACCCGAACTGGGGCCGTATCGTCGCGGCAATTGGGAAATCCGGTGCCGAAGCGGACCGTGACAAGCTCACCATCAAGTTCGGCGAGATCCTTGTGGCTGAAAAAGGCTGGGTGTCGCCCGATTACCTTGAGGATCTGGGTGCGAACTACATGCTGGGAGACGAAATCGTGATTGGCGTCGACCTCGCGCTGGGGCGCGGCAAGGCGACTGTCTGGACCTGTGACCTTACACACGCCTACATCCAGATTAACGCGGATTACCGATCGTGAAGACTGTGCTGGTAAGTGCTGTGGCGCTCGTCGACCGAGACGGGCGTATTTTGCTGGCCCAGAGGCCCGAAGGGAAATCCATGGCAGGCCTGTGGGAGTTTCCAGGAGGCAAGGTGGAGGCGGGTGAGACGCCAGAAGCGGCGCTCATCCGCGAACTATTTGAAGAACTTGGAATCGAAACCTGGGATAGCTGTCTCGCGCCGCTCACCTTCGCCTCGCACAGCTATGACGACTTTCACCTTCTGATGCCGGTGTTCGTCTGCCGGAAATGGGAGGGGACGCCGCAACCGAAAGAGGGTCAGACCCTCAAATGGGTGCGAGTGAACGAGTTGCGCGACTACCCGATGCCGCCAGCCGACATTCCTCTGATCGCGATGATGCGGGATATGCTCTGAGTCTAACGAATAAGGGCGGCCCAAGAGCCGCCCTTTGTTCGATATTCTGTCGGTGTCACTCGAGCGACCGCTCAACCTCTTCGCGTTCGAAGATCTCGATGACGTCCTGCGGGCGAATGTCTTCGTAGTTCTCAAAGGCCATACCGCATTCCTGACCCGAAATGACCTCGGCCACCTCGTCCTTGAAGCGCTTGAGCGTCTTGAGCGTGCCTTCGTGGATCACCACGTTGTCGCGCAGCAAGCGCACACCGGCGGACCGGCGCGCAACGCCCTCGGTGACGAGACAACCTGCGACCTTACCGACGTTGGAGACCTTGAAGACCTCCTTGATCTCGGCGTACCCGATGAAGTTCTCGCGAACCTCGGCGGAGAGCAGGCCGGAAGCGGCCGCCTTCACGTCGTCAACAAGGTCGTAGATCACGCTGTAGTAGCGGATTTCCACGCCCTTCTGGTTGGCGCTGTTGCGGGCCGGCGCGTTGGCACGGACGTTGAAGCCGATGACCGGTGCGCCGGACGCTTCGGCGAGGCCGATATCCGTCTCGGTGATCGCGCCCACTCCATAGTGCAGAACGCGCACGCGGACCTCGTCGTTGCCGATCTTTTCCATCGCCTGAACGATGGCCTCGGCCGAGCCCTGCACGTCTGCTTTCACGAGAATGGGCAGTTCGGCGACGTCCTTGTCGTCCTTCGCCTTCTGCATCATCTGCTCGAGCGTCGTGGCGGCACCGGCAGCGGCGCGTTTGTCCTTGGCGGCCTGTTCGCGGTATTCCGCAATTTCGCGCGCCTGCGCTTCTGTCTCGACCACGTTCAGGACGTCACCCGCTTCCGGCGTGCCGTTCAGGCCGAGCACCTCGACGGGCACCGACGGACCGGCTTCCTTGACGCGTTCGCCGCGGTCGTTTTCCATCGCGCGGACCTTGCCCCACTGTTCGCCGACGACGAAGATGTCGCCTTGGCGCAGGGTGCCGTTCTGGATCAGCACGGTGGCAACCGGGCCCCGGCCCACATCGAGTTGTGCTTCGATCACTGCGCCCTGGGCGGCTCGCTCCGGGTTGGCTTTGAGTTCGAGGATTTCCGACTGGAGCGCGATGGCTTCCAGCAGTTCGTCCAGACCCTGACCGGTTTGCGCCGAGACTTCCACGTCCTGCACTTCGCCCGACAGGCCTTCGACAATCACCTCGTGCTGAAGCAGGTCGGTGCGCACCTTGTCGGGGTTCGCGTCCGGCTTGTCGCACTTGTTGATCGCGATGATCATCGGAACCTGTGCGGCCTTGGCGTGATTGATGGCTTCAACCGTCTGCGGCATGACCGCGTCATCTGCGGCCACGACCAGAACGACGATGTCCGTCACCTGCGCACCACGGGCACGCATCGACGTGAACGCGGCGTGGCCGGGCGTGTCGAGGAAGCTCAGTGTCGCGCCGCTGTCGGTGGTCACCTGATAGGCGCCGATATGCTGCGTGATCCCGCCGGCTTCGCCCGCAGTCACCTTGGCATTGCGGATCGCGTCGAGCAGCGAGGTCTTCCCGTGATCGACGTGGCCCATGATCGTGATGACTGGCGGCCGGGAGACGAGGTCTTCCGGCTTGTCGTCAGTCGTCGCGATCACGTCTTCCACGTCGGCATCCGACACGCGCACAATGCGGTGGCCGAATTCCTCGATGATGAGCTCCGCGGTGTCCTGATCGATCGACTGGTTCTGCGTAACCATCATGCCCATTTGCATGAGGCTCTTGACCACATCAGCGGCACGTTCCGCCATCCGGTTGGCCAGTTCCTGCACCACGATGGCATCGGGTACACGCACGTCACGCACAACCTTTTCGCGCGGTTCGGCATTGCCCATCGCCTTTTGGCGCATGCGCTCCTGCTTGCGCTTCATGGCGGCCATCGAACGTTGCCGCCCGCCTTCGCCACCGGTCAGCGCCTGATTCACTGTCAGTTTGCCCGAACGGCGACCGTCGCCGCCCTTGCCTTTGCCGCGGTTGCGGTCTTCGGCAGGCGCGCTGGGACGGTCACGGTCGGTCTTGCGCGCACCAGTCTTGGTGCCGCGCGCCTCGGCTGCCTGAGCAGCGGCGGGATCGGAAGGTGCGGCTTCCGCCGGCTTGGTCTTGGCGGCCTCCTTTTCCTGACGACGGCGTTCGTCCTCTTCGGCCTTCTTCGCGGCAGCTTCGGCGCGCTCTTTCTCTTCGCGCTCCTTTTCCTCCGCTTCGCGCCGACGGCGCTCACGCTCCGCTTCGCGGGCCTTCTCTTCTTCTTCGCGCTTCTGCGCCTCATCAGCCTCGTTGGCCTTGGCCGCGGCAAGCGCTTTCATCCGGCGCTCCAGCTCGGCGTCGGAAATGCCGGCGGGCCGCTTGGACGGATCCGTGGCCGGGGATCCGGCACCACCGCCGCTCCCGCCGCCCGATCCGGGCTTGGGCACGACGACACGCTTACGCTTGGTCTCCACCACCACGTTTTTCGTGCGTCCGTGGCTGAAGGACTGCTTCACGGAACCCGATCGGGGTCCGCCTCGCAGGCCAAGGGGCTTTTTGCCGTCCGTATCGCTCATCTGGTCTTCGTACCTTTCCGGCGGGCGGTCCCACCGTCGTTATCATCGCGCATGCTAGATAGCTTCGCGGCTTCGTCTACTACACGTTTCGTGAGTCCGCCACCCGCGAGTGCGGCATGTATCACATGTTCACGTCCGAAAGCCAAACCCAATTCATCGGCTGTCAAACACGTTATCAGGCTGCCTTTACCGCGGGGTGCGCGCAGTTTTGTTTTCCCGCGTTCGGACCCATCCGAGGCCTGCAAAAGAACCTCTGCCTGATCCTTGGCGAGCCAGTCCTTTACCTTTTCGAACCCGGCAACGGACGCGCCTGCCTTGCGCGCTAATGAGATAAGATGGATCACGCGATCTGCAAGACCCGCCTCAACCCGCTTCGCAAGGTCCTCCGGCACAGTGACCTGTGCCTTGGCAGCCCGGGCGAAGGCGCCTTTCTTCGCGGCGAGGCCGAACCCTTTGGGACTGGGCGTCAACCAGAGGCCACGGCCGGGCAATTTACCCAGCAGATCGGGCACAATCTCGCCCTCCGGGCTGACGACGAAGCGCACCATCGTCGAGGTTGGCTTGACCTCACGCGTGGCGATGCATCGCCGCTCGGGCTCGCCCGTCCGATCCTTGTCCCGGCCTCCGCGCGTCACGCGCCGCTCCCCGGAGCCTGCGATCAGGCTCCGGCCTCCTCGGTGGCTTCTTCGCCGGTCTCGTCTTCGTCCTCATCGGAGACGAGATCGGCAGGATCGACCCAGCCAAGCTGGATACGGGCGGTCATCACCATGTTCTGCGCTTCCTCGAGGCCCACGTCGAAGGGCTCGAGAACGCCGTCGTCCTTGGAGCGCTCGCCGTCGACAGTGGTCCAGCCACCGGCCAGTTCCCAGTCCGCGCAAGTCGCGAAATCTTCGAGCGTCAGGACACCGTCTTTAGCCAGCGCCTCGATCATCTGGGGCGTCAGACCCTCGAACGAGGTTAGGCTCTCCTGCACACCCATTTCCTTGGCGTTTTCGAGCGCTTTGCGGTTCAGGGCGTCGAGGTAATCACGGGCGCGCGCCTGAAGCTCCTGCGCCGTCGCTTCATCCACGCCGTCGATGACGAGAAGTTCGTCAAGCTCGACATAAGCCACTTCTTCGAGGTTGGTGAACCCTTCCGAAACGAGAAGCTGGGCGAAGAATTCGTCCAGATCGAGCGTGTCCATAAACAGCTTGGTACGCTCGGCGAATTCGGCCTGCCGACGCTGGCTTTCCTCTTCTTCAGTCAGGATGTCGATGTCCAGACCCGTGAGCTGGCTTGCAAGCCGCACGTTCTGACCGCGACGCCCGATGGCAAGCGAAAGCTGATCGTCAGGCACGACGACCTCGATGCGTTCGGCATCCTCGTCGAGCACGACCTTGGAGACTTCGGCAGGCTGGAGCGCGTTCACGAGGAACGTCGGCATATCCTCGTTCCACGGAATGATGTCGATCTTTTCGCCCTGAAGCTCATTCACGACGGCCTGCACACGCGAACCGCGCATACCGACACAGGCACCGACAGGATCGATGGAGTTGTCATAGGACACGACGCCGATCTTTGCGCGCGAACCGGGATCACGGGCGACGGCCTTGATCTCGATGATACCGTCGTAGATTTCCGGCACTTCCATCTTGAACAGTTCGGCCATGAATTCCGGCGCGGTACGGCTGAGGAAGATCTGCGGCCCACGCGTCTCGCGGCGCACATCTTTCACGAAGCAGCGGATACGGTCGTTCGGGCGATAGCTTTCGCGGCCGATCTTTTCGTTGCGGCGCAGGATCGCTTCGCCAGCGCCGACATCGACGATGACGTTGCCGTATTCCTCGCGCTTGACGACGCCGTTGATGATGGTGCCCGCGCGATCCTTGAATTCTTCGTATTGGCGATCCCGTTCGGCCTCGCGCACCTTTTGCAGGATCACCTGCTTGGCGCTCTGGGCGGCGATCCGGCCCATGTCCACGGGCGGCACGGTTTCGCGGAATTCGTCACCGACTTCCGGCGTCTTGACCTCGGTCAGATCGACGAGCTGGCCGTCGCGGTACCAGAATTCCTCCCGGCCCGACTTGGCCGGTTCGAAATAGGGCTTGGCCTGATCCACAGTAAGCTCGGCCTGGTAGTTCTCAAGCTCCTCTTCCGGGACCACGGTGCGGACACGGGTGAAGGTGGCGCGGCCGGTCTTGCGGTCGATGGACACGCGAATGTCCATTTCGGCGCCATAACGGGACTTCGCCGCACGAGCGAGGCTTTCTTCCATCGCCTCGATCACGAGGCCCGGGTCGATCATCTTCTCGCGCGCGACCGCCTCGGCAGTCTGGAGCAGTTCGAGCTGGTTGGCAGAGGTAATCGCCATGTCTTATTCCTCCTCGGACCCTTCGTCCGTGATGACTTCATCGTACTGGGTTTCGTCGATCAGCCCCGCGTCCTTGCGCGCTTTGAGCATCTCGGCAATCAATTCGTCCGTGAGGACGAGCTTGGCTTCGGCGAGCAGATCGAAGGTCAGGCCGATCATCACCGGCTCGCCATTCTCCTCGATCTCGATCAGGACCTCACCGTTCTCGGTGCCTTGAAGCGTTCCCTTGAACCGCTTGCGCCCGTCGATAAGTTCGCTCGTCTCTATCTTGGCGAGGTAACCGTCCCAGGCGTCGAAATCCTTGAACCGCGTAAGCGGCCGGTCGATGCCGGGCGAGGAAACCTCGAGCGTGTATTCTCCGTCGATCGGATCCTCGACATCAAGCGTCGCGCTGACCGCCGTCGTGATCTCGGCGAGGTCATCGACTTCGATGCCACCCTCGGGCTTGTCCGACATAATCTGGAGCGTGTTGGTGTTGCCGCCCATGAGACGCAGGCGCACAAGCTCAAACCCCAGATCCTCGATCACCGGGCGCACGATTTCTGCGAGCCGACGGTCGATGGCTGTCTTGACAACGAGGTCAGTCATGGAATCCTTTCGGGCGGTCTTGCGGACACAAAAAAACGGGCCAGCGGCCCGTTGCGTGATCCGGTGGAGCGCCGGGTTTGGACCCCAGCACACCGCTGTTGACGGGGATATAGGGAAGTGGCGCCGAGTCTGCAAGGAAAATGCGTCAGACCGATTTCTGCGCGATCAGGAACAGCGCGGACTTGGGTTTCGCTCGCCAGTCTTCGACGATGGTTAGGCCCGCATCGGTCATCATCGTGCGGATATCGTCCGTCGTGATCCGTGACACCTTGGGAATGACGCCCAGCGCACCGCCGACCGGAGCGATGAGGCTCAGAAGGCCGAATTCACCGACGGGCACCGTTGAACTGACGAAGAACCCGCCAGGCTTTAGCGCACCCGCGACCTTGCGCACGACCGCGCCAGGATCAGGCAGGACGTGAAGCACAGACAGAGCGAGGATCATGTCATATGCCTCGGGCGTAACCTTGGCGGTGGCGAAATCGGCCACCTTGAAGCTCATGTTTTCCGGAACCGGCCCTACCGCGCGTCCGTGCGCAATCATCTTGGCGGAGATGTCCATCGCAGTGTAGCTGGCGACATGAGGGGCGTGGAGGCGGGCGGTGTTGCCGGAACCACAACCAAACTCCAGCACCTTCATATCCGGGCGGAGATACTTGCGCGTCAGCTCAAGCTTGTGTTCGTAGGCAGCGACATCATCGATGGGCGAGGCGACGTATTTCTTAGCGAAACGATCCCAAACACGCGCCTGATTTGTCATAGTCCCAACGTATCCCTCTGGCGCGCAAGCTTGTCCGTGGTTCGCACCAGCTCTGCCGCAATGCCCGGTTCGCTCACCGCGTGGCCCGCGCGCGGTATCATACGGAACTCGCTCGTCGGCCAGGCCTTGTGCAACGACCAGGCGGCCTGTGGCGGGCAGATCATGTCATGACGACCCTGCACGATTGTTCCCGGAATGTGGGCGATCCGGGTCATGTTCTTCAGGATCTGCTGATCTTCGGACAGGAACGCACGGTTCTGGAAATAGTGGTTCTCGAGGCGCGCGAAGGCGAGCGCGTAGTCCGCGGGGCTGTCGATCATGGCCCCGTCGTTCTCAATGCTCGCAAGCGCATTCTCCCACGATGCCCAGACGCGGGCATAGCGCAACTCTTCGCCCCGGTCGCCTGAGAACAGCCTGGCATGATAGGCAGCGATCAGGTCACCGTGCTCGTCCTCCGGGATAGGATCGGTGAAGCGGCTCCACAAGTCGGGCCAGAATTGACCTGCGCCGCCGCCATAGAACCAGTCGAACTCCCGTTGGGTGGCAAGAAAAACGCCACGCAGAGCAAGCCATGCCACCCGATCCGGGTGGGTCTGTGCATAAACCAGCGCCAGCGTCGCCCCCCAGCTTCCGCCGAAGACGATCCAGCGGTCGATGCCGAACGTATCCCGGATGAGTTCAATGTCGCGGATCAGATGCCATGTCGTGTTTTCCGCGACACTCGCATGAGGGCGGGAGCGCCCGCAGCCGCGCTGATCGAACAGGAGAATGCGGTATTTCTTGGGATCGAAGAACCGACGCATCGCCGGCGAACAGCCGCCTCCCGGTCCGCCGTGGAACACCACGATGGGAATCCCGTCCCGCGCACCGCATTGTTCGACATAGATCGTATGGCCGTCACCAACATCGAGCATTCGGCGGTCGAATGGCTCGATCGGGGGGTACAATTTTCCCCCTGCGGTGTTTTTTCCTGCGGCCTGCTCCATGTGGAACCTATATAGAAACGGCGACCGAGACGCCATGACAGACGAGGCTAGCATGACAATCGCACAAACGACAGTCGACCCCGGCGAAGTCGCCAAATTCGAGGCGATGGCCGCAGAATGGTGGGACCCGACGGGAAAATTCAAGCCGCTTCACATGATGAATCCGGTTCGCCTCGATTACATCACGTCACAAATCGCTGCTGAGTTCGGCCGGGACTTATCAGAGCCTGAACCGTTCAAGGGTTTGCGCATCCTCGACATCGGCTGCGGTGGCGGGCTCTTGTCCGAGCCGATGGCGCGGTTGGGGGCAGGCGTGGTTGGAGCGGACGCCGCCGAACGCAACATCCCGGTGGCGCAGGTCCATGCGGAGCAATCCGGACTCGACATCGACTATCGTTTCACGACCGCCGAAGCATTGGCCGAGGCGGGTGAACAGTTCGATGCGGTGCTTAACATGGAAGTGGTCGAACACGTCGCTGATCCACTGTCCTACCTCACCGCCTGTCAGCAACTCCTCAAGCCTGGTGGACTGATGGTTGCCTCGACGATCAACCGCAATCCCAAGAGCTTCATGGTCGCCATCGTCGGCGCGGAACATGTGATGCGCTGGCTGCCGAAAGGCACGCATGAATGGTCAAAATTCATCACGCCGGATGAGCTGGAAAAGCTGGCGACCGATGCAGGGTTCCGGATGGTCGACAAACAGGGGTTCGTCTTCAACCCGGTGCTTTGGAGCTGGTCGATCTCGTCACGCGACCTGTCGGTGAACTACGTCACGGCGAGCGTGAAGCCCGCCTAGTTTCCCGAAAGCTGGAACAGCCGGACGTTTCCGCCAATGGGTTGACCCAGGCCTTCGCGTGGGAAGAGCGCGCGGAACGCCGAACTGTTGCGCAGGATCTGGATCGCCGCGGGCGAGGTGGCGGGAACGAAATGCCCCGACCGCGCGTCCTGCGTCATCGAGGTCACGTCCACGATGGTCAGGTTCCCTTCGGTCGTCACCTCCACGTCGCTGGTATTGCCGAGCCGGCGCTTCACGCCTTGCAGCCGCGACGCCAGCATCAAGACACGATCCTGGTTCGAAACAAAAATCACGAAGTCCTCGGGGAGTCTTTCGAAACGCGCAGCCTGCGACTTGAATACCTCGACATCAATGTCCGGCGCGACAAAGGCGAGTCCGTCGATATTGTCATGGACCCAGCCCGGCTGCGAAATCTCGATTTGCCGCAGTGTTTCCATCACGAGCATGGCACCGAGCGAATGCGCAACGATGGTGACGCGGTCAGCCCCTACACGCACCGAGTCGCGGATCAGGGCCTCCAGAGAATCGCGGGAATAGAGGACGCTTTCGCGATCATACGCATAGGCGGTATTGGAGCCTCGGCTCGGCCACGCGAAGTGTACCACCTCACCGGGCAAGTCGAAGTCGCGCTTCAGCTGGGCCGAGCGAAAAACACCGCTGTAGAAGACATTGTAATACCCGTGGACATAGATCGTCACGTCGCGAGACCCGCGCGGTTCTGCCGCGACTGCCGAGGTGAGCGATTGTCGAAATCCGCTTCGATCCATCGTTACAGGTGCGCCGACCGAGAAATCTTCGGCCGGGTCCGGCGCTTTCTCGATCTTCGCGCGGTCGCCAGGGCTGTAGTTCGTCGGGAAGCGCACGGGCACGGTGAGGTAGCTCGTTTGGTCACCACGCATCGACGAGAAATCGCCAACGTCGTTGCGCGCCCGGGTCGTCGCGACGAACACTTCCTCTTCAGGCCCGATCGCAGGGCCAATCGTTTGCGGCGTCAGGGTGGGCACCGTGCAGGCGGCAAGCGTCAGCATGAGCACGGGTAGGAAATGGCGTAGGCTGAAGTTCACGGTGTCCCCTGAAATTGGGTCGACCGTAGACCTCGCCCGACCCTACGCCTAGAGCATATAGCGGCCCATGTCCGCACTCTGCATCAATTCGCCGAGATTGGCCTCCACGAACGCTGCATCGACGGTGATTTCCTCGCCCGTCCGGTCTGGTGCCGTGTAACTAAGCTCCTCAAAGACCCGTTCCATGACCGTATAGAGGCGCCGCGCTCCGATGTTCTCGACCGTGGTGTTAACCTCGGCCGCAATCCGGGCCAGCGCGGCAATGCCGTCTTCCGTAAACGTGACGGTCACGTCTTCGGTCCCCATGAGCGCGGTATACTGCCGGGTGAGCGCGTTGTCGGTCTCGGTCAGAATGCGAACGAAGTCCTCTTCAGTCAGCGCGCGCAGTTCGACCCGAATCGGCAGGCGCCCCTGAAGCTCTGGCAGAAGGTCCGATGGCTTGGCGATGTGGAAGGCGCCCGAGGCGATAAACAGGATGTGGTCGGTCTTCACGGGCCCATACTTCGTCGACACCGTCGTGCCTTCGATCAGCGGAAGCAGGTCGCGCTGCACGCCCTCACGGCTCACGTCCCCGCCGCGCACATCGGCGCGGGCGCACACCTTGTCGATTTCGTCGATAAAGACGATCCCGTTCTGCTCGACCGTTTCAAGCGCCTGCTTGTTGACCGTTTCGTCGTCGAGCAGTTTGTCGGCCTCTTCTCCCACCAGCACGTTATGGCTGTCCGCGACGGTCATCTTCTTGCGTACCGTGCGTCCGCCGAATGCTTTGCCGAACATGTCGCCAAGGTTGATCATGCCCGTGCCGCCGCCACCGCCGGGCTGGCCGGGCATGTCGAACATCGGCATTCCGCCGCCGGTATCCTGCACGTCAAGTTCGATCACCGTGTCGTCCAGCTCACCGGAGCGAAGCTTCTTGCGAAACATTTCGCGGGTCTGCTCCCGCGCGCCCTCACCGGCGAGCGCTTCGATCACCCGTTCCTCCGCCTTGTGCTCGGCCGCCGTCTTGACGTCCTCGCGCATATATTCACGGGTCTGGATAATCGCCGAATCGACAAGATCCCGCACGATCTGCTCGACATCCCGACCGACATAGCCGACTTCGGTGAATTTCGTGGCCTCAACCTTGATGAACGGCGCACGAGCGAGCTTGGCAAGGCGGCGCGAGATTTCCGTCTTGCCGACGCCGGTGGGCCCGATCATCAGGATATTCTTCGGATACACTTCATCGCGCAGATCGTCGGACAACTGCTTGCGGCGCCACCGGTTGCGCAATGCGACGGAGACAGCGCGCTTGGCGTCCTTCTGGCCGATGATGAACCGGTCGAGTTCCGAAACAATTTCGCGGGGGGTCAGATCGGTCATAAAGGTCTCTTACTTGGACAGGGTTTCAACGGTCAGATTGCCGTTGGTGTAGACACAGATGTCAGAAGCGATCGCCATGGCGGTCCGCGCGACTTCCTCGGCAGACTTGTCGGTGTCCATCATGGCGCGGGCCGCAGCGAGCGCATAGTTCCCGCCGGATCCGATGGCGGTCACGTCATGCTCCGGCTCCAGGACATCGCCTGCACCGGTAATGACAAACAGGTCCTTGCCGTCTGACACGATCAGCATCGCCTCAAGCTTCTGAAGATACTTGTCCGTGCGCCAGTCCTTTGCCAACTCGACACAGCCGCGCGCGAGTTGACCGGGCGTGGCCTCGAGCTTGGTTTCGAGGCGTTCCAGCAGGGTGAAAGCATCGGCCGTGGAACCCGCGAATCCCGCGATGATGTCGTAGCCGCCCGGTGAAAGCCGCCGCACCTTGCGCGCCGTGCCCTTGATGACCGTATCGCCAAGGCTCACTTGCCCATCGCCCGCAATCACCACGTTGCCGCCTTTTCGCACCGCGCAAATCGTCGTGCCATGCCAACCGGGGAACTCGCTCATATCTCGCCTCCGTTCATGTCCAGAGCTATATGGACCCCCGGTTTGCCCGCGACAACCACCCGGCTTGACCCGACCACGGGGAAGGCTAGCGTGCCAGAATGACCGAAGCTCGTGTCCTGCGTATCTATCTCGATGACGTCATGTTCGACATGGCCAAGCGTGGCGAATTCGGTTTCGTCGCTAGGGTAACAAAGGCATTCGAGGAGGTCGGCTTCCGTGTCGAGCTTCGCCGAAATTCGCTCGCCGAGCGCCTGAAATCCGGCGCGAGGCAGGGCTATTCGCTGTTTCACATGGACGATCCGTTCCATCCGAAATCACTCACCATTCGCAAGAGCTACTTTTTTCCATTCTGGCGGATCGAAGCGACCGCGAAACGATGGGAATTCAACGTGGCAAGAAAACCCTTCGATCCGGGTGAAATAGACTCTGATGTCGCGATGGAATGGTACGGGAATTGGCGCAAATGGTTGTTCAAGAGCGGGCCGTCTCATGCGCAGAAAACGGGCGTCGTCTATGTACCCCTCCAGGGAAAGCTCCTTGAACACCGGTCGTTCCAGTCGATGTCTCCCATCGACATGATCCGCGAAGTGCAGGCGCGTGCGGGCGATCGACACATCCTCTTGGGCCTGCATCCGGGCGAAGTCTATTCGGACGAGGAAATGGCGACTCTCGATGGGCTTCAATCAAGCGACAGTCGGATTGCGGTCGAGGTCGGCGGAATGGAGGATGCACTTCGCATTTGTGATTTTGTGATCACAGAGAATAGTTCTGCCGCACTGTCCGGTCTCTTCTTCGGAAAGCCCGCCGTCCTGTTCGCCGAATGCGACTTCCACCATCAAATGCCCCGCGTTTCAGAACTCGGCGTGGATGAGGCGTGGCGGCAACTGGATGTCCGAGAGCCGGATTACGCAGAATACCTTTATTGGTTCGTCGCGCTGAACTCCATCAAGGCTGATGAGGAAGGGATCGCGGAATCCCGGATTCTAGAGACATGCGCAAGCTATGGCTGGCAAGTATAGACCCTACTCCAGCCAACCACGCAGATTTTCGACGACTACGTTGGTGAGCGCCGCGACATGCTCGTCGTCGTCATTCAGGCAAGGAATGTAAGTGAATGTCTCACCGCCGGCGTGTTCGAAACTTTCGCGGATCTCTCCGTTGATTTCCTCCAGCGTCTCGATGCAGTCAGCCGAGAAGGCGGGCGCCAGAACGGCGAGTGATTTGACGCCATCTTCTTTCACCAGCCGCGCCACTTCGTCCACAGTGTAAGGTTTCAGCCATTCCTCAGGGCCGAATACCGACTGGAAAGTCGTGGCGATCCGTTCGCGCGCCCAGCCGAGCCGTTCTGCGAGCAGACGCGTCGTCTTCTGACACTGGCAGTGGTACGGATCACCCTCCATCAGGTAGCGCTCGGGCATCCCGTGATATGAACAGATGATCCGCTCGGGTGCGTCTTTTTCGGCGGGATAGACACGCAGAATGGATGCCGCGAGCGCCTCAATATAGTCGTCGCGGTCGAAGTATTCCGGCGCCGTGCGCACGGACGGCATCCGGCTTTCCTCCATCAGCGCGCGGAAGAACTGGTCATTCGCCGTGCCGCTCGTTGTTGCCGAATACTGGGGGTAGAGCGGGAAAAACAGGATCTTGGTGCACCCTGCCGCAACCATCGCGGCGACCTTGGATTTCGTCGAGGGATTACCGTAGCGCATACAGAAATCGACCATGACACGATCCCCGAATCGCTCCGTCAGCGTCCCGTCGAGCTTGGTCACCTGTTGTTTCGTGATCGTCATGAGCGGGCTTTCCCCGGCATCATGATTCCAGATCATTTTGTAGTTCGCGCCCGAACGGAACGGGCGGATCGTGAGGATGGGCCCCTGCAGGATCGGCTGCCATTTCCAGTTCGGATAATCGATCACGCGTTTGTCCGAGAGAAACTCGTTCAGATACCGCCGCATCGACCAGTAGTCATAGTTGTCCGGCGTGCCCAGATTGGCAAAGAGAATGCCGACCTTCGGCATCGGGACCTTGGGATGGTCCGTAGGCATGTGCGCGTTCATGTATTCCGTCCCGTTCTGTCCTGCCTGTTACGGCTTTTCGCCCGTACTGGTTTCATCTGTGCCCAGCGCATCGGCAAGTCGGGCCTGGGCCGATCCGGGACGCAGTGGTTTCTGCTGGCTTTCGTGCGGCGCCCATCCGGCAAGGAACACAAACTCGAACGTCGCGTGGATTCGGCCGTCCCGGTCTGCATTTCGAGCGTATCTTGCTGCGGTCTCGGCAAACACCTCGCGGGAAGTGAAGCCCGCACGGGTCTCCATCGCGTTGCCTTCGCCCATCGCACGCAAATCGCGCATGAGCGCGAGAGCGTCGGTGTAGGAGACGTCGCGCTGCGAGCTATCCGCCACTGGGAGAGCGAAACCGGCCCGTTGGAGCAGGGCACCAAGATCGCGCAGCTCGCCCATCGGAAGCAGCCGCGGAGAAAGTCCCCCGCTCTGCGCGACCTCAGCGCCCGTCAGCGAAGCGCGAAGTTCGGTCAGCGTGTCGCCCCCGTACATGACACCAAGGAAAAACCCGTCGGGTTTGAGAGCCCGATGACATTGGATAAGTTGCCCGACCGGGTCGTTCGCCCAGTGAAGCGACAATCCGTGAATGACCAGGTCATGGGTGCCCGGCTCGAGCGCAAGCGTCTCATCATCCGCGACGATCCGGGCATTTGGAAAGGCCTTGCGCCACACGTCGGGAAAACCGGTCACAACGGCTGCTGCCGTAAAGGTTCTGTTAACCTCTTCCAGCCGATCCTGAACCTCGAAAGCCGCGTCCTCTTGCAGGAACATTCCGTCCGCAGTCGCGCGGGCGCGGGTCAGGGTCAGGCGTCGGGGATCGGTCAGTCTGGACATGGCGCGGCACCATAGATGGAGGGCCACGGAATGCAATCGCTGCTCCGCGCGATCTACCCCGCGCAATGTGCGTCTTGCGGCGAGATCGTCGAGGGGGACGGCGGGCTGTGCGGACCTTGTTGGCGGGACACCCGGTTCGTGACCGGACACGTTTGCGACAAATGCGGTGTCGGCTTACCCGGCGAAGGTGATGGCGCACTGGACCTGTGCGACGACTGCATGACAATCGCGCGCCCGTGGTCGCGCGGCCGCACTGCTTTTGCTTATTCAGGAAAAGGACGTCGGCTCGTGCTTGCACTGAAGCATTCGGACAGGCCGGACATCGCGATTCCAGCCGCGCGCTGGATCGCTCAGGCGGCGCGACCTCTGCTATCCACCGGCATGGTTATCGTTCCGGTTCCGTCCCATTGGACCAGGCTTTTCCGGCGGCGCTACAATCAGGCCGCAGAAATCTCGCGCGCGCTGGGCCGGGAAACCGGGCTTTCCGTGTTTCCGAACGCGCTTGTCCGGTTGAAAGGCGGTGAAACGCAGGGCGGCAAGACACACGATCAAAGGTTCGCTAACGTGCAGGGGAACATTGAGCCACATCCAAAACATGGATGCGCGCTGGATCGACGGAACGTGCTGATCGTCGATGATGTCATGACATCGGGTGCCACGCTCGCTGCTACATGCGACGCCGCTTTTTTGGCAGGTGCTAGTGACGTCTGCGTTGCAACACTGGCGCGAGTTGCCCGTGATACCTAAATTGCTTTCAAAGGGTTCAACCCAATGAAGGACAATCGATGCAACCAGTCACAATCTACACCACGCCATTTTGCGGTTTCTGCCATGCCGCGAAACGGCTCCTGAAAACCAAGGGCGTCACGTTCGAAGAAATCGACGTCAGCAGCGATCCCGAGCTAAAGCAGGAAATGATGACCCGCGCCGGGCGACACACCGTTCCCCAGATCTGGGTCGGCAAGACACACGTCGGGGGATTCGATGAACTGAACGCGCTGGAACGTGGCGGTAAACTCGACCCGCTCCTGGCAAACTGATGCGAGCAGGGCTGGTTCAGATTTGTGCGGGCGACGACCCGCAAAAGAACTTGCCACTGACCCTCGCGCGCGTGGCCGAAGCAGTCGACGGCGGGGCGGAACTCGTCCTGACGCCTGAGGTTACCAACTGTGTCTCGACCTCGCGCAAACGACAGAGTGAAGTCCTGACGCGCGAAGAAGACGACGTCACGCTGAATGGCCTGCGGAAGGCTGCGCAAACACATGAGGTTTGGATCCTGATCGGGTCGCTGGCGCTGAAGACCGACGATCCTGACGGTCGATTCGCCAACCGATCGTTCCTCATTGCGCCATCCGGCGAGGTCACCGCGCGCTACGACAAGATTCACATGTTCGACGTTGATGTGTCCGAAACCGAGAGTTACCGCGAAAGCGCGGGCTACCGGCCCGGCACCCGTGCGGTGCTCGGGCACACCGACCATACGACACTCGGCATGACCATCTGCTACGACCTGCGGTTTCCGAATCTGTACCATGCCCTGGCGAAGGAAGGTGCGGAAGTGCTTACGGTTCCCTCCGCCTTCTCGCCCGGAACCGGCCCCGCGCATTGGGAAACGTTGCTGCGTGCACGCGCGATCGAAACCGGCTGTTTTGTCTTGGCCCCGGCGCAGACCGGCCAGAACACAGACAGGCGGGCCACCTATGGTCACTCTCTCGCCGTCGCGCCGTGGGGCGAGGTTCTTGTCGATGCCGGCGAGGAACCCTGCGTCACCTTGGTTGATCTTGACCTGTCGCTTGTGGAAAAGTCGCGCCAACGCATTCCTTCGGTTTTCAACGACCGGTCTTTCGAAAGCCCGACATGAGCGACAGCCAGACGGACAGCCTTTCAGTCGCGCTGTTCAGCGAGATGTTCATGGCCGACCAATTGGCCAGAACTGCGCTGTCCAAGGCGATGCCGAAAGGTATGGAGCTGAGCCATTTTTCGGTTCTTAACCATCTGTCTCGGGTGGGAGAGGCGCGAAGCCCGGCTCAGCTTGCGAAGTCTTTCCACGTCACGCGCGGCGCGATGACCAATACCCTCGCCAAGCTCGAATGGGCCGGACACATCCATATCCATCCGGATTGGGACGACGCGCGACGCAAACAGGTCACGATTTCACCCGCCGGACGCAAAGCCCGTGACGCCGCGCTGGCTGCGATCACGCCGATCATTTCCGATGTCGTGCGCTCCATCGGCCCGGACAACGTGCGCGCCGTGCTTCCGGTTCTGCGCGAGATGCGCGCCAAGTTCGACGCGCAGAGCTAACTCTGAACCAAAAAAGCCGCCCCGGGTGAGGGCGGCTTTCCTGTCTTGAAAGACTTCAAGTTCAGTTCGTCTTGGCGCCTTCTCCTTGCGCCTGCTGGCGGCGGGAAATCTCTTGCCGGTACAGCGCGACGAAATCGACGTTGTCGAGGTTCACGGGCGGGAAGCCCCCGTCACGGGTCACGTCCGATACGATCCGGCGCACGAAGGGGAAGAGCTGGCGCGGGCACTCGATCAAGAGGAACGGATGAAGCTGATCCTCCGGCACGTTTTCCACATGGAACAAGCCAGCGTAGTCCAGCTCCAAAATGAAAAGCTCGGTGCCGGTGCCTTTGTTGGTGGAGACCACCTTGAACTTGGACAGCACTTCGTACTGGTTATCTGCCTGCCGCTTCTTGGCGTCCAGTGCGACCTCGACCTTCAGCTCGGGTTGAACCTCGCCGGTTGCGCCCTTTTGCACGAGGATGTTCTCGAACGACATGTCGCGAATGTACTGGCCGAGAATTCGCATCGTTGGCTGAACCGGTTGTTGCGGTGCGCCGCTGTTGGCTTCTTCCGCCATTATGTCTCTCCATGAATTTCTAAGTCGGAGCTTTCTAGCAAGAAGCGGCGGGGGCCTCAACGCCAACCCTTTCCACGACGGGTGCCCAAAGGTATCAGGAAGCATGAAGATCATGATCCCAGGCTGGGTTGACGGCACCCTGCAACCTGTCGAGAAACTCGCGGCTCATGTTCAAGGGCTGCGGCACCGAGCCGTATCCGTGTTTCTCGTCCACGACGACGAGATCCTGATCCAGCAAAGGGCGGCTGGAAAATACCACACACCTGGGCTTTGGGCGAACACCTGTTGCACTCACCCGCATTGGGATGAGGACCCCAAGGCCTGCGCAGTTCGGCGGCTGGAAGAGGAACTCGGTATCACCGGGGTAGATCCGGAGTGGAAAGACCAGATCGAGTATCGCGCGGATGTCGGACAGGGCCTTACGGAACACGAAGTGGTCGACTTGTTCCTTGTGCAATGCACGGACCGCCCGGTCCTGCACCTGAACCCCGACGAGGTGGATGGTGTCCGGTGGGTCTCGCTCGAACATCTTGAGAAAGAGGCGTCTGAGTACCCGGAACGCTTCACGCCCTGGCTGCGCATCTACCTCGCAGAGCACAAGCTGTCAGTGTTTGGTCCAGCCTGACGGGCCCCGGTCGGGTTCGTGAGTCGGTTGTTTGGGTGGCGAAACCTCTTCGTATTCACCATCAATCACATCATTGCGGCGATACGTCTGCGTGGTCCCACTGGTATGCACCGTGAAGCTCTTTTGCACATTCACCCTCCGCGCGATCTCACGGAACGCCCACCGTCGAAATCCGGGAACGAGCAGCAGGAAGCCGACCGCATCGGTGAAGAAACCTGGTGTCAGCAACAACGCGCCTGAAAACAGGATCATGGCCCCGTGTGCCAGCGGCTCAGAGGGGTCTGACAATTCGTTGAAGCTGGCGCGTACCTGACCCAGCGCCATCGCACCCTGAGCGCGGACCATGTAGGAGCCGATGATCGCTGTCACGAGCACGATAAGCAGCGTCGGCCAAAGGCCGATCAGCCCGCCGACCTGAATGAAAAGGCCGATCTCGATCAACGGGACCGCGATGAATGCAAGCAAGAGCCACATGGCTTCCTCATATGTTGACTGGGGGCTGGTAGACTTGCCCCTGCCCAGCGCCTACATATGTTCCGAACGCGGAAAATCAAACCGCGCCCTGAAATGAGGTTCGAATGTCTTCACCGATCATCCAGCTGATCGTTCTCGCCGCCATCGCGATTTTCCTGATCCTCCGACTGCGCGATGTGCTCGGCACGCGGGAAGGGTTCGAGAAACCCGTGGTGTCGCGCAGCGAGACCGAAAAGGTCGATAACCGCAACCGCTTCGAAGTGATCGAAGGCGGGCCCGACACCGACATCACCGACCACATTGAGGAGCCGGACAGCGTCGAAGCCCTGACCAAGATGAAAAAGGCTGAGCCGTCGTTCGGCGTCAGCGATTTTCTTGGCGGTGCGCGTGGCGCGTATGAAATGATCCTCATGGCCTTCGAGGCGGGCGACCTCGCCAAGATCAAGCCGTTTCTGTCCGATGAGGTTTACGACAGCTTCGCCGCCGTCGTGGAACAGCGCGAAAAGGATGGCTACAAGATCGAGGCCAATTTCGTGGGGCTGCGCGAGCTGAAGCTGGTCGAGGCCGAATTCGACGAGCAATCGAAAGAGGGCGACATCACCATTCGCTTTGTTGGCGAACTGACGTCGGTCGTGCGCGACAAGGCGGGCGAGATCATCGAAGGCAACCCGAAGGAAGTGAAGCGGCAGAAGGATGTCTGGACCTTCTCGCGGATCATGGGATCATCCGACCCGAACTGGCAGCTCGTCGCAACGGGCGGCTGACATGGGGCGCCTGGTCGGCCTCGCGCTCGCAGGGCTGGTCGCTCTCGCCGGGCCGGTGCGGGCGGCGCTCGACGAGGCCGAAGTTTCCCTTCTGTCCTTCTCTGACCTTCCTGGCTGGGAACAGGACGATCATGGTGCCGCGTTCAACGCGTTTTTGCATACTTGCGAATTGCTCGATGACCCCCAATGGGATCCAATCTGCGCTGTGGGGTTCGATTTCACGGGTTTGCCGCGCGACTTTTTCGAGCTGTTCTTTCGCCCAGTGATGATCGAGGACGGGCAGCCCGGTCTTTTCACTGCCTATTACGAGCCTGAGATTCGCGGCTCGGAACGCCGTTCCGGTCGTTTCGACATCCCCGTCTATGCGCGGCCACCAGAGATCGCGGCAGGCACCGCAAACTATACCCGCCGCGAGATCGAGGAAGAGGGCGTCCTTTCCGGAAGGGGGCTTGAGATCGCCTGGGTCGAAGATCCGGTCGAGCTTCAGTTTCTCCAAATTCAGGGGTCAGGGCGCATCCGCCTTTCAGACGGCTCGTCGATCCGTCTCGGGTTCGGAGGACACAATGGTCATAGCTTCCGCTCTCTCGGGGATGAGCTTGTGCGACGGGGGATCTATTCAATCCATCAAGTGTCTGCCGAAGTCATCAAAAACTGGGTGGCACGCAACCCTGTGGAGGGTCGCGACCTTCTGAGCCACAACACGTCCTACGTCTTTTTCACCGAACTCGAACATCTGCCGCCGACATCCGGACCGATCGGCGCGATGGCACGGTCGATCTCGGCCGGGCGCACGATTGCCGTTGATCCGGAATATACGCCTCTCGGCGCGCCAGTGTGGATCGACAAGGGCGGTGCGGAACCGTTTTCGCGTCTCATGGTGGCGCAGGATACGGGGTCACGGATAAAGGGCGCACAAAGAGCCGATATTTTCTGGGGCACCGGCGATGACGCGGGTAAGGAGGCCGGTCGGATCAAGGACCCCGGACGGCTAGTCGTGTTGCTCCCGATCCAGCGGGCCTATTCGCTGGTTCCGGAAGACTGACGTGGCGCGGCGGCCAAGGCATCTGAGCGCCGAAGAACGAGCGCTGTGGGACGAGGTTGCCCGGCGCACGCAGCCGATGCGGCGTGACAAACCGGCGCAAGGTGCAAAAGACGCTTTGGTGCCGGAGCCGAAACCCGCGCCGAAACCGTTGAAATTCGACGAATTTCGCGTGGGTGACAAAGCCAAGACATCGCTCCCGCCACACGACGTGGCAGCCCCCATCCGCGACAGTGTGTCTGGACGGCCTGTCGAGATGGACAGGAAGCGATTCCAGCAGTTGAAACGCGGCAAGATGAAGCCCGAAGCCCGCATCGACCTGCACGGGATGACGATGGCGCAGGCACATCCAGCACTTCTTCGTTTCATTCTGGAGTCGGCGTCGCAAGGGCGGAGACTGGTGCTTGTGATCACTGGCAAAGGGAAGGTGCGTGATCATCCGGGTCCAATCCCGGAGCGGCACGGTGTGTTGCGACATCAGGTGCCGCATTGGCTCCAGTCACCTCCGCTGCGCACGCATGTTCTTCAGCTTACCGAAGCCCATCACAAGCACGGCGGGCTTGGGGCCTATTACGTCTACTTGCGCCGAGGGCGCTAAACTGAGTTGGACCAGAGGGCCTTGTCCCCAAGTGCTTCGACAAAGGCCGCATGCGCGGCCTGTTCTTCCGGAGTAAGCCGGGACGGCAGCGGTTCGGGTCGCGGACGCGGGCGCCAGGTTTCTTGCGGATCCGCGTCGTTGGTCGAAGATTCGAGCGCGCCAAGAACGAGGCCCGGTTGCCTGCCGCCGATTAACTCCAGATACACCTCCGCCAAGATCTCGGAGTCGAGAAGGGCGCCGTGCAGTGTCCGGTGGGAATTGTCGATCCCAAACCTCCGGCACAATGCGTCGAGTGAGTTGCCAGCGCCCGGGTATTTCTTGCGTGCGATCAGGAGTGTGTCGACAGCCTGTTCCATCGGAATGCGCGGCCGGTTGCACCAACCGAGTTCGGCATTCAGAAACGGCACATCGAACGACGCATTGTGAATCACGAGTTTTGCATCGCCGATGAAGTCGAGAAACGCATCCGCCACATCCTTGAAGACCGGGTAATCCCGCAGGAATTCCTGCGATAACCCGTGAACCTGAAACGCGCCTTCGGGCACGTCGCGTTCCGGGTTGATGTATTGGTGGTAGGTGCGGCCCGTTGGCATGTGGTTGAACAGTTCGACTGCCCCGATCTCGACCATACGGTCACCGGTTTTTGGGTCAAACCCGGTCGTTTCAGTATCAAGCACCACTTCACGCATTGCCGATGTCCTTTCGTATCCGCTCGAGGACAGAGTGAACCTGCGCGCGCGCGCCTTCAAGGGTAAGGGTTTCGATCACAAAATCCGCCCGCGCGCGTTTTTCAGCGTCTGGCATCTGTTTTGCCTTGATGGCCTCAAACGCGGCTTCAGACATTGTGCCACGGGCGAGGACTCTTTCGCGCTGCACGTCGTCTGGCACCGACACTACGATGACCGCGTCCATTGCCATGTTTCCGCCGGTTTCGAACAGGAGCGGTATGTCAAACAGAACAATCTCGGCATCCGCGTCACTAAGGAATTTCTGTCGATCCTGACCGACAAGCGGGTGAACGATGGCCTCGATCTTGCCCAACGCCTCCGGATCCTTTGCTATCCAGTCCTTCAGAACATCGCGGCTGACGGCGCCATCGACGATGGCTTCAGGCCGGACCGCTCTTATCGGTTCGACCGCTGCGCCGCCGGGGGCATAAAGCCGATGAACAGAGGCATCGGCATCCCAGACCGGCACGCCTGCCTCTGCGAACATCTTCGCGGTCGTGCTTTTCCCCATTCCTATGGAGCCGGTGAGGCCGATGACGTAGGTCATGACGCCGCCGCAATCCGTGCCGCCTCGTCGTTCGGTGGTCGGTGACCAAACCAGCGCTCGAAGCTCGGCGTCGCCTGACAGATGAGCATCCCCACGCCATCCGCGACATGGCACCCGTAGGCAGCAGCCTGTTGGAGAAATCGGGTCTGTGGCGGATCGACAGTGAGGTCACAAGCCACGGCTCCGGGCGTTAAACCGTCCAGTGGAACGCGAAACTCCGAATGACCGGCGCTCCCCAAAGGGGTTGCGTTGACCACGGTCGCTGCACCCTCGGCCATATTGCCAGCCTTGAGCCAGTCCACCACTTCGATCCGTGTGCCGAACTCGCTTCGCAGCTGCTCAGCCTTGGGCCGCGTGCGCGAGGTCAGACGGATCTCCGTCACACCCACTTCAATCAACGCTGATATGACCACGCGTGCCGTGCGACCCGCCCCATAAATGGCTGCGGGAGCAACACGCGGATTCCAGTGCGGCATGGTCTGCCGGATGTTTTCGATGAATCCGTACCCGTCAGTGTTGTCTGCGTGTATCTTGCCATCTCGACGGAAAATCAGCGTATTCGCCCCTGACATGAGAGCGGCCCGGTCCGTGATGATGTCAGCATGGTCCAGCACGATCTTCTGGAAGCTCTGCGACACATGCAGACCGACAAAGCCGGCCTTCGGCAGTGCGGAAATTATTTCTCCGATGTTCTGCTCTTCTACTGTCAGGGGTAGATACCGCCCCGGAAGCTGCGTCGCCCAGAGCCAATGGTCGAACAACGCGGGCAGTCGACTCACCTCGCCAGGGGCGAGCATCACGGCCGCGATCGGCATTGGCGCATCTGTCATGACTCCAGATCTCCCCTGATGATGAGATAGGATATCAGCTCGGTCAGCGGCAAGCCGAGAACATTGAAATACGAGCCATTAATTTGTGTGAAAAGCCGGACCCCTTCCTCCTCGAGTTTGTAGGCGCCAACCGAATGTCGGACGCTCTCCCAGTTTCGGTCCACATAGGAGTCGATATAGGACGTGGACAGGTCGCGCATTGTCATCCGGACCACTCCCACATGGCGCCAGATCGGCTCATTTTCGTGATAGATGACCGCGGCCGACATCAGATGGTGCGTCTGACCGGATAACTTCGCGAGCTGGTTACAGGCTGCTTCCGGCGTTTCGGGCTTGGTCATTATTTCACCCTTCAGCGCAGCGATCTGATCACATCCAAGGACAAGCGCTTCCGGTCGTTTCCCACCGACCTTGCGCGCTTTGTACTCTGCCAAGACATCCGACACATCACGCGGCGAGGCTTTCTCCGCATCCAGACCAGCGCGCAAAGCCGATTCGTCGACGCGAGCCGGAAGAACTTCGAAATCGATGCGGGCATTGGCAAGCAACTGGGCCCGAGTTTCGGAGCCGGAGGCGAGGATCAGCGGCGTGGCCATGTTGGGAACCCTGTGGAAAATCTCTGTTTGTTCTTCCTTATGCGATTGTGAGCCAGTGTGTGCAATTCTGGCTTTCACTGGTATCGGCGGGTTTCCGACATTCTGTTCGGACACCGCTCCACACCCGAAATCAGTTTTGTACGGCTTGGGCATGAAATGCCGTAAGAACAGACAATCCCCGAGATTATGCACATGGCAAATTTTCATTAACTTCTTGAAAATAAATAGAAAATAATTCTATTTCCATGGTCTGAACGAACTTATCCAATCCAGAGCGTGATTGCGGGCGAGTTTGCGGATAAGCGGGTAATCCCCATTACCCACAGGCCCTACATCCTTCATCAACTCTTAATCTATCTTTCTTTATTTAAGGATGGTCAGAGATGACGGCAGCCAAGGGACCTGCAAAGAAGGGCAAGATTGACTTGGCATGGCTCGTTGCCTATATCCGGCTCACGCGAGGGCCGTCCGGCTTTTCGTTTTTCCATTCCCGAGACCCGACCGCGCCCTGCGCCGTCAGATTGGTGACTCCCAATGACACAACGATTGAACCTGTCCGACCTGAAGGCGCAGAGCCCCAAGGATCTTCTTTCTCTGGCTGAGGAACTGGAGATTGAGAACGCCTCGACCATGCGCAAAGGGGAGATGATGTTCCAGATCCTGCAAGCGCGGGCCGAAGACGGGTGGGAGATCGCTGGCGACGGCGTGCTCGAGGTGCTTCAGGATGGCTTCGGTTTTCTGCGCTCGCCAGAGGCAAACTATCTGCCGGGTCCCGATGACATCTATATGTCGCCCGACATGATCCGGAAGCACTCGCTCCGGACGGGGGACACCGTTGAAGGCGTCATTTCCGCGCCCGGTGAGAACGAGAATTATTTTGCGATCACGTTGGTCGAGAAGATCAACTTCACAGATCCCGAGACCGCGCGGCACAAGGTGGCGTTCGACAACCTGACGCCGCTGCACCCGGATGAGCGGCTGAAGATGGAGATCGAGGATCCGACGATCAAGGATCGCTCGGCCCGCATTATCGACCTGGTCGCACCAATCGGCAAAGGCCAGCGATCACTGATCGTGGCGCCTCCGCGGACCGGCAAAACCGTGCTCATGCAGAACATCGCGCATTCGATTTCGGTCAATCACCCCGAGGTTTATCTGATCGTTCTTCTGATCGATGAGCGGCCCGAAGAAGTCACGGACATGAAACGCTCCGTGAAGGGGGAGGTCGTTGCCTCGACCTTCGATGAGCCGGCCTCGCGCCACGTTGCGGTGTCGGAAATGGTTATCGAGAAGGCGAAGCGCCTTGTGGAGCATAAGCGTGACGTTGTCATTTTGCTCGACTCCATCACGCGTCTCGGGCGGGCATTTAACACGACCGTCCCGTCTTCCGGGAAGGTCTTGACTGGTGGTGTGGATGCGAACGCGCTCCAGCGTCCCAAACGGTTCTTCGGTGCCGCGCGGAACATCGAAGAGGGCGGGTCTCTGACGATCATCGCGACGGCCCTGATCGATACGGGCAGCCGGATGGACGAGGTGATCTTTGAGGAATTCAAAGGCACCGGTAACTCGGAACTGGTTCTGGATCGGAAGGTCTCGGATAAGCGGATCTTCCCGGCCATGGATATCCTCAAGTCCGGTACGCGGAAAGAAGAGCTCTTGGTGGATGCAAAGGACTTGCAGAAGACCTATGTGCTGCGTCGTATTCTGAACCCGATGGGGACCACGGATGCGATAGAGTTCCTGATCTCGAAGCTCAAGCAGACGAAGAGCAACGACGACTTCTTCGACTCGATGAACGCCTGATCCCTGTTTTAAAACAACAGGTTACACATGGATACGATCTTTGCACTCGCTTCTGCGCGGGGGAAGGCTGGCGTAGCCGTGATCCGGGTTTCCGGTCCGGATGCATTCTCTGCCGGGCGCTCGCTAGCTGGTCAATTGCCGGAGCCCCGACGCTCGGGCGTGCGTGTGTTGCGCGGTACCAACGGTGACTTGGATGAAGCGCTTGTTCTGACCTTTGAGGCGGGTCACAGCTTCACCGGTGAAGACGTTGTCGAGTTCCACCTTCACGGTTCGACCGCTGTGGTCAGCGCAGTCTTAAGTGAGCTTGAGCGGATACCCGCATTGCGGCTTGCCGAAGCGGGAGAGTTCACGCGGCGCGCTCTGGAGAACGAACGACTCGACCTGGCTCAGGTCGAGGGGCTTGCGGATCTCATCGACAGTGAAACTGAGGCGCAGAGACGGCAAGCTCTGCGTGTGCTGTCTGGTGCTCTTGGAGAAAAAGCCGAAGTTTGGCGCAGCGATTTGATACGCGCCGCGGCGCTCCTTGAAGCCACGATTGATTTTGCGGATGAGGAGGTTCCGGAAAACGTAGCCCCGGAGGTCCTTCAGCTGATTGACCGGACGTCTCAGGGCCTGGTGGCGGAGTCCAAGGGTGCCATCATTTCAGAGCGTATTCGTGATGGCTTCGAGGTGGCCATTGTGGGTGCGCCGAATGCAGGCAAATCCACCCTCCTTAATGCCCTCGCGGGACGGGAAGCGGCGATCACGTCCGATATTGCGGGGACGACGCGGGACGTGATCGAGGTTCGGATGGATGTGGGCGGACTTCCTGTCACGATCTTGGATACAGCAGGTATCCGGAGTTCGGAAGATTTGGTTGAGCGTTTGGGGATCGAACGCGCGAGGGTTCGGGCGGCGGAAGCTGATCTCCGGGTCTTTCTTCTGTCCGAAGAGCCTCTGGATTTTGAACCCGTCGGTGATGATATTGTCGTGAGGGGAAAGGGCGATCTTACAGGGGGTGGCGTATCGGGGAAGACCGGGCTTGGAATCGACGGCCTTGTTTCCCAGATCTCGGACATCTTGGAGAACCGTGCGGCAGGAGCGGGAACGGCGATCCGGCAGCGCCACCGTATTGCGATCGAGTCCGCTTTGCGGACTTTGGAAACTGCGCGAATCGAGATAGATGCCGGGATGGGACGCTCCGAACTTGCGGCAGAAGAGCTTTGGTCGGCGATAAGGTCGCTCGACTCGCTCGTAGGACGGGTGGATGTTGAGATGGTACTGGACGAAATATTCTCCAGTTTCTGCCTCGGTAAATGAGAATTCACAGAGGGAGTGTTTCACGTGAAACATTCTGATTTTGACGTCATTGTTGTGGGTGGTGGACATGCAGGGGTGGACGCCGCAGCAGCTAGCGCTCGCCTAGGGGCTCGGACCGCCCTTATCACCCTACGGAAGAGCGACCTTGGGGTGATGTCATGCAATCCTGCAATTGGTGGCTTGGGAAAAGGGCACCTTGTGCGTGAAATTGATGCGCTGGATGGCCTTATGGGGCGTGCGGCGGATTACGCAGGCATTCAATTCCGGTTACTGAACCGGTCGAAGGGACCTGCAGTCCAGGGCCCCAGGGCTCAAGCTGACCGCACGTTGTACCGTGCGGCGATCGCTCGATTGGTGAAAGAACAGCGCGGACTTCATCTAGTTGAGGGAGAAGTTACGGAACTTCTTTTGGACGGTGACCGGGTAACCGGAGTCGTATTGGAGGATGGAGCTCGGCTTGTCGCGTCATCGGTTGTGTTGACCACTGGTACATTTCTACGTGGCGTCATCCATATCGGAGATAAAAAGCGGGTCGGGGGACGGATGGGCGATCGTCCGTCCGTGCGCCTGGCCGAGCAGATTGACAGTTTCGGCCTACCGCTAGGTCGCCTCAAGACCGGCACGCCACCGCGTCTGAATGGCAGGACCATAAGCTGGGATATCCTCGGCACACAGCCCGGCGACGACCAACCGGAAATGTTCTCCTTCCTTAGCCGTAAGCCCGAAGTGCGGCAAGTCTCTTGCGGAATAACGCATACGAATGAGGCGACCCACGACATCATTCGCGCCAACTTGGATCGTTCTGCGATGTATGGAGGTATGATCGATGGTGTTGGTCCAAGGTATTGCCCGTCGATTGAAGATAAGGTTGTGCGTTTTGCCGAGAAGACGTCACATCAGATCTTTCTGGAACCCGAAGGCCTTGATGTTGATACCGTCTATCCCAACGGCATCTCCACCTCTTTGCCCGTCGACGTTCAAGAGGCTTATGTTCGTTCGATTGCCGGCCTGGAAGCGGCCGAAATCACTCAGCCCGGTTACGCGATAGAATACGATTACGTTGATCCGCGAGCACTGCGTACCACGCTTGAGCTCCGTGACGTGCCCGGCCTCTTTCTCGCTGGCCAAATCAACGGGACGACCGGGTATGAGGAAGCGGCCGCGCAGGGAATCGTCGCCGGATTCAATGCAGGCTTGGCCGCCTTGGAGGGCGCGCCTTGCGTGTTTTCACGCTCGGAATCCTATATCGGCGTCATGATTGACGATCTGGTGACGCGAGGGGTGACCGAACCTTATCGTATGTTTACCTCTAGAGCTGAATTCCGACTTGCCTTGCGCGCGGACAACGCGGACCAACGCCTTACGCCATTGGCAATCGGTCTTGATGCGATCTCAGATGAGCGTAGATTCGCGTTTCAGAACAAGATGGATCGCCTGAATGCCGCAAAATCTACGTTGAAGTCGAAGACATATACCCCTCAGCAAGTGAACTCGGTGGGGGGGCGTGTGCGGGAGGACGGCACACGCCGGAGCGGGTTTGACCTGTTATCGTTGCCTGACGTGAATTTTGACGCAGTGCTCAAGCTTGAGCCTTCGCTGGAGCAAGTGGATTACGAGGTCCGTGCTCAAGTTTCGAAAGACGCGCTGTACGATCGCTATATTGAGCGGCAGAAGCGTGAAGTCGAGGCGATGCGACGGGATGAAGGCCACGCGATACCCGGTGATTTTGAATATGGTGACCTTGACGGACTGACGGGGGAACTGAAGGCTAAGCTTTCTTCAGTGCGACCAGAAACGCTTGGGCAAGCCGGGCGTATCGAGGGAATGACGCCAGCAGCCTTGACGCTAATTCTCGCAAAGCTTCGGCAGAAGAATCGGGCTCGGAGCGCATGACGCCCGAGCAGTTCGCTGAGACCTCGAATGTTTCACGTGAAACACTCGACAAACTGACGACATACGCCGCTCTGCTTGAGCGGTGGAATCCCAAAATAAACCTGGTTTCCAAACAAACTCTTCCGGAACTATGGAGCCGACACTTTCTGGATTCTGCGCAATTGCTATCGCTTGCGCCTGAAAAGGCGACCAGTTGGCTCGATCTCGGCACTGGGGGCGGGTTCCCGGGTCTGATTGTAGCAATCTTGGCGAGCGAAAAGCGCCCCAAATTGAATGTGACCTGTGTGGAGAGCGATCAGCGAAAATCCGCGTTCCTACGGACCGTAACACGGGAAACGGGAGCATCGGCTACAATCCTCAGCCGTCGTATTGAAATCCTTGAACCTCAAGGTGCCGACATCGTGTCTGCGCGAGCCCTGGCACCCCTGAAAACCCTGCTCGGTTTCGCCAGACGACACCTGTCGTCAGACGGAATCGCACTTTTTCCGAAAGGCTCCAGTTCAGCCCCTGAGATCCAAGAAGCGCTTGAAACATGGACGTTTCAGGCGGATACATACCCCAGCCTGACACATGACAACGCCGTCATTCTCAAGATCGGAGACATTCACCGTGCCTGACACAAAGATTATCGCGGTGACGAACCAGAAGGGCGGTGTTGGAAAGACAACCACGGCAATCAACCTCGCCGCTGCCCTATCTGCGGCCGGATTTGAGGTTCTAATCGTGGACCTTGACCCGCAGGGCAATGCATCAACGGGACTGGGGATCGAAGCCACGGATCGCAAGCTGACCACCTACGACTTGTTGCTCGAAGAAATCCCCCTCGCAGATGTCGTGGTCGAGACGGATGTAGAGAAGCTTTGGATTGCCCCGGCCACGACGGACCTGTCCTCAGCGGACATTGAGTTGGTGGCGAACGAAAAGCGGTCGCATTTGCTGCATGACGCCCTTCGTCCGCCAACCGGCAATGTTTATGATTATGTTCTGATCGACTGCCCTCCCTCGCTGAACCTTCTCACGGTCAACGCCTTGGTTGCAGCCCATTCGGTTCTGATACCACTCCAGTCCGAGTTTTTTGCGCTCGAAGGTCTCAGCCAGTTGATGCTGACAATTCGAGAGGTTCGTGAAGCCGCAAACCCGATGCTCCGGATCGAAGGCGTGGTCCTTACCATGCACGACTTGCGAAACAACTTGGCGCAGCAGGTCGAGGCCGATGCTCGTGAAACGCTTGGTGAGCTCGTCTTCAAGACGGTCGTGCCGCGGAACGTGCGCGTTAGCGAGGCTCCGTCATTCGCGATGCCGGTCATCACATACGATCCGCATTCAAAAGGCAGCCAGGCCTATGTGGCCCTGGCTCAAGAGCTGGTAAAGAAAGCCGGGTAGGAGGCAGAAATGGCGACTAAAAAGCAAAACAGGGGTCTCGGCCGTGGATTGTCGGCCCTAATGGCCGACGTGCAGCCGGAGACGGCAACACAAGATGGTGAGGTATCTGGGACCAGAAAGCCCGACATGTTGATTCCGATAGATCGCGTGGAAGCCAATCCTGATCAGCCCCGCCGGCAGTTCTCGAAGGAACGGTTGGAGGATCTCGCGAACTCGATCAAAGAAAAGGGTATCATCCAACCGCTGATCGTCCGCCCGCATCCTGGCAAGGTCGATATGTTCCAGATTGTCGCCGGGGAACGCCGGTGGCGCGCGGCTCAGGTGGCGCGCTTGCATGAAGTCCCCGCGATCGTCCGTGAATACGACGACACCGAGTCGCTCGAAGTTGCCATCATCGAGAACATCCAGCGCGCGGACCTGAACGCCGTCGAGGAGGCGGCCGGGTACAAAGACTTGATGGAGAAATTCGGCCACACTCAGGAGAAGCTTGCCGAAGCTCTTGGAAAATCCAGGTCACACATCGCGAACATGATGCGTCTGCTCGGCCTTCCGGAGGAGATTCTGGAGTATTTGCGGGAAGGCAAGCTCTCCGCAGGGGCTGCGCGCGCAATCCTTACAGCTGATGATCCTCTCGGGCTCGCGAAGAAGGCTGTTTCTCAGGGACTTTCGGTCCGGGAGATCGAAAAACAGGCCAAGGCGGCGAAACCAGAGACATCGACACCCCGCGCTTCGCAAAAGGCCGAGAAGGACGCGGACACCCTGGCATTAGAGAAGTCGTTGTCCGCCGCTTCGGGTATGAAAGTTCTGATCGACCACAAGGCAGGCGACGACAAGGGAAGCGTCACGATCCGTTATGCCACGCTGGATGAGTTTGATGACCTTTGCCGCATGCTCGGTGGTGACACCTAATCCGGCAGCAGGTCCGAAATGATGGCATTGAGAACGGCACGACCGGCCTGAGTGGCCACGAGCCGGTCGCTATCCTGTTGCAAGAAACCTGCGGCCTCCAAGTCGGCCACTTTGCCCGCGTCCAAATCAGCACCCGCCATCGCACCATACCGGACCAAGTCCAGGCCCTGGGTCGTGCGGAGACCCATCATCAGATACTCGCCAGCCTGATCTCTGGACGCGACCGGCTCACGCCGCAGCTCGCCGTTGCCAGCTATGGCCATCTCGAGCCATTCCTCTGGTGCCAATGCAGTTGTTGTCGCGTAGCGTCCGTCAGTCGTGATGCGGCCATGGGCGCCAGGACCAACGCCGGCATAATCTCCGGCAGACCAGTAAATCAGATTGTGACGGGATTCCTGCCCGGGTTTGGCATGGTTAGAGACCTCATAAGCCGGAAGTCCGGCTGCCCCGCAGAGTTCCTGTGTCCTATAATACATGTCAGCGGCTAAGTCTTCGTCAGGTAGGCCACGAAGACTTCCACGGTCTAAGCGGTCACCAAAAGCTGTGCCTGGTTCGATCGTGAGTTGATACAGTGATAAATGGTCTGGATCGAAAGACAGGGCGCGTTTCAATTCTGCGTCCCAGTCCGCAAGGCCTTGAGACTGGCGCGCGTAAATCAGATCGAAACTGATCCGGTCGAACTCTGTGCGCGCTACGTTAAGCGCTGCCAAAGCGTCTGACACGTCATGCAGTCGCCCCAGCGCGCGCAGATCACCATCGTTGAGGGCCTGAAACCCCATCGAAACGCGGTTCACCCCGGCATCCCGATACCCTGAGAACCGCCCCGCCTCGACGGAACTCGGGTTCGCTTCAAGCGTGATCTCAATGTCGTTGGCGGGCGACCACACCGCACTCGCGGTATCAATGACGGCTGCCACGATTTCCGGGTTCATCAATGACGGCGTGCCGCCACCGAAGTAGATGGAGTTAAGTACCCGGCCCGGTGTTTCCGTCCCGATGCGCCGGATTTCGGAAACGAACGCCTGTTGCCATGCCTGCATGTCCACGCCGCTGCGCACATGGCTGTTGAAGTCGCAGTAGGGACATTTGGCGGCACAGAACGGCCAATGGACATAAAGACCGAACCCGCCTGCGCGCCAGTCTTCAACCAAAGCAGCCCTCGACCAACTTGGTGAAGGCAACGGCCCTATGGCTCATTGCGTGTTTCTGGAACGGGTCCATTTCGCCAAAAGTCATATCGAACCCGACGGGAATAAAGATCGGATCATATCCGAAACCCTGATCACCCCGCATAGGCCAGGTCAGGCGGCCGGGCACTTGACCGTCAAAAATTTCGTCATGCCCATCAGGCCAAGCCAGACAAAGGGTGCAGTTGAACGATGCCGTACGCGGTTCTGGCGCGCTACGCTCGTCCAGTAAATCCCACGTTTTTTTCATGGCCATCGGGAAGTCTCGACCATTCGGCGTCTCGGCCCAGTCAGCCGTGTAAACGCCGGGCGCACCGTCGAGTGCATCGACCATGATTCCGCTGTCATCAGAAAGGGCAGGGAGCCCGGTCGCCTTCGCGGCAAAATGCGCCTTTATCCGCGCGTTGCCTGCGAAGGTGTCCTCGGTCTCGTCCGGTTCTTCGAGATTAAAATCACCGGCGGATTTGCAGGTCACACCGAAGGGCAAGAGGAGATCCGCGATTTCGCGGAGCTTACCTTTGTTGTGCGTGGCGATGACCAGCGTGTCCCCGGTGAACCGCCGTGTCATGCGGTCGCGGCCTTTTGGGCGGCAACCAGTTCAGATACCCCCTTTTCGGCGAGGCCCATGAGGTCGTCCATCTGCCCCCGCGAAAATGTCGATCCCTCGGCGGACATCTGAACCTCGATCAAACGGCCGGTGCCAGTCATTACGAAATTTCCGTCGACACCCGCTTCACTATCTTCGGGATAATCCAAATCCAGCACAGCCTGCCCGGCATAAATACCACAGGACACGGCCGCGACCGGATCGATCAGGGGGTCCGACAGGATGTCACCGGTCTTGATCAGCTTGTTCACCGCGAGTTTCAGGGCGACCCAGCCACCGGTGATGGAAGCGCAGCGTGTTCCACCGTCAGCCTGGATCACGTCGCAATCGACGGTGATCTGCCGTTCGCCCAATGCCTGACGATCAACGCCAGCACGGAGGGAGCGACCTATAAGCCTTTGAATTTCAACAGTTCGTCCACCCTGCTTGCCCGCGGCGGCCTCGCGCCGCATCCGCGACGTGGTGGAACGGGGCAACATTCCGTACTCGGCTGTGACCCATCCCATCCCGGTATTGCGCATCCAGGGCGGCACCCGCTCTTCAAGCGAGGCGGTACACATCACTTGCGTGTCACCGACCTTGATGAGGCAGGACCCCTCAGCATGCTTCGTTACCCCTGTTTCAATTGAAATCGACCGCAGTTCATCTACATTCCTGCCAGATGGGCGCATGGCGTGTCCTTCCTCATATCGACGCTGGCGTGGGTCTCACGCCTCCGGTGAAAAAGCAAGAGGATGCGCCCTTTGGAGAAAACCATGACCGACGGGTCGCCACAAACCGATCTGCTGAACGACCGATCCCGTGAAGTGTTTCGACGGTTGGTCGAAGCGTATCTGGAGACCGGGGATCCGGTTGGATCGCGCACACTCACCCGGACTCTGACGGAAAAGGTGTCGGCGGCGACGATCCGCAACGTGATGCAGGACCTCGAATACATGGGTCTACTGGACTCTCCGCATATCTCGGCGGGCCGGGTGCCAACCGAGCTGGGTTTGCGAATGTTCGTCGATGGGTTCCTGCAAGTGGGTGAGTTGACGGACGCTGACCGCGAGAAGATTGAGGACACCTTGGGCCAAGGCCCCACGGATGTTCCTGCGCTGATGAGTTCCGTGGGCAAGGCGCTATCAGGCATCACCTCTGGCGCGAGCCTCGTGATGACGCCGAAATCCGAGGCGCCGATCAAACACATCGATTTCGTGAGTCTCGGTCCTGACCGAGCCTTGACCGTGCTGGTTTTCGCGGACGGACAGGTCGAGAACCGACTGTTCACCCCGCCCATGGGCCACACGCCAAGTTCGATGCGCGAAGCAGCCAACTTTCTCAATGCCCTCGCCGAAGGCCGCACTCTGTCCGAACTGCGTGCGGTAATCCTCCGGGAAGTAGACAAGCGTCGGCAGGAGATCGATGTGCTTGCAGGTCAGCTCGTCGAGAGTGGGCTGGCGGTCTGGAACAAAGACGGCGGCGGCACCGACCGGCTCATCGTGCAAGGACGCGCGAATCTTATCACCGACCCGGCTGATGAGGCTGAATTGCACCGTATCAAGAGCCTTTTCGACGATCTTGAGCGGAAACAGGATATCGCCGAGTTCCTTGAATTGGCTGAAGATGCCGAAGGTGTGCGCATTTTTATTGGCTCAGAGAACAAACTTTTCTCACTTTCCGGTTCCTCTCTGGTCGTTTCTCCATATATGAACGCTGACCGAAAGATCGTCGGCGCGGTTGGGGTCATCGGACCCACGCGGCTCAACTACGGGCGGATCGTGCCGATCGTTGATTACACTGCGCAACTGGTCGGGAAGCTGATCTCCGACCGGGGGTAAAGAGGAAAAGAATGGCCGACCCGAAGAAGAAAGAACCGATCGAAGACATTGAGGCTGCGATCGAGGAAATCATGGCGGATCAGGGCAAGACCGATCTCCCGGAAGAGCCCGAAGCGGCAGCGGAAGAACCGTCTCTCGCGCCGGAACCGGACGCGAGCGAGGTGAACGAAGTCGAAGCGCTGCGCATCGAACGTGACCAGCTCAAGGACAAGTTCATGCGGGCTCTCGCCGATGCCGAGAATTCCCGCAAACGGTCTGAGCGCGACCGGCGAGAGGCGGAGAACTACGGCGGTTCCAAGCTCGCCCGTGACATGCTGCCTGTCTACGACAACATGAAGCGCGCGATGGAAGCCATCGACGATCAACTGCGAGAGCAGGCCTCGGGCCTGACCGAGGGGCTGGAGCTTACCATGCGTGAGCTGCTCAACATCTTCTCGAAACACGGCATCCGGATCCTGGCACCCGAAGTCGGCGATAAATTCGATCCCATCGAGCACGAAGCAATGTTCGAGGCCCCGGTTCCCGGCACCAAGAAGGGTGAGATCATTCAGGTGATGGCAGAGGGCTTCATGCTCCATGACCGCTTGCTGCGCGCGGCGCAGGTTGGCGTGTCATCCAACCCTGGCTAAGTGCCTAGTCTCGAGCCAGGTCTTTCAACTGGTAGATCAAGTCCAACGCTTCGCGTGGGCTCAACTCGTCGGGATGAACCCCGGCGAGTTTTTCCTTGAGCGGTGACGCGCTCGCGGGTGAAGGTGCAGGCTGCGCGGCGACAGCGGAGAACAGCGGCAGGTCGTCGATCAGAGCCTTCTGGGCAGCACCGCTCTCGCGTTCGCCCTTTTCCAATGCGTCCAGCACGACCCGCGCACGTTCCACGACAGGTGCCGGAAGCCCCGCGAGCTTCGCAACCTGCACGCCATAGGACCGGTCCGCAGCGCCGCGGATCACCTCATGCAGGAAAATCACGTCGCCCTCCCATTCCTTCACAGCGATGGTCGCGTTGTCCACGCCAGCCAGCTTCCCCGCTAGCTGAGTCAACTCGTGGTAATGCGTGGCAAAGAGCGCGCGGCTCTGGTTCACGTCGTGCAGGTGTTCGAGCGTCGCCCAGGCGATGGACAACCCATCGTAGGTCGCGGTCCCACGTCCGATTTCGTCCAGAATGACCAACGCCCGCTCATCGGCCTGGTTAAGGATCGCAGCGGTCTCGACCATTTCGACCATGAAGGTGGAGCGCCCGCGGGCGAGGTCATCTGCGGCCCCGACGCGGGAGAACAGCTGACTGACAATCCCAATACGCGCCGAGGACGCAGGCACAAAGCTGCCAGCCTGAGCCAACAGCGCGATCAATGCGTTTTGCCGCAGGAAAGTTGACTTGCCTGCCATGTTGGGCCCGGTGATCAGCCAGACATCCGCGCCGTCTGACCCATCGGCGAGCGCGCAATCGTTTGCAATGAAAGGTTCACCGCCCTGTGCGCGCAATGCCCGTTCGACCACCGGATGACGACCCCCGACAACCTCGAAAGCTCGTGAATCCTCGACGGAAGGCAGGCACCAGTCTTCAGTGGCGGCGAGCTCGGCGAACGCAGCCGCGACATCGAGTTCAGAAAGCGCCCGAGCGGCGTCCCCTAGCGGTCCCGCGTTAGAGAGGATTTCGTGCTTCAGGCTCTCGAAGAGGCGCTTTTCTATTTCAAGGGCCCTGCTGCCGGCGTTGTGAATCCGTGTCTCAAGCTCCGACAAATCAACCGTCGTGAACCGAACCGCGTTGGCAGTGGTCTGACGGTGTATGAATGTCTCGGAGAGCGGGGCCGACAGCATTTTCTCTGCATGTGTCGCAGTCGTCTCGATGAAATAGCCAAGCACGTTGTTGTGCTTGATCTTCAGCGATCCGATCCCCGCCAATTTGGCATATTCCGCTTGCAGGGAAGCAATGACGCTTCGCCCTTCATCTCGAAGCGTGCGTGCTTCGTCCAGTTCCTCGTCATAGCCGGGGGCGATGAAACCCCCGTCGCGCGCGAGAAGCGGCGGGTCGGCCACGAGCGCTCGGTCCAGAAGGTCTATGAGGGCATCATGACCCCTCAATGCCGTACCCGCAGTTGCGAGCAAGTCGGGCGCTTCAACAGCAGAGACCGCATTGGCAATTTTTATCGCGGCGCTCAAGCCATCGCGGATCGCCGTAAGGTCTCTTGGTCCGCCACGATCAAGGGCCAGGCGGGACAGAGACCGATCAACATCTGGCACCTTCCGTAAGTCATCGCGCAAATCCGACCGAAAAAGGCTCTCACCCACCTGAAACTGCACAGAGCGGAGCCGATCAGTAATAGTGGCGAGGGTCCGAGATGGCGAAGAAATCCGCCGCTCCAACAGCCGCCCTCCTCCTGCCGTCACCGTTCGGTCGATAGTCGAAAGCAATGAGCCCTCCCGACCGCCCGACAGGGAATGGGTGAGTTCAAGGTTTCGACGAGTCGCCATGTCGATCTGCATCGTCGCACGAGCGTTCTCCAGGACCGGCGTCCGCAGGAGCGGGAGTTTGCCCTTTTGAGTAATGTCGAGGTATTCGACGATCGCGCCCATGGCGCAGATATCAGCGCGGGCGAAAGTCCCGAAGGCGTCCAGCGTGGTCACATTGAACAGACTGCATAGTCGCTTTTGTGCGCCGGTGCTGTCGAATGCCGACCGCCCGATCGGAGTCGCGGATGCACCAATATCAGACACCAATTCAGCCAATTCAGCCTCGAGAGATTCACTCAGCACGACTTCGCGCGGGGCGATCCGTGCAAGCTCCGGTCCCAGACGGCTGCGAGGGCAGGACATGACCCGGAGTGCGCCGGTCGAAATATCGACCCAGGCGAGTGCGCCTTCGTCCCGCACCTCCGCGTATGCAGCGAGGAAATTGTGCCGCCGTGCGTCGAGCAGGGAATCCTCGGTAAGCGTACCTGGCGTGACAAGCCGGACGACGCCGCGTTTCACGACGGACTTGGACCCGCGTTTCTTCGCCTCGGCAGGGTCTTCCTGCTGCTCGCAAACCGCGACGCGGAAGCCTTTGCGGATCAGGGTTAGAAGATAGCCCTCGGCCGAATGCACGGGCACCCCGCACATGGGGATGTCCTCACCCAGATGCTTGCCGCGCTTGGTGAGCGCGATGTCCAGCGCTTCGGCCGCGGCTGCCGCATCATCGAAGAACAGTTCGTAGAAATCGCCCATGCGATAGAACAGGAGCGCGTCCGGATAGCCGGATTTGATCTCCAGAAACTGCGCCATCATGGGCGTTACAGCAGCATTGCCAGTATACACGCAGGTCCCCCGACCAACAGGTTTTGATCGAATCTATAGGGGCCGGCGTTGGGGTGAAACCCCTAGCGATTGCGCAGGCGCGACACCCAGTTCCAGGACGAACGGCACATTTCATCGAGCCCGCGCTGCGCCTCGAAACCAAGATAGTCACGCGCCAATGCCGGGTCTGCAAAGAAACAATCGATATCACCTGCGCGGCGCGGCGCAATCTTGTATGGAAGCTCCTTGCCGCAGGCCTTCTCATAACTACGCAGCATATCCATGACGGAGTAACCGGTTCCGGTTCCGAGATTGAGGACATGACTGTCATCTTCATCGATCAGCTTGTTCACCGACTGGACATGGCCGCGCGCAAGGTCGACGACATGAATGTAATCCCTGATACCTGTTCCGTCTGGCGTGTCGTAATCGTTGCCGAACACGTTGAGGTGGGGCAGTTCGCCTGTCGCGACCTTGGCAATGTAGGGCATCAAGTTGTTTGGAATGTCGTTCGGATCCTCACCGATCAGCGCGGAGTCATGAGCGCCGGCGGGGTTGAAGTAGCGTAGGATCCCATAGGCCCATCGGTCGTCGGATTCCTTTAACTGGCGCAGAAGGGTTTCGCATGTGACCTTGGAATGAGCATATGGCGACAGAGGGGCGATTGGGTGGTCTTCCGCACAGGGCAGGGATACGGGGTTGCCGTAGACAGTAGCCGTAGAGGAAAAGACGATACGGAACACGCGTGCGTCCTTCATAGCGCCAAGAAGCGTCGCAAATCCCGTGCAGTTCGTCTGAAAATATAACAGAGGCTGTTCGACGCTTTCTCCGACGGCCTTCTTCGCGGCGAAATGGATGACTGCGTCGAAGTCATGCTGTCGAAACACGTCCTCCAGAAACCTTTTGTCCAGTACGTCTCCCTCATGGAAAAGAACGGGCGCTTCGGTGATGACCTCAAGACGATCAATCACATCGCGGCGTGCGTTGGAGAAATTATCGACGATAACGACCTCGTGGCCTGCTGCAACGAGTTCGACATAAGTATGCGAGCCGATGAAGCCTGCGCCGCCGGTCAGAAGTATCCGTCCCATCAACCATCCCTTTGATTCGATACAAATCTAGAGCGGTTGGGCCGGGAATTCACCTGTGAAAGCCCAACCCTGGATTGCTTTAGGGTGCGAATGAAAATTGCGCTTGCACGGCTACAGAATTTACGAAAATGTCGCACGGTTGCCGCATTGCATTATTTCCTGAACGGGAAACGGGTTGAGCGCGCGTGGTGGCGCGGCTACAGAACCAGCGGACGCATGGGAGGACACGGAAGAATGGCGACGAAGCCCAAGATCACACGCGAAGAGGCGCTCGCGTTTCACATCGAACCCAGACCGGGCAAATTCGATATCGCTCCATCCGTGCCAATGACGACACAGCGCGACCTGTCGCTGGCCTATTCCCCAGGCGTTGCGGTGCCATGCGAAGCGATCTTTGCCAACCCAGAGACAGCGTATGACTACACGAACAAGGGTAACCTCGTTGCAGTCGTTTCTAACGGGACGGCGGTTCTGGGCCTCGGCAATCTTGGAGCGCTGGCATCCAAGCCGGTAATGGAAGGCAAGGCGGTGCTGTTCAAGCGCTTCGCGGATGTGAATTCCATCGACATCGAGCTCGACACCGAAGATCCGGAAGAAATCATCAATGCTGTGCGGCTGATGGGTCCGACCTTCGGGGGCATCAACCTCGAGGATATCAAGGCACCGGAGTGCTTCATCATTGAGCAGCAGCTCAAGGAGCTGATGGACATCCCCGTGTTCCACGATGACCAGCACGGGACCGCTGTCATCTGCGCTGCCGGGCTTATCAATGCGCTGCACCTCTCAGGGAAGAAGATCGAAGATTGCCGGATCGTCCTGAACGGTGCCGGTGCTGCCGGAATAGCCTGTATTGAACTCCTCAAGGCGATGGGGGCCAAGCACGACAATTGTATCGTCTGCGACACAAAAGGTGTGATCTATCAAGGCCGCCAGACCGGCATGAATCAGTGGAAATCGGCTCACGCGGTCAACACTGAGCTTCGGACGCTGGAGGAGGCGATGGTCGGAGCGGACGTATTCCTTGGCGTGTCGGTCAAGGGTGCCGTGACCCAGGAAATGGTCTCTAAGATGGCCGAAAATGCTGTGATCTTTGCGATGGCGAACCCTGATCCCGAGGTGACGCCCGAGGAAGTTCACGAGATCCGAGAGGATGTGATCGTGGCGACCGGCCGTTCGGATTACCCCAATCAGGTCAACAACGTGCTGGGCTTCCCATATCTCTTCCGCGGTGCGCTCGACATTCATGCGCGCGCCATCAACGACGAGATGAAGATCGCCTGTGCCGAAGCGCTCGCCAAACTGGCGCGTGAGGACGTGCCGGATGAGGTCGCGATGGCCTATGGCAAAAAGCTGACATTCGGGCGGGACTACATCATCCCGACGCCCTTCGATCCCCGGCTGATCTACACGATCCCACCGGCGGTGGCGAAGGCGGGGGCGGACAGCGGCGTTGCCCGGCGGCCGATCATCGACCTTCACGGCTACGAAGCGCAGCTGAAAGCGCGCATGGATCCGACCGCTTCGATCCTGCGATCGCTGAACGCCCGGGCACGGGCCGCTCAGGCGACGATGATCTTCGCAGAGGGCGATGACCCGCACGTCCTGCGTGCTGCCGTGGCCTATCAGCGAAACGGGTTCGGCAAGGCAATCGTGGTGGGGCGCGATTCTGATGTGAAAGAAAAACTCGAGACCGCAGGGTTGGGCGATGCCGTGTCAGAGCTGGAGATCGTGAACGCGGCCAACACGCATCACCTCGCAACCTACAAAGCGTTCCTCTATGAGAGATTGCAACGTGCCGGACATGATCGGAAGGATATTCACCGTCTGGCGGCACGGGACCGCCACGTTTTCGCGTCCCTCATGCTGGCGCATGGACACGGGGATGCTTTGGTCACGGGCGCGACCCGCAAGTCGGCGCATGTGATGGAGCTCATAAACCACGTCTTCGACGCGAAACCTCAAGACGGCGCGGTGGGGGTGACTGCGCTTCTCCATAAGGGACGGATTGTTCTGGTGGCTGATACGCTCGTCCACGAATGGCCCGGAACGGAAGACCTCGCTAATATTGCGGAAGGGGCGGCAGCGGTGGCACGCGACCTCGGTCTGGAGCCGCGAGTCGCGTTCGTCTCGTTCTCGACATTCGGCTACCCCGTGTCCGAACGCGCCGAAAAGATGCATGAGGCGCCCGCGATCCTCGAAGCACGGGGCGTGGACTTCGAGTACGATGGTGAAATGGCGGTGGATGTGGCGCTCAACGCGGACGTCCTGGCCCAGTACCCGTTCTGTCGTCTGTCCGGTCCGGCCAATATCCTTGTCGTGCCAGCGCGCCACTCCGCCTCGATTTCGGTCAAGATGATGCAGGAACTTGCAGGTGCGACAGTGATCGGCCCGATCCTGACCGGGGTTTCGAAACCGATTCAGATCGCGTCAACGACCTCCACCGCGAACGACATTCTCAACATGGCGGTGCTTGCGGCCTGCAAAGTCGGCTGATGACGGTCTTCAACCTTGGATCGATCAACGTCGATCATTTCTACAGGGTGCCACATCTGCCGGTGCCAGGTGAGACGCTCGCCGCCACAGGGTATGATTTCGGTCTCGGCGGAAAGGGCGCGAACCAGTCCGTCGCCGCCGCCCGGATGGGGTCCACTGTCGTGCATATCGGCATGGTCGGTCCCGACGGCGCTGGTCGTGATCTTCTCGCTGACTACGGCGTTGATGTTCGGTTCGTGGGGACGGACGGCTCTGTGACCGGTAACGCCTGCATCTACGTTGATGTCGAAGGCGAAAACCTGATCGTCGTTTTGCCGGGTGCGAACCACGAACAGTCTCTATCAATGGTCGAAGCGGCCCTGACCGAAGCGAGGTCAGGTGACCACTTCATGCTCCAGAACGAAGTCACGCTTGGAGCAGAAGCCGCGCGTATCGCGAAGAACGCGGGGTGTTTCGTCACCTATTCCGCCGCGCCGTTCAAACCCGAGAAAGTCGCCGAGATGCTGCCCCTCGCAGATCTCATCGTGATGAATGAAGTGGAGGCGCAGCAGCTCTCCAAGCATCTTGAAATGATGATCGAGGAACTTCCGGTCCCGAACATATTGGTCACACGGGGATCAGCTGGCGTCACATGGCGCGGCGATGAGGTCATTTTCCAACCCGCGTTCCCGGTTCATCCTGTCGATACGACTGGCGCCGGCGATTGCTTCATCGGGGCCGTGATTGCCGGGCTCGATCAGGGGTTCACGATCCCGGATGCGCTCCGGCTTGGCGCAGCCGCTTCAGCGATCCAGGTCACCCGACCCGGCACGGCGCAAGCAATCCCGACCCGCGCAGAGACAGACACACTCCTCTCTCGCGACTGAAATCACGCGTCCGTGATGTTGCGTGATCAGTACTCCGAAACTTTCTCCCACCGTTTTCGTGGCTTCAGGCAACTGCGGACAGACGCAGTGAGAAACCAACAGGAGACGTTTGATGAAAACCGCATTTGCAACAACCCTCGCCGCCGCTGCCTTCTCGACGACAGCCTTTGCCGCCAGCCACGAAATGGCACCGATGGTGGAGGCCTCGGATCAATCTGTCGAAAACGGCGTCGTATCCGCCGACATGGTGAGCGCGCCCGCCAATGGGTGGCTCGTCATTCACCGTACCGACAGCGATATGGCCCCGGGCCCGGTGGTCGGCTATGCGCCGCTTCGCATGGGCGAGAACACCGATGTCGCTGCGATCCTTCAGGAAGACGTCGCGGCCGGCGATATGCTGATGCTCATGATCCACTCGGAGGAAGGCGGCACGGCAACCGGTGTGTTCGAATACACGCTGGGTGCCAAGGAAGACGGCCCAATCAAGCCTGATGGTGACCTCGTCATGACGACGATCACCGCTCAGTAATAGCAGGTTCGTTAACGAGTGTTTGGTTCGGAAGGGGCGGCCTGAGGGTCGCCCTTTTCATTTGACGAGTTGGCTCAACTTCATGGCCACGCTCATGTCCCCCGACACCTTGATCTTGCCCATCGCGAAGGCGGTCATCGGGTTGAGTTTTCCGGTCAGCAGCTTCACGAGGTTCTTTTCGGAAATCCGGATCGTGCAGTCGGCTGGTTCATCAGCGAGAACGGCGGTGTCGCCCGAGAGCGTAATCGCACCGGCATCGCCGCAATCGAATTTGATCGATTGGTCGAGTGGGTTATCGGCCAGCGCTTTGTTCAGACGGGCGGTGATCTCGGGAAGGTCGCTCATGGTCGGGGCTCCGCTTTTGCAGGGGTCGTTTGAGCGACGGGGCGCGGGGAAGCAACGCTGACGTTGCCTCCCCACAAGGGGACTATTTGGACATCCGCCGTTTCCGCGCGGCCAGCAGTTTCAGCCGCAAGGCATTCAGATTGATGAAGCCCGCCGCATCCTTCTGGTCATATGCGCCTGCGTCATCTTCGAACGTCACATGCGCCTCGGAATAGAGCGAGGCGTCCGACCAGCGACCGACGCAGGACACCGACCCCTTATAGAGCTTCAAACGGACCGTGCCGGAGACGAGCTCCTGACTCTTGTCGATGGCAGCTTGCAACATCTCCCGCTCAGGCGAGAACCAGAAACCGTTATAGATGATCTCCGCATAGCGTGGCATAAGGCTGTCTTTGAGGTGCCCGGCGCCGCTGTCGAGCGTGATCTGCTCGATGCCCCGGTGCGCCTCCAGCAGGATGGTGCCGCCCGGCGTCTCATAGATCCCGCGTGATTTCATCCCGACAAAACGGTTCTCAACGAAGTCGAGCCGCCCGATTCCGTGCGTTTTGCCCAGTGCGTTTAGCCGGGTGAGCATTTCAGCAGGAGTAACCGACGCGCCGTCAATGGCGACCGCGTCACCTTCTTTGAACGTCACTTCCACAAACTGCGCTTCGTCCGGCGCATCCTCGGGATTGTTCGTGCGCTGGTAAACGTAGTCCGGCGCCATGTCCGCCGGGTCTTCCAGAACCTTGCCTTCCGACGAAGTGTGCAGAAGGTTCGCGTCGACCGAGAACGGCGCCTCACCGCGTTTGTCCTTCGCAATGGGAATCTGGTTCTTTTCTGCAAAGTCGATGAGCTTGGTGCGCGATGTCAGGTCCCACAACCGCCAAGGCGCAATGACCTTGATGTCGGGGTTCAGCGCGTAGCAGGCAAGCTCGAACCGGACCTGATCGTTGCCCTTGCCGGTCGCACCGTGGGCCACCGCATCGGCGCCGGTTTCTTCGGCGATTTCCACAAGCCTCTTTGAGATCAAAGGACGCGCGATGGACGTTCCCAAAAGGTACTGACCCTCATAAATCGTGTTGGCCCGGAACATCGGGTTCACATAGTCGCGCACGAATTCCTCGCGCAGGTCTTCGATAAATATGTTCTCGGGCTTGATCCCGAGCATGATGGCCTTTTCGCGCGCCGGTTCGAGTTCTTCACCCTGACCAAGGTCGGCCGTAAAGGTCACGACCTCGCAGCCGTACTCCGTTTGAAGCCACTTCAGGATGATCGAGGTATCGAGGCCACCGGAATAGGCGAGCACGACTTTCTTCGGCGCGGACATACAAGGCTCCTTGGTTCACTGTCCGGCGCGGTTTATCGGCAAGGGCAGGGGCGGGCAAGGGTGATTGCCCGAACGCAGCCCGCGCTCAGCCAGAGCCACGCGCGAAAACGAGACGGGATTCATCATAGATCTCCATGATCGGGCCAAGATCGACGGGCGACCCCGCCGCCGCGGCCAACTCTCCGGCACCACATCGCGCGGCAAAGGCCGAGAAACCGATGTTGAGTGCAGACGACCTCAAGGAATGAAGATCGGCTTCGAGCATGGTCGTATCCGGTGAGGTGCGAAGCCTTTCGACCACTTCGTCGACTTCACCAAGGAACAGTTCAACGACTTCCTGAAAGTCTTCCACGCCGATTTCCGCCTTCAACTCATCCACGCGATCCCAATCAACCATCTTCGCTTCCTTTCTGCGAGAAGTCTGGGGCCAACGACTTAATCTTCGGTGATCCTCCGGTGGCCAAGAACAAAAAATTTTAGATTTAATAACGAGTTAAGAGATACCGGTTACGACCTGCGCAGCGGAACAACCGCGACACATGCCGGGGGTCACCTTGTCTCCACAACCACTGCCAACGACAATGTCGGCACCGAAAACCGGGGATCAGATCATTCGACACGTTCTGGTTGTCGACGACAGCCGTGCTCAGAGACGTGTCCTCGTTTCCACGCTGACCCGATATGGTTTCGAGGTGATCGAGGCCGAGACCGGTCAGGAGGCGTTGGAAATTCTGCACGCGACTGACATAGATCTCATCATTTCTGACTGGATGATGCCGGGCATGGATGGGCTGAGTCTTTGCCAGAAATTCCGTGAAATGCCGCGCGATCGCTATGGGTATTTCATTCTCCTCACGTCCAAGAGCGACAAAGGCGCTGTTGCGCAAGGACTCGATATCGGCGCGGATGATTTTCTGAACAAGCCGGTCAATCCTGAGGAAATGCGGGCGCGCATTGCGGCTGGCGACCGGATCCTGCGCATGGAAAGGGAGTTAAATGAGAAGAACCGGCTCGTAAGCGCGACGCTCTCTGAAATTTCGCAGCTCTACGATGCTCTGGACAGGGACTTGATCGAAGCGCGGAAAATGCAGCAGGCGCTTGTGCGGGATCGATTGCGTGAATTCGAAGCTTCTCAAGTCGCGCTTCTGCTGAAACCTCGTGGGCATGTGGGTGGGGATCTGGTTGGCACCTTCGCCGCTGGCCCGGGTTACGTCGCGATCTATGCCATTGACGTTTCGGGACATGGGATCGCGTCGGCGCTCTTGACCGCGCGGATCGCGGGCTACCTCTCCGACGGAGCCCCGGCGCAGAACATTGCGCTTGAACATGATGGCGACTGTTACTGTGCGAAGCCGCCACACGAAGTGGCGCTCGCCCTCAATCGCCTGATGGTGTCGGAGGTAAAGTCTGACCTCTACTTCACAATGACGCTTGCATACTTCGACCACGCAACAGGGCGCGTCCAGATTACGCAATGCGGGCATCCGAATCCCGCGGTCATCGCAAAGGACGGAAGCGTGGCGTTCTATGGGCACGGCGGTCTTCCGATCGGTCTCATCACCGATGCCACCTACGACAGCTTTAGTTTGGATCTGGAGCCGGGAGATCGCCTTGTTCTCTACTCCGATGGATTCACCGAGTCGCGTGACACCGAGGATCGGGAACTGGAAGAAACTGGATTCGGCACGTTCCTTGCCAAGAACGCAGATTTGCCGGCACCAGAGTTCTTCGAGGCTTTGACTTGGGACCTGGACTGTTTCCTTGAAGGAAGCGACTTGCAAGATGATCTCTCCTGCGTCTTGCTCGACTATCGCGGTCCGAAAGCTCCCACATAAGAGGTGAGGAAGGCGCGGTCGCCCGCATTGTCGAGCAACTCGATCGCTTGGTCTGCGCCTACCCAAACCGCTTCGTGTCCCGGTTCGGTCGGCGGATGTAGCGGTCGCACGGGAAGCGCGACGTAGATGTGGCAGATTTTCTCGGCCCAAAGGTCGTATTCCGGCATGAAGGCGAACCGACGGAAGGCGCCAATCCGGCGCGGCGCCGAAATTCGCCAACCGGTTTCTTCGACGACTTCTCGGTGAAGCGCGCGAAGAGGGCTTTCACCGGGGTCAATGCCGCCGCCAGGAAGCTGAAATTCAGGTTCCGGCGTGTCCTGAAATGTCAGGAGCACACGCCCATCCCTCGGCAGGATCGCATAAGCCCCGGGCCGCGGCCGATAGCGTTGGCCCTTCACGATGGTTTCACCATAGCGCCGCATCGCTGGCCTCTCGCTCGGTTGCTCCCCATATGTCTTCGCGGTATGCCACGCCAGATAACAAAGGAAAACCACGCATGAGCCTTGGGTCTCAAATCGCCTGGGACGATACTATCCTGCCCTTCCAACTCGACGAGGCCGATGTCCGCGGGCGTGTGGTCCGGCTCGACGGAACGCTCGACCAAGTCCTTGAGCAACACGACTATCCGCCCGCAATCGAAGCGTTGGTTGCGGAGGCCGCATTACTGACCGCACTTATCGGCCAGACGATCAAGCTGCGGTGGAAGCTATCTCTGCAAGTGCGCGGTGATGGCCCGGCGCGACTCATCGCAACCGACTATTACGCGCCGGCCAATCCTGGCGATCCCGGGCGCATCCGCGCGTATGCGAGTTTCGACGAAGAACGGCTCGACCCGAACGGACCAGCATTCGAACAGATCGGTCAGGGCTATTTTGCGCTGTTGATCGATCAAGGTGCGGGCACTACGCCCTATTCCGGTCTCACGCCCGTGGCGGGGCAATCCCTGTCGGATTGCGCCCAGACCTACTTTGCACAATCGGAACAACTCCCGACCCGTTTTATCCTCAGCTTTCAGGAAACCGATGAAACGTGGCGTGCTGGCGGCGTCATGCTCCAGCACATGCCGAAAGCCTCCCCTTTTGCGAAAAGCGACGGCGGATCTGGCGAAGGCGGGCTGCTGTCGGCGGAGGATATCCTTCCTCGAGAGAGCGATCGGGAGAATTGGAGCCGCGCCAACATCCTGCTCGATACTGTCCAGCCCGACGAGATGATCGGGCCGACCGTCCAGCCCACGGAGATGTTGGTCCGCCTGTTCCATGAAGAAAAACCGCGGGTGTTTGAGCCACAGCCGGTCGAGTTCGGCTGCACCTGCTCGGCGGAGCGCGTCGTCGAAAGCCTGTCGATCTACTCGGCGAAGGACATCGCTCACATGACCACGGAAGACGGGATCGTGACAGCCGACTGTCAATTCTGCGGGGCGCATTACGAGTTCGACCCCAGCGTTCTTGGCAAAGACGCCGATGGAAGCGTCTGAGGTCTTCTCTGCGCTCGCCCGTGCCTGCGACCTCGCGGGCGCGGGGTCATCCGATTTTGACCTGAATCCCGAGTTTCGCCCGCCGAACCGAAACTTGCGCCTTGCAGGGGTACTTGTGCCCTTCATCGAGACGGAAACGGGCGTGCGTCTGATCCTGACACAGCGGTCTTCGGCCTTGAAACACCATCCAGGCCAGATCGCCTTTCCGGGCGGAAAGGTGGACCCCAGTGATGCCGATGAGATTGCGGCTGCGTTGCGGGAAGCCGAAGAGGAAATCGGCCTGTTTCGCGATAATGTAGAGGTCATCGGTACCCTGCCGTTTCATGAGACGATAACTGCTTTTCAGGTCACGCCTGTTCTGGCGCGTGTGAAAGCGGAATTTGCCTTCCGGCCCGAGCCCGGGGAAGTCGCGGAAGTGTTCACCGTTCCCTTTGACCACATCTCTAATCCAGCCAGATATGTGGCCGAAGGCCGCCACTTCCGGGGGCAGTATCGACAATACTACACAGTCCCATGGGGCCCGTATTACATATGGGGCGCCACGGCACGGATGCTTCGTGTCCTGGCCGACAGGATCGAACAATGACCGCGGCGCGGATCACGGGCAGCTGGATCCGCGATCCGGCGGCGCAGTCCGTTTGCCTGATGTTGACGAATGCCGGCTACGAGGCCCACTTCGTTGGCGGGTGTGTGCGAAACGCACTCATCGGCGCTCCGATATCGGATCTCGATGTCGCCACGAATGCGCGTCCTGAAACTGTGACTATTCTTGCCCAAAGCGCCGGCTTCCAAGCGATTCCGACTGGAATTGAGCACGGAACGGTGACCGTCGTTCTCGACAAGATACCATTTGAGGTCACGACGTGGCGTCGGGATGTCGAGACGGACGGACGCCGCGCCGTCGTGGCCTTTGCTGATCGTCTGGATGAGGATGCCAGACGCCGCGACTTCACCATGAATGCGCTCTATGCGACACCGGATGGGACTGTGGTCGACCCCTTGGGCGGGCTCATTGATCTTGAGGCTCGACGGGTTCGGTTCATCGATGATGCTGCGGCCCGAATTCGCGAGGACTACCTGCGTATCCTCCGATTTTTCCGTTTTCATGCTTGGTACGGCGATCCGACGGGTGGGCTGGATCCGGAGGCGCTCGCGGCGATTTCAGAGCTTTCAGGCGGAATAGAGACGCTTTCAAGAGAGCGCGTCGGGGCCGAGATGGTCAAACTCCTCGCCGCTCCCGATCCCGCGCCCGCCATCGCTGTGATGGATCGAACGGGAGTCCTGCACCGTGTTATGGAGGGCCTCGATCCCGCCGCCCTCCCGCTCCTCGTTCATTTTGAAGGTCTGCTTAGAGTCGCACCAGACTCCATGCGCAGACTGGCAGTGCTGGGTGGGTGTGATCACAAAGATTCCTTTCGTCTTTCCAAGGCGCAGGACCGGCACCTTCAGGTCTTGCTCGAGCATCGTGGATCACCCAAGACGCCCGCCGCGCTGGGCTACAAACTCGGCAAGGCCAGGGCCCGTGATGTGGTGCTGATGAATGCTGCCCTGCTCGAGTCACCGCCCCATCCTCGGGACTTAAAAGAGATTGCGCACGGAGCGCGCGCGCAGTTCCCCGTTGTGGCCGGCGACCTGATCCCCGACCATGAAGGGGCCGCGCTGGGCGCGAAGCTTAAGGAGCTGGAGGATCGTTGGATCGCGTCGGGATTCGAACTTACCCGCGACGACCTCTTGAGGAACCAATGACGGAGTACACGATCGAGAGACTGGGCCACCAAGGCGACGGAATCGCAGCGGGCCCTGTCTTCGTGCCTCGAACTTTGCCCGGTGAAGTGATCGATGGCGCATTGGAAGGAGATCGCGTTGCCGAACCGCGAATCATCAGCCCGTCTGCAAATCGCGTGCGACCTCCTTGTCCCCATTACAAATCCTGCGGCGGCTGTTCGCTCCAGCACGCGAGTGATTCCTTCGTGGCCCAGTGGAAGGTTGGTGTGGTGGAACAGGCGCTTGCCGCTCAGGGAATCGCGACCGAGATCCGGGGCATCGCTACTTCGCCTGCGAATGCACGTCGCCGTGCAACGCTCGCTGTTCGCCGCACCAAGAAGGGGGCCCTTGTCGGGTTCCACGCCCCAAAGTCTGACACGATCACCCCGATCCCGAACTGTCAGCTCCTGACCCCCGCTCTGATGGCCGCGCTGCCGATATGCGAAGAAATCGCGCAGGTCGGGGGGTCCCGGAAAGGCGAGTTGAAGTTGTCACTGACGGCGAGCGACGGGGGGCTGGATATTTCAGTCACCGGCGGCAAGCCACGGGACCTTGGTTTGGAGGAGGCGCTCGCAGGCCTGGTCGGACGACTTCCCATCGCGCGCCTCGCCTGGGACGGAGCGGTCGTTGCGATGTCTCAACCACCAAAACAGAAATTCGGCGCCGTTGCGGTGGTCCCACCGCCGGGCGCATTTCTGCAGGCGACCAAGGAAGGAGAGATGGCCCTGACCGCAGCGGTTCAGGAAGCGGTGGGTGACGCGGATCGCGTGTTCGATTTTTTCGCCGGGTGCGGTACCTTCACGTTGCCGCTGGCGGCGAATGCAGAGGTGCTCGCGGTGGAGGGTGATGGCGACATGCTCGCCGCGCTGGATGCCGGGTGGCGCCATCACCACGGGCTTCATGCGGTCACAACGGAGACCCGCGATCTGTTTCGCAGACCACTCCTGAGTGATGAACTTCGCGCAGAGGCCGTGGTCATCGACCCGCCGCGCGCTGGGGCTGAGGCGCAGATGATTGAACTGGCGGCAAGCGATGTTCCGCGCATTGCCGCCGTGTCCTGCAATCCGGTGACTTTCGCGCGCGATGCGAAAATATTAACCGATGCGGGCTATTCGCTGGATTGGCTCGTCGTCGTGGATCAGTTTCGGTGGTCTGCACATGTCGAGCTGGCGGCGTGTTTCACACGCTGATCATCTTCCCCGAACCGGGGAAATCGGGTAAACAATGGCTCGGGCAGAATTTCTGGGACCAAGACAATGATGAACAGACGAATGATGCTGGCGTCGACGGCGGCCTTCGCGGTCCTGAGCGCCTGCTCGAAGTTCAAGACGTACAACGGTCCGGAAGTGACCGAGATCTTCGTGTTCAAGGAAAACCGCAAGATGTACCTGATGCATCATCAGACGGCGCTTGCGGAATATGACGTGGAGTTGGGTTTTGCCCCCTACGGCCACAAGCAACAGAAGGGTGACGGGCGCACGCCTGAGGGCACTTATCGCGTGAACCGCCGTAACCCCGACAGTGCATACCATCTTTCGGTCGGGATTGATTATCCGAACGACACGGATCGCAAGATCGCGAAAGAGGCCGGGGTTAGCGCCGGGGGTGACATCTTTATCCACGGTGGTCCGACCGAGAAGCGCGACAAGGGCAAGGCCGACTGGACAGCCGGCTGCATCGCCGTAACGAACAAGGAAATCGAGGACGTCTACGCGATGGTGCGCGACGGGACGCCGATCCACATCATCCCGGCCAAGCAGCCGCCGCTCGCGAACCCGCGGCCGGGCACGCCCAAATCACTCGACGAAGTCGCGCCGGACATACTCATCGCGCATGGGCGGGAGCCTGTGATGCCGATGGACCCGCTTCTCTGGCAGGCCCAAGTGCCGGGTGATGAAGTCATGGTGACGTCGAACGCCGTGTCGAACTGAACCCGCGACATCTCGGACAAAGAAAAGGGCGCCTTCGGGCGCCCTGTTTCGTTTCTTGATCGGCCGCATTAGCCGCCCATCAAGAGTGTCCACCAGATTTTTCCGTTCTGCTCCTGATAGAATGCGATGCCGAGGTTACGGCCCCGGCTGTCGAGGATGACGTTGCGCGTGTCGGGCTGCTCCATCCATGCCGCAAGCGTTTCCAGCTCGGTCTCGAAGGTCTCCGAGATGTTCTCACCCAGCATCGGCCCGGAATAGCCCGCCCGCTGCACCCGATCGATTGGCGAGGACCCGTCGGACCCGAAGTGCCAAGGCCGGTTCTGCACAGCCATGTCACGTGCATGCGTCGCAGCCGCCGCATTGAGCTGGGCGTTGAGCTGGACCGGCGGCACGCCGGCCACCTCCCGCAGTTCGTTAACGGAGTCGAGGACGCGGAACTGGATGCGGTCCTCCTGCGCCTTCGAGATTTTGTAGACCGACGGCATCGGTTTGCCATCCGGACCCATGCGCATCGGCTGTCCGGTATCACAGGCAGCCAGCAAGAACATGAGTGCGGAAACGAGGAGCGCGGCACGGGTCATGGGAAGGGGTGTATCCAGTCTCGATCTTCGGGGCCACAACGCCTTAGCGGCAAACCGGGTGACGATCAATTCTGCATAGGCAAAATTCGGCGTGAACGCGGCGGATTGATTTGCGGCTGGCAACTCTCCGCCGTATACAGACACACATTCCTATATGACATCGAGGAACAGATCGGCGATGAGTGACTTTCGCAAACCTCAAATGGGGCGGCGTGGTTTCCTGGCGTCCGGCGTGGCAGCCGTAGGCTCGCTTGCCGTAGCGCCCGCTTTCGGGCAAAACGCCACCGGCAATTCGACCGAAGTCGAGCGTGACCTTTCGGAAGTAGTGCGGCGCAATATCTCAAGCTTCCGTTCGCTGGATTGGCGCCCGTATTTCGACAACCTGAACAATGGCGCGATCCTCGTCGACATCACGTCTCGCGCGCTGCACTACTGGAACCCGGAAGGACTCTACAAACTCTACCCGACGTCCGTGCCGCTGACCGAAGATTTGACCCGTCGCGGCCGAACCTCGGTGGTACGCAAGGTCGAGGGTCCCGATTGGCGCCCGACGCCCGCTATGCGAAAGCGAAATCCGGAGTGGCCGGAGTACATTCCTGCCGGCCCTGACAACCCGCTCGGTACCCACGCGCTTTACCTCGGTTGGCAATATTACCGGATTCACGGCACGCACGACACGCGCAAGATTGGACGCCGTTCTTCCAATGGCTGCATCGGCCTCTACAATGAGAATATTGCAGAACTTTTTGGCCTCGCGAAGGTCGGAACTCAGGTGTTGCTTATCTGACACCAAAGGGCGGTTTCGCTGGAAACCTGTTGCATTTTTTCGGTGATACTGTTTTCTGCAAGCACGAGGTACAGAACTACCCTTGTTCCGGCGCGCGAGTGTCGGAAGGACAATTGGAGATTGAAATGAAAAAAGTCATGCTTGTTGCGGCCGTTGCCGCTCTCGCCGCCACCGCCGCTCAGGCTGGTGCTCTCGTCGATCCGATCGTCGAGCCCGAAATCATCGTGGAACAGTCGTCGTCGTCCTCGAACGCCGGCATCATCGTTCCGCTGATCTTCCTCGCCCTCGTCGGCGTGGGCGTGTTCTGCGCGGTGGTTGCGACCCCCTGCTAATAACACGCGCTGGGCACTCTGCCCGGTACGGAAATTGGAAACCCCGTCGCTTGCGGCGGGGTTTTCATTTGTGCGGTGCCACTTTGCCTGGCGGAGCAAAAGAAAAGGCCCGGTCGAAGTGACCGGGCCCTCCTTTTCGTAACGTCGAAGGCGTTCAGATCGATTCGTCGATCCAGCTCTGAAGGGCCGCCTTCGGAGCCGCGCCCACCTTGTTCGAGATCGGCTGACCGTCCTTGAACATAAAGAGCGCCGGAATGCCGCGCACGCCCAACTGGGCCGGCGAATTCGGGTTTTCGTCCACGTTCACCTTGGCGATCTTGACCTTGTCGCCGTATTCGGCGGAAAGCTCTTCAAGCGCCGGGCCGATCATCTTGCACGGGCCGCACCACTCGGCCCAGAAGTCAACGACAACCGGAACATCGGATTTCAGGACTTCTTCTTCGAAAGTGGCGTCGGTCACGGCGACGGTGGTCATTGGACTGCTCCTTGCATGATGCGTTGTCAGGAAACTAGGTATCGCGCTTCATCCCGTCAAGCGAACGAAATGTGCGTATTGCCACACCGGGGGGCACATCCATGAGGGTTGCGCTCCGAGTCCACAGCACCGCGCTCGTGATCTCGCGGTCCGGATAGAGCGGCGCGAGCGCCACTTCGTAAGCTCCGAGCTGTCGTAGAATGCCTTCGGGAATGTCCTCTGGCGAGCCTGGCACTGTCTGGTTCGATTTGAAGTCGATCGCGCAGATCCGGCCCGGCTCGATGATGAGCCGGTCGATAATTCCGTGGATACGCACACCGTCAGGGCCGGCGGGGGCGGACACTTCGACCTCCGCCAGCGCATCGGCCGAGAAGAGCGGAGCAAGAGCGGGGGTGGTCAGAACCCGGCTGACCTCATCCAGAAGCGCGGCGACCTCCGCGTAGTCTGCGGCGTCTTCACCAAAAGCCAGAAGCGCTGTCGCATGATGAGACCATTCCGCCTGCGGATAGTCGGGAAGGAATTCGAGCAGACGGTGTATCTGTCGACCACGCCGCTTCGCGGCGTCGTTGTCCGCTTCACTCGCACTTTCCAATGCACCCGCAACGCTCTTGGCGCCCTCCAGCTTGGATGGCGACAGCGGACGCGGTGGCGCTTCGCGTATCGGGGCGGCACGTTCGGTCCAGTCGGGCGGGTCGGGTTCCTGCTCGGCAACATCCTCGACATCCTGCGTCTCGGGTTCGGGCCAGACGCCGTCCTGATACCGCAAACCGCCCACGCCGGATGGGAATCCGCGCGGCGCCGCGTCCAGCGCGCTCACCCCATGCCGAACAAGGCCGTGCCAGGAATCCGCGGCCTCCTTGCCCATATCGCCGGCGCCCGCCACGATCAGCCAGCTCTCGGCCCGCGTCATCGCGACGTAGAGGAGGCGCATCCGCTCCTCCCGTTCGCGTTCCTTGGCGTCTTCGTTCAGGCCCGTCAGGGACTGCGGCATGTCGTCGGCCCGCGGTTTCCAGATCAGCTTCCCGGCGTTTGCCACCAGATCGCCGCGACCGCGCAGGTCGCGCTTTGCGGTATCCGGAAGGATCACCACCGGAGACTCCAGCCCCTTTGCGCCATGCACCGTCATGACGCGGATCTCGCGGGCCTTGGCATCCATTTGCCGCTTGATCTCGACATCCTCGGTGTCGAGCCAGGTGAGAAAGCCGGTCAGGCTGGGCACTTCCATGCGTTCATAGGCGAGCGCCTGCGCGAGCATCGCATCGATCCCATCCTCCGCTTCCGCGCCGAGTCGTCCGAGAAGCAGTCGGCGTCCGTCATGCCGCGTCAGCACGCGGTCGATCAGGTCGTAGGGCCGCAGGTAATCCGCCCGTTCGCGTAGGTCCTGAAGCACTTCGACCACATCGCGATGTTCGCTCGCCCAGAGCGCGCGCCAAAGGTACTGATGGTCTGGCCGCGGATTGGCGAGGCGGAACAAAGCATCTTCGCTCAGTCCGAAAAGCGGGGAGCGCAGGACGGCGGCGAGCGACAGGTCGTCCTCCTGCGTTGCGAGGAACGCCAGCAGCGCGGTGAGGTCGCGAACGGCCATTTCGCCCCCGATGCGCAGCCTGTCGGCCCCGGCGATGGGCAGTCCGCGCGTCTTGCAGGCCCGGATGATATGTTTGAAAAGATCCGACCGTCGCTGCACGAGGATCAGGATGTCGCCCGCAGTCACGGGACGAAAACCACCCGCGGCTCCGTCCGTCACCGGGACCTTCTCCTCCCGAATCATGCGACCGATTTCTTCCGCGATGCTCTCGGCCAGCATGACCGAGTGATCCGTGGGCGCCGCAACGTCGAGGGGATCATCCCAAGGCCGCAACTCGTCGGGCTTCACGGGTTCAATGGCCGGCCAAAGGTCCACGCGCCCGGGCCGCATCGCGTGGAAGGCCTTGTGGTTTGGGGCTGCGTCTCCGAGGCCGCCCGCCTCCGATAGCGTGCTATCCACTGCTGTCAGGATCGCAGGCGCCGAGCGGAAGGAATATTCAAGCGGCATCTGCTGAAGCGGTCGGTCCATCTGCCCAAGCCCCTCACGGAACCGGTTGCGCATTTTCGCGAACTCCGCTGGATCGGCACCTTGGAAGGAGTAAATCGACTGCTTTGGGTCGCCGACCACGAAAATCGACCAGTCCTTGTCCGCATGGGCCCCTTCACCGGACATGAACTCCCGCGCGAGACTGTCGATCACACGCCATTGCGACGGACTCGTATCCTGCGCTTCATCGACAAGGATGTGGTCGATCCCGCCATCCAGTCGGTAGAGCACCCATTGCGCGACATCAGACGTGTTCAGAAGTGCCGACGCGCGCAGGATGAGGTCGTCGAAGTCGAGCCAGCCGTTCATTGCTTTGCGCTCTTCATAGGCACGCACGAACGGGTGCGCGAAGGCGTGGAGTGCGCGCGTGCGCTCGGCGGTCAGGAGGGCAAGGCGGCGGTCGCGCATACCTTCGACGCGAGCCATCAGCCCGTCCAGCGCATCCGTCAAATGCGCGGCGGATCCGGCGCGGGTTCCCTTGGTAGGAAAAGACCCTATCTTGGCCGAAAACGGGCTTGCAGCGCTCTTTCCGGTCAGGAAGACGGACTCCAAGACCTCAAGATCGCCAAAGGCAAGAGCATCCGGATTGATGCTCGAAAGCTTGTCTGCAGCTGTGATTTCAGTCTTGCTGCCCGTCCGCAAGATGGGCAGCAACACGGCCAGCATCGCACCGTCACCGGGCGCGAGCGTCTCGGCGAGGACCGTTTCCCGGTCGAGTGCGGGCGGCAGATTGAGCCAACTCCAAACTGTCTCGCGATCCACCGGTTCCAGGAAATGCAGCCGGTTTCCGACGATTTCGCTGGTGAGCTTGTCCAGTTCGGCCCCGGTGTAGTGCTGCGCAAGACCCTCGACCAAGGGTCGCGGCGTGCCGGCGGCCATTTCCTCGACGATCTCTTCCTGAAGGAGTTGCGCAGTCCGGTCGTCCATTTCTTTGAAGTCAGGCGAAACGCCGGCTTCCATCGGGAAACGCCGCAGGATCGTCGCGCAAAACGCATGGATCGTCTGGATTTTCAGCCCGCCGGGAGTCTCGATGGCGCGTGCGAAAAGGCGACGGGCTTTGCGAAGGTCCGGTGCTTCCGTAACACCAAGCACATCGAGCTCGGACTCGAGCGCGCTGTCGTCCAGCATCGCCCAGGCCCCAAGGCGCTTGAAAAGCCGGTTTTGCATCTCGCTCGCGGCGGCCTTGGTATAGGTCAGGCACAGGATGTTCTGAGGCGGTACATCTTCCAACAAAAGCCGCGCCACGCGGTCGGTCAGCACGCGGGTCTTGCCGGACCCCGCGTTCGCAGAAAGCCAAGTGTTGCCGGTTGGATCGGCAGCGTCGATCTGGCACTGCGTGGCTTCGTCCCGGCTCATTCGCCCACCTCCGTGCCCTCTGGGTCAGCGGTATGGTCCCACTCGCCGTACCGGGCGAGGTGGTCGTAGTCCCCGCCAAACCGAGCTGAGCTTTCTACAACCCGCCGTGAAGTATAGCCCCGGTCTCGATCCTGGAAATAGGCGAGAATCGTCTCTAGTTCAGCCTGAACGCGCTCAAGATCGGCTGATGTCACGTCGATCGGGACGACTTTCGGCGTGGCGCCGAGACCGATATAGGCCACTCGCGCGGTCGCCAGCTTTCCAAGCCCGTCGAACCCTCCGGCCCGGGCCACAAGCGCCTCCAGCAGCAGTTGCTTGTCATAGGCACGCTGCTGCTTCTCCGAGGGCGGCGCGCCGGTCTTGTAGTCATAAATCGCAACCTGACCGTCATCGCGCAGGTCTATCCGGTCGGCTTTGCCGTAAAGCGTGAAGGGTGGAGAGCCGAATGTAGCTTTGCCCGCGACCTCGGTGTGGATGTGGGTGACCTGTTTCTGGCGTTCATCCTCCCCTTCGAGAAACCAATCCGCAACACGCTCCAGCTTCGCGAGCCAGAGAAGCCGCGTGGCGGGCCAGGGCGCCGTCGTCTCGAACTCTTCGCGTGCTATGGACATGAGCCGTCTCCGGGCGTCCGCGCGGGCTTCGGTCTTAGGCCGCTCCTTGATGAATCGCTCCATCACGTCATGGATCGCCGTTCCGCGCAGGGGTGCGTCGGGCGATTGGTGCAGCGGGTCGAGCGCGTGCAGGCGCAGGATCTTTTGCCCATAAATTGCATAGGGGTCACGAATGAGCGTACTGATCCGGGTGAAGGACAGGGCTGTCGGCCGCACCTCCACCGGCGGCCGGGGCGAGGGGCGCGGAGCCGGCGCGACCCGGTGTCTGTCGCGCTGGGGCCGGTCGAGTTCCCGCGCGACCGAGAGCCAAGCCGCGCCCCGATCCTTCATGGCGGCCAACGCCTCCGCGCCAGCCTCCGACATCCCGGACATCAGGTTCGTCATCCGGTTGATCCAGCGCGAGGGCACCGTCTCGGCCTCCTCGTCCCTAAGCGAACGGGACAGAATTACCTCCGGCGCGCCGATCCCCTGCTGGAAATCATGTGCGGACAGGCCGATTCGTCGTTCCGGAAGTAAAAGACCCAGTTCCTTGCGCATGTCCCTGTTCATCCACGGATCCGGGGAAGGACGCTCGGGCCAGACGCCTTCGTTCAGCCCGGCGAGAATGACGAGTTCAGCGCCGCCGACCCGTGCTTCCAGCGTGCCCCAAATACGGATGCCGGGATAAGGGGCGTCCGGATTGCGCACCGAGCCGGTATTCAGTACGGCGCTGAAGAGGTCGCGGAAGTCCGAGGCCGACATCTCGCCGCCATGCTCCGCTTCGCGTTCCAGCTCGCCGACGACGCGCCGTGCTTCACGGCCCGCTTCCCGCGCCCACAACTCGTCGGGTGGGCCATCCTTGGCTCCGGCGACCAGCCGTTCTGTCAAGCCGATGGTGGCGGCGACGTGGTCGGCGAGCGGTGCTGTATGTGCGTCGCCAACGTCAGCGATCCAGCGCCCGGCCCATTCCGCCCAGGCCGCGTCCCGCTTATTCTTATCCGCCCATGACGCAAGCGTCACGAGGTCGGGAAAGGGCATCCCGCGGCGTAGGCCAGTCAGTTCCAGTTCCCGCGCGAGGCGAAGGTGCTCGTTCCGGTCCGCACCGCGATGTGTGAGTGGGTGCTTCAGTACAGTAAGCAGATCCACACCCGTCACTTTGCGGCCCCGCAGCTCCGCGACATGGCGCAAGAGGCGCCCGGGTGCGGTGAGCGGGAGCGGTTGCCCCGCGCTGTCATCGGGCCGGATGTCCCAACGGTCCAGCGCGGCGGTCACTTGGCGGGTCAGCACCCGGTCGGGTGTGATGAGCGCTGCCGATAATCCACGCTCGGCCGCGTCCCGCAGCACAACTGAAATCGCTGCCGCCTCCTCCCTTGGTGTCGGGGCTTCGATCAACGACAAATGCGCCGTCGCCTCGCCCACATCCGTGAACCCCGGCCCCTCAGCCTGCCACTGATCCGTGACTGGCGCGGGCCGCAGCGCGAGCGAGATGAGAGCATTGCGCCGTGGGGCAGGGGCGTTGATTGAATGCCAGTGCCGAACGTCTTCGGGGCCGAGAGCGAGCGCAGAAAGCAGACGGTGAAATCGGTACTGCGGATGATCCTCGGCGACCATCTGATCGTCCATCCCGCTCCAGGCCTTCGCCGGCATATCGAAGTCGTATCCCGGCAGGATCACGGCCCCTTGTGGAAGCCGCGCCACGGTCTCCATCAGCATCGCAGTCGCGCCGCGTGACCCGGTGGACCCCGCGATGATGATCGGATCGGACGGCGGCGATACCTGCCAGGTCGCCGTAATCCGCTCGATCACCCGCCGCTGCCTCGCTTCGAGGTCAGGTGGCTCGCTGCTCCCTGCGCCAAAGAACTTTTCGACCAGCGACACGAAGGCAAGGCTACGCGCCCAGTAGGCGGAATGCCGGTCGACGTCGAGGTCCTGCAATGCTTTGGGCCCGACACCTTCACCCTGCATCTCGTCCATCAGCGCGGCGAGACTGTCGGCCAGCGCGTAGATCGCGTGCCGCGGGGCGAGGTCCGGCTGGCTTTCCAGCAGGTCGGAAATCAAGCTGGCAAGCTCCAGCCGGCGCCGCAGCGGCGATACCGCAGGCGAGAGGTCCGCCATAGCCGCGTCGTGGCCAAGGTCAGTCACAAGTCGTATGCGCGGCAAAAGTGCGGGTGGCCCATCGTCAAACAAGTCTGCGATCCGACGCTTCATGCGCGTCGTGTTTACGAACAGCGTCACCCGTGCCATCGCGTCGGGGGGTTGGTCCGCCAACCTGGCACGAAGCCCGTCGATCACGGCACGCGGGAAATCGACCCCAGGGGCCTGGGCGAAGACGCGGGGGGTGGCGCTGGGCTCAAACATCCCGGCCATAGTCGAGCAGAGCCTCGGCCGCGGCAATCCCCTCCGGATGGCCAACATCGCACCAGCCACCGTCATGCACGATACCTGCAAGGCGGCTTTGCGCGATCATCTGGTCCCAAAGGAGGTTGATCGAAAAGGAGGTCTCCTCGAACGTCGCGAGACCCTCGGTCTTAACGATCTGCGCGCCGGAATAGACGTGGCCAGGGCCTCGGGTGAGGGTCCCGTCCCTCAACGTGAAATCCCCTTTGCCCTGATGGCCGGTGGCCGCGTCGGGTGTAAGAAGGAGTAGTAAAGCATCCATCCGCTCTGGGTCCCAAGCGCTGCGCAGCTCGTCGAGCGGGTTCGCGCCCGTCCAGACGGAATCGGAGTTCAGCGTCATCACCGGCCCCGGACCGAGGAGCGGGAGGGCGTGGCGAAGCCCTCCGCCGGTTTCGAGGATTTCGTCCGGTTCGTGCGACAGCTTTATCCCTCGCGGCGACAGGTGAGCGGCGATCGGCTCGGGCCGGTAGTGCAGGTTGGCGACGATCGTGCCGATGCCTGCATCGTGCGCGATGCCGAGCGCGTGGTCGATAAGGGGCTTTCCCGCGACCTCGATCAAGGGTTTCGGTCGGTCGGCGGTCAGCGCGCCCATCCGGGTGCCGAAGCCTGCCGCGAATATCATCAGAGCGTCGGGACGGTCGCGCATTTGGCTTTCAGGGTTCTCAGGATTTCAGGGGTGGGGTCCGGAAGTGTGCGGGCAACGACATGGCCCAAAGCAGCGAGGGACGGGTGCGCGAGATCGGCAGAGAGATTGCGCCAGACGCGTGGGATGAGGTCGACGTAATGCGGCTTGCCGAAATGGAGTGAGAGGCGCGCGAAGACACCGAGAATGCGCAAGTTGCGCTGGGCTGAGACGGTCGCGCAAGCCTGCTCCAGATCGGCGGTCGTCTTGCCGGTCGCTTGCGCGAAATGCGCGATCATCGCGCTGCGGGTCGCGTCCGACACGTCGCGGCGGGCATCTCGGGCCAGCGACATCAGGTCGTAGGCCGGGTGACCAATGCCCGCGTCCTGGAAGTCCAGTAGCCCGACATTCGCGGGCGCGACACGGTCGGGAAGCCACAACAGGTTTTCCGCATGGTAGTCACGCAGAACAAGGACGGGTTGCCACGGCGCGAGCGCATCAAAGGCATCTTTCATGGCGGCTTCCAGCGCCTTCGTTCCTTCCGGATCGTGCGCGCCCGACGCGCCAAAGGCGAACCAGTCTATGGACAGGGTCGCGAGTGTGCTCATCGGGCCCGGCCCATAGTCCGGTGCGTCCGGAAGCGGGGCATCATGAAGGGCGAGAAGGGCGTCAGTTGCGGCGAGATAGAGCCTTTTCTCGGCATCCGGATCACTCTCGACGACATTTGAAAACAAGTTGTCGCCCAAATCCTCCAGCAAAAGGAAACCCTGTGCAGCGTCCTCCGCAAAGACCTTTGGTGGCGAGAGGCCTGCATTGGAAAGGTGCCGCCCGATCCGTACGAAAGGCCGGATGTCCTCGCCCTTGTCTGGCGGAGCATCCATGAGAACTGCCGGTTGGTCGGCGAGCCACAATCGCTCATACCGGCGGTTGGACGCGTCGCCTGCCAGCAGACTGCGCCGCGCGCCCCCCCAACCAGCGTTGTCGAGGAAGCCAGTGATGGCGTCGTCACGACCAGACATGCTGAAACCGGCCTAATGTGTGGGTCAGGTGTGGCGGGAGGCCTTCGATCTCCGCAATGCGACCGTCGTCATTATCGCCCTGTCGAAAGTTGATGCGCACTGCATTGGAGGGACCTGAATCTCCAAGCCGATCGGGCCATTCGACAAGACAGATGGCGGTGTCGAATGCGTCGATCAGGCCGAGTTCTTCGACCTCGTCCGGGTGTGTCAGGCGATACAGATCGGCGTGCCAGATTTCGTGGCCGCCGGAGGCATAGGTCTGAACCAGCGTAAATGTCGGCGAGGGAACGTCTTCGACAGGCTGACCATTGCGTGACAGGTGCGACTGGATGAGCGACCGCGCGAAATGTGTCTTCCCCGCACCGATAGGCCCGGACAACAGAAAGACGTCCCCTGGTTTCACAACCTCAGCAAGGGTGACGGCAAGTGCGGTGGTCGCGTCCGGGGTCGGAAGGTGAACTGTGCGGGAGCCGGCGTCGATCATGCCTCCGTTGTAATCGGCAAGCGAGGTGGGGCAAGTGGTTTCACGATCCGACGCCCAGCAACCGATTGTCACCGCGCTGCAGGGCGACATCTTCCGGCACCTCGGCAGTCCCGTCATTGAGTCTGAGCTGTGCGAACTCGATCAGCGTGAAGCCCCGGGGGAGCGGCGCGACCCTGCAAGTAAGCGCGCGTCCGTCCAGAAGCGTGATGTTTGCTTTGCACGGTTCACGCACACCTGCATGGCCTACGGTGGCGCGGATTTCGTCCCAGACGCCGCTGGGCGCCGATGCGTTTCGCCAGTGCTCGATGGAGTCATAGATGGACAGATCGGTCAGATCACCGGCGCCGCCGCTGGCCCAGATCGTCGCGTACTGCGCATTTGACAGGGTGAGCACGCCGGCGGTCGAAAACACGGCGACGGCGGCGGGCATCGCGTCGAGCGTCGCCTGCGCGGTTTCGATCTCGGCCCGGTGTTTGCGCGCCAGCTCGATCTCGGTCGAAATATCTTCGAATAGAAAGGCCACCGCCCCGTCCGGATGGGGCCTTCCTGTGACGCGATACGTTTGACCGCCGGGCAAAGTCCACTTGTCCTCGTACGTCCCGTTTCGCGCTTCAGCGACGAGGTCTGAGACTCTTTGGCGCCAGGATTTGTAGTCCTTTGGCTCCGGCATCATCTGCATCTCGCGCAACCGGTCGAGAAACGAAGCGAGGGTGGGCTTCGAGATCAGGAAATCCACCGGCAATGTCATGAGATCGACAAGCGCCGGGTTGAACATCGCCAGTTCCCGCGAACGGTTGAAGATCGCGATTCCGATGGGCAGCGCGGCGAACGTCTTGGACAAAGTCGTCACGAATTCGTTCAGCGACGTCTCGGCTTTCACAAGGTCATCGGTGGGCGTCGCGGTGCAGAGCCGGCCAGACCCGTTGGGTTGAACATGGACCTCGAACCAGTGCCGGGACTCGTCTCCCGCCGCACTTACCGCGACGCGGGCGGTCTGACTGCCAAAGTCGTCACCATCCGTGTCCGGAATGTCGAAAATCCGGGTGGGCGGCCAGCCATGGCCCGCGTTATCATGAAGGTCGGAAAGAAGATCGAGATAGGCACTGTTACACCAGGTCACTGCGCCTCCTTCGTCTTCCTCCCAGATCGGAAAAGGTGTGCGTTCTGTTGCAGCGCGCAACGTTTCCAGTTCACGGTTCAGCGCGGCAACGGTGTATTGATCGGTGGCCGCCGTATTGTCACCCACACCCAGCGAGGAAAGCGTGATCCGCGCGATACCATCGTGCCATTCTGCGTGCAGAAGGCTGGTCTCGTCGTTCGACTGCCGCTCCATCTCGCCCAGATCGGCAAGCTCAAATATCCAATCATCCAGTCCTGGAAAACGCGGCTCAAGGAGGCCCGAGAGGCGGGACCAGTCGCTGCCCCGCTTCGGAGCCGTGGCCAAGAGGTCGCGGGCCGAAGTCGTCACATCCACCAGCGTTTCGTTTTCAAACAGGAAGGTAATCGTGCCACGCTCTGTCAGAACCGTTTGGCGAAGGCCGCTTGCGCGCCACCGGCCAACAAGGCCAAGTGCCAGAAGCGTCGCGAAGGCGACCAGAAAAGCGATAAGAACGAGAACGACGGCAAGCAGCGTGGTCATGTGAGAGGCCCGGTCGTGAAAGACGCCTCACCCTAAGGTTGTGATAGTTAACGAATGTTTAAAACCTACGTCAGCGAGGAAAATTGACGTTTTCGCCAAGGGCTGGCAGGCGCTCTTCCGCCTCGATGCCGCCCGGACGGCGGGGCCAGACCACCTCGACTATCGCCCCGCTCGGCTCTCCCGGCCGGGCAACTCCGGAATAAGGCTCCTGACCATTAGCGAATGTGAGCTCCGCCCCAGTCCTTTCAAGCAGCGTCTTGGCGATGAACAGGCCCAGCCCCATGCCCTCGTACTCGGGGCGCTTGCGGTCGGGTGAACTGCGGCGGCGGCGGATGAACGGGTCACCGATCCGGCCGAGGAGCTGTGGCGGGTAGCCGGTGCCATCGTCCACAATACGCACGGTCAGGACGTCCTCGTCCCAGTCTATATCGATCCAGACGGTCGTGGCGGCGAAATCCACGGCATTCTGCACGAGGTTTCGCAAACCGTGTACGAGTTCTGGACGGCGAAAGACTGTGGGCTGATCCGTTTCGTCCGTCTCGATCAGGATGGCTTTGCCGCGGTCGCGATGCGGGTCCGCCGCCTCCTCGACCACCGTGACGAGAGGGGCCTGGCGCAGATGCAGGTCGTCTTTGCCGGAGCGGCCCATTGACCGGAGGATATCCCGGCACCGATCCGCCTGATCCCGGATGAGCTGGGCATCCTCGCGCAAGTCGGAGCCTTCGGGTAACTCAGACACCATCTCTGCGGACACCAGCTTGATCGTGGCAAGCGGAGTGCCAAGCTCATGTGCGGCCGCCGCGACCACACCACCCAGATCGGTGAGCTTCTGTTCACGAGCGAGCGCCATTTGCGCGGCGAGCAGCGCCTGACTCATACTCTGGGTCTCGGTCGAGATCCGGCGGGTGTAGGCCGCGATGAAACCGATCGCCACGACGATTGCGACCCAGGAGCCAAAGATGAACACATCTGGCAGGCGCAGGACGTCTCCGTTTGTCGTGCGCAGGGGGACATGAAGGTCGGCGGCAAAAGAGATAAGCGCGATGGCTGCCGCCCCGATGAGAAGGGTCGAGCGCAGCGACAGCGCCGTGGCTGCCACCGTGACCGGAGCGGCAATCAGTACGGCAAACGGGTTGTTCAACCCACCCGTCAGCAGGATCAGAAGGCCGAGTTGCATCGTGTCGAACAGAAGAATCGCGACCGCCTCCCGCTCTGTGAGGCGTTTACTCTCGGGATAGACGAAGTGAAAAATCAGGTTGGCGATGATCGACAGGCCGATGATGGCGGCGCAGAAACCGAGTTCGATCTGAATTGCGAAGACGCGGTCCGCGACGCCGATGGCACCGATCTGCCCGGCGACCGCCACCCAGCGCAGAATGTTGAGTGTTTGCAGCCTGATCCAGCTCTTGCCGGGGTTTGCCTCGAACAGGGCGGCGCTTGGATCTGGCATATCGTCCCGGGTTTGTGACTGGTTGCGTCAAAGTCTCCCCTTGTTAGTCGGGGCCGCTTGGCCGATCAATGCGCCCGAATTGCGCAGGAGCATGTCATGACAAAGTTTGCGGCCGTCGCGGGAGCGATCATCCTGGCCATCCTGATCGGAGGGACGGCGGGCTATTGGTATTTCAATCGCGCCACTGACACCTTCGCCGATTGCCGGTCGACCACCGTCGGCGGCGGCACCAGTGCCATCGGCGGACCCTTTACGCTCGTGAGCGAGGATGGCGAGACGGTGACGGAGCAGGACGTCTTCACCAAGCCAACCCTGCTTTACTTCGGCTATACGTTCTGCCCGGACGTCTGCCCGCTCGACAATGCCCGAAACGCCGAAGCGCTCGACCTTGTGCAGGAGCGAGGCTACGACGCACAGATGGCCATGATCTCCATCGACCCGGAGCGCGATACGCCCGAGCAGATGAAGGATTTCACCTCCTACCTCCACGAAGACATGATCGGACTCACCGGTTCGCCCGAGCAGGTCAAGGCGGCGAGCCAGGCCTACAAGACCTATTACAAGAAACAGGACGAAGGGGACGACGAATACTACCTCGTCGATCACTCCACCTTCACCTATCTCGTGTTGCCCGAAACCGGGTTCGTGGAGTTCTTCAAGCGCGACGATACGCCGGAGCAGATCGCCGATACGATGTCCTGTTTCATCGACGCGTCCTCCTGAACCGTAGAAAGGTTAGTTCCTTTTGATATGCATCAATTCGACATGCGGTCGTTTGATGCATAAAGTTTCGTGAATGCGAACAGGTGGAGGGCAGTACATGTCCGAGAACGTGGCATATGACCTTGGCGAAGACCGCTCGATCCTTTTGGTCGATGATGACGAACCGTTCCTGAAGCGGCTGGCCCGCGCGATGGAAAAACGCGGTTTCGATGTCGAGATGGCCGACAGCGTTGCGGGTGGCAAGGCTATCGCGAGTGGGCGTCCGCCGGCCTATGCCGTGGTCGACCTTCGGCTGGGCGACGGCAATGGACTCGATGTGGTCGAAACTCTTCGTGAACGTCGGCCCGAGTCCAGGATCGTCGTGCTTACGGGCTATGGCGCAATCGCCACGGCGGTCGCCGCGGTCAAGATCGGGGCGACCGACTACCTGTCCAAGCCCGCCGACGCCGATGATGTCGTCAAGGCGCTTCTCGCAAAGGACGACGATCTGCCCCCGCCCCCTGACAACCCGATGAGCGCCGACCGTGTGCGTTGGGAACATATTCAGCGGGTCTATGAACTGTGCGACCGCAACGTGTCGGAAACCGCGCGGCGATTGAACATGCACCGGCGGACGCTGCAACGGATCCTCGCCAAACGCTCTCCGAAATGAGGGCAGGGCTGTTTGCCCTCGCGACCGTCTCTCTGGCCGCCTGTACGGGCGGCGCGCAAATGGCGAACGTACCGGCGCGCGTCGGGGCGCAGTTTGTGCCAGACGAACGCGGGCTCGCCATCGAGGGAACTGCGCAGCGCATCGACTTTGGCCGCTCGCCCAAAGGCGTAGTCCCGGTGCTGGAGCGTGAGCTGGGCCGGGGTCAGGCAATCCCACTCACCGGCTGCCCGGATGGCGTGGCGCAGCAGGTGGATTGGGACGGCCTCATCCTCACCTTCACGAACGAGCGGTTCGTCGGCTGGCGCACGGCATCGGCCCGCGCCGGTCAGGCCTGCGCCTGAGCCATCCTCCTGAGCCAGGTTCGGAATGTCCGCGCTCCCGGAGTGAGGACGCCGGGACGGGTCAGGACATAATATCCCAGCCCCTCCGGATCGCCCTCATAGAGCGTTGTAAGCTGGCCGGAGCTGATGTCGGGTTCGACCAGTGCGAGTGACTGGATCGACAGACCCAGCCCGGCGCGCACCGCAGACAGAACCATACCGTTATTCGCCATGTCCTGCGCCCCGATCCGTTCGAAATCGATGCCGATGGTGCGGCCCCAGATCCGTTGCTCGTTCGCGGCGGACGAGAAATACCAGTCATATGCGCCCAGCCGCCCAAGCTCTTCGATCGAACGGGCCTTGGTGTAGTCCGGGGCCGCAACGACAGCAAAGCGGCTGACCGCCAGCGGCTCGACCTCGTACCCCGGCCAGGCGCCGGTTCCGAACCGGATGGCAAGGTCGATGCCGTCGCGGCGTAGATCGGCCAGCCCGACCGAAGGAACAAGCCGAACCTCGACATCCGGATGCTTCGCCCAGAACTGACCCATGCGTGGCATGAGCCAGACTTCCGCGAAAGATGGTGTCAGAGTCACCGTGATCGGGCGGATTGCGTTGCGATCGAGAATCGCCCCCACGCCTTCGGAAATGCGCGAGAATCCGTCTCCGAGCGCGTCGGCCAGCTCACGGCCTGTTTCGGTAAGGCGCATCGTCTGTCCATCCCTGCTCGCAAGTCCCTCTCCGAAATGGGTCTCCAGCGTACGCAGGTGCTGTGCGATGGCCGCATGGGTCACGTTCAAGTCGCGCGCTGCGGCGGAAAGCGTGCCGTGGCGCGACAGGGCTTCGAAGGCGCGGAGGGCGGCGAGCGAGGGGATTCGGGACCAGTCCATGTTTCTATTGTAAGTCAAACTTACAGTTTTGAAAGTTTAGAAACTCGCACCGAGCCAACGAATGCTTCATTTTGAACTCAGCAAGACGCAAAGGAGAAACGCCATGCTGGGTATCATGAACACTGTCATCCGCACCGCAACCGGGGCTGACTCGCGCCGTGAAACCGGTTTCGAGCGGGAATACCGCATCCGTCACGCCGACCGTGTGTCGCGGGCCGAGGCCGAGCTGGAACTGGAGCGCCGCCTGCGTAGCCGGTTTGCACCGTAAGCCTCACTACAAGTTAACAGCTCAGCCGCCGGGACGCATGCCGCCTCCCGGCGGCTATTGTGTCGGGGTTTCGGCGCTGATCGAGGCCACTGGCTCACTCAAGATGAAAAACAGCGCCGAATGTGATATCCAGGAGTCCTGCGCCGACAGATCCTGGCCAGACCTGAATTTGATTCAAATGCTTTCCGGGGGGCCCATGATTGCGCGCACGTTCCTGTTTGCCATCCTCGTCAGCGCGCCTGGTGCCGCGCTGGCAGAGCTGGAGTTTTGTAACTCGACCGATGATGTCGCGTCTGTCGCCATTGGCTACAAGGGTCCGCAAGGCTGGACCTCCGAGGGATGGTGGAACGTCGATCCGGGCGACTGCACCGTCGCGATCCGGGGCGACCTTCCGCTGACCCATTACTATTACCGCGTCGTCTCGCCGAGTTGGACCTTCGACCATGAGCGCTACATGTTCTGCACCTCGCAGCGCGTTTTCACAATCGTCGGGGATACGGAGTGCGAAGCGCGGGGTCACGCTCGCGAAGGGTTCAATGAAATCGCGTTGGAAGGCCGCTCAGCTTTCACCGTCGAGATTGGCGGAGGGGCACCCGAACGAGAAGACGACAGGCTTCCCTCCCTTTTCGATGACTTGCTCGATACGTCGCCGCAGGTCGAATCGGACCCGCCCGGAACGCACGGCGACTTCAAGACGCTTAGCGGCCTTTTCAGCCACTGCGCGGACTTCGGCGATGAAATCGTTTGCTTTTTCACCACCCAAGGTTGGGTGATCGGCGTCGCGGAAAGTGGGCCGACGCCGCTCCCCATCATTCTGGATCTTGAAGACCGGCCGGTGAACACGCCGATGCAGTTCTCTGGCGATGTATTCGAAGAGTACGACGGGCGCGCCCTTATGGCGCTGAGCGATTACATGGTGACCTCGCCCGACGAATACGCCGCCGACCGGGCCGCGATGCAGGGCGTTTGGGAAGATGTCGAAGGCTCCGCTGGCCGTCTCGACGTTTTTGGAAGCTTCCTGACCCAGATTTACCCGGACGGTCAAACGGACATCAACGTCATGCACTTTCGGCAAGGCTGTCCCGGTTCGGGTGGCGATGGTGTGGCACTGCGGCTGACCCCGGACGATCCCGCAGACGATGAACAATGTGCTTTCCTGTCCTATGTCGATGGCGACGAACTGGACCTGCTATATGTCGATACCACCGGGTCAGGGGCGGCGCCGGTCCCCATCAGTTACCGCAGGGCCCGATAGACTTGACCTGTGGCCTAGGCGTGGGCCTGATGTGAGTGGGGACACGTGAACAGGATCGGGGATCGGATTGAAGATACGGGCTATTGCACTGGCGCTTGCGCTCGCCGCACCGGGGGCCGCGCAGGCGGGGCTGGAATTTTGCAACCAGACGGGCGCAAACGCCTCGGTCGCCATCGGGTACAAAGGCTCAGGCGGATGGGTGTCGGAAGGGTGGTGGAACGTCGATGCAGGGGCCTGCAAGACGGTGATCTCCCGCGATCTCGATCTCAGCCACTACTACTGGCGCGCTGAAAGCACTGATCTTTCCTGGTCCCACGCCAACTACATGTTCTGCACGACGGATGAGGCCTTCACCATCGTCGGTGACGAGGATTGCGCTGCGCGTGGCTACGACCGTGAGGGCTTCAACGAGCTCGAGATGACGGGCTACACGTCCTTCACGATGAACCTGACGAATGAGGGTGACGGGCGCACAGGCAACCTGAATGGAGGCGGTCGCGACCCGGAGGAGAACATCGTCTACCCGGACGAAAATCCCGCCCAGTATGACAGCGCCGCCTCTGACGTGGTGATTGACCCCGTTGGAACGCACGGCGAACCCTATTCGATCACTGGGATTCTCAGCCATTGCGATGTGTTGGACAACGGGATTCAGTGTACCATCCTTGCCGACGGCTGGATCTATGTCGCGGACAGCTACTCTCCTACGCCGTTGCCGATGCTCGAGGACCTGCTCAACGCGGGTGAGAACCGCGCGATCCAGATTTCCGGTGATCTGATGGACTATGCCGGGCAGCAGGCGAATGTGACGATCCGGGAATACAGCTTCGGTAATCCCGATGCCTATTCCGTCGAGCGCGGCCTGATGCAGGGTTGGTGGACCTCGGTCGATGATGCTAGCTACGAGCTCGTCATCTACGGCTCGATGTTCGAGGAATACTACAGCGGCAACCCGGATCTGGCGGCATTCATGTTCTACCAATGGGGCTGCGACAGCGCCTTCGACGGCCAGATCGCGTTTCAGCTCGTCTCGTGGGACGGTAACGAACAACGCTGCGCGTCAATCGAATACGTTGACGATGCATCAATGAGCATCTGGGTCGCCGGCACGATGAAACCGCTTCGCTTCCGGCGCGCCAACTGAGTTTAACGGGTCGCGATCCAGTCCGCGACGGCTTCGGCACATTCCGCGGCCGTCAGAGCAGTGGTGTCTAACTCGAGCACATTGTTCGCGTTCCCACCGATGAGGATGCGGCCCTCCTCGTGATACTGGAGCGCCAGCGCGCGTTTGCGAGACTTGCGCATCGCATCCCGGCCAGCGGACCCGATACGCCGTGCGTTTTCGTCAGGGTCGCAATGCACATGGACGACGTAGAGCGGCCCGCGCGTCTCGGCAAGCCGCTCGATCCGCTCCCAGGTTTCCGCCGACCAATCCGACCCTTCGCGCAAGGCGTCCGTCATAATTAGGGGCACGTCCGCAGGCAGTTCCGCGATGCGCTCATCCGCGATCTTCCAGACCGCCCGAACAGTGTCGTAGAACGCCGGGCTTTTGAATTCGGTGAGCGCGAATGCCAGGTTCATCTGCGTGTGAACATCAATCAGCCGCCCGCCGATCTGGTCGACGAGCGCCTGTCCGATGGTGAGCTTCCCGGTGCCGGGGAATCCGTTCAAGAAAATCAACATGGGCGGATCATGCATGGTTTCCCGCTCTTGGCCAAAGAAAAACCGGCGCGGGAATGGCCCGCGCCGGTCTGTCTCCTTCCGGACCCCGATCAGAAGTTCAGGGACACGTCCCTGTGCCGGGCGTTGCAGGACGCCATTGCCAGAGCCTGCTGGCGTGTGAAGCGATCCTGCGAGCGGATGCCGAACGTGCCTTCGACCGCTTCGACATAGGCCCGAATGCCCGGAATGAGCGCCTCGGAGTCAGCACGCCATTGCGCTTGTGCCGCGTATTCCGCCAGCGCTTCCTCATAGTCTTCGAGGATCGACTCGCGGTCGGGATCATCCTCGTCGATCTCGCGTCGTGCGCTTGCGATAGCGGACTCGACATCTCCGGCGCCCTCTACTTCGTCGAACAGCTCTTCGACCGCTTCCACCTGTGCGGCGTCCGCTTCGCCCTGACCGTTCTCCATCAGGTCACGCAGCCCGTTGAGCTCGTCTTCCAGCTCGGCGAAGGCCGCGTTGCTTTCGAGGATGGCCAGGACTTCGGCCGGACCGGAGTAGGCATTGTCCGCTGCCCGCCGGTACTGGTTGCGCGCAGAGTCCTCGGCTTGCGTGAGCTCGGCGAAGGTGTCGTGGACTTCATCCCAGCCCTCCGGGACTTGAGTCTCGAGTTCCGCGATCTCTTCTTCAAGCTCGGCGACATGGGTCTCGGCTTCCGGGCGTTCAGCGGAGTCAGCCTCCATCCGGCCCAGAAGCGTGGACTCGGTGTCCAGCTCTTCGCGCAGGCGGCGCAGCTTTTTCTCGAGGTCACGCACCACGGTCTGTTGCGGGCGATACTCGATGGCGGCTGCAGTCACGGCCTCTTCGGCCTGCTGGATCTCCTGCATTCGCGCGATGGCATCCTCGGCAGCGTCGACGCCGTCCGCGAATTCCTCGGCGAGGTCTTCGGGAAGTGGCGTGAGGTCGAGCGCACGCGCCGCCTCGATCGCCTCAGACGTGCCGGGGTTGCTGGCCAGTTGCTGGCCGACGTAATCCTCAAGGCAAAGCTGCAACTTGGGGTTCCGGGGCGGTGGCGCCGTTTCTGACAGAAGACTGACGCGGTTTGGCAGATAGTTCACCAAGGGTGGGTAGGCACCCACGATGCCCAGCGCGATGAGCTGGAGCACGATGAACGGAATCACCCCGCGATAGATCTGAAGCGTCTTGACCACAGCCGGCGCCACCCCGCGCAGGTAGAACAACGCGAAACCGAAGGGTGGCGTCAGGAACGAGGTCTGGATGTTCAGGCCGATCATCACGCCAAGCCAGACCGCCGTGACGTTCGCACCGGGATCGGACAGCAGGATCGGGGCGACGATTGGCACCACGACCACAGCGATCTCGATGAAGTCGAGGAAGAAGCCGAGGACGAAGATCACGGCCATGACGATAACGAACTGGGTCCAGAACCCGCCTGGCAGAGAGTTGAGGAACTCGCGGACGAGCTCTTCACCACCGAAGCCACGGAACGCTGCCGTCAGCATCGCGGCGCCAAGCAGGATGATGAAGACCAGCGATGTGGTTTTGGCTGTTTCTAGCATCACGCCCTGTAGCGTGTGGTTGTTCTTGATGGCGCGGTAAGAGGACCAGATCAGCGCGATGACGATCAGGACGGTCGCGACGGCACCGATCGCGATGCCCAGCTGGTCTTGCGGACTGCTGATGGCCTTCACGTTCATCTGGAACCCGCTGAGCGCGATGGCGATCAGAACCAGCCCCAAAATGGCGATCAGTGCAGGACCGAAAACCATCCGTGTTCCTTCCGGCGCGAGCCGGTAGGAGGCCATGATAAGCGCACCGGCAGCCCCGATGGCACCTGCCTGGTTCACCGTGGCGATGCCGCCGATGATCGAGCCGAGCACAAGGAAGATGAGGGCGAGCGGCGGCACGAGGGCGAGAAAGACCTTGCCCCAGAATGCGAGGTTCCACTTGGTGCTCTTGTCATGAACCGCCGGTGCAGCCTTGGGCCGGATGATCGCGTAGATCAGGATATACGTCATGTAGATGCCGACGAGCACGAGGCCCGGGATCAAGGCGCCGAGGAACATCTCGCCCGCAGAGGTGCCCGACACGTCGAAAATCGACGGCATCTGAAGATCGCCTGTTGCTTCAGTGTAGAGATTCTTGCGCAGAGTGGATGCCTGATCGGCGGCCGAGGCCAGCTGGTCGGCGAGGATGATGAGCACGATGGACGGCGGGATAATCTGCCCCAGCGTGCCGGAAGCTGCGATGGTGCCCGTGGCAAGTGGTGTCGAGTAGTTCGAGCGCAGCATCGCCGGGAGTGAAATCATGCCCATCGCGACGACGGTTGCGCCGACGATACCTGTCGTGGCGGCGAGAAGTGCCCCCACGAAGACGACCGAGATACCAAGGCCGCCCGGAACCGGGCCAAAGAGCTGCGCCATGGTGACCAGAAGGTCTTCGGCGATCTTCGACCGCTGAAGCATGATGCCCATGAAGATAAAGAGTGGAATGGCTATGAGCGTATCTCGCTCCACCTCCCAATAGACCCCTCGGAGGTTCGTTACCCCCGCCGTAAGCCATTGCTGAGGCCCGCCGGAATGGAAGAAGGCGTCGGTATTGCCCTCGAACAGATACCCGGTCCCTGCGGCGAGACCGATGGTGATGATCGCGGCACCGGGGAGCGCGAAGGCCACGGGATACCCCGAGCCCAGCGCCGCGGCCATGATGCCGACGAGAAGCAGAAGGAAGAAAAGTTCCATGTGTCCGTCGCCCCTTAGTGACCTGTGTCCTGCGCCGGTTCACGATGACCCGGCTCGCCGCGCGCATCGGCCACGGCGTCGAAGAAGTAACTCACGAATTCGATCAGCATGGTGATCCCGAACAGGCCGATGAAGGCGGCCATCTGGTATTTCACGAACATCCCGAACGGCCCAGCCTGGCTCACCTCGTAGTTGGCCAGCGGCGCGTTGATGATCGACTGCGGCCCACTGAACCCGATGATGAGAATGACCCAGACTGTCGACATGCCCAGAAGGATCGTGCCGAAGGCATTGGCGTAGCCCTTGGTGGTGCGCCCGAACCCGGCATAGAGAATGTCGACCCGCACATGGCCCTCGTCGAACAACGTGTAGGCCGAGGCGAACAAGAAGAGGGCGGCGTACCAGTAGCGCACGAGATCGCCCATGAGCGCTTGTTCGTAAGAGAAGACGAACCGCGAGATCACGATCAGGAGTTCGGCGGCAACGATCAGCAACGCGAGCCATGTGAACCCCAGCGTCCGCGTGAAGAGCGCGACGACGAAACCGAGGATGACGAGGGGCCCGTGGACCCAAGGCCCGACCCAGTTCGCGCGTGCGAAGCTACGGGCGATATCCTGTCCCAGCAGCGGCTCGATGATGTCCTCGACCCGCAGAAAGGCGATGCCGGCGTCAATGATGCCGACGAAGAATACCGACCAGAACAGAGCCCTGATCAGATAGACGTTGAACTTGTGGATTTGCAGCGCGTCCCACCGGATCGCGCGGTCCTGTGTCGTGAAGACAAGCCCGGCGGCCAGAATGATCCCGGCCGCGTAGATCGCGGCATGAACCCAGGCAAGACCGCCCCCCTCCGCCATGCCGAAGCCGGCGAGGCCGGGGTAGTCAAGATAGACCACCAGGATGTTGCTGATCAGGAAGGCAGAAAGGACTCCCAGGCTGATCCAGCCGAACAGCCGCTGCAGCACGGCAGGCCTGCCATGTCGCGGAATCTCAGTGTGATCGAAGATCTCGGTCATGGTCCCTCCCAATCGCCGACAGTCTTGGTGAATGCGCGCCCGTTTAGCAGAAAAAAAGCGGGACCAAAGCCCCGCTTTTCACATTTTTGTTCACTTGTTCAAAGTGATCACCCGATGTCGAAGATCCGGTTGCGGTTCTCGACGAACTGGCCTTCGAACAGTGCGATCCCGGTGCCGTATTCCCGCATGGCTTTCTGCATGGAATCGTTGATGCGCCCGGCAATTTCGGAGTGCGCGGCTGTCTCTTCGAAGACCTCCATCGCAGCTTCGCCCATCGCGTCCCAGACGTCCTCGTTGAACGACTTCACTTCCACGCCCTGCTCTTCTTGCAGACGGTTCAGATACTCGCCGTTGAGCGCCGTGGCTTCGTAGTAGCTGTTGGCGTTCTCTTCGAGCGCCGCTGCGGTGATGATCGCACGCTCGGTGTCGGAGAGACCCGACCACCACGACTTGTTCGACGTCAGCGAAAGCTGCGCGCCTGGCTCGTGCATACCGCCGGTGTAGTAGTACTGCGCGGCTTCGTAGAACTTCATGAAGTAGTCGTTGTACGGACCCACCCACTCGGTCGCTTCGATCGAGCCGGAGACGAGGTTCTCGTAGATCTGACCACCCGGGAGCGACACGGTGGACGCGCCGAGTTTGGACAGAACCTGACCGCCAAGGCCCGGGATACGCATCTTGAGACCCTTGAGGTCGTCCGCGCTCTCGATTTCCTTGTTGAACCAGCCGCCGGCCTGCGTGCCGGTGTTGCCGGCCGGAAGACCATACAGGCCGAATTCGTCCTGCAGCTCGTCCCACAGCGCACGGCCTTCGCCATAGAGGCACCAGGCGTTGATTTCGGCAAAAGTCATGCCGAACGGCACAGCGGTGAAATAGGCCAGACCCGGATGCTTGCCGGTCCAGTAGTAGTCGGCGCCGATGTAGGCCTGCGAGTTGCCGCTGGCCACTTCGTCGAACACGTCCAGAGCACCGACACGCTCGCCGGCGGCGAAGTATTCGGTCTGGATCGCACCTTCGGACAGCTCGGTGATGCGCGATGCGAGACGCTGCGCGGACACACCGAGACCCGGGAAGTCACGGGGCCAAGTGGACACGATGGTCATGGTCTTGGCATGGCTGGCAGCGATCGCCGGTGCGGCCAGAGCTGTGCCAGCGGTGCCGATAGCGGCACCCTTCAGAAACTTACGACGTTCCATGGTTCCTCCTCCAATAAGACGTCTTGTCTTTTCGTTTTTTGGGTACGGGTCCTCTGCCCCGCAGCCTGCCTCACCCTATCCGGAAGTTGTGGATATTCAAACGAAAACCCCCGAACGACGTGGTTAAATTCGTCGCACGGGGGCTGGTTTTTAAAGCAGGCTACGGGAAAATACCTACCCTGACGCAGGGTGAGGGGGTCTCAGATCGCGAAGAACGGCTGAAGGATGCGCGGCACAAAAGCCGAGAATCGCAGCGGGGCGTCCGTTGCGGCCAGACAAATGCAGTCCACACCCGGGTCCGCGGTCGGCACATGTTCCAGGTCGCCATCGGCCACCTCGACATCGCCGACATCGAAATGCCCGGTGTCATCCGAGAACCCGCCTTGCAGGACGAGGGTTAGTTCCAGCCCGCCGTGGCTGTGCTCGGGCACCGGCTTGCCTGCCGGGATGTGAAGCAGCCGCGCGGACCCTTCGCGGTCCATGTCGATGATGCACTGACGCACGCCGCCACCCAGCTTTTTCCACTTCACGCTTTTGCTGCGCAGCGCACTCGCCACGGGACCCGGATAGATGCCGTCCGGTGTGTTGGTGTCCGCTTCATACTCAATCGGGTCGTCGAGCCGGTCCATTAGGTTCTTACGCAGGTCGCCCGACAAGGGTTCCTCGGCCACAGATTCCAAAACGGCACCGCCTGCCGCCTCATGCGCCATAAGCGATGCACGGCAGGTGTCGCACATTGACACATGTGTCGCGACGACCAGGGAATAAGCCTTCGACAACGATCCCGCGGCATAGGCCGCGATAAGGGCTTCGGGGATATGGTGTGAGATCTGTTCGCTCATCTCTACCTCAGGTCTTTCAATTCGTGCCGCAAGCGTTCCAGCCCAAGCCGGATCCGGGACTTGATGGTCCCGAGCGGCAGCCCGGTCGCGTCGGCGATGTCACTGTGAGAAAGCTCACCGAGGTATGCTTTCTCGATCATATCGCGCTGATCCGGGTTCAGACGGTTCAACGCTTCGCGAAGCACATCTGTTTCCTGTTCCAGCGCCAACACCTGACCGGCATCCGGCTCGGTGTCGTTTCCCTCGGCCTTCAGCGCCTCGGGCATCGGCCGCCCTTCCTTGCGCAGAATGTCGATCTGTCGGTTGCGCGCGATCTGATAGATCCAGCTCGACACCTGGGCACGCTCCGGGTCGAACATGTGCGCCTTGCGCCAGACCGACATCATAACATCCTGAACGATGTCTTCGGCCTGACCGGCAGGCGCGCCAGACCGGATGACAAAGCCCTTCAGCCTGGGCGCAAAGTGGTCGAACAGCTTGCCGAACGCGGACTTGTCGCGTCGGTCGCGGATCGCGAGCATCCAGAGCGTCTGCTCCGAGAATGGCTGTGCTTTCCCGTTCGTCCCGTTCATTGTCGCCATGCGGCGGCTCTTTCTTCCCGTGTCGCGTGACAGAGCGACCCCCGTATCGGGAGAGGTCTGATCACTCGAAACTGTATCGTCAAGGCGCAACATACCCAAGTTACGACGCCGCGTGAAACTTGGATCAGTAATGATCCGTATCTTTCCTCGAACCGTAACCTTGCCTGAACTAACGAGGAATTCGCATGTCATTCGACGCCCCACCCATCAGGCCACAACGCATCGCCGTCATCGGAGGCGGCGTGTCCGGCCTCGCCGCCGCCTGGCTGCTCTCCCCCCAAAACGAGGTTACGCTATACGAGTCCGAGCCGCGCCTTGGCGGACACGCCCGCACAGTCATGGCAGGGCGCACCGGCGATCAGCCGGTCGATACCGGGTTCATCGTGTTCAACTACGAAACCTATCCGCATTTCACAGCCATGCTGGACAAGCTCGACGTCCCGGTGGCCAAGTCGGACATGAGCTTCGGGGCGACCATTGACGGCGGCAAGGTGGAGTATTCGCTCCAGAACCTGAACACGATCTTCGGCCAACGACGCAATGTTGCCCGCCCGGCCTTCGTGAAGATGATCCGCGACCTCGTCCGCTTCAACGCTGAGGCTGAGGCCGCAGCGGACAGCGACGACATAACGATCGCCGATCTGGTGGCCAAATTGGGTCTGGGTGACTGGTTCGCGCAATACTACCTCATGCCGATCTGCGGCGCGATCTGGTCAACCCCGACGATGGACGTCGGTGCTTTCCCCGCCCGTACGCTGGTCAATTTCTTCAAGAACCACTCGCTTCTTGGATGGAAACAGCACCAGTGGATGACGATCGACGGGGGCTCCGTCGAATATGTCCGCCGGATGACCGATGACCTGCGGATGCGCGGTGTAACGCTGCGCCCCGGCACTCCGGTCAGATCCGTCACGCGAAAGCCGGGGCAGGTGCGCGTCGAGGCTAAGGGGGCACCGGCCGAGACGTTCGATCAGGTGATCTTCGCGACTCATTCCGACGATACCCTTCGTCTGCTCGCCGATCCGACGCCCGCCGAGCGTGCGGCGCTTGGCAATCTGAACTATCAGGACAATCGCGCGTTCCTTCATAGTGACCCGGGCCAGATGCCCAATCGCCGCCGTTGCTGGTCGTCCTGGACCTACAAGGCTGAGACACAGGGGGATCACACGCAGATTGGAGTGACTTACTGGATGAACCGGCTACAGAACATTCCCGAGAACGACCCGATGTTCATCTCGCTCAACCCGTCGAGCGAGATCCGCGAAGAACTCATCTATGACGAGGTGACCTTCCGACATCCCGTGTTCGACCGCGCCGCACTTCGCGCTCAAAAGGAGCTCAAGGCGATTCAGGGCGACAATGGAACGTGGTTCGCCGGGGCCTACACCAGACATGGGTTCCATGAGGATGGCTTCGCCTCAGCTGCCGCGATTGCCGAGGCGATGGACCGCGCCGAACAGGTGATCGCTGCATGAGCCTCGCTCCCCGTCATATGCGCGGCGAAACGATGCACGCCCGAAAGGACGCGATCCGGAACCGGTTCCGCTACGGGGTGGATTACCTCCTGATCGACCCTGAGGACAGGCGTGACATTCCGCCCCTTTTCTCGCGCAACTCAGCCGGGCTCTTTTCCATGCACGACCGCGATCATGGCGGCGCGCGTGGGAATGGCGAGGGTGTCGTCTGGGCTGAACAGGTGCTGGCAAATGCCGGGCTTCCGCTGGACGGCGTGAAGCTCCTGCTTCTCGCTCAGCCACGCTTTGCCGGCTTCTGGTTCAATCCAGTCGCCTTCTGGCTTGCACTGCGCGGCGACGACCTCGTCGCAGTCATCGCCGAAGTGAACAACACGATGGGCGACCGGCACAGTTATCTGTGCGCAAAGCCGGATTTCGCGCCCATCGGGCCGAAGGACGTCCTGACCTCCCGCAAGGTGTTCCACGTCTCTCCGTTTCAGGAGATTTCGGGCGACTATCGCTTTCGCTTCGATGTGAGAGATGACCGGATCGACATGACCATTGATCTTGTCGATGGGAATAAGGGGATGGTCGCCACCCTCTCTGGCCCACTCGCCCCACTGACTGCCCGGTCCATCGTGGTCATGGCGCTGCGCCGCCCCGCCGGGGCGCTGCGCGTGATGGCGCTGATCCTTTGGCAAGCGGCGAAGCTGAAGATCAAGGGCGCGACCTTCCGAAAGCGTCCCGAACCCCCCATCGAAGAGGTGACCTGAGTGACAAAACCGCTCCCCGCGAAACGCTACTGGCTCGTCGGTGCGAGTGAGGGTCTGGGTCGATCACTGGCCGAGGCGCTCGACGCACGCGGCGCGTCTTTGGTCCTGTCGGCGCGCAGTGAGGACCGGCTGAAAGACCTTGCCGCAGGCATGCGTGACGCCACGGTCGTTCCCGTGGACGTCACGGACCCGAAATCAGTGTCTGATGCCGCCCAGAAGGCCGGAGATTTCGATGGCTTCATCTACTCGGTCGGCGCCTACGAACCGATGAAATCGACCGAGTGGAACGGCGATGCGGCCCGGATGATGGTCGCGACGAACATCACGGGTTGTCTCAACGTCCTCGGTGAAGTCGTTCCGCGTTTCGTCGAAAAAAATACAGGCCACATCGCTTTGATCGGCTCGCTCTCGGGGTTTCGTGGCCTTCCCGGCGCGCTGGGCTATGGGCTTTCGAAAGCCGCCGTCATGCATACGGCCGAGAACCTGCGCATCGACCTGTCGAAGACCGACATCCTTATCCAGCGCATGAACCCGGGCTTCATCAAGACGCGGCTGACCGAGAAGAACGAGTTCAACATGCCGCAGCTTATGGAGCCGGAGGCTGCGGCGGATCACGTCATCAGGGCCATCGACAAACGCACGTTCTCGTATTCCTTCCCGAAACCCTTCTCGCTGATGTTCACGGTAGGTCAGCACCTGCCCATTTCGTGGTTTCAGGGTCTGTTCAAGGGCCTCGTCTGATCTGTCGGTTCAGGTCAGCGGGATCATCATTGCTTCGATCACCGGGGCTGTATCCGGGCGTTTGCCGCGCCACCAAGTGAACGCTTCGGCGGCTTGCTCGACCAACATGCCAACGCCGTCCGCCACCTGCGCGCCTCGCGCCTCGGCTTGCGCGAGGAACGGGGTCAGTCCCTTGCCATAGACCAGGTCGTAGGCAAGCCGCGCCCCTTCGAATACCGATGGTCTGAGCGGCGGCGCGTCCCCTGTCAGGCTCAGGGTCGTGGCGTTCAAGACGATATCGTAGAAACCCGTCAGGTCGTCGTAACTCACAGCGCGCAGAGGCCCCCGGTCACCCAACAGGTCCACGATCGCGGTCGCCTTCCCGACGCTGCGATTGGCGATAGTGACGTCCGCCCCGGTGGCAAGGAACGGGGCGACCGCCCCTCGTGTCGCACCTCCGGCCCCGGCGAAGAGAACCCGTGCGCCGGAGAGCGGAATGCCGAGGTTCTCAGTAATGTCCCGGACCAGCCCGACCCCATCGGTATTGTCCGCCTCGATCTGCCCGCCCACGATCCGAAGCGTGTTGGACGCTCCGCAGATCCGCGCGGCGTCCTTCGAGTGGTCGGCCAACTCGAAGGCCTCGAGTTTGAATGGCACCGTCACGTTCGCCCCGATACCGCCAGTATCAATGAACGCGCGCAACGCCCCGGCGAACCCGTCCAGCGGCGCTTCAATCGCCTCATATGTCATGTCCTCGCCGAACTGACGTGCGAACTCACCTTGGATGAAGGGGGATTTCGAGTGGCCGATCGGATGGCCGAACACCGCGTAGCGATCCGTCATGCCAGAAGCGTCGCCAACCTGCGCAACGCGAGCTCATAACCTTCCACGCCGCATCCCACGATCACGCCATCGGCACGGGCGGACATGTAGGAGTGGTGGCGAAACGCCTCGCGCGCATGGATGTTAGAGATATGCACCTCTATCACCGATCCTTCGAACGTGTTGAGAGCGTCGAGGATGGCGACGGAAGTGTGGGTGTATGCCCCGGCGTTGATGATGATCCCGGCCGCTCGGTCGCGTGCCTGGTGTATTTGGTCGACGATCTCACCCTCGTGGTTCGACTGGAACAAGGCTGTCTCCAGCCCAAGCTCACCACCCAGCGTGGCGCAACGCGTCTCGACATCCGCCAGCGTGTCGGCGCCGTAAATCTCCGGCTGCCGTTTGCCCAGCAGGTTCAGGTTCGGTCCGTTCAGGATATGTATCGTCTTCGCCATGTGCTCCGCCCTTCGTCTGTCGACCGATTAGCACGGCTTTCGGGCGAAGGTGAGACGGGCCGGGAGAATTTCCCGACCCGTGGCGTTTTCGTCAGAACCAGCGGCCCACGGCCATCAACGTCACGGCCGGCGTCGCCGTATCCGATCCGGAGAGGTCGAAGCTCTCGATAGTGACGGTGGAGGTCGTGCGGGCGGAAATGGTCGCCACTGCGGGCGTGCTCCCGATGACCGTCGCGGTGACTGTGAAATCAGTGTTGGTGAATGCCTCCGGCAAGGTCCACGTCGCCGCAGCGCCGGAGAGGGTCGCGAAGCTGCCGGTGCTGCAGATAAGCGTGCCGTCCGCAAATTTGGTGAAGCTCCCGTTCACTCCGCTCCCCTCTTCGATCACCGCCGACCCGACGCCGGGCGTGGCCGAGACCGTGCCGACCATGGTCTCCGTGGTCACGATGCCTTCGCCGGGCCCGATGTTCAGCGCCTCATCCCAGGCCGACCCGTCACCGCTCACCTTGATGGAAAAACGGTCGTTCCCTGCCAGCCCCATTTCCGCCCGTCCCGACCAGTTTGTCTGGAAGAGGAGCGACGCAGTATCGGACAGCCCCGCTTTGTTGATCTTGAGCTGATGCCCCGAGCCCTCATGGCTGAGAAGCGTCGCCGGCGCAGACACGGCGAGACGGTTGGTCGTGTCCGAGGCCGTGTTGACGCCAAGCCCCGACACATTGTCGAGGTCCACGGATGCTGTGGCCAATGTCCAGTCGCTCCCATCGTGGACATACACGTCGGTTCCGCCAGCGATAGTGGCGAGCCAACCGGCCTTCGGGATCTGGAAGTACCAGGCTGCGTCCAGCCAGGTAGCGATCTCGCCATCATGTCCGGCCCAGTCGCCGGTGGCACCGCTCCCGATGGCGTGCGTATCGCCGTTTCCGGGTGAGGCAGGCGGCGTGGTCGCGCCCATCGTATCCAGCGACAACTGGACGACGGTGTCCAGCAACCGCAGGGCTTCGTTATGGGTGACGTGTTTCTGTGCTTGAGCAGGCTGAATGAACGGCAGCGTCAGCCGGGGCGATGCTTGGGTCATGGCAGTGCCTCGAGTTGTTGTTTTCCGGCAACTCCTAACAGGCGGCGCTTCTGGACCGGTGAATGCCTGGAACCCGACGTTAACCTCTCATTAACCCTTTGTAATCGTTTACATCATTGCCATTTTGCGTTTCGCGAAATGGCAAACCGTAAGCCCTTGTTTTCAAACCCGGAATCAGAAAAAAGAGGAAAACCTTACCTTGTGGAACAACAATAGGATGTTAACCATTAAGGACAGAGGGCAGAGAAAAATGGGCATTTGCGAGCGAAAAAATGAAAGACGAACAGCTGCGCAGGACTTGGAAGCAAGACGCCGAAGGCGTCAAGCATGACATCCTGATGGTTGCGATGGCCGAATTCGCGGAGCACGGGCTTGCCGGCGCGCGGATCGACGAGATCGCGGAAAAGACGAAAACATCCAAACGGATGATCTATTACTACTTCGGTGACAAGGACGGTCTGTATCTTGCCGCACTTGAAGCGGCCTATACCCGGGTCCGCGCCGGTGAAGAAGACATCGACATCGAAGGCCTCGGTCCCCGCGATGCAATGGGGGCCGTTATCCGTTTCACCTTCGAACACCACCGGGCACACCCCGAGTTGATCCGAATGGTGATGAACGAGAACGTCAATCACGCGGCTTACCTGAAAAAGTCAGAGTTCCTGCGCGACCTGAACCTCCGCACTCTGAAGCGTGTCGAACGCATCCTCGCGCGGGGTCAGGATGATGGCGTCTTCCGTAAAGACGTGGATGCTTTGATGCTGCATTGGCAGATTCAGGCCCAATCCTTCTACAACGTGTCCAATCGCCCGAGCTTCTCGACGAAATTCGGCGAGGAGCTTTTTTCCGACGAAGGGCAAAACGTCATGCGTGAGACGATCGTAGATTCCGTCCTGACCTACCTGACCTGCAAAGCGGGCTGATCGCGCGTCTGCGCCGTTAAAGGCGCGCCAGCAACTCGCGGTTTTCCTGCAATTGTCGAAACACCGCCCGGTCGCGGGCGAGAGCGCATCGCGCGTCCGGGTTCGGCGCGACCCGGCGCGCTGCGGGTGCCATGCGCCTGCCCGCCTCGGTCAGATCGCCGTGAAGGCCGGATGCGACGCTCGCCGCTATTGCCGTGCCCAGCAGAATGCAGTCTGAGCGCACCGGGAGCAGAATGTCGCGCCCCGTTGCATCCGCGAAGAGTTGCGTGAGAACGGGACTGGCCGAGAGACCCCCGGACATGACGAGCGTGTCCGAACCAAGCCCTGACTCCGAAAAACGATCCAGAACTTGCTCAACGCTCAGGGCAAGTGCGACAGCGGTGCGCCAATAGAGCGCGGCGAGCGCGGCGAGCGACCCGTCCGGTCTCAGACCGTGGATCGAGCCACCCGGATCAGATGAAATCGGTGTCCCGCGCATACCGCTCGGGTCGGGCAGAACGTGAAGGTCGTCGGCGAAAGCATAGCCTCGCTGCGACACCCGCGCCTCGACCTCGCCCAACACCGTATCATGCCCGATGCCCCCCACACCGATAGTGGGCCAATGGGACAAAACCCGGTCGAGCAGTGCGCCGGCATGGGTTAGCCCGCCCTCGACACACCATGTTTCGTCCCGGATCACCTCGCGAAACGGCCCCCAGAGTCCGCGAGGCTCCGGTTGCGCCTCGCGTGTATCGATCAGACCTGCCGAGGTGCCGATGACCATTGCGGTCGCCCGGCCACACCCGTCCCGTCCGGCCAGCGCTTCGCATCCAAGCGCGCCGGCGTACCCGTCGATCAGGCCCGCACCAACGAGCGTCCCGGTCGTCAGACCTAACGCCGCCGCCGCCTCGGCGGTCAACGGGCCAAGGCCTTCTCCCACCGCGGCGCCCCTGTCCGGCAGCGAAACCCTTTCAATCAGATCACCCATCCCGACCCCGTCGAGAAAGGCCCTTTGCCACCCACCCGCATCCCGGTGATAGGGCCATTTCGTAGCCAGGCACGCGTGGCTCTGCACGACCCGGCCGATCGACCTGCTGGTGAGCCAGTCGGTAAGGTCGAGCGAGCTCCCGAGTTTCGCCCAGGCCGCGGGGCGGTGATCGCGCACCCACATGAGTTTGGGCACTTGCATCTCTGGGGACATGGCTCCGCCAAGGCGGTCGATCACGAGTCCGCCGACATGACTAGCCTGCCGGGCCTCGACCTGTGCCCGCCGGTCGAACCAGGCGATCGTGTCGCGTCCACCGTCCCCGATGGCCACCCCGGCTCCCTGTCCGTCCAGCAAGACGAGAGAACAGGTTGCGTCGAAGGCGAGGCCCGCGACATCCTCCGCTCTGACCCCCGCTACGTCTCGCGCGCGCCGCACCACGCGACACACCGCGGCCCAGATATCAGCAGACCGGTATTCGCCAATGTCGTCGCCCGAGACATGGATCGCGAACGGCTCGACTTCTCTCGGCTGCATCACGCCCTGCGCGTCGAACAACGCCGCCCGCGCCGAGCGGGTACCGACATCGACTGCGCAAACGTATTTTGTCATGGACGCTCCGAATTCAGACCGAAACGCGCAGAAGGGCGCGCAGGTCCTGCATGGTTTCGATGATTGCATCCGGGCCTGCCGATGCAACTACCGCGTTCAGGTTCGCGGGTCCTGCGTGGCTCCCGCCCGTGAAGCCCACGACAGGCATCACCGCAGCACGCGCCGCGTGGACGCCCGCAGGGCTGTCCTCGACCACGAGGCAATCGCGCGGTTCCACGCCCATCTCGCTCGCGGCCAGCAGGAACAGATCGGGCGCAGGCTTGCCGTTCGCAACTTGTGAAGCGGAAAAAATGAACGGCTCGAAACGGTCGATGAGTCCCGTCACGGTCAAGGAAAACCGAATACGGTCGGGCTGGCTCGACGAGGCGACGCAATAAGGGCAGTCGAGCGCATCAAGAACCTCTTGAACGCCTAAAACAGGCTCTAATTCGGCCCGAAACCGGTCGAACAGCGTGTGACGCAGTGTTGATTGTGCCGCCTCATCAAGGTCCACGCCATGTTCCGCCCGGAGCCAAGCGGCATTGGAAGCGATCGAACGACCGAGCAGGTGGCGATAGCCTTCCGCCTCGCTGATCCTTGCGCCTGCCGCGCCCAGATAGTCCAACAGGACCGACAGGGAAATCGTCTCGCTGTCCACCAGCACGCCGTCGCAATCGAAGATCACGAGCCGTGGGGCGAGGGTCGGGGTCATGGATCAGCTTTCGGCAAGGTAGGATTCGAGCGTGGCGACGGTTCCCTCGGACCATAGCATGCCGAGCCAACGACCAAAGGCCGCGATGAACGTTGGATCGCGGCCAACCGCGCCATAAATGTTTTCCTGAGTGAGCCAAACCTCGGGACACTCCCGTGCAGCCCGCGCGACAGGCACCAGCGCGTCCCAGTTCGGGTCGTTTGGCGCGATGATCGCACCCGCTTCATCCTCGCCTGCGCAGTAGCGACACCAAAGCGCGCTTTCCAGCGCGAGCCCTTCGACCGATCCGCCCGAGGCCAGGGCATCGCGAAGGACCGGCACGATGAATTTCGGCTGCCGGTTCGATCCGTCCAGGCATAGCCGGCGTACAGTGTCGCCGATCTTGGGGTTCGAGAACCGCGATTCGATCAAGTCGAAATAGGCTCTGACATCAGTATCCGGCACCGGGGGAACGGTCGGGATGACCTCGGTCTCGGTGAGCTTGCGCAGAAAAGCCCGGATCACAGGATGCTCCATCGCTTCGTGAACATAGTGGATGCCTAGAAGACCCGCCGGATAGGCGATCGTCGCATGCCCGCCGTTCAAGACGCGCAGCTTCATCAGCTCGAAAGGCGAGACATCTTCAACGAACTGCACACCCACCTTCTCGAACGCAGGGCGTCCGAGTGGAAAGTTGTCCTCCAACACCCACTGGGTGAAGCCCTCACAGAAGACCGGCCAGCTGTCCTCGACACCAAAGTCATTGCGCAGGATTTCACGTTCCCGGTCGGTGGTGGCAGGCGTAATGCGGTCCACCATCCCGTTCGGGAAGGCCACGTTTTCCCCGATCCAAGCGGCGAAGCCGGGATCGGATAGCGCGGCAAGGCCGGTGAGAGCGTTACGCGTCACGACGCCGTTATGGGGAATGTTGTCACAGGACATCACTGTGAACGGGTCCAGCCCCGCCGAACGTCGCGCACGCAGACCGGCAAGGATCATGCCGAACACCGTCTTCGGGCCGTCTGGCATTTCGGCGTCGGCGAGGATCGCAGGATGGCCCGGATCAAACCGATCCTGCGAGTCGAGGAAATAACCGCCCTCGGTGATCGTCAACGACACAATCCGGATGTCAGCGCACGCGAGGCAGGCGATGATCGCCTCCGCATTCGCGGGTTCCACATAATCGATCATCGAGCCCAGAACGCGCGCCTCGCTGCGGTCGGCCTCCTGCTCGACCAGCGTGGTCAACCAATCCTGCTCGGCCAGAACGTCGCGCCCCTTGCGCTCGCCCTCGAACACGCCGGCGCCGATAAGCGCCCAGTCCCGGCTCTCGCCGGATGAAAAGAGCCGGTCCAGATACTCTGCTTGGTGCGCCCGGTGGAAGTTCCCGACTCCGAAATGCACGATCCCGGCTGACAGGTCGGAGCGTTCATAGCCCGGGCGCGCGACGGCGGCAGGCAGGGATTCGAGGGTATCGAGGGATAGTCTTATCGGCGCCATCAGCTCATCCAGTTCCCGCCGTCGACATTGTATGTCTGTGCGACGATGTAGTCGGCCTCATCGGAGGCGAGGAAGATCGCCATCCCGGTCAGGTCTTCGGCTTGGCCCATACGACCAAAAGGTACGGCCTCACCGACCTCGCGCCTTTTCTGGCCGCGCGGCTTGTTTTCGTACTTCGCGAAGAAGGCATCCACGCCGTCCCAATGCTCTCCCTCCACCACACCCGGAGCGATGGCGTTCACATTGATTCCATGCGCGATCAGGTTCAGTCCGGCAGATTGGGTGAGCGAGATGACAGCGGCTTTTGACGCGCAATAGACACTGACAAGCGCCTCACCCCGGCGCCCCGCTTGCGACGCCATGTTGATGATCTTTCCGCCTTTGCCGCGTTCGATCATGTGCTTCGCGACCGCCTGCATCGTGAACAGTGTGCCGCTCACGTTGATTGCCATGACGCGCTCGAAATCTTCTCTCTCGATCTCGGCGATGGGAGCGGCGGAAAAGACCGCAGCGTTGTTTATGAGAATGTCAATGTCACCAGCGTTAGAAACTGTTTCGGCGACAGCAGCGTCAATCGACCCCTGGTCCGTAACATCCATCTCGACTGCAAATGCCGCGCCGCCAATTTCCCCGGCAGCCTCCTTCGCACGAGCGAAGTCGATGTCCGCGAGCGCCACGCGCGCACCTTCACGGACGTAAGCACCGGCGAACGCCAGCCCAATGCCGCGAGCCGACCCGGTGATCAATGCCGTCTTTCCGTCCAGCCGTTTCATGCGATGCGCAGACCCGCCGCGTCGAACCTATGGACCTTCGTCATGTCGGGGGTGAGAAAAACGGTATCGCCGTGCCGCACGCTGAACTCGCCGCCGACGCGAACCGTCATCGTCTCGGCAAGGCCGGTCTCCGTGACGTGCAGGAACGTGTCGGAGCCGAGGTGTTCAGACACCATGACGGTTCCCTTCCATTCCCCTTCGGTGGAGGACGCCGCCAGATGCTCGGGCCGAATGCCGATCGTCTTGGCGTCGTGCTTGGCCGCTTCCGCCCCTTCGATCAGGTTCATCTTGGGCGAGCCGATGAAGCTCGCGACAAAGGTGTTGCGCGGGGCGGTGTAAAGCTCCAGCGGGCTACCCACCTGCTCGATCACGCCTTTCCGGAGCACGACGATCTTGTCGGCCATCGTCATGGCTTCGACCTGATCGTGCGTGACGTAGATCATCGTCGTCTTGAGCCGCTCGTGCAGTTCGGAGATCTCCAGGCGCATCCCGACGCGCAGAGCGGCGTCGAGGTTGGAGAGCGGCTCGTCAAACAGGAACGCGGCCGGTTCACGGACGATGGCCCGCCCGATGGCGACCCGTTGACGCTGACCACCGGATAGCTGGCCGGGGCGCCGGTCGAGGTAGTCGGTCAGGTTCAGCACCCGCGCGGCATCCTCGATCTTGCGCTTCTGTTCAGCTTCGGAGATGCCCGCCATCTTCATCGGAAAGGCGATGTTCTTGCGCACGGACATGTGCGGATACAGCGCGTAGGACTGGAACACCATCGCAAGGCCGCGTTTGGCCGGGGGCAAGTGCGTCGCCGGTTGTTTGTCGATGCGGATTTCGCCAGATGTCACATCTTCGAGGCCCGCAATCAGCCGTAATAGGGTCGATTTTCCGCAGCCAGACGGCCCGACGAAAACGACGAATTCACCGTCGTCAATGGTCAGGTCCAGCGGCGGGATCACCTCCACGTCGCCGAACGCCTTGGTCACTTTATCCAGCGTGATGCGTCCCATGGTCTTTCCTTATTTCACCGCGCCGAAGGTCAGGCCCCGGACGAGTTGTTTCTGGCTGAACCAGCCCATGATGAGGATCGGCGCGATGGCCATGATCGAGGCCGCCGAAAGTTTCGCGTAGAACAGGCCCTCGGGCGACGAGTAACTGGCGATGAACGCGGTCAACGGCGCGGCCTTGGCGGCAGTCAGCGTGAGCGTCCAGAAAGCCTCGTTCCAGGCGAGGATGATGTTCAGAAGGAGGGTAGAGGCGATGCCCGGCACGGCCATGGGCAGGAGGACATAGATCACCTCGTTGCGCAGCGAGGCCCCGTCCATGCGCGCCGCTTCGAGGATTTCGCCCGGAATTTCGCGGAAGTATGTGTAGAGCATCCAGATGATGATCGGCAGGTTGATCATCATGAGGATGAAGACCAGCGCGATGCGGGTGTCGAGAACGCCGAGCTTCTGACAGATCAGGTAGATGGGGAGCAGAACGCCGACCGGTGGAAGCATCTTGGTCGACAGCATCCACATCAGCACATCCTTGGTCCGCCGTCCGGGGACAAAGGCCATTGCCCAGGCGCTGGGCACGGCGATGAGGAGGCCGAGGACCGTGGAGCCCACCGAAATGATGACCGAATTCCAGAAATGGCGGAAGTAGTTGGAGCGTTCCTGAACCGTTGCATAGCTCTCGAACGTCCATTGCGACGTGAGCACTTCGAGCGGCCGCTTGATCGCGTCGCCCTCCGAATGAAAGCTCAGGATCGCGATCCAGAGGATCGGGAAGAAGATCAGGAGCCCGATGATCCAGGCGATCAGCGTGTTGAGTGCCTTGCGTTGCGTGGTGACTGCGCGTGCCATGGGTCCCCCTCCTCAGGCGTCGAGGTTCTTGCCGATCATCCGCATCAGGAAGATCGCAACGATATTGGCGAGGATGATGGCGACGACGCCACCGGCGGAGCCCGCGCCCACGTCGAAACTAAGCAGGCTTTCCTTGTAGATCAGGAAGGTCAGGTTCGTGGATGCGTTGCCCGGCCCGCCGTTCGTGGTGACGAAGATCTCCGCGAAGACGGACAGGAGGAAGATGGTCTGAATCAGGATCACGACGGTTATGGAGCGCGCGAGGTGCGGCAGGGTGATGTAGAAGAACCGGCTGAAAGCGCCCGCGCCGTCCATCTCGGCCGCTTCGAGCTGCTCGCTGTCGAGAGACTGGATCGCCGTGAGCAGGATAAGCGTCGCGAACGGGAGCCATTGCCAACTCACGATCCCGATGATCGAGGCAAGCGGGGCCTGACTGAGGAAGTCGAAAGGTTCCAGACCGACGCTCTTGAAAAGGTAACCGAACAGACCGTTGACCGGGTTCATGAACATGTTCTTCCACACAAGCGCCGAAACGGTCGGCATGACGAAGAACGGGGCGATAACCAGGACCCGCACGATTCCCTGTCCCCACATTTCAAGGTTCAGGAGCAGGGCGAGGAGGACACCGCCCACGACCGTGATGACCAGCACGCCGCCGACCAGCAGCAGCGTGTTGATGAGCGATGTCTTAAACGCGGGATTCGTCAGGAAGAACTCGTAATTCTCGAATCCGACAAAGGGTGTCGGCCCCGGCATCAGAAGATTGTAGCGCAGCAACGAAAAGTAGATCGTCAGCCCTAAGGGTATCAGCATCCAGCCAAGCAGCAGGATGACCGAAGGTGAGATCATGGCCCGTGCGGCCGTGCGTGAAGCTTTCGTCGCCATGTGGCTGGTTCCCGATCCTGTGTGTCCCGACAGGGTTGAAGGAATGACCCGGAACGCGTGGCCGGGTGATTGCTATAGACCTGATTGGAGAGTGTGGGCCGGCCCGAAGGCCGACCCGGGAGGAGGGTTTACTCGATGTAGCCCGCGCGCTTCATCTCACGCTCGGTGAGGGCCTGCGCTTGTGTGAGCGCGTCTTCGGCCGAGGTCTGGCCGGCGAGCGCAGACGAGAAGGTCTGACCCACAGCGGTCCCGATGGACTGGAACTCGGGGATCGCGACGAACTGAACGCCGGTGTAGGGAACCTCGTCGACCGTCGGGTTCGTCGGGTCGGCCGCGTTGATCGACTGAAGCGTCATCTCGGCGAACGGCACCTTCTGGTACTCCGGGTTTTCGTAGAGCGAGGTGCGGGTGCCCGGCGGAACATTGGCCCAGCCTTCGTTTTCTGCCACCAGCGCGGTGTATTCCTTGGACGTCGCCCAAGCGATGAATTCCTTGGCCGCATCAGGGGAGTCAGATCCGGCGGGAACGGCCAGCGACCATGCCCAGAGCCAGTTGCCGCGCTTGCCCAGACCGTTATCGGGGGCGAGCGCGAAACCCACCTTGTCCGCAACAGTCGAGTCCTCGGGGTTGGTCACAAAGGACGCGGCGACGGTGGCGTCGATCCACATGCCGCACTTGCCCTGCTGGAACAGCGCGAGGTTCTCGTTAAAGCCGTTCGACGATGCGCCCGGCGGGCCGTAGTTGTTCATCAGGTCGAGATAGGTGGTCAGTGTCGCTTCCCACTCCGGCGTATCGAATTGCGGGTTCCAGTCCATGTCGAACCAGCGCGCGCCGAACGAGTTACCCATGGCCGACAAGAACGCCATGTTCTCGCCCCAGCCGGCCTTGCCGCGCAGGCAGATGCCGTAAACCTCGTTGCTCTTGTCGGTCATTGCCGCTGCCGCTTCCGCGATGAAGTCCCAGGTCGGGGCTTCGGGCATTTCCATGCCGGCTGCTTCCATCAGGTCGGTGCGGTACATGACCATCGAGCTTTCGCCGTAGAACGGCGCGGCGTAGAGCTCGCCATCGACGGTCAGGCCGCCGCGGATGGCGGGGAGGAGGTCGTCCACGTCATACTCGGCCGGCAGGTCATTGAGTGATACGAGCCAGTCCTGCGCGCCCCAGATCGGAACTTCATAGGTGCCGATGGTCATAACGTCGAACTGGCCGCCATTGGTGGCGATGTCCTGTGTCACACGCTGACGCAGCACGTTCTCTTCCAGCGTGACCCATTCCAGCTCTATGCCAGTTTCCTCGGTGAAGTTGTCGGCGAGGCCCTGCATCCGGATCATGTCGCCATTGTTCACGGTGGCGATGGTCAGGGTGGTGTTTTCGTGGCTCGCAGCGGTCGCGGCAAACGCCGTGGCCGTAAGTGCGGTAGCACCCAAAAGGGCGCGGATCGTCGTGTTCATTATGTCCTCCCAAAAGTGGTGAGCAATTGCCAAGCTCAAGGGCAATTATTCATTTTCGCCTGACTCACGTCAACGCAATTCATCTCTGCACCGCAGCAATCGCGGGCAGCCTGTTGATTCCATTCGCTATATTGAGTCAGGAAGATTCTGTTAGCGCTATCGCGGTTTCTTCGTCCGTGATCAGGCCATTCACAAGTCGTCCTTCGACGGCGGCCCGAATCGCTGGGATCTTGTCGCGGCCATAGGCACAGGCGATGGTCGGCTCCGTCGGGCCGGGCAGGACCGGGGCGGAACTTACACGCTCGTTCACCGTGTCCTCGATCAGTCGCCCGTGCGCATCGAACACCCAGCCGATCACTTCGCCCACCGCGCCCTTCCCGATCAACCGTTCCTGATCGGTGACCGAGATGAACCCGTCGAGTGCAAGCGGCGCGGGATCGGCGATGGTCCCGACCCCGATGAAACGCACATCGGTCCTTTGTGTCAGCTCCCGCGCGGTTTCCAGCGTCTTCTGCCCGATCAGCGCGGCCCGTTCTTCCGCCGTGGCCGAGATCACCGGCATGGTCATCGGATAGGTCGTGGCGGTAACCTTGTCCGCGATGGTGAAGAGCACGTTGTAATGAGCGGTCGACCCGTCCGGCGCGATGTTCCCGGTCAGCGACACGATCCGGTGCTGGGCACAGTCGAGGTGCGGCAGGTGCTCGACGGCGGCTCTCAGCGTCCGCCCGGTGCCAAGCCCGATGACGACGGGTTCGACCGACAGCAACCAACGCTCAATCATGTCACCCGTCGCCGTCGCGACGGCCGCGCCGCTTTCACGCGCGCCACCCAGAGACGGAACCACCTCGCAGATGTCGAGGCCATAGACCTCGCGCAGGCGGCTTGCGATCCCCATGCACCGCGCAATGGGGTGGTCGATGCGCACCTTCACCAGCCCCGCTGCATGAGCCTGCGAAAGGAGGCGTTGTGCGGATTGGCGGGAAATGCCCATGATCCGCGCGATCTCGTCCTGTTTCTTGCCGCCCACATGCGACAGCCAGGCCGCGCGTGCGGCGTCGTCCAGTTTCCGGTCGATCGAGTTCATGTCCCTCCCCCGATTTGCGGCACCAATCGTCGCGATGTTTGGCGCATTTGACAAGGCAAGGCGCGGAATTCACTCCGCTTGCGATTGACAGGGCGGGCTGGCCCCGCCCTTCATGCCACATGGTGAACCGGTCACTCATACTTGCGATCATTGTGCTTCTTGCCCTGCCGGTCCGGGCGCAAGCCGCCGATGAAACTTATCGGGACTGGTCCATGGTGCGCGGTGCGGCGGGCTGCCTCGCCATGATCTCCGTAGGCTTGCGGGACGCCGGGTCCGGCCTCTTGAGTGTCGCGCTCCTGCCGCAGGACGATCCCGAGCATCCGGCCATCATGACCGCGCGGGTGCCTTTGGGTGCTGCCCTGTCCCAGCCGCTGACCTACACCCATCCGCGAGGGGAAGAAGCCATCGGCCTCACATGGCAAAGCTGCACTGACCGCACCTGCCTCGCCTCCGCCCCCATCGGGGCGGAAGAGGTCGAGCGACTCAAACGCGGCACCAGTGTTTTCTTCGGATTCCGGCCCCTGCCGGAGGTCCGCCCGCTCATCGTCCCGGTCTCGCTTTTCGGCGTGACGCGGGCTTGGACGGCCGCTCAGGCCTGCGACTGATCGAAGATGTGGCGGAGCCGTTCCAGCACAACGCGTGGCTCCTTGTAGAACAGGAGCTGACCGGAAGCTTCTAGCACGGTGACCCGCGCCCGCTCGCCCAGCCGTCCGGCGAATGCGCGCACCGACTCCACGGTCACCACGCTGTCATGGGCCCCGTGGAACAGGTGGACCGGGGCCTGCGACGCTTCGACGAGATGGCTCCAATCCCGCACGACCTGTTGGCTGTCGATCTCGAACGCCTGATGCCCCTGGCGCACCGAGAATTGGTATCCGTCAAGGATAAGCCACCGGATCTCGGGGTCCTGCGTCACAGCGAAGTCCACCGGAGCGTTTTCATAAAGCGAGGTCATGAACCGCTTGTCTCCGCCGTTCTTGAGCTGGTGAATACCTGCCCGCAGGACATAGGGCAGCATGTTCGGGGCATGGAGCGCGGTGAAGGCGACGAGCCGTTGGCGTCGCGTCATGGCGCTGATCTGCTGTCGTGACGTGATCGGCACGCCGCCTGAGACGCAGACCACGGCACGGGGGTCGCACACCGCAGCGGCGGCGAAGGCATAGACCGACCCGGCCATGTGACCGACGAGCACCGGATCGGACACGCCAAGTTGCCCGCAGATCTGCTTCAGATCCCCGGCAAACCGCTGCGGCGCGTCGCTGAAGTCGCCCGGATCAGGGTCAGACTGGCCGAAGCTGGGCCGGTGCGGGCAAATGAAGCGCAGGTTGTGCCCGGAAAGGAGCTCCTGGCTTTTGCGGGTGAGCGCCGTGCCGTCCAGCATCCCATGCAGGAAGATCACCGGATCGCCATCCTCCGGTCCGTGAAGTTCCACGTCCAGCCGCCGGGTGCCGACCCGCGCGGTGACGATCCGCCCTTCTGGTCCAAGCGACGCATCACGTTGAAGGTCATGTCGCTCTGCAAGCCGCCGCACGTTGTTGAGAAGCGCAGTGAGCTCGACCTGCGCAGGGCGAGTTGGCAGATGACCGTGTGATCGATCCACGCGTCGCCAGGCTACAGGCGACGGACGGCCTGCCTCTGGCCTACGACTATGTCCCGTCCGCCGAGAACACCGTCGATGTCGTGGTGAACGTGCCCGACATCCAGCGCCATGTGACAAGCGTGACGCTCGACAACTACGGCTCTGCGGCGTTCGGGCGTCCGCAACTCGGCGTGTCGCACACGATCAACGGGCTCACCGGCTGGAACGACCCGCTCACCGTCGCGGCGCTCCTTCGGCAAGGGTCGCTCACGGGATCCGTGGACTACTCCCGCGTGGTCCTGCCCAACGGCGGGAAGGTGTCTCTGATCCTGCTTGGCACCAACTCCGCCTCGATCACTGCGCCCCGCGTCACCGGGCGCAGCCGCTCGGCGACCGCAGGCTTCACCCTGCCGGTCATCGCCGAAGCAAACCGCGGCCTCTCGCTTTCCGCCACCGGCACCTACAACTGGGAACGCACCGCTCTTCTCGGGGTCCAGACGCTCAACCAATGGGGCCCGCAGGGCAGCCTCGGTGCCTCGGGGTATATCAACGGCGACGGCTGGAGCCTTTCGGCAGGCGGGCAGATCACGGCCGGCAGCTATTCCGACGCTGTCTTCGCCACGACCGGGAACACCTATGTCTCGGTCTCCGGCTCCGCGCTCTTCGCATTGTCTCTGGGCGAGCACATCTTCAGTTCGGTCTCGCTTTCCGGTCAGGCCGCGCTCGTCGGGACCATGCCCACATGGAACACCTTCAGCGTCACAGCGCCGGGGGCCGTCCGGGGCTATCCGACCAACCTCTCGGTCGGGGACAGCGGCTATGTCGCCCGCTTCCAGATCGAGAAATCCGCCCCCTTCGCCCTCGGCGCTGGCATCGGCATCCGCCCCTTCGTCTTCGGCGACATCGGGCAGGCCTTCGACAGCACGCGCGCACCGCTCGGGCTGGCCAGTTCCGTGGGCGTCGGCACCAGCTTCACGCGGGGCAACAACGTCTTCGGTGACATCTTCGTCGCCAAACCGATCACGACGGGCATCGTCGGCTGGGCCACGCCCAGCGCGGCCCCGATGATCGGCGGTTCCATTTCGGTGACGTTCTGAGGAATGCGCCGGGTGATTGTGTAACTTCAGGATGCGGGAGATCCGGCGCATGACTTTTCGACTGACCAAACTGGCCGCCATTTCGGCGCTGTGTACCCTGCCGGCCTTCGGTTTCGCGCAGGACGAGACGACCGAGGCCGAAACCGAAGCAACCGAGAGCGAAAGCTCCCCGGCCCCGGTGCGGATTGCCAACGGTCAGCGCTTCGGCGCCTGGACCGTGACGTGTGAGGCGGTGGCCGTGGGTGAAACTGCCTGCGTCCTGTCCCAGCGCCTCGTCCGCTCCTCCGACAACGCTTTCCTGGCCGAGGTTCTGGCCTTCTGGTCCGGCGATGGCGAACAGAGTTTCCTCGCCGCACGCGTGCCGAACGGGGTCTATTTCCCCTCTGGCTTCGCGTTCAAGCCCGAGGACAGCGACGAGCGTGCGGAATTCGTCTGGCAGTCCTGCTCGGCGGATCTGTGTGAAGCGCTCTTGTCCGAGGATCTGGAAGCGCTCCGGGCCTATGCCGAGGCCGAAGGCGGCGTCGTCGCCGGCTACCGCCCCGGCCTGCGCAGCGAACCGCTGATCTTCCGTCTGGACCTGACCGGCATCGGCGACGGGCTCGAGGCGCTCAAGGCCGCGACGATCACGAACGCCGCCGACTGACTTTCGCGATTGCCCTGTCGCCGGGGCTGCGGCGAGGGGCAGGAGGTGGAGCGGAGGAACCAGTAAACGCCGCCGGGCACACCGGCGGCGTTCGGCAGTTACCGGGTGAGAGTTCAGACTGCCGCGTTCTCGTCCTTGTCGTCTTTGGTTTCGATCCCCTTGCGGAATGAGGTGATGCCTTGTCCGACCTCCCCCATAATCGACGACAACTTTCCGCGTCCGAAGAGCACGATCACGACCATCGCAATGATCGCGAGGCCGGGAAGACCGATGTTGTTGAGCATATCGGTTTCCTTTCGTCCCAACCCGTTCGGGCGGCCCGGACGGGTAGGACACAATCTAAGGAACCGCAGCTTGCGAAGTATTGTGATTTCGCAATGAACCGGGCGATTGGTGGCCGCTATTGTATCTGCGTTTGCTCAAGATAGGCTTCGACCTGTTCCGAGCCGTCCCCGGGCAACTGGGGCGGCGACAGCAGCACCCGAGCCTGTTCTTGGGACATGTTCGGGAGCGTGTGCGCGATCCCTTTGTGGCAATCGATGCAGGTCGCCTCGCCAGAGCCGACCATCCGCTCGTGCTGCTCGGCTGCGCGCGGGCTTTGGCGCGAAAAATCCATCGCGGTGAAACTATGACAGTTTCGGCATTCGAGGCTGTCGTTCGCTTCGAAACGCGCCCATTCGCGACGCGCCATTTCGAGCCGGTGTTCCTCGAACTTCTCGCGCGTGCTGATGGTGCCGAAAATCTTGCCGTAGACCTCTTTCGACGCGGCGATTTTTCGGGCGATCTTGTTCGTCCATTCGTGGGGAACGTGGCAGTCTGAACACTTGGCCCGCACGCCCGAGGCATTGGTAAAATGCACCGTTTGCTGGAGATCAGCGTAAAGATTCGCTTCCATTTCGTGGCAGCTGATGCAGAAGGCCTCGGTATTCGTCGCTTCGAGGGCTGTATTGAAGCCACCCCAGAAAACGATGCCCCCGATGAACCCGCCAAGCGTCAGGAAACCCAGCGAGTAATGGGTGCTTGGGCGGCGCATGACCTGCCAGAGCGTTTTGATGAAATTGCGCATGGGCCGTCACTCGCTTTCCTGGCTCATGCCGATGAGCGTGTCGATGTCGATAAAGGTATTCGCCACCAGCGGCGCGTCTTCGGTCTGGCTCACATGGCACTGGGTGCAGAAGTAGCGGCGCGGCGAAACCTGGGCCAGGACCTGTTGGTGACGGTCGATATAGTGCGTGACAGACACCATGGGCGCCTGACTTTGCCCGGTCGCAGCGCGTTCATGGCAGGACAGGCACTTGTTGAAATTCGCGCTAAGCTCATAGCCCTCGATGTCGTGGGGAATGACCGGAGGCTGTTCGGGATAATTGCGCACTTCGCGGATGTCGGTGTCGATCGCCGGGCGCATGGGCGGCGGCGTTTCGTCCTCGGTCGGTGGCGTCGGGCGCAGGGTCGAGATCGTCGACTGCTGCGCGACCGCGACCCCGGTGGCGAGCACGCAAGCGAGCGCTGTGATTTGAAGTGTTGTGCGTGACATTCTCATACCGCTGCCTCCACCTTGCAGGCGCACTTCTTGAAGTCCGTCTGTTTCGAAATCGGGTCGGTCGCATCCAGTGTCAGCTTGTTGATGAGCTGGTTTGCATCGAACCAGGGCACGAAGATCAATCCGCGCGGCACCTTGTTTCGCCCGCGCGTTTCGACACGGGTCAGCATGTCGCCCCGCCGGGAACTCAGCTTGACCTCGCTTCCCCTGTGCACGCCCAACTCGGCCGCGTCTTCGGGGTGCATGTAGACCATCGCGTTGGGATAGGCTTGATGTAGCTCCGGCACCCTGTCGGTCATCGATCCCGAATGCCAGTGTTCCAACACCCGCCCCGTGACCAGCCAGAATGGAAATTCGTCATCCGGGCTTTCCGCCGGCGGCTCATAGGGCAGCGCGAAGATGTTGGCGCGTCCATCGGGCTTGCCGTAGAATTCGACCCCGGCGCCCGGCGTCACATAGGGGTCATACCCTTCGCGATACCGCCATTTGGTTTCCTTGCCATCGACCACCGGCCAACGCAGACCGCGCACCTGATGATAGGTATCGAAATCGGCAAGGTCATGACCGTGATCGCGTCCGAACCGCGCGTATTCCTCGAAAAGCCCCTTCTGGATGTAAAAGCCGAAGTCGGTGCTCTCGTGGTTCGGATGCTCTTCAGTTTCGGACAGCTCGAAGGCGTCGACGTTGCCGTTGGCGAACAGCACGTCGAACAGCGTCTTGCCGCGATATTCGGGGGCGGCGTCGAGGATCTCGGTCGGCCAGACCTCGTCCGTCGTGAACCGCTTGGAAAACTCGACGACCTGCCACATGTCCGACTTGGCCTCACCCGGCGCATCGACCAACTGATGCCAGAACTGCGTGCGGCGCTCGGCGTTGCCATAGGCCCCCTCTTTCTCGACCCACATCGCGGTGGGCAGGACCAGATCGGCGGCCTGGGCGGTCACGGTCGGATAGGCATCGGAGACCACGATGAAATTGTCGGGGTTGCGATAGCCGGGATAGGTTTCCTCCAAGAGGTTCGGAGCCGCTTGAAGGTTGTTGTTCACCTGAATCCAATAGGCGTTGATTTCGCCGTCCTTGAGCTTGCGGTTCTGGAGCACAGCATGTGCGCCGACCCAGCCGGGCACCGTGCCCTCGGGCAGTTTCCAGATGTCTTCGGCCACCTTGCGATGTTCCGGGTTCGCGACGACCAGATCGGCGGGAAGCCGGTGCGCGAAAGTGCCCACCTCGCGCGCCGTGCCACAGGCGGACGGCTGCCCAGTCAGCGAGAACGGCGAGTTGCCCGGCTCCGCGATCTTCCCGGTCAGAAGGTGCAGGTTGTAGATCATGTTGTTCACCCAGACGCCCCGGGTGTGCTGGTTCACGCCCATTGTCCAAAGCGACATGACCTTCTTGTTCGGGTCAGCATAGATCTCGGCCAAGGCCTCGATCCGGCTGGCTGGCACGCCGGACAGTTCCTCAGCGTATTCGAAAGTGTAGGGTTCCAGGAACGTTTCGAAATCCTCGAAGCTCATGTCCTCGAACCCGCCTGCCTTGTCCGGGTTGGCCGCCGCCTGTTCCAACGGGTGTTCGGGGCGCAGGCCGTATCCGATGTCCGCGTTACCACGCTTGAAGTTCACATGGGCGTCGACGAAATCCCAGTTCACGCGATCGGTCTTGATGATATGGCGCGCGATTGCGTTGAGCAGCGCAAGGTCGGACTGAGGGGTGAACGTCATGTCCATATCGGCCAGATCGTAGCACCGGTTGCGATAGGTCGAGAGGACGACGACCTCGGTTTCGGGGGCCGACAGCCGCCGGTCGGTCAGCCGCGTCCAGAGGATCGGGTGCATCTCGGCCATGTTCGCCCCCCACAGGACGAAGGCATCGGCATGTTCGAAATCGTCGTAGCACCCCATCGGCTCATCAATCCCGAAGGTGCGGATGAACCCGGCGACGGCCGAGGCCATGCAATGGCGCGCATTGGGGTCGATGTTGTTCGACCGGAAGCCGGCCTTGTAGAGCTTGGAGGCCGCGTAACCCTCCCACACCGTCCACTGGCCGGAGCCGAACATGCCCACCGCTTCCGGCCCCTTGGCGGCGAGGGTTTCCTTGAACTTTTCGGCCATCACATCGAAAGCCTCGTCCCAGCTCACTTCCTCGAAGTCGCCGGTCTTGTCGTAGACCCCGTTCCGCTTGCGCAGGAGCGGCTTGGTAAGCCGGTCCGCGCCATACATGATCTTGGACAGGAAATATCCCTTAACGCAGTTCAGTCCACGGTTCACTTCGGCCTCGGCATCGCCATGCGTCGCGACCACCCGATCATTGCGGGTGGCGACCATGACCGAGCAGCCTGTGCCGCAGAACCGGCACGGCGCCTTGGACCACGTCAATTCAGTCTCGTCGCGCGCGGTCGGGATGTTCTGGCCCAGCGCCGGGCCCGTGATCCCCGCGGCGGCACTGGCGGCTGCGATCGCCTTGGCCTTCAACGCATCTCGTCTTGTCATCGTCATGGCAAATCTCCTGGCTTACTGGCTGGGGTCACAAAGGGCGCACAAGCTCATCCGGCTCGTCGACATGGTGGAAAACGAGGGTCGCTGCGAGAACGCCGGGCAAGAGCTGTATCCGGGTCAGGGCGTCATTGAGCGTCCGCCGACCCTCGGCTTCGAGCGTGACAACCAACTTGCCTTCGGGCGTGGTGGCGTGAACTTCACAGCCCTCGGCTTCCAACCGTTTCGCGACGCTTTCGATGTTCTCGGGCTTTGCATGTACAAGCAGACTGGACAGGTGGTGCTCAGGCATCGGCGACCTCCAATTCAACTATGCTGATCGCGCCCGCCGGGCAGGATGAAACGCACCCTCCGCATCCGGTGCAGGCGTCGGTGTCGACGCGCATCTCAGCACGCCCTCCCAGCATCGGACGGGCGCGCAGCGCGTCCACGTCGCATTCATCTTCGCAGGCCCGGCACGCGATTCCCTGCGGTTCGAAGCACGCGCTGTCTATGACTGCGACCGCTTGCCAGGGCGGATCCCGTTCGAGGTCGAAGACAGGCTCCGGGCATGCCTCGGCGCAAGCGCGACAGAAGGTGCAGGCCGTGGAAAAATCGATCACCGGATGCCCGCCACGCCCCGCGGACAGAATGCCCTCAGGGCAGGCGTCGATACATGCGCCGCACCCTGTGCAGTTGTCCTGTATCGTCGCAGCGTCGGTCCACGGCATGACCTCGCGGTCATCCTGGCCACCCAGAAGGGCGCGCCGCGACATTCGAGAGGCACGATGGGCACCCATCGTCCTCAACTCCCCGGCGGACCGAACAGAAGTTGTTCCATCCAGACGACGAAGCCGAAGCCGCCCACGAAAATCACCGCGAGGATGGGAAAGAGGACCAGGGCGAGGAACAGGAAGGCCACCGTTTCTTGGCCGCGCGAAGATGTTTCCCTTTGCTCAGAGGTATTTGGATTGTTCATTGGACCTCCCGCTTCGGATGAATGCTCAGGGGAGTTTTCCACATCTGCCGGTTGATTTTTTGATGTGCGTCAGTTTTCCTGCACTCGGGAGAGGGGTTTTCACATCGCGCTTTCGCTGACCGCGAGACGTTTGAAAGGACGCGCCATGAAGAGAACCGGGTCTTCTGGAATATGCGAGGTTTGCCCGCTCCAAGGTATGATCGCGCCCCCGACCGGCGCCTCGTTCGGCGCGCCCGCTGTTACTGAATTCCACCTTTCCAAGGGAACGATGCGCAGCTGTGAGGATCTCACCACGCATTTCGCGATCGTGCGTTTCGGCGCCTTGAAGGTCGAGTTTCTCAACATTGATGGACACCCCGAGACAGCCGGCTTCCTCTTCCCGGGAGAGCCCCTTGTTTGCTCGGTGAGTGATCAGGACGTCGCAATTACCGCACTCGAAGACACCAGTGTCTGCGATGTGCGGCCAGGCTTGTTGTCCTTGGACGACCCGCAGCGAGCAGAGGCGGTAGAGCTGTTCAGCCAGGCCATTGCGGAACAGGCGGGGCAGGATCAACGCCGGCTGATCCAGGCCCGCAGCGGAGCAGTATCTGATCGCCTGCTGTGGTTCATCAAGGATTTGTCCTCCCGCCAGAAATCCAGGACCGTGACCTTCGCGATGTCTCGAAGCGATATGTCTCACTACCTGAACACCAGCGCCGAAAGCGTGAGCCGAACGCTGACATTCCTTAGAAAGAAGGGCACGATCGAGCGCATCTCGACACGCATGTATCGATTGGCGTCGTGAGCTGTTTCGCCAGTCGGAAGGCGCTCAAGAACTCGGACCGCATCACGACCTTGATGCGCTGTGAGGTGCCTTTCGTGCCTAAAGTGAACGGATCGGGCACACATCCAATCTGAAACGCTGCGGACTTCGTTGCGGCCAGAACCCTGAAAACAAAAAAAAAGACGCCCGAAGGCGCCTTGTTTTCTTGGTCGGAGTGAGAGGATTCGAACCTCCGACCCCTGCCTCCCGAAGACAGTGCTCTACCAGGCTGAGCTACACTCCGACCGTGGCGCGCGGAATAGCCCACGCACTGGGGCTTGGCAAGGGGTTATTCGGCCGGTTCCCGTGTAGTCGAACGGCGCAGGATCGGTGATATGCGGAAGCTCGCCGCAGTGGACCCGCGCGAGCGGGTTCGGATCACCGGCGTCTGCGATTTCGCGCCCAGCCGCGCCTCACGGAATACGATATAGAGCCCGGACAAAATGATGATCCCCGCCCCGATGACCGTGGCACGCTCCAGCGACTCGCCAAAGATGAAATAGCCGAACAGGCTCGCCCAGATGATCTGGGAATACTGCATCGGCGCGACGATGGCCGCGTCCCCGTTCTTGTAGGCCGAGATCAGGACAAGCCCCGCGATGAACCCGAGGGCCGAGATTACGGCCAAGCCCCCAACGTGCTCCACCGGCATCGGTTTATAGACGAAGGCGAGCAGCACGCCCATCAGCACGAAATTCGCGGCCATCGGATAGAGCATGAGAACCACGGGCCGCTCGTCCCGCCCGATCTTGCGCACGATCACGCTTGCGAATGCATTGCACACCGCCGATGTCACCCCGGCGGCATGGCCCAGCGTCAGGTCTGTCGCCCCCGGTTGCAGCACCACCAACACCCCGATCAGGCCCGCGAGGACCGCGCCCAGCCGGTGCAGCCCCACCCGCTCGCCCAGCATCGGGATGGACAGGAGGGTGATGAGCAGGGGCGTGGCAAAGAGCAAGACATAGGTCTGGGCCAGTGGCAGGACCGAAAAGGCATAGAACGCCGAGAACCCGGTGATCGACGCCAGCACTGTGCGGATCGCCGTCCACCACGGATGCACGGGCCGCAGGTTCCCCGATGTCGCGTCCCGCATGAGCATGAAGGTGACCAGCGGGAACGAGAACAGGGTGGAAAAGAAGATAAGCTGGAACGGCGAGTAGCTGCCCCCCAGGAACTTGATGATGACGTCGTGGGTCGCGTAGATGCCGAAGGCCACGAGCGCGTAGAGAGGGCCGGACAGGTTCATGGAGTGCTCCGTGTTGCGGCCATCCCAACCGCGTTTGCCCGAGCTTTGCAAGCGACGGCTGCGGTTTTGCGCCGTGCGGCAGGGCCACGCCAAAGAAATGTGCGCTTGTCGCGCCGAATGACCTTTGACTGAACGAAAACCGCGCACCAGGTGGGGTGCGCGGTTTCTGCGTCTTCGTCCGGAAAGCAAACCGTCCAGCCTGCTTTCCTATTTATTTACAAATGGATACCGGGAAAAACGTCTGTCCCGCGGTAAAGGTCGCCTTCAGAGGCTCGCATCGAGTGCTGCGAGGATCGCGTCGCCCATTTCGGTCGTCGTGACCGGCGTGACGCCCTCTTCGCCCAGCAGATCGGCGGTGCGCTTGCCTTCGGCCAGCACCGTCTCGATC
>CXWF01007378.1_pt1 | contig 91144 bp, 75 predicted proteins | sample 468421 | NCBI WGS metagenome assembly CXWF01 (sample SAMEA2620812, study PRJEB7988) | marine metagenome | biome: marine biome (ENVO:00000447); feature: surface water layer (ENVO:00002042); material: "saline water (ENVO:00002010), including plankton (ENVO:xxxxxxxx)" | depth 5 m
AGCCTTTAGAAAATGTTTCGATTTCGCGGACCATTGCGCGGCGACACTATGACACGCGCGCTGTACCTTGCGTCCTTGGTGGCGCTCCTCGGCTTTCTGCTGCTTGGTGCCGAACCCGCCATGGCGATCCAGCCAGGTGGCCCCTCCAGTTATATGGTCGACAACGAGACGGTTCAGGCCGCCCGCACAGGCGACAACGAGACGCTGAAGAGCGCTCTCGTGAAAGGCGTATCGCCCAACGAAAGCGGCCGCGACCGGATTCCGATGCTCATCCTCGCCGTCGGCAATGGCCATCTCTCGACGGTGAAGCTGCTGCTTGAATATGGTGCCGATCCCGACCGCCGCGCGCCGGATGGTACAACCGCGCTTTCCATGGCGGCGCTTTCAGGCCGTACCGATATCGCCGCCGCCCTGCTTGAGGGGGGCGCCGATCCCGACCGTCCGGGATCGAACCGGGAGGTGCCGCTGCTGATTGCAACAAGAGCGAACAACGCTGCCCTCGTCGAGGTTCTGATCCAGCACGGTGTGGACCTCTCAGAAACCGACGTCACCGGCCGTTCCGCGCTCGATCTCGCTGAAGAAAGCCATATGCGCGGGCTCGTGGAACTTCTGCGTAACGCGGAAATGCAGTAGTAAGAGCGCGGTTCCCGAGGGCCTCTCTTGCTGCGATGCGAAATCGCCCTATCTTTATGGCATCGACATTCGTGCCCAAGGCCTGATGACAAACAGACGCGCATCATCCAAGCGAACCCGCAAGGAAACCGGCAAGCCGGCGTCCGGCGCGGGTGTGCGTGAAACATCCCGTCCCTGGCATCACATGCCGGACGGTACGTTCCGCAACCCGCCCGGCTGCGCGAGCCGCGGTCAGGGCCGGATGAAACATGCCGGCCCCTTTTTTCTCGAAATGCTGAAAATGGGCGCCCGCAAGGTGGATGTGCCTGAAGGCCATGTCGTGCCGCGGCCACAGGCCGTTCGCGAACTGAATAGCCATGCGCAGGCGGATGACGACTTCATCACCTGGCTGGGCCATGCCTCTTTCCTCATCCGGATCGGCGGCCTGACCGTGCTCACCGATCCTTATCTCACGACATTTGCAGGTCCTGCCGGTCTCGGCCCGCGCCGCTATGTGAAGTCGGGCGTACCGATTTCTGCGCTTCCGCAGATCGATGTGCTGGTCGTCAGCCACAATCACTACGATCATCTCGACGAACGCGCGCTCGCAAGATTGCCGAACAAGGAAAAAATGACGGTTGTGGTGCCGTTGCGTCTGGCGCGTTTCTTCCGCGAGCGCGGCTTTCCGAATGTGATCGAGCTCGATTGGCATGAACGTTACGAGGTGAGGGGCGTCTCCCTGACGGCGCTGCCCGTCGTTCATTGGTCGCGCCGTTCCGGTTTCGACACCAACCGCACGCTCTGGGCGGGTTTCGCCATGAAGAGCGAAAATCATCATCTCTTTTTCGGTGGCGACAGCGGCTATGGGCCGATCTTCCGTGACATCGGCGAGGCTTACGGGCCTTTCGACACCGCGCTGCTCGGCATTGGTGCCTATGAGCCCCGCGAAATGATGAAGGCCTCTCACGCCACGCCCGAGGAAGCGGTGCAGATGGGCCGAGACCTCAAGGCGCGCCGCATCGTCGGTATGCATTGGGGCACGGTGCTCCTTACGGTGGAGCCGCCTTTCGAGCCGCCGGAGCGCTTTGTCAAAGCCGCGGACGCGGAAGGCTACGAGCCGGAAAACACCTGGATCATGCGCATCGGCGAAACGCGCGATCTCGCGGGCAGCTGGCCCTCCAACGCCTGATCGCCCCCATGTCTGGCCCTCCAGCGCCGGCCATGTGCGATCCAGTTCATGACGTATCGCGCATGACGTTCTAGACTTCGCTCAAACGGTGGCGGAGAGAAATTCCATGACGATGACCGACGACCGGGTAGCCATGCGCTGGCTGCGCCGCAACTTCCTCGCAGGCCGCATGCCTGGCGACCGGAGCGGGCAGGTCCGCCTGCAAACGCTGGTGATCCTGCGCTGGCTCGCGATTGCCGGTCAGCTCGGCGCGGTGCTTTTCGTTCATTTCGGTCTCGGCTTTCCGCTGCCGCTTGGTCTTTGTCTTGCCGTCATCGCGGCTTCCGCCTGGCTCAATGTCTTCCTGACGCTTCGGTACCGCTCCGCGACCCGTCTTCCCGACTGGCAGGCGGCGGTTTATCTCGCCATCGACCTGGCGCAGCTTGCCGTGCTGCTTTTTCTCACCGGCGGCCTGCAGAACCCCTTTGCCCTCCTCTTCATGGCGCCGGTAACGATTTCGGCGACGACCTTGTCACTCGCGAGCACAAGCCTTCTGCTCGCGCAGGCGTTCACTTATGTAACCCTGCTTTCCTGGTTTCACATGCCATTGCCGTGGCGGCCGGGCGAAACACCGGAACTGCCGTCGCTCTATGTGACGGGTCACTGGGTGGCATTGCTCCTCGGCCTCGGTTTCATGGCGGCCTATGCCTGGCGCGTCTCGCAGGAATCGCGGCGCATGTCGGCGGCGCTCGCCGCCACCCAGCTCGTGCTGTCGCGCGCGCAGCGCTTGTCCGCGCTGGACGGGCTCGCCGCCGCCGCCGCGCATGAGCTCGGCACACCGCTCGGCACGATTTCGCTCGTCTCGAAGGAATTGATGCGTGGCCAGACGAGCGAGGAGGAAATGAAGGAAGACCTCGCGCTCCTCAACAGTCAGGCCGAGCGCTGCAAGGATATTCTCTCGCGCCTCTCGAAGCAGCCCGATGGCACCGATGTCATCTATTCGCGTCTGCCGCTCCACGCCCTGCTCGATGAAGTGGTGGCGCCGCATCGCGACATGGATGTCGGCTTCCATATCGAAGTGTTGGCGGATGATGAGGATGCGAGCGAGCCCGAAATCTGGCGCCGGCCTGAAATGCTCTATGGCCTCGGTAATTTCATCGAGAATGCCGCCGACTTCGCCCGCGAGGAGGTCCGCGTGGCCGCGCATTACGGCAAGGGGCACGTCACCCTCACCATCACGGATGACGGGCCGGGCTTCACGCCGGATGTGCTGGAAAAACTCGGCGAGCCCTATGTGACGACGCGGCCGCGCCGCAAGCGGGCGATGCAGGACCCTGAAGCAGGCCATGAAGGCATGGGTCTCGGCTTCTTCATCGGCAAGACACTGCTTGAGCGCACGGGCGCGACGGTGGAAATCGGCAATCGCACGGACGGCAAGGCGGGCGCGAGGCTTGTCATGCGCTGGCCACGCCGCTCCATCGAGGCCGACCCGGCTTTCCCGCCGGAAGCGCTGACGGCGTCCGATCCCGATTAAGTGAGACGCGGCTTGGCATTGGGCCGGCCTTCAGCATAAAGTTGGGCGAAATCGGTGGAGATTGGACTAGGTGTGACCCAGACGAATGAAGACGCAGGGGCCGAAAGCCCCGTAATACCCGAAGACCGCACCTTGCTTCTGGTGGACGACGACGTGCCGTTTCTCACGCGGCTGGCGCGCGCCATGGAAGGCCGGGGTTTCGAGGTGATGACCGCGAACACGGTAAAGGACGGCAAGGAGCTTGCGCGCTTGAAGAAGCCGGGCTTCGCGGTGGTTGATATGCGGCTCGAAGACGGCAACGGGCTTGATGTCGTGGCCACGCTTGAGGAGTCGCGGCCCGAGGCCCGCATTGTCGTGCTGACGGGCTATGGCAATATCGCGACTGCGGTGACGGCGGTGAAGCTCGGCGCCGTCGATTATCTCGCGAAGCCCTCGGATGCGGACGCTATCGAGGCCGCTCTCCTAGCAACCGGAGGCGACAAGGCCAATCCGCCGGAAAATCCGATGTCGGCGGATCGTGTGCGCTGGGAACACATCCAGCGTGTTTATGAGCTCTGCGACCGCAATGTCTCGGAGACGGCGCGCCGTCTCAACATGCATCGCCGGACCTTGCAACGCATTCTCGCCAAGCGCGCCCCCAAATAACGCGTGCCATGTCCTCTCGTCCGGTTTTATTCCGGTTCGAGAAATCGGTATACCCGCCGCGCCGAAACACGGGCAGCATGCAGCGTGAGCTTCTTGCGCCGCGCTGGCGCAAGCGTCGTCACGGGGCCTTCGCGTAATATCTCCGCGCCGTAGCGGTCCGCGATGATGAGGCCGGTTTCTTCGGAGATCACCTCGCGTGGAAACTCGGGCGGCACGGCAAAATAGAAGCGGTCGCAGAAGTCGAGATATTCCTCCCACTTGGAATCCGTCTTGTAGTCGGTGAGGCTCGACTTGATTTCGATAACGATGATCTCGCCCTTGGGACCGAGCGCCAGAATGTCGACGCGCCGCCCGGTAGCAAGTGTGAGCTCCGTCACCGGCGCGTATCCCATCTGCGCGAGAAGGCGGCAGACACCTCGCTGGACGCTTGCTGCTGTCGCCGATTGCCGCCCGTCGAAGAGACGAAATTCATCCATCTCCATGTCCGGCATCCGGGACAGGTCGTCTTTCGTCATTGCCGAACCCGGCTTTCGATGCCTGCCTGCCGCAACGCTTCGTCGAGAAAGCTGACACGGCGCATCGCCTCGCGCGGATGGCCGCTATTGCTGCCGATGGCGAGTGAGCAGGCTGCATTGACCGCGACGCCCATGTGAAAACGCTGCATGTCGATCGCGTGGCCGGAGACGGCGGCATAGGAACGAAAGATCGCATCGCGCAGCGGGCCTGGATTATCGAAATGCCGGAAATCTTCCTCCGGCAAACCGACGCCTGCTTCCGCGAAATCGAGAAAGGCGGGGCTCTCGCCGCGCGCCGTGAGCGTGTTCGAAAAATTCAGGTCGCCGTGAAGAACGATCCGCGTTCCTTCTTCGGCTTCCCACATTTCCTTCAGCCGCTGGAGGCCGTCGCGCTGGTCGGGCGCGCTGATCCGCGCCAGCGCCTCGTCGATGCTGCGGATACTGGGATTGCCGAGCTTCGTTGCCCCGTCCGCAAGCCTTGCGCCTTCTTCATGAAACCACGCGATGGCCGCGCCGATCTCTTCGCCGAGTCTTTCGCGTTCATCCATTTTGAGGATGTAAAGCCCGCCTTCATCTGCGGGCTTGCCCGCGAGCTTTTCAAGCCTGAGCCAGCCGGCGAGCGGTGGCCCTGAAAAGCCATAGGCATTTTCGAAACGCCCTGAGCCCAACAGACGGGGCAGGCGGAAACGCGTACTTTTCAGCGAACCGAGAAGGGTGAGGGCGGCGGTTTCGCGGTAATGCTTGCTTTCGCCCGTGCCAAGCCCGCCATTGCGGCGTATGAGCTTCAGCACCGTGCCGTCACCGAGATCGTGAACGCTTCCCCAGATGCCTTCGCTGAGAAGCGGCCAGGGTCCTGCTGGCAGGTCCGGTATTTCGTCGGTGAGCGTTTCGTGAATTTCCCTCATGGGGCCGCACTCTAGCACTCGGCCTCGTTTCGACGCCAAAAAAAGGGTGGCCCGAAGGCCACCCTGAGTGGTTCCCTCTGGAGAGGACCCTTCGGGAAATTACTCCGCCGCCGCGCTATGCATCGGGTTCTTCTTGTTGGCGAAGTTGACCGTCTTCAGGAATTCGATCCCCTGCTCGGCAATATCATCGCCGACCATGCGGTCATCTTCGTCCTTGAGCTCTTCCATATCGACATAGGTCGCATAGAAGGCGCGGGTGCGATCGGTAATGATGCCGGCCTTGAGCAGCGTCTTCACGAGCACGCGGAAGACGTTGGCTGCATCCTTCATGCCTTCGCGCCGGTCTTCATCGGTCACGGCTTCCAGCATCTCGGCCTGGACCTCACGCCAGTCGAGGCCGAAATCGGCATAGATGAGTTTCTTCTGCTCGGGGTTCACGAGGTTGAAGAGCAGCGTCTGGAAAACGGCGGCCGCCCAGTCCTCGATGATGTCGCGCTCTTCGGGCGCGAGTTTCGGGATCGTGCGGTCGGCCCAGATCTTGCCGAACTTGTGGTGGAAGGCTTCATCTGTCATGGCGAGCTGGCAAAGCTTCACGAGAAGCGGATCGCGCGCCGTGTTGAAGAAGGTCGCGAAAGTGCCCATCGCAAGCCCTTCGACGAGAAGCTGCATGCCGACGATCTTCTTGTAGACCTCTTTCGCGTTGACCATCTCGGAGAGAAGGTTCCCAAGCGTCTCGCCGCAAGGCAGCGGCTTGCCGAAGCGCGACTGCACATATTTCGCGAAGGCCGTCACATGGCGGGCCTCTTCGCGCGCCTGGTTTGCGGCATATTCCTGTGCGCCCGGATCGAGCAGGATGTGGCAGAGCGAGGCCGAAAGGTTCAGCGCGCCTTGTTCGCCGTGCAGGATCGCCGACATCATCCAGCGCGCCGTCTCGTTGACGAAGCGGATCTTCTCTTTCTCCGACAGTTTCTCGAAGCAGGCGAGGCGAAGCTCCGGTACGAGCTCCGGATCGATCAACATTTCGTTTTCACTGTCGAACGGGTCGGTGAAGTCGATATAGCGCTTGTCGAGCGGATCCCAGAAATGGTCATGGGTCGCAGAGATGATCTTGTCGAAGGCGGAGGAGCGGCGGTTATAGCGCTCCGTGTCCATCATCGCCTGAAAATCGTCCGGCGACACGGCGTCATAGGCGTTGTCCTTGGTAATCTGGCGAGTTTCGGTCATTTTTTTCTCCACTGTCATCGATCGCTTTCCCGTGAAAGCCCGGCCAATTTCCCGTACTCGTAATGTGGGTATTTGTGCGCCGCACAAGCAATTCAAAAATGACGCCTGCGTCACTTTTGCACATGAGCGCCCTGGCCGCCGATGCGGCGCTCTCCGACTCGACAAGGGGTTGCCTGTTCGGTATTCCTCGCGGCCCTTCCGCCCTGAAAGCGCCCGAAACTTCGAAAAAACGCGCGGATTTCCTCAAACGTATTGCTGTGGCTGGTGCTGCGGAGCAGCGTCGGCCAGACGGATACGAGGTAACAGATGTTCATCGGTCTCGACTTCGGAACGACCAACAGCGCCCTGGCGCTTGCTCCCGCGGATGGCCCCTCCCGGCTTGTGCCGGTCCGCCACGCGGCGGAAACGCTCCCGACCTTCCGCTCCATCCTCTATTTCGACGATGAAGAGCGCGACACGAACGGGCGTCCGCACGCCTTTGCGGGTCCGGCGGCGATGGATGCCTATCTGGAGCGCGGCGCCGAGGGGCGGCTGATCCAGTCCGTAAAGTCCTATCTCGCCAATCCGAATTTCACCTCGACCACCATCTTCAATAGCCGCTTTACACTCGAAAATCTGATCGGCTTCGTGGTGGCGCGGCTGATCGATGCAACCGCGCAAGCAGGCGAACTGACAGAACGCATGGCGTCCGGGCCCGTCGTCGTCGGCCGTCCCGCGCGCTTCGTGCGCAACAGTCTGGGAACACCCGACAGTGAGCATGACGAGCTTGCCGTCTCGCGTCTGCGCGAAGCGCTGCATGGTATCCGTATTCCCGATGTACATTTCGAGTTCGAGCCGGTCGCGGCGGCCCATGCCTATGAGGCATCGCTCGACCGCGACGAACTCGTGCTGATCGGCGACTTCGGCGGCGGAACCTCGGATTTCTGCCTGCTGCATGTCGGCCCCGGCCTGCGCACTCTGAAAGAGCGTGGCGAAACCATTGTTGGCGTCTCGGGTGTTGGCCTGGCGGGCGATGCATTCGATGCCCGTCTGATCGAGCATTGCGTCGCGCCGCGTCTCGGCAAGGGCACGAATTACAAAAGCGGTACGAAGCTGCTTCCCGTTCCCTCCTGGCCCTACGACACGATGCGCCGCTGGCACGAGTTAAGTCTGATCAATACGCGCAAGACCCGGCGCATGCTCGAAGAGATCGCCCGCACCGCCGAAGCGGCCGATGAAGTGGAGGCCTTGCTGGCTCTCATCGAAGAGGAGCGGGGCTTTGCGCTCTACCGGGCAGTGGAGGCCGCGAAGCTCGGTCTCTCCGGCGCGGACGAAACCAGGCTCCGCTTCACTCTCGGCCCGGTCGAAATCGACGCGAAGGTGACGCGCGCCGATTTCGAGCAGTGGATCGCGCCGGAGCTTGCCGAGATTTCCGCCTGTGTGGACAAGCTGCTGGAAGAAACGGGCACCGCGCCCGAAAAAGTCGATCGGGTCTTTCTCACCGGCGGTTCTTCCTTCATCCCGGCAGTGCGCAACCTCTTCGCAGCCCGTTTCGGCGTGGAAAAGCTCGCGGGCGGGGGTGAGCTCACCTCGGTTGCCACGGGGCTGGCCCTCTCGGCCCGTCAGCGTTTCGGCAACTAATTTCCCGTAATATGCCATATATAAGGTCAATTTGTCGCAGAAAATGACGCACCCGTCATTTTCAAATCCCTTATCTGCTGCTAATCTACTGTTGAGCTTGATCACATAAAAAGTGACGTGACCGTCAATTTACGTATGACAGGTCCGCACTTTCCGTTATGCTTGACACAGCGGAATAACAAACGCCGGAACATGCCGGAGGAGGAAATCCTATGAGCGACGCAGCGGTAAAATACGAAGCCGACGAAGCGCGCGACGCAGCCTATTCGACCCCGCTTGCGGAGATCGATGTTGCTGATCCGCTTCTTTTCAAAAACAATGTCATGTGGCCCTATTTCGAGCGCCTTCGCGCCGAGGCGCCGGTCCATTACTGCACCACCAATGAAGAGGTCGGGCCTTACTGGTCGGTGACGCGCTACAAGGACATCATGGCGGTGGACACGAACCACCAGGTCTTCTCCTCTGAAGGCGGCATCACGCTGCGCGACCCGGAAGAAGACTTCCAGCTTCCGATGTTCATTGCGATGGACCCGCCCAAGCATGACGACCAGCGCAAGACCGTGAGCCCCATCGTGGCGCCCGCGAACCTTGCCAAGCTCGAAAGCACGATCCGCAAGCGCGCGGGCAACATTCTCGACAGCCTGCCCGAAGGCAAGCCCTTCAACTGGGTCGACAGGGTGTCGATCGAGCTGACGACGCAGATGCTCGCGACACTGTTCGATTTCCCCTTCGAGGAGCGCCGCAAACTGACGCGCTGGTCGGACGTGGCGACGGCTACGCCGATGGAAGGCGGTATCATCGAAACGGAAGAGCAGCGCCGCGCTGAACTTCTCGAATGCGCCGAGTACTTCATCGGTCTCTGGAACGAGCGTGTGAATGCGCGCGAGCCGGGTAACGATCTCATCTCCATGCTGGCTCATGGCGAGTCGACGCGGAACATGGACAAGATGGAGTATCTTGGAAACCTGATCCTCCTGATCGTCGGCGGCAACGACACGACCCGTAACTCGATCTCGGGTGGTCTTCTCGCGCTCAACCAGTTCCCGGAGCAGTACAAGAAGCTTCAGGCAAACCCCGCGGTCATCCCGAACATGGTGGCGGAGATCATCCGCTGGCAGACGCCGCTCGCTTACATGCGCCGTACCGCGCTTGAGGATACGGAGATCGCCGGCCAGAAGATCGCCAAGGGCGACAAGGTTGCCATGTGGTACGTCTCGGGCAATCGCGACGAGACCGTGATCGAGAATCCGAACGAGCTCGTGATCGACCGCGAACGTGCGCGTCAGCATCTTTCCTTCGGCTTCGGCATCCACCGCTGCGTGGGTAACCGTCTCGCCGAGATGCAGCTCCGCATCATCTGGGAAGAGATCATGAAGCGTTGGCCCGACAAGCAGATCAAGGTGCTGGCCGAGCCCCGCCGCGTCCATTCCAGCTTCGTGAAGGGCTACGAGGAACTGATGGTCGAGCTGCCCAAGCGTTCGCACTGATGCGTTCGCACTAGGCGAATATTGCACAATCAAATCAAGGCCGGGTGCGATGCACCCGGCCTTTTTTGTGTCGTTTTGTGCCTTGCACAAATAAAAAGGGCGGCCCCGCCAGGGGCCGCCCGATTTGTTCGCCGGTCGGGGAGAGAGTGTCCCCGCCTTGTCTTGCGCCCGACTGCTTACTCGGCAGCCGAGATGCTGACATTCTTCAGCGCATCCACATTGGCGCCGAAATTAATCTTCTGGAGGAAGCGGATGCCATCCTCGGCAATGTCGTCGCCGACCATATGGTCGCCTTCGCTCTTCAGCTCATCCATGTTCACATAGGTGGCATAGAAGGCCTTGGTGCGATCGGTGATGATGCCGGCCTTGAGAAGCGTCTTGATCAGCACGCGGAAGATGTTCGTGCCTTCCTTCATGCTTTCGCGACGGTCTTCGTCACCAAAGGCTTCAAGCATCTCAAGCTGCACCTGCTGCCAGTCGATGCCGAACTCGCCATAGAGCGTCTGCTTCTGTTCCGGGTTCACAAGGTTGAACAGCAGCGTCTGGAAACACTCGGCCGCCCAGTCTTCGATGATGTTCTGCTCTTCTTCCGAAAGGTTCGGGATCGTGCGGTCGGCCCAGATTTTGCCGAACTTGTGATGGAACGCTTCGTCCGTCATCACGAGCTGCATCAGCTTGACCAGCAGGGGGTCGTTCGACTTTGCATAGAAGGTGGCAAAGGCGCCCATGGCGAGACCCTCGACCAGCATCTGCATGCCGACGATCTTCTTGTAGACTTCCTTGGCATTCACGATGTCGGTGAGGAGGCCACCAAGCGTGGCGCCAACGGGGAGCGGCTTGCCCCAGCGGGCCTGGACATAGCGCGAGAAGCCGGTGACGTGACGCGCTTCTTCGCGGGTCTGGTTCGCAGCATATTCCTGCGCGCCCGGATCCTTCAGGATGTGGCAGAGCGAGGCCGAAAGCGCCAGTGCGCCGGCTTCGCCATGCAGGATCGAGGAAAGCATCCAGCGTGTGCTCTCATTGGCAAAGCGGATACGCTGCTTTTCCGTAAGCTTCGCGAAGCAGGGAAGCTTGAGTTCCGGTACCAGCTCTTCGGGCATCAGCATCTGGTTTTCCAGATCGAAGGGCTCGTTGAAGTCGATATACTTCGTATCCAGCGGGTCCCAGAAATGGTCATGGGTCGCGGAGATGATCTTGTCGAAGGCGGTGGAGCGCGAATTATAGCGCTCCGGCTCCATCATCGCGGGAAAGTCATCCGGGGCGACGGCATCATAGGCGTCGTCTTTGGTGATCTGCCGAACTTCGTTCATCGGGTCCTCCAGAGGGGCGGTAAGCCGCCGGAAATTAGGGGAACGCCAGCTTTTCGGGCTCTCGCCCTGCCGGTCTCTCTTTAAAAATAGAATAGGAGGCGCTGCGGCAGGGTCAAGAAAAAAAGTGACGGAGGCGTCAACTTTGTGAATATGTGTTAACTAAATCGCTAAAATGCGCAGAACTTCGCGGATTAGCACTACGCAACTGTTACAAATGGCCGCTGCTTGTGATAATTATCGAACACAGGATGACCGGTTCGGCCGGTAGCGCGGGGAACCGGCGCTGCTGGAAATAATGAGAGACCGGCATCTGGGGGAGGGGGCAAACCCCCCGATCTGAAAATTGGGCGACAAAGCCGTAAGGCTGGCCCGCATGAATCGGGGATAGGCGGCAAGTCCGCTCCCGTCGTCTCGACGGTCCTGTCCTCCGGAATATATCGAAGTCGATCCGACCGCACAGGAAGGCGGGCTTTCAAGGCACCTCCTGTCACCGGTCCGGCCCGCGAAGTTCAATGCTGCCGCTTGTCCCCGTGCGGGAAGCGGCAAGGGAGATGGGTGCTGCCGATGGTAAAGTTACTTGAAAATATTGTATTCCGCCTACGCCCGGTAATTCTGGTGGCGCTCTTTGTCTTCACCTGCATCACTGGGTTTTATGCACTTCAGTTGCGTATGACGGCGGGCTTCGACAAGCAGCTTCCCGTCGGCCATGAATACATCCAGACCTTCACTGAATATCGTGAACAGCTCTTCGGGTCGAACCGCATAATCATTACGCTGGAACCGAAGGAAGGGGACATCTGGTCCCAGAAGTTCTTCAAGGTCTACAAGAGCCTCACCGACGATATTTTCTTCCTGCCTGGCGTATCGCGCCATACGGTGACATCGCTCTGGACGCCGAACACGCGCTATATCGAAATCACGGAAGATGGCATCAGCGCCGATGACGTGATCTCCGGGCGCGTCACCGCCGATTCCATGACGCAGGAAAACCTTCAGAAAGTTCAGAGCAACGTGATCCGCGGCGGCTTCGTCGGCCGCCTGGTCGCCGATGATTTCGGCTCCGCGATGGTGGTTGCCGAGTTGCAGGATTTCGACCCATCGACTGGCGAGAAGCTCGACTATTTCGATCTTGCCGCGAAGCTCGAAGCGGAGATCCGCAATAAATACGAGACCGACGAATACACCGTTCGCATCATCGGCTTCGCCAAGCTGATCGGTGATATCGCGGACGGCGCCAAGACGGTCGTCATCTTCTTCGCTCTTGCCTTCGTGCTGACGGCGCTGGCGCTTTATCTCTATGCCCGCTCCGTCGTACTCACCGCGGCAACGCTTTTTGCTTCGCTCACCTCGGTGGTCTGGCAATTCGGCCTGCTCACCTTCCTCGGTTACGGCCTCGATCCGCTGGCCGTTCTCGTGCCGTTCCTGATTTTCGCCATCGGCGTCAGTCACGGCGTGCAGCAGATCAATGTCGTGACGGCGGAAATCGCGGAAGGCGCGGATTCCGAAACGGCGGCACGCTCTGCCTTCTCGCGTCTCTTCGTGCCGGGCTCCATGGCGCTGGTCACCACGCTGGTGAGCTTCGCGACGCTCTATCTCATTCCCGTGCCGATGATCCGCGAACTTTCGATCACGGCATCCATCGGCGTGATCCTCAAGGTCGTCACCAATCTCATCATGCTGCCGCTGCTTGTCAGCTATCTGAGGTTCGGTGAAGATTTCCGCGCACGTGTGCACAGCTCCCGCGAGTTCCGTCTCAAGATCATGCGTTCGCTGGGCTTCGTCGCCAATCCGAAGATCGCGCCTTTCGTGCTCGTTTTTGCGACGGTCCTTTTCGGGATCGCCGTTCACGAGGCGATGAACCGTCACGTCGGTGCACTCCATGCGGGTGCGCCGGAGCTTCGTCCCGATGCGCGCTACAATCTCGACTCGACGGCCATCGCGGATGATTACGCGCTCGGCCTCAACGTGCTGATTGCGGTGGTGGAAACGCCGCCGGACAGTTGCGTGACCTATTCCTACATGAAGTATCTGAACCAGTTCTCCTGGCACATGCAGAACGTGCCGGACGTGACGCTTGTCGCCTCGCTTCCCTTCGCCATCAAGGGGTCCGCGGCAGGTTGGAACGAGGGCAACCTGAAATGGAAGGACATTCCACGTAACCGGCCGGCGCTCGCCCAGGCATCGAACACCGTGCCGAACTCCAGTTCGCTCTATAACCAGACCTGCACCATCCTGCCGCACAGCTTCTATCTGCGCGATGCCAGGGCGACGACGATCAAGGCCGCCGTCGATGCCGTGAAGGAATGGCGCGAGGCGAACCCGATGGAGGGCGTGAACATCCGTCTTGCCTCCGGCAACATGGGTGTGCAGGCGGCGGTCAATGAGGAGATCACCGAAACCGAACTGCCGATGATGATGTGGGTCTATGCGGTGATCGTCGCGCTCGTCATGCTCACCTATCGTGACTGGCGTGCCGTCGTGGCTTGTTGTCTCCCGCTCACCTTCGGTACCTTCTTCGGATACTGGTTCATGGAGGTGCTGCAGATCGGCCTCACCGTGGCGACGCTTCCGGTGATGGTGCTCGCGGTCGGCATCGGTGTCGACTACGCCTACTACATCTACAACCGCGTGCCCTATTACATGGGCGAAGGTCTCAGCATCTCGGATGCCTTCCGGCAGTCGCTGCAGGAAGCGGGCATGGCAACCTTCTTCACAGCGCTGACACTCGCTGTCGGCGTGTCCACCTGGGCCTTCTCGGACCTCAAGTTCCAGGCGGATATGGGTCTGCTTCTCGCCTTCATGTTCATGGTCAACATGGTGATGGCGGTCAGCGTACTGCCCGCGCTTGCTGTGACGCTCGACATGATCTTCCCGCGCAGGCGTCCCGTCGCTCGCCAGAAGAGCGCGCCGGTCCACTGATCGGCGAACGCATCACAAAACAGGAAAGGCCGCCGAACACCCGGCGGCCTTTTCACGTTCAGGGTGGGCTTTCGTCCGCGCGCGGCATGCGTGATACTCCCGGACATCAGAGAAGAGATCACATGCGTACTTTTGTTTCCTGTCTGCTCTGGCCTGCTCTCGCGACCGCCTCGCTTGCCGCGATCTATATCGGCATGGAAGCGGGCCACGGTGTTCTCGTCTTCAATATCGTCTATCTGTCGCTAGCCGCCGCGCTCGCTCTGCTGGAGCGCGCGCTGCCTTATGAGCGGCAATGGCTGGCAAAGGATGGACAGATCGGGCCCGACCTCGCGCATACGGTGCTGAGCAAGGGCGTGGCCCAGGTCCTTGTCACCGTGATCGTCTTCATGGGGATTGCCGAATGGCTGAAACCCGCCGGCGGCCCGCTTTGGCCCGAGACATGGCCGCTCGTCATCCAGGTCGCGCTTGGTCTCGTGATTGTCGAACTCGGGCTCTACTGGAAGCACCGCCTGGCACATGAGTGGCCCTGGTTATGGCGCTTCCACGCCGTGCATCACTCGGTGACGAGGCTCTGGTTTTTCAACACCGGCCGCTTCCACGTGGTCGATACGGTCACGGGCCTTCTTGTCGGCATCCCCGTGCTGCTGCTTCTCGGCGCGCCGCAGCCCGTCCTCCTCATGGTGAGCGCCGTCACCGCCGTCCTCGGCATACTCACCCATTGCAATATCGAGATGCGCTGCGGCCCGCTCAACTATGTCTTCAACACACCGGAACTTCACCGCTGGCATCACTCGAAGGATCTCTCCGAGGGTAACAGGAACTACGGCGAGAACCTGATGCTCTTCGACATGATTTTCGGCACCTATATCAACCCGCCGGGGCGCCGCCCGCCCGCGGATATCGGCATCAAATACGCCGTGCCGGAAGACTTCGTCGGCCAGCTCAAGCTGCCCTTCACGCGCGCGCCGCTCTGAGCACGGCCCCTTCGGCGCGTCATCTCAAGCTCAGGAAACGGGGAATCCGACCGCCGCTTCGAGGTCCTTCAGCGCCTGTTCCGGCGAGACGACCTTGATCGTCGTCATGCCCAATGCCTTGGCGGGCTTCAGGTTGACCCCGAGATCGTCGAGATAGACGGATGACGCAGCGGAAACGCCGAGCGCCTCGCAGGCCATCTGATAGATGCGCGGATCGGGCTTGCGGATGCCGGCCTTGGAGCTCTCGATCACATGGTCGAAAAGCGACATGACTTCCGCCACTGCCGCTGCCTTCTCGCTGCTGCGCGCCATCCCTGCGCCTTCGCCCGCCGAGACATTATTGGTGATGCAGCCGACCTTCGCGCGTTCCTTGCAGCGTTTCAGCGCGGTCACCATTTCCGGGCGGATGTCGCCGGAGAGCAGCGAGATGATGTCGCGGCCGGGAATGCGGCAGCCCTTCGCTTCGGATTCTTCTGCAAAGAGGCGGTCGAACTCGTCGAGCGAACATTCGTTGCGCTCGAACAGCGCCCAGGCATTCGTGTCGGGATTGGTCGCGTTGATGCTGCGAATGAAATCCTTCGCGAGACCCTTTTCCGCTTCATAGCGGTTGAACGCCTCGAAAGGGCTCGACGTCAGCACGCCGCCAAAATCCCAGATCACTGCCTCGACCATGTCAATTCCTCGCCAATTTCATTTGGCGCGAACCTACACGCCGGCAATCCGGGCGCCAAGCAGGCGTCCGGATTGCCGGGTCGTTGTTCTAGCGTGATTTGACGAGACAGTCCTGACCGGCAGCCTTGAGGCTCGAACAGGCCGATTGCGCCGCCGCCTTGGTCTCGAAGCCCGCGGCGCGAACGCGGTAGAAGGTGCCCTTGTCGCCAAGATCCGCCTTCTCGATATCGAGCGCATGGCCGCCAAGTACCGAGGGGTACTTCTTTTGAAGCGAGGCCCAGGCGGATTGCGCTGCCCCTTCCTCGCGAAGCGCCATGATCTGCACCACATAGGCCCCGCCGCTTGCCGCCGCCGTTGCGGGAGCCTTTGTCGGTGCGGGGGCCGGTGCGGGTGCCGGTGCGGCCGCAGCCGGTTTTTCCGCTTCCGGCTGTGCGGCAGGCGGCGTGATCGCTGTCGGCGCGCCCGCGCTTTCCTCCACACCTTCTGTCGCCGCCGTCGTCTCGGCGGGTGCCGCCTCCGGCTCCGGCGCTGCGGGTTCGGCACCGGCGCGAAGCTCCGGCGTTTCCATGGGCGCATCCTGCGCCTCGCCGGGAACGGTCGCCTCGGGATTTGCGTCTTCGCCCGCCGCCGGCATCTGTGCGGCCGGGGCTTCTGCCACCTGCTGCTGCGCCGGCGCTTCATCCGGTATCGCCGTCACATCCGGCGAAACGGGCGCCACGCCCGAGCCGCTATCGTTCAGCGACAGCGCGATGATGACGCCGCCAAGCAGCGCAAGGCCCACAAAGGCGCCTGCGATCAGCCTTGTGCGGCCGCCGCTCTCTTCTTCTTCAGGGGTGTAGATAATCTCGGGTTCGGGCGGCTGTGGCCGTTCGTCCTCGTCCGTTGCGTGCATCTCTGGCCTCTCCGTGGCGGGGCTGCCATAGAGCCCCGGGGAAGGACCTTCATTTACACCGATTCCGCTCAAATTCGGCTGCCTTCCGGGCGCAATTGTAGCACGTGCAACCGGATCGACCGAAGAAGGTCCAGCTTCACCCTTGCGCGCAAGCAGGTCGCTCGTCAATGAGGCAGGCTTCTTGGCCATCAGGCGGCGCCCCTGAGAAGACCCTCGGCCTTGCCGCTGGAGGCTGCGCCTGCAACGAAGGAACCTGAGGTGAGCGGCGAGGTTTCGCGCCCTTTGAGCCGGTCGTTGAGGAAACTCCAGAGCTCGGCGATTTCCTCCGGCGATTTGGTCGATGAGCTGATTTCCATGACGGTTCGCCCGTCGATCATGCTCGCGGCGAAATCGATTCGCTGATGGAGGATCGACGGGGCGACGGGACCGTGATGTGAGAGAGCGATAACAGCCTCCGTGGTGATGCGGGCGCGGGGTGCCGCGCCATTGACGGCGAAGACGAGCGGCTTGCCGACTTCCTCGCAGAGCCGGACCGTGGCCCCTGCCGCCCGCAGGTCATGCGGGCTCGGCCGCGTCGGAATGACGATGAGGTCCGCCTGGCCGATGACATGGCCGATGGTGGACGTGATGGCGGGCGGCGTGTCGATGATGACGAGGTTGACGCCGCCATCCTTGAGCCGCGCCAGATCCGCTTCCAGCCCGTCTTCCGAGGCGCTCACAAAGAAGGGGCGCTCGGCTTCGCGCGCATTCCACCACTGGGAGAGAGACCCCTGCGGGTCAGTGTCGATCAGGGCGACGGGCCCGGCGCCCTGCCTCTCGGCTTCGACAGCAATATGACCCGCAAGCGTGGTCTTGCCGGAGCCACCCTTCTGCGACGCGAACGCGATGACGTGCATGGCTTAATCCCGATAACCGGCCGCGCGCGATTTCTTCGCTTGCGGCATTCCAGAAAAGGACGCGCCGGTAACAATCCGGGCCACAATGCGGAAAGAGGCTTCCGCGCCCCCCGCGACCCGCCGGCATGTGCGTGATCGATATCGAAAAGGCCGAATCAGCCCCCGCTGCGAGAGTAATGTGTGACCCATTTTGGCTCAACATATGCGCGCGAAAAATGCCTCCACTACCAGAAAATGTGTTGATGGGGACACATGACGGGGGCTGGGAGCCTCATTCGCCCGCCATCTCTGCCGTGATTTTCACCATTGCGCCTGTCAGCCGGGCAAGATCGCCGCTCCCGATGATCAGCGGCGGCGTCGTATAGATGATATTGCCGAAGGGCCGGATCCAGACACCTTCCTCCACGAAGCGGCGCTTGATCGCATCGGCATCCCTTATTGCCTCCACCTCGATGACGCCGATGGCGCCCATCACGCGCACATCCTTGACGCCGGGCAGTGTCCGCGCCGGTTCAAGCTCCCGTGTCAGCTGCGCCGAGATGGCGGCCACCTGGTCGAGGCGCGGCTCCCGCTCGAACAGGTCGAGCGAGGCATTGGCCGCCGCGCAGGCGAGCGGATTGCCCGTATAGGTCGGCCCGTGCATCAGTGCCTTGCCTGCATCCTCGCCGAGAAAGGCCTCGAAGACGCGCGCCGTGGCAATCGTCGCGGCGAGCGCCATCGTGCCACCTGTCAGCGCCTTCGACAGCGTCACGATGTCGGGCACGATCCCCGCCTGCTCGCAGGCGAACATGGAGCCCGTGCGCCCGAAGCCGGTGAAGATTTCGTCGAGGATCAGCAGCACATCATGCTTGTCGCAAAGCGCGCGCAGTTTCCGCAGCGTCTCCGGCGTGTGAAAGCGCATGCCCCCCGCGCCCTGCACCAGCGGCTCCGTCACGACAGCGGCGACTTCATGGCCATGCTCGCCGAGAAAGGCGTCGAGTGCTGCTTCCTTTTCCGCATCGTTCGGCAATTCGCAGATGAACTGTTCGGCAATCGCACCCTTGAAGAGCGTGTGCATACCTTCGTCCGGGTCGCAGACCGACATGGTGGCCAGCGTGTCGCCGTGATAGCCGCCCTTGAAACTGACGAAGCGTGTGCGCCCCTTTTTTCCTTTGTTGATGCCGTATTGCACAGCGATCTTCATCGCGATCTCGACCGAAACCGAACCCGACTCCGAAAAGAACACATGGCCGAGATCGCCCGGCAGCTTTTCCGACAGCCTTGTCGCGAGGCGGCAGGCAGGCTCATGTGCCAGCCCGCCCAGCATTACATGCGGCATCTTTTCGAGCTGGTCCGTCACCGCCGCGCGAATATGCGGATGGTTGTAGCCATGCGCCGCCGTCCACCACGACGAAACCCCGTCAATGAGTTCGCGCCCGTCCGCCAGCGTCAGCCGCACGCCGTCCGTCTTCGCGATGGGCAGCGCCATCGGCGTCGTCTGCATCTGCGTATAGGGCAGCCAGAGATGCGGCGCGCCTTTGGCCAGCCATTCCGGCGGGTCGTTGATGAGCGGATTAGCGGGCGGAATGGACATGGGGCGTTCCCCTTCCTGTGCTTGCTGGCTTCATGCTGGCCGGGCTTCTTTATGTCTTCTGGTTGTCGCGGATTGTCCTGTTTCACGAGCCCGTGGCAAGGGCCAAAAGCCGCGATTGCACGCGAATATCCCTTGGCATAGGATGCCGCCCGGTGCCGCGAAGGGTGCCGCCGTCCGAGAAAGAGGAACTCACCTTCGCCTGACGTAGAGAGACGTTACCTCGCGTTCGCAGAATCTCCTTGTTTGCCGTCGCTTCGGACCGACGACAGTCAAACAACAGGAGGATTCCGTGCGAACGGACCCATCTTCTCAGAAACCCATCGACGCCCTCGCCGAATACAAGATCCGCGCGAGCAAGCTCCTCAAGGACTTCGCGAGCGCCGACAAGCGCCGCGCCTTTCACGCCGCGCACCGCCTTGCCTCGCTCTGGCAGGAGGTGGATGCAAATGCATTGCTCGCCGATCCCTCGCGCATCCAGCGCAAGCATGCGCTTGCCGTCATTGCGCGCGAGATGGGCTTTCGCGACTGGCAGCATCTGACCGAAGAGGCGCATGTCGAAATGCCCGCCTTCGATACGACGCGGCTCTTCCCGCCGAGTACCAGCTTCTACCTGAATGCCTGGTTCGCGACTTACGAGGAAGCGCGCGACGCGCTCGGCACGCGCAAGGACCGTTTTCTCTTTCCCTATCGTCATCAGTTCGTCGTCTGCGAGGGCGGTCTGCTGGCAAGCCTCGGCGTCGATGTGAAGGACGAGGACTGGGAGGCGATTGGCCGCGACTGGGCAAAGCCCCGGGATGCCAGGGCGCATTACCGCCTGAACCAGAAACTTGCGCGCATCGTGCCGCCTTTGCCCGAGCGCCCTGCGCCGAAGAGGAAGCCGTCATGAACAGGGAACGCAGAAAACAGCTCGTCAGCGATTACAGGGAACGCAAGGTGGCGCGCGGTATTTTTGCCGTGCGCTGCCATGCGAGCGGGGAAGTCTGGCTCGGCATCGGGCGCAGCCTCGACAATATGCAGAACGGCATCTGGTTCACGCTGCGTCTCGGCACCCATCCCGCAAGAACATTGCAGGCGGCGTGGAATACGCATGGCGAAGAGAACTTCGTCTATGAAGTGGTGGAAGAAGTCGACGCGAAGGACATGACGCCTTACATGCTGCAATCGGTCCTCAAGGAACGCTTGCAGCACTGGCAGGCGGCGTGGGGTGCGGAAGCGATCCGCACCTGAGGAGAAGTCGAGTCGGGTCCCGAAAATGATTTAGCTATTTCAGAGTGATAGCGCGCATACGCCGATGAGCGTCATGGAGAAAATAGCCCACTCCCAGAATCAACGGGCAGGGCTATGATCGAGTATGCGCTACAAAATGCCTTCAATCAGGACCTCCCCGTTTCTTGCCCTGTCCTTCGCAGGTGTAGTCGGAAAGCTCGGCGTATTTGCCACGGAACAGCGGATGAGCGGCCAAGAATGGTGGGTTGACCTGCCGTGGCTATGGTTGGCCGGAATTTTCTTCGCCTTCTGGCTTGGGCAGATTGTCAATGACGCGTTCAACAAGGATTCGTGGCTGCAACACAATTGGCGGGTGTTTCGATCACTGGGCGATTTCCATCCTGTTGAGTACCGAGTCCAATTTTACCCGAAACACGAAGACGAGAACGACAAGGCGCATTTCATTGAGATAAGCGTTCCTTTTACGTTCGATAGGAATGCTGGATCTGACGTGGAAGTTCGAGTTTCTTACGACGCTCTGACTGTCACGGAGGGCGTGCCGAGGCATTACAGTTGGCGTGTTCCAGTGCTGGAGAACCCGCTGAAAGGTGATCAGAAACTAATCCCTATCGCCCTTGCTGCAGACGAACCCGGAGTGCACGGGTTTACAGGAGACCGAAATCTGCGACTTCTCGGCACAGGCAGGGCATATCGCATTAAGGTTGAAATATTTGATAGGCGACACCAGCAGGCGAAACACCTATCCATAAGAATCCCGCATCGTCAGGAAAGAATATCGGTAAGCAAGAACAGCTACCATGGTTCTTGGTTCTTTTTGATCGATGAGGAACATCTTCCGGGCGCGGAGGGCACATAGGGAAGAATATTACTTCTCCGACGGGCAGCTATGCGCGGGCATGGGCTCGATGCCGAGCTTCGCGAAAAGCTTCTGGTCCTTGTCTTCTTCCGGGTTCTTCGCGGTCAGCAGCTTGTCGCCGACGAAGATCGAGTTCGCACCCGCAAGGAAGCAGAGCGCCTGCGTTTCTTCCGACATGAGCTCGCGGCCCGCCGCAAGGCGCACGACCGATTGCGGCATGACGATGCGCGCCACCGCGATCATGCGCACGAAGTCGATGGAGTCCACCTTCTCGCTGCGGCCGAGCGGTGTGCCTTCCATCGGCATCAGCATGTTGATCGGCACACTCTGGGGATGTTCGTCGAGATTGGCGAGCGTCATCAGCATACCGATGCGGTCATCCGCGCTTTCGCCCATGCCGACAATGCCGCCCGAGCATACATTCATGCCCGCATTGCGCACACGCTCCAGCGTGTCGAGCCGGTCCTGATAGGTCCGTGTGCTGATGACATTCGGATAATATTCTTCCGACGTGTCGACATTGTGATTGTAATAGTCAAGGCCCGTCTGCGCGAGGCGGTGAACCTGCTGGCCGGAAAGCATGCCGAGCGTCATGCAGGTTTCCATGCCCATTTCCTTCACGCCCTCGATCATGGCGCAGATCATGTCCATGTCGCGATCCTTGGGCTCGCGCCAGGCCGCACCCATGCAATAGCGCGTCGCGCCTGCTTCCTTCGCCTTGCGTGCTTCCGCCAGCACCTTCTCGACTTCCATCAGCTTGGAGGCCTGGAGGCCGGTATCGAATTTGGAGCTCTGGGCGCAATAGCCGCAATCTTCCGGGCAGCCGCCGGTCTTGATCGAGAGCAGCGTCGACATCTGCACTTCATGCGCCTTGAACCAGCGCCGATGGACAAGCTGCGCCTCGAACAGAAGATCGTTGAAGGGCAGATCGAAAAGCGCCTGCAATTCCTCGCGCGTCCAGTCGTGGCGGAGTTCGTCCGGGTTGGTGCGCCGCGCGATTCCCGGCTGCGTTTTGGCGGACTCTTCGATACGGGTCTGGATGCTCATGGGCCGCGGTTCTCTTGCGATAACAACGAAAAGACTACAATTCCGGCAGCATAAGCGGCCTGAGCCCCAATGCAACAATTGGGGTGCTGGTTATCAAGGATACTGGTAACCGTTTCCGGCGTGCCGGAAACGGCAAGGGCGCCGCGAACTGGCCTACGGCCAGTTCGCTCTTATCAATTTAAGAATCTCAAGTCGGGAATTTCCGACTTGAGGGCCCGCCGCGCCTTATGGCGCGTAAGCCAAGCGCCCGGCGTTTGAGGGTAAGCAAGAATCGAAGGCAATCGGCTTGCCCGATTGCCTTAGTCTCCCCAGCGCCTGAGCAGCGATCCCTGAACTTTCAGCAGCCGGTCGGTCAGCGCCCGGTTCCCGGCCGCCTCCGCTTGACGCAGCGCCAGCGCGACATCGAACAACGTCTCGCGCTCTTCCGCCCCCCGCACAAGGCTTCGGACCCAGCCCACGGCGGCGCGGCGCTCGCCGCTCGTCACTTCCGCCACCCGGTGCAGCGTGGTCGAGGGGTAAAGCACCAGCGACCCGGCGTTGAGTTTCACGAAGCGTTCTCCCGCCGGTTCCTCCACGATGAGTTCGCCGCCGTCATAAGTGTCCGGTTCGGCCAGAAACAGCGTGAAGGAGAGGTCCACCCGCTTGCCGTCCATGAAGGCATCGTCCGAATGGAGCCCGTATTCCATGCCCTGCGTGTAGCGCGACAGAAGAATGCGGATGAAGTCGCGGGGCCGGGCGGCGGCACGGAAAACATCGTTTTTCATCAGCCGCTTCTCGACCAGCGCCGTGAAATCGCTGGCAAGGCCGGTCGGCTTGGCCTGCTCGTTCCGCTTCACGGCCTTTGCGATCCGGCCAGCCGTGCGCGCGCCGTCCTCGAAGCCGTCCTTCTGCTTGAAGACGGTGTCGGCGAGGCGCAGTTCCGGGCCTGTCAGAACATCGGCGATCTGGATAAACAACGTCACATACCTGTGATAATGCAAAGCGTTTGCAAACTACTCCGCCGCGCGGTAAAGGTCGAGTCCAGTATGGACAGCAAGTATCGCGGCCAAACCGCGCCATCGCCATAAAAACGGCTGACGAACCGAGAGGAAGCTCCCATGAAATACCGGATGAAGCTCTGGACCAGCATCAGCGCCGCCGCTCTTATCGCGGCTTCGAGTGCGGTAGCCGGCATGGCCTCTCCCTCTGCGGGTGAAGGTGCGGGCAATGGCTCCCACGGTGACGCTCTTCAGGGCAAGCAGGCATCCGGCAGCTTCCTCGTGGCCTCTGCCGGTGAAGGCGAGGGTGAAGGTGAAGGCGGCGAGGGCGGTGAAGGGGGAGAAGGCGGCGAGGGCGGCGTAGACCCGGCTGCCGCTGCGAAAGACCCGGCCGTCTATCTCTCCGCCATCGATATCATCCGCGCCCATTATCTCGCGGGCGAGGCGATGCTCGATGTCGAGGGTGGCCGCCGCGAGGGTGGCGCCATGTTCGCCCATCCGATCTCGGAAGTTTATATCGACCTCGAATCCGTCTTCGAGGCGCAAGGCGCGGCTCCCTTCATGGATGAGATGACGCAAGCCGTCGATCTCGCCCTTGGCGATGCGCCGGTTGCCGAGGTGAAGGCCTCCGTTCAGAAGGTCTATGCTGCGCTCGATGCTGCTGCCGAAAAGGCGCCTGAAAGCGACAAGAGCGAAGCCGCCATCGAGGCCGCTCTCGCCGCCGAAATGTACGACCGCGCCGCGAAGCAATACGACACGGCGGTGGGCCCCAATGGGTCGACCGAAGCCTGGATCGACGGCTACGGCTTCTGGAAGGTTGCGAAAATGCGCGCCGATGCGCTCAAGCCCTCCCTCGGTGAGGAACATGAAAGCCTTGCCGAAGAACTCGCCAAGGCCGAGGAACTCTTCGGCACGGCCTATGCGGGCGTCGAGAAGCCCGAAGAGGCCCCCGTAGAGCCCGGCACGCTGCTCGCGGCCAGCTCGCGTATCTCATTGAAAACAAGCAGCTTTTAGGAGCGTTTCCAGGCGAAATGGAAGCCGGTTCGCCGTCCGGAAACGCGACCGGACAATAAGCTCGCCGATAAGGGGCTTGCGTGGGGGTGCCCATGCGGCCCATACCTCCTCACACGAAGAGGAGTGAGGGATGGTGAAGACTGCGGCACAGACACTGGACGATTTCGCGCAAGCGAAGCTCGAAGCTCTTGAGGCGCAGGCGCTCCGCCGCCGTCTGATCGAGACCGACCGCCGCGAGGGCGCCATCGCCTTTCGCGACGGGCGCCGCCTCGTCTCCTTCTGCTGCAACGACTATCTGAACCTCTCGCAGAACGAGGAGGTGAAGCGCGCCGCCATCGAGGCGACCGGGAAATATGGCGTCGGCTCCGGCGCCTCGCGCCTCGTCTCCGGCAACCACCCGCTCTTTCGTACTCTCGAAACCCGCCTCGCCGATCTGAAGCAGGCGGAGGATTGCGTCGTCTTCGGTTCCGGCTACATGGCCAATATGGGCATCGTGCCCACGCTCATGCGTGAGGGCGACCTGATCCTCGCCGACGAACTTTCCCATGCCTGCCTGCTTTCGGGCTCGAAACTGTCCGGCGCGCGGATCGAGATCTTTCGCCACAACGATATGGCGCATCTGCGTGCGCTTCTCGACGCGCACAGAAATGCTGCGCAGCATTGTCTCGTCGTCACCGACGGCATTTTCAGCATGGATGGCGATGCCGCCCCTGTTGAGGAGATGGCCGAAATTGCTGCGCAGCATAATGCCTGGCTGATGACGGATGACGCGCATGGTATCGGCGTCGTCGGCCATGAAGGCCGCGGTTCGAGCTTCATGGGCGCAACGAAAGCCGCCGTGCCGCTCCAGATGGGTACGCTCTCGAAAGCGGTCGGCGCTTATGGCGGCTATCTCTGCGCCTCGAAAGCCGTCTGCGATCTCGTCCGCACCCGCGCCCGCACCCTCATCTATTCGACGGGCCTGCCGCCCGCCACCGCCGCTGCCGCCATCGCCGCGCTCGATTTCATGCGCACGAACCCGGATTATTGCCGCCGCCCGGTCGAGAAGGCGAAGGCCTTCACCCGCGCGCTCGGGCTTCCCGATCCCGAAAGCCCCATCGTGCCGCTGATCCTTGGCGATGCCGAGGTCACGCTTGCCGCCTCCGCCATGCTGGAGAAGGAAGGCTATCTCGTCACAGGTATCCGCCCGCCAACGGTGCCCGCCGGCACGGCGCGCCTGCGTTTCACCTTCACTGCAGAACATGACGATGCCGACATTGCGCGCCTCGCGACCCTTGTCCGCGAACGCATCCTGCCTCGCCGCGCAGCGGAGTAATCATGCCACCCGTCTTCGTCACATCCTCCGGCACCGAGATCGGCAAGACCTATGTCTCCGCCATGCTGACGCGAGAATTGAAGGCACGCGCCATCAAGCCGCTGGTGAGCGGCCTCGATGAGGAAACATTCGCGCAAAGCGATCCCGCCCAGCTTCTCGCCGCCATGGACGAGCCGGTGACCTATGAGAATGCGGGCCTCGTTTCGCGCTGGCGTTTCAAGGCGCCGCTCTCGCCAGACATGGCCGCCAAGCGCGAAGGCCGCACGATCGATTTCGATGAACTGGTGGAAGAATGCGCCGCCGCCGCGCGCGCGCATGATCCGTTGCTGATCGAGGGCGTCGGCGGGCTCATGGTCCCTCTCGACGGCAAGCATCTGGTGCTGGACTGGATGAGGGCGCTGAATGAAAGGACAGGCCTCGCGCCTGTCCTCGTCGTTGGCGCCTATCTCGGCACCATCAGCCACACATTGACGACGCTCGCCGTCATGAGAGCCGAAAGTCTCACCCCCCGCGCCATCGTGGTGAGCGAGGCCGCGCCCGGCCCCGTGCCCGTCGGGGAGACGGCGGAAACCATCGCGCGTTTCGCCGGTAATGTTCCCGTCCGCGCTTTGCCGCGCGGCGAAACCGTTTCCCTCGCCGATCTTTTCTAGACCTGTCCCTGGTCTAGACCTGTCTTTGCGGTGTTGTACCGTCTGGCCGACCGCTCCGGTGATCATGCCGAAGATGTAGAGCAGAATGGCCGCGATGCTTAGTCAGTAGAGAAGCCTTGTCGCCTGCACGGCGATCAGTTTGTCGAAATTCAGAAAATTCTTGAAGGTCATGCTGCCTTCTTCATGGAGCGGCCGTCATGAAACGGCCACCCGCCCGCGCTCTTCGCGCGGGCGGGTCATGCGTCTGCGGATGAATTCGGAACGTTTATTTCGGTCCGAAAAGAAACCAGAGAATAAGGCCGAGAACCGGCAGAGCGAGAACGACGACGATCCAGATCGCCTTCCACAGCGGTTCCGCACCGCTCTGCACGATGCGGATGATCGCATAGATATCCAGTATCAGGATGATGATGCCGATAATTCCAGTATAGCCGTCGCCTAACATTCGTTGCCTCCAGATCAATTGCTACCCCACAAACAAACGTAGCGCGATTTGGGGTGTGAGGTAAGTTCCGAATGCGGCATATTTTGTGGATTAGTGTGATCGAACGAAAGCAGCCTTCATGCGTTTCATGTGGTTGAGGCGTAATCCGTTCAAACGAAAGAGGGCGTTGCGATCCCCTCGAACTCCAGCAGCCATTTCTTCGTCGGCAAGCCGCCGCCAAAGCCCATCAGCGATCCGTTCGCCCCGATGACGCGGTGGCAGGGCACGATGATGGGAATGGGGTTTCGCCCGTTCGCAAGCCCCACCGCGCGCATGCCCTTCGGATTGCCGATCTCGCGCGCAATCTGCGCATAGCTTCTGGTCTCGCCATAGGGAATGCGCGCCAGCGCCGCCCACACGCTTTTCTGAAAGGCCGTTCCCTCCGCCGCCAGCGTGAGTTCGGAAAAATCCCTCTGCCTGCCCTCGAAATAGCGCGTCAGCGCGTTCACTGCGCGGTCGAGATGCGCGCGCGCATCGGCGCTGCCGTCCCGCTTCGGGAATGAAACATCTTCCTGGTTGGGAAAGAGCACAGCGGCAAGCCCCGCCTCCGTGGCCGCCAGTCTCAGTTCGCCGATGGGCGTGTCGAGCGTCGCGGTGGCGAGCATGTCGTCATCGGGAAGTTCCATCGCTTTCTCCTTTATGTCGTCCAGAGCGCGAGCGCCGCATAGCCGCGCCAGGGTCGCCAGGCTTGCGACATCGCCTGAAGCGCGGCGGTGGAAACGGGCTCGCCGCCGCCCGCCGATTTGCGCAATCCGAGATCCGAGGCCGGAAAGGCATCTGGCTCGCCCAGCGCCCGCAGCGCGACGTAATGCGCCGTCCATTCGCCGATGCCGGGCAGCGCGGTCATTTCCGCGATCTTCGCTTCAAGACTTTCGCGCGGCGTGAAGTCGAGCTTGCCCGCCGCCACCGCACTCGAAAGCGCCTTCAGCGTCGCAATGCGCCCGCCGGTCAGCCCGAGCCCGGAAAGCTCCGCCCGCGCCAGCATCTTCGGCGCAGGAAAAAGCCGGTCGATACCCTCCGCCCCGCCGCCCGGTAGCGGCGCGCCGAATTTCGTCACGATGCGGCCCGCAATGGTCGTCGCGCCCTTCACCGAGATCTGCTGGCCGAGCACCGCGCGAATGGCAAGTTCAAATCCGTCAAAGGCGCCCGGCACGCGAAGCCCCGGCGCCTGTTCGAGCCTCGGCCCGATCAGTGGATCGCGCGCGAGCGCCGTGGCGATGGCGCCCGGTTCCGCGTCGAGATCGAAGAGGCGGCGGAGCCGGGCCGAAATGGCGCGAACGGGCAGCGCGCCTTGTGTGCTGCCAAGCGTCGCGATGCGCGCTTCAAGGGCGTTGGTGCCCGCCACCGGCGTCACCGTGATAATGCCGCTTGCCCCGCCCAGCGAAAAGCTTCGCGCATAGCTGTTCTCGCCGATCCGCTCGACGCCCGGAATGGCGCGGCCCTTGAGATAGGCGAGAATGCGGCTGAAATCGAAAGGCGGGCGATAGCCGAGCCTGAGGCGGATCGTGCTCCCCGCCCGGTTTTCCGTTGCGCGGCGGATTTCCGTCGGTGCAACGCCGTAAGCCTTGCGGATCGCATCGTTGAAGCGCCGCAGGCTTTGATAGCCCGCCGCATGTGCGACCTGCGCCAGTGGCATGGCGGTATCGCTGATGAGCTGCTTTGCGGTCAGCAGCCGCCGGTTCGCCGCGACCGCCTGCGGTCCTGCGCCCAGATGCGCAAGGAAAAGCCGCCGGAGCTGCCGCTCGCCAAGCCCGAGCCGCGCCGCCAGCTCTTCGAGGCATCCCTCGTCCAGCGCGCCTTCCTCGATCAGGCGCAGCGCGCGTGAGACAGTCGCCGCCGTGCCGCTCCAGGCGGGCGTCCCCGGCGCCGTTTCGGGGCGGCAGCGCAGACAGGAGCGATAGCCCGCTTCCTCCGCCGCTGCGGCGGAAAGCACGAAGCGGCAGTTCTCGCGCTTCGGCACGCGCGCGGGGCAGACCGGCCGGCAATAGATGCCCGTCGAGGACACGCAGACGAAGAAGCGTCCGTCGAAGCGCGCATCCTTCGCCTGCATCGCGCGGTAGCACGCTTCGGGGTCGAGGGCGGATATGGAGGCCGTCATGTTCATGGGCAGCAGTCTAGAGCGGCGCTCGCCGCCACGCTCGCCAAAATCGGACATGTCCATTCGTGACGCTGCCGTCACCATTGTTTCGCGCCCGGTTCTGCTTGAGTTGCCGTGCGCCCTGGTTCACGCTCTTCCTCATTGGAATTGAAACAGGATCCACCCGGCGGGGAGGACGCCGGCCGGGAGGGAATTCGGGGAGGAAAATTAATGACGGACAGGGCAGCCGCCGCTTCGGGCGTCGCTGGCGGCGGTGCGCCGTCGCATGGCTTCACACCCGCCTATCGCAATTATGCGCTCTTTATACTGATGATCGCCTATACGGCGAATTACGTGGACCGGCAGATCCTTGCGATCCTGCTTCAGCCGATCAAGGAAGACCTGCTGCTCAGCGATACGCAGCTCGGCTTTCTCTCCGGCATCACCTTTGCGATTTTCTATGCAACGCTCGGTGTGCCGATTGCCATGTGGGCTGACCGCACCAACCGCCGCAACATCGTCTCGCTCGCGCTCACCATCTTTTCCACCATGACGATCGTCTGCGGCTTTGTAACGAATTTCGCGCAGCTTGCGCTGGCGCGCATCGGCGTCGGTATCGGCGAAGCCGGGTCGAGCCCGCCTTCCCACTCCATGATCTCCGACATGTTCCCGCCGGAAAAGCGCGCCTCCGCGATGGGCATTTATTCGCTCGGCATCAATGTCGGCATCCTGATCGGCTTTCTCGTCGGCGGTTGGGTCAGCCAGTGGTATGGCTGGCGCGCGGCCTTCTTCATTGTCGGCGCGCCGGGCCTCATCATCGCGCTTCTCGTGCGCTTCACCCTGAAGGAGCCGGAGCGCGGCCATGCCGATGGCATCTCCTCGCAGGCCAGCGCCGCCGCGCCCAGGGTCATGGAAGTCTGGAAGCTTCTCTGGTCGCAAAAGTCCTTCCGGCACATCGCCTTCGGTTGCGCGCTTGCGGCCTTTGGCGGTTATGCGGGCGTCACCTGGATTCCCGCTTTCCTCATCCGTTCCTTCCAGATGTCGCCCGGCGAGATCGGCACCTGGCTTGCCCTCATCATCGGCTTTATCGGCGGTGCGGGCACCTATCTCACAAGCTGGCTTGCCGACCGTTACGGCAAGGGCGATGTGCGCTGGAACCTCTGGGTGGTCGCAATCGTCATGGCGGTCTGCTTCCCCTTCTCCGTCGGCATGTATCTGACGATGGACAAATACTGGGCGCTCGCCCTCTTTTTCGTTCCGGCTTTCGCGGGCGCGGCTTATATCGGGCCGAGCCTCGCCATGACTCAAGGGCTCGTCACGCTTCGCATGCGCGCCGTCGCCTCTGCCGTGCTCTTGCTGATCCTGAACCTGCTCGGCATGGGCCTCGGGCCGCAGGCCGTCGGCCTCATCAGCGATCTCTATTATCCGGCCTATGGCGATGAGTCGCTGCGCTATGCGCTGCTCACCGTCATGGTCGTCTGGCCCTGGGCGGGTATCCACTTCGTCCTCGGTGCAAGAACGCTGAAGGAAGACCTCGCCCGCGCCAAGGCACACAGCCTGAAGTGAGGGGGTCCAGTTTGGTATATGCCATCTGGATCAGGAGAGGGGGAAGTGAGCAGATGCTTCCATGTTTGGATCATGTGCAGATGATGTGTCTCGCTCATCCCTGCGACATCGCTTCCCCCTCTTCCCCCTCGAATACCAGCTCCTTTTGTGGAAACATGATCCGCAAAGGAGCCGTCTCATGCCTGTCATGCCGTTCTCCCTTCCAGACACCATGCGCGCCATGCTGCTCGATGCGCCCGGCGCCCCGCTCCGCCTCGCGCAGATCCCCGTGCCGCGCCCCGGCCCGGGTGAGGTTGTCGTGAAAGTCGAGGCCTGTGGCGTCTGCCGCACCGACCTCCATGTCGTCGATGGTGAATTGCCAGACCCGAAACTTCCCCTCGTGCCGGGCCATGAGATCGTCGGCCGTGTCGCGGCGCTCGGCGAGGGCGTCGCCGGCTTCAGCCTCGGTGCGCGCGTCGGCATTCCCTGGCTCGGCCATACTTGCGGCACTTGCCGTTATTGCCGGGCGGGGAAGGAAAACCTCTGCGAACATGCACTCTTCACCGGCTATACGCGCGATGGCGGCTATGCCGAGTTTGCGCTCGCCGATGCGCGCTACTGCTTTCCCGTCGCCGAAAGCTACGGCGCGGCAGAGGCGGCGCCTCTGCTCTGCGCCGGGCTTATCGGCTATCGCTCGCTCCGCATGGCGGGCGAGGGCAGGCTTCTCGGCATCTATGGTTTCGGGGCCGCCGCCCATATCGTCGCCCAGGTGGCGCGCCACGAGGGCTGGCGTCTCTTCGCCTTCGTGAAACCGGGCGACGAAGCCGCGAAAGAGTTTGCGCGGTCCCTCGGTGCGGAATGGGCGGGCGACTCCGATGAAGCCCCGCCCGAACTTCTCGATGCCGCCATCATCTATGCGCCTGCCGGTCCGCTCGTTCCCGCCGCGCTTCGCGCTGTCGCTCATGGCGGCCGCGTCGTCTGCGCGGGCATTCACATGTCGGACATTCCCTCCTTTCCCTATGACATTCTCTGGCACGAGCGATCGGTTTACTCCGTCGCCAATCTCACCCGGGCCGATGGTGAAGAGTTCCTTGCCCTCGCACCGAAAGTGCCGGTCGTGACGACAGTCGAGACCATGGCCCTCGAAGAGGCGAACGAGGGCTTGGCCCGCCTTCGCGAAGGCCGCCTCACGGGGGCCGCGGTGCTCATCATGAACCCGTAAGCCGCAATCGTCATGTGCATGTCGCAAGAACCCGTCATGTCTTCTGGCTGTTTGTTTCCCCTGTTGCGCGGGAAGTTCATGAAACGTCGCGCTTTTCTGATGGCTTTCCTTTCCTGCACTGTTCTTTCCCCCGCTCACGCCGTGGACGAGCGCTATCGCGATTATGAGCCGCGCCCCGGCCTTTCGGGCGAGGTTGCAGTCGCGGGTGCGCCTGCCCCCTCAAGCCTCATGCTTCTCTGGCCGGAGAGCTTCCGCATGCTCCAGCCGCAAACGGTGCTGCATGTCGGCGCGAAAACGGGCGGCGCGAAGGTCAGGGCCGCGGTCGAGGCTCTCGCCATTCTTGTAAACGATGAGAACCCGCTCACCTGCATTTCGCTCGATGACCTGAAAAATCTCTATACGGATGAAAACCTGTCATGGGACGGGGTTGGGGCGGGCGGTGCCGCCGCGCCCGTCACGCCGTTTACCCGCGAAACGAGAGCAGGCGAGAGCGATTTCTTCGTCGACGCTGTCATGAATGGCGTCCCCTTTTCGGCGGATGTCCGGCGCGTCGCGCGCTATTCGGATCTGCTCGACAGGCTCGCCGAAACGCCGGGCGGCATCGGCTACGCGCCTGCCGGCTACCGGGGCGACGGCGTCAAGGCGCTGCAAGTGTCGGATGGCGGCGGCTGCGCCGCTCCCAGTGCATCGAGCGCCTACCGTGCCGACTATCCGCTCGCCCGCTTCGTCCATCTCGAAGGCATGAAGAACGAAGTGAGTCTTGCCTTCTTCGACTACGTCCTCTCGCAGGACGGTCAGCGTGACGGTGTCATCGCGGGCTTTTATTCCCTCCCCTGGGTGTTCGCGGAGGAAGAGCGGGAGAAGCTTCGTCTCGATTGACGTTCCGCGGCTTTATCCCCGCTGTGACTTTTGCCGTTCCGGCTGTGACCTTTCTGTCGTTGCCGTTCTGCATCGGCGATGCCGTGCCGCCACAGCGGGGACAAGAGGCGCGTTCTTGACGGTTCGGTGACAGTTCGATGACGGTCGCCCCGATTTGTCCCCGCTTGCCGGGTTATCCCCATGGCAAAACCCCCGGTGGATTTCTCCACCGGGGGTCTGCCGTCTGACGATCTGCGAGGATCGGACTGGACGTAGGCTCAGAAGGCGAACTGCGTGCGCAGCGCAACCGCATCGTGGCCGAAGTTCGAGTTGGTGACGCCGCCCCGGTCTTCTACATCCACGTTCAGGTAGTTGAGCATGAAACGGAGGTTGTTGTTGACGTACCAGTTGAGGCCCACCGTGATGATGTCCTGCTCGCCGCCCGCGATGCCCGCGCTGGCGTCGTTGAGATCGGCCTGGCTGTAGCGCGCCGCGATTTCCCAGGCACCCGAGCCCTTGTTGCCGAAGCCGAAGGGATTGGCAGGCTTCACACCCTTGAAGGCAGCCTTCTTGATGTCATAGTTGTAGGATTCGCCCGTCAGAATCCACGAGGCCTGCAGGTACCAGGCGTCAAGATCGGCGTCGGGGTTTGCGTTGAGGCCGCTGACGTCGAAACGGTAGTATTCGCCCTGAGCGCGGAACGGGCCGTAGTTGAACGCGAGTTCCGGACCATAGACCGAGACCGTATCGACCGTGGCGCCGAAATTCGCGTCGATCAGGCGCGTCGGGTCAATACGGAGTTCCGGCCGGTCGCGGAGGCGAAGCGCGTCGCCCGGCAGATTGAAGGAGTGCGAAGCCGAAACGCCAAAGTGAAAGTTCGCACCTTCTTTCGGTGAGGTTGCGTAGGCCAGACGACCAACGGCGTTCGACGTATCGAAGTCCGTGTTGCCCGCCGAAGTGTTGTTGCCGACGGTGCCCATGGAATAGAAGGCGCTGCTGTAGAAATTGCTGGTGTTGTAGATACCGCCGAGCAGCATGCGCCCTTCGCCCGCCGCCGGGCTGATGGCGAGATTTGCTGCCGTGGCGCGTTCGATGAAGGTAATGTCGTTCGAAGACGTCGAGTCGTCGAGCGTCATCCGCGGCTTCGTCGCACCGGTGAGGATCTGCAGGCCGTCGATGCCTTTGTAGGCCAACACCGCTTCGTAGATGCGGGCGTTCGATTCCGTGCCACTGTCGCCGAAGTTGAATTCGATATTGTATCCGAAATCCTTGGCGAGCGTGCCGTTGAGACCGACACGGAGGCGCCGGAAGTTGGCGTTGCCGCGCAAGCCGCCGAAGTTGGCCTTGCTGGCGTCGTCCTGGTCGTAGCCGCCGACGTCGAGATGGGCGCGACCGGTGATGCCGAAAGTGAAGTTGCCGTCGGCCGACTTGAAGACCGGACGGCCGTTCTTCAGCGAGACCTCGACGTCGCTCTTGCGTTCCTCGAGGCTCTTGATCGCGTTGCCGTGCTGGATCTGCACGTCGTCGACCTTCCGCTGCAGCGCTTCGATCTGCGCTTTCAGGGCGTCGAGTTCCGCCTGGGTGTTGCTGGCGGCGAAGGCGGGTACCGCGAGAAAGGCGGCTGCGCCCAGTGCGGTACCGGCCAGCAGAATGTTTCGCAACGTCATTTGACGTCTCCGTGTTCTGTGGATGAGCTTCTGTTGCAGGATTGGCAGCCGCGGCAGAAGACCGCGAACACCCCCCATGAACCCGCTCCTAACAGAGCTATGTGACGGTTCCACTCCACTTTTGTGACAGAGACATGACGGTCGCCAAGTGTGGCAGGATGGTATCGGAAACGAGACAGGCACGGCCCTCTCCGCTGCCGGTGAAAACGCGAAAATATCCTTTTGTTTCAATCGATTGTGAAGGGAGGCACCCCCTGCGTCCTTCCGGCCACGGTGTTTTCTGAAACCGCGTCTCGCACTCGCCGGAACGTCGCGCGCGCTATTCGGAAGCTAGTTTCGTGACCACCACGGAGCTCGTCTCAAGCGTCTTGTGGACGGGGCATTTTCCTGCAATTTCAGCGATTTTTTCCGCGAGCTCCGGCGCAACACCGCCTTCGATATGGATGGTTCTTTCAAAGCGGTCGACATAGCCGGGACGATCCTCCGCGCACTCGGCACAGTCGCGGGCGTGAACCTTCTTGTGATCCACGGTCACGGAAACAGGACCGATTTCCAGATGCTTTCGGTCGGCATACATGCGCAATGTCATTGCCGTACAGGCACCGAGTGCGATCGAAAGAAAGTCGTAGGGCGTCGGTCCAGTATCAAGGCCGCCATGCGCAACGGGCTCGTCCGCGATCAGCCGGTGCGATCCGACGGTTACGCGCTGCTGAAACTTGCCTTTGCCCGTCTCCGTCACGGTGACAGCGTCCGTTTCGCTTTCCCCTTCAGCGGGTTGGACCTCCGCGATGTAACGGCTCGCCCAGGCGGAGAGCACGCTGGCGACATAGTTTGCGTCGCTCCGGCGCGTCAGAAGATGGTCGGCATCGTCGAGTGAAACAAAGCTTTTTGGATGCTTTGCGGCGCTGAAAATCTCCTGCGCATTTTCGATTCCGACAATCTCGTCGCGAGGCGCGTGAAAAATCAGAAGAGCCTTCCTCATCGCGCCGATCTCTTCTTCCAGGTTTTGCCCCTCGAGATCGTCGAGGAATTGTTTGCGAATGGAAAAGTGCTGGCCTGCGAGTGTGACTTCTGCCTCTCCATTCTGCTGGATGTGCGAAAGATCCGCCTGGAAACTTCGGGTGACATGCGCTGCATCCGCAGGAGCACCGATTGTCGCGACCGCTTTTGCCTCAGGGACTTTGCTTGCGGCCGCAAGGATCGCCGCGCCCCCGAGACTGTGACCGATCAGGATGGACGGAGCCTCGAAGGTCTGGCGCATGAAATCCACAGCGCACAAAAGATCAGCCACATTCGATGAGAAGTTGGTGTTGGCAAAATCGCCGCCGCTCATGCCGAGACCGGTAAAATCGAAGCGCAAAACGCCGATGCCGAGATCGGCGAGTGCGCGGGATATGCGCGCCGCGGCGAAGACATCTTTCGAGCAGGTGAAGCAATGCGCAAAAACTGCAAAGGCACGGACGGGGCCGGCAGGTAGATCAAGCAGCGCCGACAGTTCATCGCCGGTGGAACCTGTAAAGGAAACTTTCCTTTTTTGCGTCGTCATCAAAACGCCTCCTGCCGTTCGTTGTATCGCGCATGAGCCTACAGGAAATGCTCCGGGAGAGCGCCGTGTGATCCCCAAAAAAGACAAATCCGGCATCAATGCAGCGGAAATAAGATTGGGAACGGCGAGTGGTGCAGACCGTTGAGATGGCAATGACCGTGCCCTCTGGCGCGGCGTGAAACGGCGAAAAGGAAAAACCCATGAAAAGGCTCTTCACAACTACTGCGCTTGTGGCCTCTGTGGCTTTTGCCACGGCCGCCTATGCCGCGGCGGACGATGCAAAGAACGCCCCGAGTGAGGCCAGCCCTGCTCAGCAGCAGGACGCGCAGCCATCGCTTGAAACACCTGGTGAAATGCTGAGTGATGTCACCGCCAAGGCGGATGGTGATGTGCTCGCGATGCGGAACAATGTCGCCGTCATGTCCAGCAATGCCATTAGCGCTGCCGATGTCATTGGTGCCGCGGTCGTCGGCCCCGATGGCAAGGAAATCGGTACCGTGGACGATCTGGTTTTCAATAAGGACAAATCGATTGACCGGGTCATCATTGCAGACGGCAAGATGTTCGGCTTTGGCGGGAAGAATGTCGCGATCGATTTCGAAGGAGCTTCGATCACGAGCGATCAGAACGACGAGCGCATGGTTCGCATCGGCATGACTGACCAGGCGCTTGAAGAGGTTGCCGAGTTCGACAAGGCTCCGCTTGAGGAATCCGACGGCAAGCTCGCCACTTCCTATATCGGACGCGATGTTGCTTTTGCTACGGAAGACGAGGGTACGGGTGAAATCTCCGACCTCATTCTCGATCGGAACGGCACGGTCAAGTATGCGGTGATCGAGTATGGCGGCATGCTTGAAATGAACGAGAACCGCGTTGCGATCGATTTCGAAGGTTTGGAGGCTGCCCCGGCCGGCGAACCGCTGAACCTCGCGATGACGCTCGACCAGTTGCGTGAGCAGCCGAGCTTCTTCTACAGCGAGGACGAGGCGTCGAAGGACGACAAAATGTAATTCCGCCAAAACGGAATGCGAGAGCTCGGCCGGTTTTCCGGTCGGGCTTTTTGTTGTCCGTGACGGGGACGGACGTACCATCTTCCTCTACCGGAATGCGGCAGAGATTTTCGTGGACGAGATGAAAGGGGGGAAAGAAATGCCCCCGATCCAGTGGGGCTTGGGGGGGGCGGGGATAATACTGGATCGGGGGGCCTGCAAAGGTTCCCGTGTCTTGAAAGACGTAACCTCGCAATAGCACTGGAAGAACGAGCCGTGCCCGGGGATGGTTCCCGTGGAAGCGAAAAAAATCAAAAATTTTGCGGGCTGCGTTAGATGAGAACCGGAAGGTTTACTGTCACCAGACAGCCGGGTTCATCTACATCCATATGGGCACGCAGCTGACGTATCAGCCCCCGGAAAAGGTTGATGTGGCCTTCATCCGGCCTGTTTTGCATCAGTTCCTTAAGCACCGGCTGGTCCACCTTCATGGTAAGGGTGGAGCCGCCGCCCGGGCGTTTTGCCAGCTCGAAGTCAATCTGCGTTGCAGGGTGGCCCTCTGGAGAGAGATGCGAGGTTGCCTCGGCCACGAGTTCGGTAACGAGGAAGGCGAGAGTAAGTGCCGCATCCGGCAAGGCAAATACCGGTTCCGGGCAATGCATTGAAAGGACCGGGCGTCCCCACTCCGTGGAAAGATGACGTTCCGTGGAAAGGCATAGGTCCGTGAGCAGCACACCGAGATCGACCGCCCGGAAATCGTCGCCCTGATAAAGAGCGGAATGGACGATGCCGAGAGCGTTGAGACGCCGTTGCACATCAAGGAAGATCGCCGCCTGTTCGGGTGTTCTGGCCCGACGGCTCTGCAGGTTCAGCAAGCTGTTCATGACCTGAAGGTTGTTACGCACGCGGTGATTGACCTCGCGCACAAGGGCTTTTTGATGGTCGAGCGCCGCGCGAATGGCAACGTCGCGCGCATGAATGGTGTCTGCCATGGTGTTGAATTTCGTGGCGACAGCCTGAACCTCCTCTGTTGCCTGCGCGTCGAACTCGACTCGGGCGCTATCGTCGCCCGCGATATAGCGGCGTATCGCTTGCCGAACCCTGTTGAGCGGTTCGATGATAATCTGCTCGGTGGCGCGGCCTGCGAGGAAACTTGCTGCGATCCAGACGAGAAGAGGAAAGGCAATAATGAAGTAAAGGAGCGCTCGCACCGCCGGGGAGATCTCTTCCGCATCTTGCGCGTAGAGCCCGAAGACATTTCCAGGCAAGGCGGCGACTACATAGGTCCGGACGATCCCGTCCCGGCCCTTTTGTGTGAAGGAGCCCGACATGAGGTCCAGTCCCGACCCGGCGACAAAGGTGCTCGGCAACCATTGGTCGATCTGTTCGCCTTTGGTTCGTTGAGCAAGAATTCGGTAGTTGGCGTCAAGCAGGGCAAGCGCGGATACATCGGGCAGAGCAGCTTCTTGCATCGTGAGGGTGAGTGACCCGAAGGGAATCGTTGCGGCGAGTACGCCAATGGCCTGCCGATCCGCATCGTAGATCGGCAGGGTGGCGATGAGCCGCGCTTTCGCGGCGTCGCTTTCTTTGGCGACGGGCAGCTCGCTCTTCTGAGTCCAGATGGAGAATTGCTGCGCCTCCATCGATTCGTCGAGCCAGCGCGGAGTTGCAGCCCTCTCTTCCTGCGAACTCAAGGGAATCGGGGCGCTGCATAGCGTTTTCCCTTCCAGTCCGATCAGATGAAGAGAGGAAATGCTCGAATTTTGCAGAATGATGCGCTTGAACGCGTCATCACAGATTTGACCATTGGCAGGAGTGCCGAGCGGCAGAGCGGAAATGGTCTCCAGAAGGATGCGCAATTCCTGAAGGACTGTACTCTGGCGCCCGAGGACCGCCTCACCGCGAGCAACAAGAGCCGTTTCGCGCAGGTCATGATGGTGGACCGCATTCACATATTGAGCGATTTCAGCGGCAAGACACAACGGAAGCAGTGCAATGGCCAGGCGCAATGCGATCCGGGATTTCAACCCCGGCCGGGCATTACGCATGCTTGTGAAGCGCGCTGTCCAATGTTGTCTGGGATTTGACTTTATTGCCAAGCATCAGCCCCTGATTTGGTCCGCAGCTAATGGCGAGCAGCCATTTCGGGGAACCTATGCCGCTCAATTCTATTCGCTGTTCTGGTCCGACTCAGCGTCCGACAAACGGCTCAGGAGTGATGAAAAATCATCAGGAACTGGTTCGTTGAGCACCTTTTGATAGGCGCGCCGCAAGCCGGTTCCCAGCGCCTCTCGCCGCGCGCTTTGTTCCACTTTGTCTCGGGTTTCTGCAGATCTGCCATTTTTTGACGGTTGAATCTGCTTGTCGTTCTCGTCTGCCACTTTTTCACCGCGCCATTGGCGTCGACTTCAACATGTTTACGCCCCGGCAAACATTGAAGGCGAAGAAAATATTTCTACAGAGGATGAAACTCTTTTGTTTTCCAAGGGTTCCCTAATTCTAGGACTTTTTTGCGAAATTTAGTTCGCGGACATGAGACTCGCAACCCGGCCAAGGCGGGGTATGATTATGCTTATACGGAGATGGATCAGGAATGTCGCTCGCAGATCAAATCGCACCCCTTCTTCCGCATTTGCGCCGCTATGCGCGTGCGCTTACCGGGAATCAGAAACGCGGGGACGCCTATGTGCGTTCCCTGCTTGAAGCGATTATTGCCGATGACAGCATCGTGGACAGGGCTCTGGACCCCCGCGTGGGCCTGTACAAGGCGTTTTACGGGATCTGGTCGACCGCCGATCTCGATGCGGCGCAACCGGCGGAAGAAGTGTCGGGAACGGAGGGTGTGGTTTCCCAGCGGCTTTCCCGTATGACGCCTATCAATCGGCAGGCGCTGTTGCTGACCGCTATGGAAGGCTTCAGCAATCGCGAAACAGCTCATGTTCTTCAGGTGGATGAAGGCGAGGTTTCTGCGCTGATCGACGCGGCCCTCAAGGAAATCGACAATCAAATAGCGACCAACGTCCTCATCATCGAGGATGAGCCCATCATTTCGATGGACCTGGAGCAAATCGTACGAGATCTCGGTCACGACATCATGGCAACTGTGGTGACACGCGACGAGGCGGTGAACGCAATTGCCACGAAAAAGCCAGGCCTTGTTCTGGCTGATATCCAGCTTGCCGATGGAAGCTCCGGCATTGACGCCGTGAAGGATATCTTTGCGCGCTTCTCCGTTCCCGTCATTTTCATTACGGCCTATCCCGAGCGGTTGCTGACGGGCGAGAGGCCGGAACCGACCTTCCTCATCACCAAGCCATTCCTGCAAAGCACGGTAAAAGCCGCGATTGGACAGGCGCTATTCTTCAACAATGAGGAAAGTGAAGCGGCTTGAAGGCTGCCGACGACCAAGAGAAAAGGCGCCGCCCGGCCGGGTGGCGCCTTTTTCATTGAATGCCGCCTTCAACCCTTCAACGGGTAAGCTTGTCCATCTCGCCCATGATCGCATCGGTCGCGTCTCCTGCGGCGAGAGCGCTGTCGGATCGTGCTGGCAAGATGCCGCTATCGATCATTTCGTCGAGAGCGGCTCTGGCACGCGCGACTCGGCTCTTCACCGTGCCGACGGCGCAATCGCAAATACCGGCAGCTTCTTCATAGGAAAAGCCGCCCGCTCCGACGAGAACAAGGGCCTCGCGCTGGGCGGCAGGCAAGCGCATGAGCGCCCGCTGCAAGTCGGTCAATTGCATTTGATGGTCTTGATGCGCCGGCGTTGAAAGGGTTCGCTCGGCGACGCTCTCATCCCATTCGCCAGTGAAGCGGGAGCGGCGCATCTGCGAGAGAAATTGATTGCGGAGAATGACGAATACCCATGCGCGCATATTCGTTCCCGCTCTGTAGCGTTTGCGCGCCGCCCAGGCTTTCAGAAGAGCATCTTGCGCAAGGTCGTCCGCCATATCCGGCTTGCCGCACAGATTTCGGGCGAAGGCGCGCAAATGAGGGATGAGAACCTCTAGCTCCTTCTTGAAATCGGCATCGCTAAGCGGTTCGGCTTCTGCCGTTATTTCAATCTGGTTTGTCATGCGCTCAGTCCTCGCCGCCCGCTTGCATCTTGTTAAGCAACTCAGTGAACTCTTGAGGAACCGGTTCCTGGATGGCATGGCGGTAGAGGGACCGCAATTCGCGCCCCAAGCTCGCACTACGGGCGGCAGTTTCCCGGCGACATTCCTCGCCTCGGCCTCCTCGCAGGTTATTCGCCCTGTCATCGATCATCTCAAAAAACACGTTGCTGTGGGCCGCGCCCGGGGCCGCGTCACTGTAAGCTCATCATTTCAACGGCTTAATGAGCGAAAGGTTCAAAAATTCTCGCACATGAAGCGGATGACGGATGGAATGCCGTCTCTCATTCTTACTTTGTCACAATAGAAGCCTTCGTGGTCGGATTTCACGCCCTGTCGGCGAAGGTCGCGGCGTCAGGCATGAAATTGGCCCCGGCTATCTGTGAAGCCGGGGCCGGTATTTTTCAGGCTGCGGACAATTACTGGCGCGAAAGCCAGCTGTCGATTTCTTCTTCCGCGGCTTCCTTGTCCTTGCCATAACGCTCCTGAAGCAGGCCGGCGAGACGATCTCGTTTTCCTTCGATCTTCTGAAGGTCGGAGTCGGTGATGTCCCCCCACGTTTCCTTTACGCGACCCTTCATTTGCGTCCAGTTGCCTTCAATCTGATCCCAGTTCATGGGTGAACTCCTGTACTCTGGTTGTGAAAGTGACGAAGTCGTTTTTCAGCGAGGCGGTCCCGGACGGCGGGCATAGCCGAAAATGAGACTCACCAGGAAAAGTGCGAGGAAAATAAAGAAGAGAATCTTCGCCACACCTGCCGATGCGGCGGCGATACCGCCGAAACCGAAAACGGCTGCGATGACCGCAATGACAAAAAAGACTGCTGCCCAGTAAAGCATGATTGCTGTCCCTTGTTGTTGGTAAGCCCTTACCGGGCTTCGTTGGCTTCGTCCTGAATGGCATCGCCCGTATTCTCGATGTCCTGGCCTGCGCCTGCGACCGTGTTGCACGCCGCAACGCCGATACCGAGCAGGAAGAGAAGTGCGAGTGATATTTTTCTGCTCATGTTTCCAAACCTTGTTGGTTGCGCATGCGAAGCGCATGACGACTGTTTGATGCCATTAGAACTGCCGGGAAGCAGGAAGGTTCCAAAGGGTTCCTGGTCAGACTCTAGTCGTCTCCGTACACGGATGGTTTTCTATCATCCCGGGAAAAGCCCGACTCGAGAGGGCGAGGGCAACGAGAATGCTGCTGCAAGGCGTAACGCATAGTCGAACGCGTCGCTGGAAACGATGGCTTGCCAGATGTCCATCACCGGGTTGGTTCAATCCATGCTTTCATGCGTGGTCCTCCGTGGAGAGATGCGCATATCTGCGGCGTCCACGCGCCAAACAAGCTCACTAAGGCAAGTTCACTAAGGAACGCGAATGGCTGGTGTCGATTACCTGACGCCAGCCGGCCTGGATCGGACAGCCTCGTCTCTTTCGCGATGTGCAAGCGCAATCTGCAGCATCAGCCAGATCAACCCGCTTATCGCAAGAGCCGAGAAGAGCGACACGATTGCGAACGGTATGAACCAGCGCATCGCTTCGAATGACTCCGTCAATGGTCTCGCAACGAGGATGCCGCCGAAAAAGACAAGGCCGCCAACGATCCAGAATGAGCGAAGACGCCGTTCCCATTTGCGCTGGGTCATCTCGGAGATAGCGCTCATTGTTTGAATTCCTCATCGAACAGTAGAAACAGCAAGACTTGTGGCGATAACGTTGATTGTTCGATTCCGTTGCAAGGAGGGAGAATTTATTTGGAACCGACGGGCAGCTTTAATGCCGGACATTTTCCTGATGCCGTGACGCGCTGGGAACGTTTGATCGAGCCATACGTTCATTATCTGAGTCAGGCAGGCTTGAGAGCAGGTTGAGGAGAAAGTGGCGCGTTTGCACATCCGGTAGCCTCACGAGCCGCCCCAGGCTTCGGGGGAATTGTAGAAGCGAAACTCCTCGGCCGCCGACGCCGGTTGTTCTCGCCGATTGTTCTCTCTGTGGCTTACGGAATACCGAACCCTATGTAACGCTGGTCCCGGGACTTTCCATTCATCCTCTTCAGGAACGGCAAACGAGTGAACGATGTCCCACGAGCCCTATTACGCACAGCCCGCATATTCTGCCCGCCAGGATGGAGCATCATCGAAGGCGTCAGGCCGCTCACCCTCAGTGGGCGAAATGCTGGAGTCGGAGGAGTTCTGCAGAGGGCTTCTGGAAAGCGCGCGCTGGCCGGATGGGCCGGTTTGTATGCGATGTAACGCGAAGGGCGCAGCGAGCCGCCTCACAACCCGGCCTGGTTTGTGGACCTGCAAAGCCTGCAGGCGCTGCCAGTATAGCGTTACTTCCGGTACACAGCTGCATCGGTCGCGTCTTCCGGTGTCGGCTTGGGTCAAGTTGTTTTACGCAACCCAAATTCGCAATCAGAACCTGACGGCTTCGCAGGTAAGCCGTCGTTTCAGTGTTGCCTACCTGACAGCCAAAAGCATGTTGCGCAGGATTGATGCCTTGAAGCGGGAAATGCCTGAGATGGCCGACCGGCTCGAGCGGTCCTTGCGCGATCTTGCGGCGAGCAATGCCCGCAACTAGCCGGCGCTTGCGGTACTTTTCCTGATTGTAGAAATTTTAAAGGCTGTTGCTGCGTACTGGCGGTGCCTCGGGGAGTATTGGATAGTTTCCGCTGTACGCCTTGAGAGGACGATATTCTTCCTCTATCCGAGCGGTCGCGGACTCGTCTTCCTCGGCCCAGCCTGCAAGGCTGGCAGCCATGTCGCGGACGCCCGTTGCGAGCTGCACCAGAAGTTGCCGCCCGGACTGGCAGGCTAAAGGTTCCCGCTCGCAAAAGCCGGTTGCATCGCGCGCCGTGCGCGACACCACGATCTGCACATTGGTAAGGGTCGAAAGGTCGCGTGTAACGTCACGCTCGGGAAGAGGCGCTCCTTCGGCATAGGTTGCCGGTATAAAGCGTGGCCCGTCCATGCCCGGCTCTGCGGGATCCGCGAGTTTCATTGCATGGCCTACCAGAACCAGCACTACCAGTGATTTGACTGCAAACTTGATCATACCTGACCTCGTCAATAGAGGTTAGGTTGAACCTGGCAGTTTTCAACAGGTTAAAAGAGTCGGTCTTGGTAGATTAAGAGTTTTGTAGTTCAGGCTGCATCGACCTGTCCTAAAGCGGAACGCAGGAAATCGGTGATCTTGTCCAGTTGCACTGGCTTCTGGAAAGCTGCAACTACACCGCAATCCTGGCCTCGGGTCGTATTGCTTGAGAGCAGTCAGGTCTCGCGCGGCGCCAGATAGCCATGCATCAGCACTTCGAGCACGACATCCGCATAGCGCTTCTGCAATGCCTCGTCGAGTTCCTCAACGCCATGCACAAATTTGAGTATCGACCGGTTGGCGAATATCTGTTCGCAGGCGCCGAGGGCGGCTATATAGAAGAGTTCCGGGTCGATAGGGCGGATTGTGCCATCGGCGATGCCGGCTTCCATCAGCTCTTTTGCCGTCCGCGCCAGCGGTTCGGCAAAGAAGGTTGCAATTTCCCGGGCATTCTCCTCCGAGCTGTCGCGCATGAGCGCCGCCAGCAGCCGGTAGAGATAGGGGCGCAGAAAAAACGTCCTGATAACGCCGCTGATATGCCGTCTCAGCTTTTCCGCCGGGCTGATATTGAGGGACAGAAGCCGGTCGAGCTCTCCCAGCGCCATGGTGGCGTCGCGTTTGGCAAGCGCCAGCAAGAGCCCATCCTTGCCGCCGAAATAATAGCTTACCAGCGCCACGTTCACTTCAGCACGCGCCGCAATGTCGGTAAGCGGCACGTCGATGGACTGCCGTTCGCTCATCACCGCGCTGGCCGCCTCCAGCAGCAGATCTCGCACCGCAGGCCTTGGCGGGGCGGCGCGCGCCTTCCCCTTCTCCTGAGCCTTCACAAAGGTCTCCTTGCTTCCGTCGCTTTTTCGATTTAAATGTAGATTTAAATTTTTAAACGCGCCATCAAAAATAACCCGTAAGCAGCGGGATCAGGGAGGCGGAGGATGAAGATTACGGTGGCGGTCGCACATGCGACCGAGGCGGATTTCATGCGTGATGAGATCAAGATCGACGAGCCCCGCAAAGACGAGATTCTCGTCCGCGTGGTGGGGGGCGGTCTTTAGCCATACCAACCTCGTTTTCAAGGCGACCTCGACCGTCGCACCCCCGGCGGTCTTCTGTCATGAGGCTCCGGTATTGTCGAAAAGACGACATGCTCGTCAAAACCTACCCACTGAGCGAGATCAACCGCGCCATTGCCGATCAGCATGAAGGCAAATGCGTCAAGGTGGTGCTGCTCACGGGCAAGCAATAAAATCGATTTGAACAAGCAGAACATCTATCCAGGGAGAAATACGAATGTCTGACGCATATATCATCGACGCTTGCCGCACACCGCGCGGCATCGGCAAGGTGGGCAAGGGCTCGCTCGCACATCTTCACCCCCAGCACCTTGCGCGCACGGTGCTCGGCGCGCTTGCCGAACGCAACGACATCAAGACCGCCGACGTTGAAGATGTCATCTGGGGCACCTCGTCCCAGCGCGGCGCCCAGGGCGGCGATATGGGCCGCATGGCCGCGCTCGACGCGGGCTATGACATCAGGGCCTCGGGCGTGACCCTCGATCGCTTCTGCGGTTCGGGCATCACAGCCGTCAACCTGGCGGCGGCGCAGATCATGTCCGGCATGGAAGATCTCGTGATCGCGGGCGGCACGGAGATGATGAGCTACACCTCCGCCACCGCCGATCCGAAGACACCGCCGATGATGGATGCCGGCAACCTGCATCTGCGCAAACAGCACCCGCAATCCCAGCAGGGTGTCTGCGCCGATGCGGTTGCAACCCTCGAAGGCATCGACCGCAAGGCGGTGGACGAACTCGCCCTCACCTCGCAGCAGCGTGCGGCGAAAGCCATCGAGGAAGGCCGTTTCAGCAAGTCGCTCGTCACCGTCTACAATGAAGACGGCTCCGTCGCGCTGGATCACGAAGAATTCCCTCGCCCGGACACGACGCTTGAAGGTCTCGGTAAACTGAAGGCGACCTTCGAAGCCTGGGCCGGTATCCCCGTCGACGAGCAGGGCACGACCTATGGCGATCTCATCCGCCAGAAGTATCCGCAGCTCGAGAAGTTCAACCATATCCACCACGCCGGCAACTCGTCGGGTGTCGTGGATGGTGCCGCGGCGATCCTGCTTGCCTCGAAGCAGTATGCCGACAAGAACGGCCTGAAGCCGCGTGCGCGCATTGTCGCAACCGCCAACATGGGCGATTGCCCGACCTTGATGCTCAACGCGCCGGTGCCCGCCGCGCGGAAGGTGCTTGAAAAGGCCGGGCTCAAGGTCGACGACATCGACCTGTGGGAAATCAACGAGGCTTTTGCCGTCGTTGCCGAAAAGTTCATCCGCGACCTGAAGCTCGACCGCGACAAGGTGAACGTGAACGGTGGCGCCTGCGCCCTCGGTCATCCGATCGGTGCCACCGGCTCCATCCTCATCGGCACGGTGCTCGACGAGCTCGAGCGCCAGGACAAGCGCTACGGTCTCGTGACCATGTGCGCCGCGGGCGGCATGGCGCCGGCCGTCATCATCGAACGCATGCAGTAACAACGAACCGGCGAAGGTTGCGGCTCGCCGTGGCCTTCGCCTCATCCGTCGGAGGTTTGCTTTTCAATGACCTACACGATCACCGACCTTGCCAACGAATTCAACATTACGCATCGTACGCTCCGTTTCTACGAGGAAAAGGGGCTGATCGAGCCCGAACGCAAGGGGCAGACGCGGCTTTATTCGAGGCGCGATCGTGCTCGCCTCAAGCTCATTCTCCGCGGGCGCGACCTGGGGCTGACGCTTTATGAAATCCGTCAGATTCTCGACCTCTATCAGAGTGGTGGAAGCTGCGAGGAGCAGAACCGTCTTGCGTTTTCTTTCTTTCAGAAGCGTCTCGCCGCCGCCAGGGCCCAGCGCGCCCGGGTCGACCATCAGATTGGCCAGCTGGAAGAGGCATGTGCGCGGTTTAGTGGCGATGCCATCGTCGCGTCGCGTCCCCGGCCCGCAGAACAGTCGCTCCGTACCGGTACGCATTGAACTCGCGATATCCAATCGTCAAATGGGCCGGGTGCGGATAAGCTGCGCCCGGCCTTATTCATGAGACGCTCCGGTCAACGGAGCTCACAGGGAGAAACAGAAGGATGAGCGAATACAAGCTTCTCATTGGTGGCAAACTGATTGCCGGAGCGAAGTCCTCCGATGTGATCAATCCGGCAACGGAGGAAACCGTCGCTTCCTGCCCCCGCGCATCGGAAGCCCAGTTGAACGAGGCGGTCGCTGCTGCCAAGGCGGCATTCCCCGCATGGTCGGCAACGCCCATCGGCGAACGCAAGAAGGTACTGAGTGCAATTGCAGATGCAATCGAAGCAAATGCGGCCGATCTCGCGCGCCTGCTGACGCAGGAACAGGGCAAGCCCATCGGCGATGCGACCGGCGAAGTCTATGGCACAGCAGCTTTCTTCCGCTATTTCACCATGCTCGATCTCCCGGTGAAGATCATTGAGGATAGCGAAGGCAAGAAAGTCGAGGCGCATCGCCGTCCGCTTGGCGTGATCGGCGCCATCGTCCCCTGGAACTTCCCCATACTCCTGATGGCGTTCAAGCTTCCGCCGGCGCTCCTTGCGGGCAATACGGTCGTGCTGAAGCCCGCACCGACGACGCCGCTCACATCGCTGAAACTCGGCGAACTCATCAAGGACATCGTGCCTGCCGGTGTCGTCAACATCATCGCCGACGATAACGACCTCGGCGCAGCGCTGACCGCGCATCCCGATGTGCGCAAGATCTCCTTCACCGGCTCGACAGCAACCGGCCAGAAGGTCATGGCGGGTGCAGCCGGGCTTCTGAAGCGCATCACGCTCGAACTCGGCGGCAACGATGCGGGCATCGTCCTTGACGATGTGAACCCGAAGGAAGCGGCTCCCAAACTCTTCCAGAGCGCCTTCCAGAACTCGGGCCAGGTCTGCATCGCGATGAAGCGGCTCTATGTGCACGAGAAAATTTACGACGAGATGTGCGACGAACTTGCGAACATCGCGAACAACACCATCATCGGCGATGGTCTGAAGCAGGGCACGCAGCTCGGCCCGCTTCAAAACAAGATGCAGTTCGACAAGGTGAAGGAACTGATCGACGACGCAAAAAAGACTGGCAATGTCATCGCCGGCGGCGACGTGCCGGACGAGAAGGGCTACTTCATTCGCCCGACCATCGTTCGCGACATTGCGGATGGTACGCGCCTCGTCGATGAGGAGCAGTTCGGACCCGTCCTCCCCGTCATCAAATATTCCGATCCCGACGACGCGATCGCTCGCGCCAATGCCTCGCCTTACGGTCTTGGCGGCTCCATCTGGTCGAACGACCAGGCGAAAGCTTACGAGCTTGCGACAAAAATGGAATCAGGCAGCGTCTGGATCAACAAGCATGCCGATCTTGCGCCAAACATTCCTTTCGGCGGTTCGCGCTTTTCGGGCCTGGGAACGGAGCTCGGTGAAGAAGGCCTCGCCGAGTTTACCCAGCTCAAGATCATCAATATGGCGAAATAAACAGGGCAAACCTGCGCAAAATTGCGCCGCCTCCCGGATAAGGGGGGCGGCGTTTCGCATTTTGACCCTCCTCGCCGTCAGGCTTCGGGGCGCATCCATATCCAGGAAGCAGAAGGCGGCAAGGATAATAAAGGGAACGGTGGGCAGAAGCGGAAGCAGAATGGCGCACCCGTTCGAGCGAAGTTCGAACTTCTTTATCCGTGAAGAGGGTGCCAATTCCTAAGGAATGGCGCACCCGGCACGATTCGAACGTGCGACCTCTGCCTTCGGAGCAATTATTAGCAGTCTATCCGAAACGTGCGATGGACTACGCTACAGTGCGATAAGGCACTGAAATAACTTTACTTTCCAGCGCATCACGACGGAAAAACGTAACCGGCTCTACGCTGTGGTTTTCCCCCATGTGCTTACGTGGTGCTTACGCGAGAGCCCAACTGGAAAGGATAAATTCCATGCCAAAGATATCGAAACGGCTTGTTGAGAGCGCCATAACCAAGCCCAACGACTACGTCATCTGGGACGATGATCTACCCGGTTTCGGGTTGAGAGTCTTCGCGTCGGGCAAGCGCAGCTATGTGATCCAATATCGAAGCAACGGATCTTCCCGGCGCTTCACTATCGGCCTTCACGGTATCTGGACGCCCGAGACTGCACGACGCGAGGCGAAGGCACAACTCGGGCGCGTGGCTCAAGGCGACGATCCGGCTGAAGAAAAGCTGGAGGACCGAAATGCCATGACGATCAAGGAGCTTTGCGAACGCTATATCGGCGATCTCCATGCGGGTCTTATCCAGGGCAAACGTGGTCGGCCCAAGAAGCCAGCAACAATCACTACCGATATCGGCAGAATCAATGGCCACATCATCCCGGTCCTCGGGAAAAAGCGCGTGCGCGATCTGAGTAAGGCGGACGTGACGAAGATGATGAACGACATTCTGATCGGGAAAACGCGCGCGGTCAGGAAGACCAAGAACCTTCGTGGCAAATCCATTCTTCGCGGTGGACCAGGGGCAGCAAGTCGTACTGTCGGCTTACTCGGTGGGATTCTTACCTATGCGAATGACGCTGGGATTGTGGATCGAAATGTTGCCCATGGGATCAAGAAACCAAAGGATCAGGTTAGAAACCGACGCCTAAGCACCGCCGAGTATCGAGAGATGGGTGAGGCGCTGAGGCGAGCGGCAACCGACCCTGATCTTGCTATGATGACCGACATCGTTCGTCAGATTGCCCTGACCGGTTGTCGGCGCAGCGAAATCATTGGTCTGCGGTGGAGCGACGTGGACCTCTCGAACAGTTGCCTACGACTGTCGGATTCAAAGGAAGGCGCGTCGATACGCCCGATTGGCCTTCCGGTGGTCGAGTTCCTGGAGATGCAGCGCGAAGTTGCTGCGGGAGATTACGTGTTTCCTGGATCGCGGGGTGGCAAGGCGTATGGCGCCTTTCCCAACAAGTGGAAGAAGATCTTCGCCGGGACTGCACTTGAGGCGATCACAGCCCATGTCCTTCGGCACAGTTTTGCGAGCATTGCCAATGATCTTGGCCTCAGTGAGATCACAATTGCAGCGCTCCTTGGCCATGCTAACAGTTCGGTGACCAGTAGATATGTCCATACGCTGGACAACACACTCGTCATGGCGGCCGACACTGTCTCGGGGTATATTCAAGGCCTACTGGACGGAAAGGAATTCAAACAAGCTGCCTATGCCTTTGACAGATTTGCGAGAAAGGCATCTCTTGAGCAGTTTCTTCAGAACGCCATCGAGTAGTTATCCCGGGGCTGCGTTAGGTTGGGCCACTATATAAGACTGAGCATAACTTGCGCTTCTGGATTCAGGCATGCGATAGAGTGCCATCTAACTATTGTCTCCCAGAAGAAGAACGCAAGGATCGCTTTTTGGGGTCAAAATGGTCGTCTGCCGCTTGCCTCTGGTCACGCTGACACGGAAATTCTGCCGCGCCTGATCGTCGATCTGCTCCTTGGAGTTGAAGCGCACGATCCTGTCGCCATTGTAGGGCGGCTGCCCCTTTCGCTTGATCGGCCAGTGTTCAAAGATGATGACCTCGTCGAACTGCTTTCCCTTCGCCTTGTGCATATTCATCACGACGACCCCGGATTCGGGCTTCGCGTTCGTCGAGAAGTGCTCCTGAATGAAAGCCTGCCGCGTAATAGCTAGGGCATTGCGATAGCCGCCACTGTCACGCCAATCTTGGGACAGCTCCTGACGAAGCTGGGTGCCGCGCTCTAGAATGCGGAGATTGCGCACCTCTTGCCCAATCTCCTTCAGGCGCGCGCAGCCCCCATCCTCCAGAACCCGCCGCACTGCGCGCCAATCCTCGTCGGGATCACCCGTCAACATAACGGCACGGGCCTGCTCGTAGACGGCAATCATGTTGACGAGGATGCTGTTTTTGCGGATCGCTTTGCCTGCCGTCTGACAGGCCAGCCACTCGTCGTAGGCCTTGCGGATGTTCGTGGCTTCCTTGAGCGCCCCCTGTGTCGGCCCATCGCCGCCCTTGCCCTGAAAGTAGTTGCACATCAGGTCGATGAACTGGCCGAAATGGCGGTCGTCGGCTGGCTGCATGAGAAGAGCGATGATTTCCGCGCCGAGAATGGCGGCTTCCAGTTCGATGACTGCCGAGTGGGGCACCTCGACCATGCCGGCAGGAGGCTGGCGGAAGGCATCGGATACTAGGCGAGTCATTTTCTTTGTCGGCACCAGAACGGCCAGTGACCAATTGACGACGCCCGCATCCACGAGACGCTTCCGCGCCTTGTAAACCGTCGTCACGAGCTTGGTCATCGCCGGATCGAGAAACGGGTCGAAGACATCTAACTTGATGCCCTTATAGGAATCCTGCCGGAATTTCCCGGTGAGCACGTCATTGCCGAACAGGGCAATCTCGGTTCCGGCGCTACGGTGATTGACTGTGCTCAGGTCCACTTCTGTTGGCTTGAAGGCTTCCCGGAAATGGTCGAGTCGGGCAGGATCGGCGCCGATCCAGTCGTAAATGCGTTGCTCCGGATCCGCCAAGGCGATCAGGCGGCAGACTTCGCCCAGCGCCTGGACAACACGCCACTGCGCCTCGTTGGTGTCCTGGAACTCATCGAGGATGACGACAGGGTACATGATGGCGATAAGGCGTCGGATACGCGCGCTGCCATGTATAAGGTCGCCCACATAGGGGGCATAAAGATCAAAGCACACGCGGCCGTCTTCCGTTGCAAGGCGGGCCCGTTCCGTCTCTTCCGCGGTCTTTTTTGCTGCTTTCTGCGCGTCCGTTAGATTCCGGACGGGGAAGCCTGATCGGGCGGCCGAGAGCGCGATAGCCTCACCGGGCGGCGTGAGAATGAAGAGTCGCCGCGGCAGCCCGATGAGATAGCCGTGCGCCTTAAGGATGCGCCAGAAAAAGGAATGGTAGGTTTCCACGTCGATGAGGCGCTTCTGAGCGGGCGGGATCTGCTGCTCGTACTCGATCGCCTCGACCACGCGGGAAACCGTGGCGCGGGCAAAGCTGAGGAACAGGACCTTCTGACCGGGGCGAAGGTCCCACTCGGCAATCTGCGCCGCCTTGAGGATGGAGATGGTGGTCTTGCCGGAGCCCGGCCCGCCTGTGACCAGGAGATGACCGCCCGACTCCATGATATCCTGTTGGCCCTTAGTCAGTTCCATGTACGACCGCTTCCAGGTGCTCCTCCGCAGCGACGGGTGCGGCAGGTTGGTCACCGCCCGCAGGCGCAGGAAGACAGGCATCCTTCAACTTGACCGCCGCATGCCGGAGCCATTGGGGAATCTCAGCCTCACTGCATTGCGCGAGAAAATCGGCAATGCCCCAGCTCCCCTTCGACTTGGCGAAATAGTCCGTCAGGGCGGCAGCGGCCTGCGCCTCCGGATCGGGATATTTCTGAGCCAAGTCTTGGGGCCAGTCGATCAGCTTGGTGAACCGCTTCAAGGCGGCCTCCGTCGTGCCTTTCAGCACCATGGCCTCAAAGCCTTTTTCGTCGTGCATCAAGAGCAGATCGACCTGCGCCTCAATGAGGTCCTTGTTGGCGTCGCTCTGCTTGTCGCAGATCGCGAAAGCCCGTTTTCCGAGGTCTCGGTAGAGCTTGGCCATGCCCGGGATGTCGGTTTCACCGCCGGCATCAACAATGCAGACGCCGAGCGCCTCAAGGGATGCGTAGGAATCGGGTTTGAGCTCCGCCAGGCGGCGGCACGCGACGGGGAAGGCCGAGGTTTCAGTGGCGCCCTCCGCCACAAGAACACGGCGGGCAAGCAACCCCTCGCAGAACCGCGTGCGAAACTGCTGCCGATAGCGTTTCAGCTTCACATTGTCCGGGAGAGTGATGGCCTTTTGCTCCAGGACCCCTTCTCCATCGCGCCCGAGCACCACAGTCTCCTCGACCGCGAACTCCTCCAAAACATAGGGAGAGTGGGACGTGAAGAGCGTCTGTGACGCGAGCTTCCGCACCTCGTGAACGATACGCTTCTGCGCGTAGGGCGGGATTGCTGTCTCCGGCTCCTCCATGGCGAAGATGACATTCTGCTTGTCCTGGGCGATCTGGGAGAGCATCGCCAGGACGAGCATGTTAATGGTGCCAGTGCCCTGCCGATAGAACGGCGCCGCATGGTCCCCGTCACCCGTAGCGATGAAGGCCGTGATCACCTTGCGCAAATGCTCGCGGGTCAGATTGGAGACCTTGAGATGGGGCTCCACGCCCCACTCTTTCGGCACGTACTTCTTCAACGCCGTGTTGATGCTCTCCAGCACGGGGGAAATGCCGAGCTTCGGATCACTCGCGACCGAAATGCCGGCCAAGGTGCCGAGGGTGGCCTCCCACATCTGTGGTCTGACTTCTTTGAGTCGCAGGATGATGTCGAGCAGACTGCCCCGCTCCAGGCTCAGGGCGCGTGAACCTGTGCGAAGGGAACGCAGGTAGAGGAAGCCGCACACCTGCTTGTGTTTTCTGGAGAACGGCTCGGGCCGGTCGCTCTCGGTTAGGCTGCGGGTGAAATAGGTCTTCCCCTCGAAATCGTCCTCCTCGGCGTCGTACCAGCCGAGGAACGTGACACGCAGCGCTTCGGTGATGGTGGCGGCATCCACACCGGCCGGATTCGGCTCGTCGTAGAAGGTGTCGGTCGCTCCGTCCCAAAATTCGGTGTAGTCTCCGAATTTCCCTTTTTGCTCGTCGGTGAGGTCGGCAACGGTCACCTCGATCTCGATCCTCGGTGGTTCGACGTCGGTTTCCGGTGCCGGAAGCTCCCCATCGCCGCCGTCACTAGCCGCTTCGGCCGCTGGCGCAGCAGGCGCGAGAAGATACGTCCCCCGGAAGAAATCGTGTTCATCGATAGGCGGCTGACGATTGAGCCGGTCAGGCCCAAGGACCAGATCAAGCGCTTCGAGTATGGTCGTCTTGCCGGTGTTATTGTCACCGATAAGCACACCATGCTGCGGCAGCAGCAAAGTCGCGGATTTAACGCCCCTGAAGTTACTTATCGTTATCCGACAAGCCCTCACATCTACCCCCTTTGCTTGGGCTCTCCTTGAAACCCGATGCTAAACCTCACTTCTATCTCGAGCGGCCACTGTTCACGCAAATTGACCCATCATGGTTGGACAAAGACGCGACGTCAGCGATGCTGTAGACTACATTTTTATTCATCTTTGACATAGGTCACGTAGAAACCCTTGACCATTCGATGCTCTTGCATTCGCTCCCCCAGTGAAAAACCATTCATCTTCCGGGGGGTCGGCTGAAAAATATCCAGCCCACGATCCAGAACCATCTTCCATCCGGTGTCTGTGGTGATGTCGCGGGCATGGAGCGTTCCGCTCCCATCAAACGCCCAGGTGAAATCAACACCCGTGCCCGTGCAAGCCTCGGCGATTCCGTCCAGGCATTCCCGCTGCTCCTGAATGTTTCCATCATCAGGAGCGGTGACGAGATGCACCGCGACCTGATCCTCGGGCTGTTTGCGCCGAATCAGCATCTCGATCAGTTCCATCACGTTGCGGGCCTGATGGAACTTCCGGATATAAGGATCGGTGATGATGATCCTGGTCGCGCCATCCGTCCACGGACCAAAGATCTTGTCGAAACTCACGCCCTTGCGGTTCTCTGTGAAAACGACATGTCCAGGCTTCGGAGCAAACGCTGGGATAACGGCAACAGCAGGTGCTTCAGAAGTGGCCAGCGTTGAGGACTGATGCGTGGGATCCGGCGTGGTTGCAGATTGCCCCCCACTGCGATCCCCATCGCCAGTCGATCGGCGATGGTAGAACTGGGGAAACTCCTCTTCCTCCAGCGTGGTGACAGGGCGCTTTGCGCCATCCGAGGCGACGTAATGGAAGTCCGCGTCCTCGAAGGTGCTGTCAATCCGCAGGAGCTGGTCCTTCACCCGCTTACGGCATTCAATCGCAAACCGCAGCAGCTCTTCAACTTCGGCTTCTGTCTCGCCTCCATTCGGGAAGATCAGCTTCAGCAGACCTGACATGGTTTTGTTGATCGCGGCGCGATCGCGGATATGGGTCTGAACGGGAACGGTGAAGAACCGATCCGGCCGGTGCGAGAAGTCCTCGGCACGCAGATGGCGCAGGATTTCGGCCAGATAGTCGACGATGAACCCATAGCCGGATGTGAACATCTCGCCCCGGATGATGTCGACCTCCCATCCGGGCAGATAGGCATGCAGCCGATCGATGAAGGCGCTGTCGTGGAACTGCGGCGGCAGGGCTTCGAACAGGTCGGTATTCTTCAGCATCCATGGAACATTATGGTCGGTGTTGCCGACGAAGGCGAAGCTGGCCTCGGCACCCATTGGATTTACACCGCGCGAAAACTGCTTGTTCGCCATGTAGTTCTTCATGATGTCGACAAGCGCCTTGTTGGCCGTCTTCTCACGGCCTGCAAACTCATCAAAGGCCACGACGTCCCAATAGCCGACCAGCCCGATCCGCCCATTGGAGTTGTTCACGAAGAGCTTGGGAACCGTAACTTCACCGCCGGAGATCAGCTGACCATGGGGTGAGAACTCGGAATAGATATGCGATTTGCCCGTACCCTTGGGACCAAGCTCGATGAGGTTGTAGTTCCGCTCGACGAAGGGGATCAGGCGCAGCAACTGCAAAAGCTTTGACCTGCGCCCGAACAATGACGGATCGAAGCCGATGCTCTGCATCAGCAGATCGATCCATTCCTCCGTGGTGAACTTGTCCCGTGTCTCGCGATAGCCATCATAATCGACGCGGGCGATCTGGATCGGTTTCAGCGTGTCGATGATCCAGGGGGAAATCCGATTGTCTTCCGAGAACTCGTACTGCACATCGGCGATGCACCAGATGCCCGTTACAAGCAGCTTCGGGTGCGCCTTGACCGTGGCGCTGTCGATCGCGACCCGCTTGATCCCGAGGTTTTCGAACACCGCCTCATAGGCATCGGTCTTTTCGTTCAGCGCCACGCTGACCTGATCGATGACCTTGTAGCGGCCGCGCTCCTTGATCGTCGACTGGACCAGCCCCGCTTCGGAACGATGGACGTAGTGCTTGCGCAGGATGTCCTTGACCGTCTCGATACCCGTCGCAATCGAGGCTTCGTCATCGGTCGCGCAATATTGGCCGAGCAGGTATTCGAGCACATAGGTGGGAACAATGGCGTTCCCCTTCACCGCCTTCACCAGGTCCTTGCGGACCACGAAACCGGCAAAATGCTCGTTGATCTTGTCATCAAGGGTCGACATCGGCACCTCAGAAATCGAAATCTGTGCTGATCCCGCGTTTCAGCAGCAGCGGCTGCGAAGCGTGATCTTCGAAATGGCTGGTCTTGCCGATGCGCGTACGCACCTTCAGGAAGACTGTCTGATTGTTATAGGCGTCCGCCGCCTTGGACAGCAGGAAGCTCCGCGATAGCTCGCGCTCACGCGGGTTTTCGGACGCGAAATCGAACTCCAGCTCGGCTTCGTCAGAGATGAGAGTCCCATCGTCGGCAAAGATAGCTGCATGCACCTGTCGGGGCTGCTGCTTCTCGGTAACTGGCTCAGCCTGATAGAAGGTGACCTGGATCTGGCCCGTGGTGATCTGGGCACGGGCTGGCGGAATGATCTGCACCGATACCTGCCCGACATCCTCCTTGCGCTGCTTGCCCACACGCAGAACCGGCAGGACGATCTCCTGCAGGCTCGCCCCGCCATGGACAAAGCGGCTGCCTGATCCCTTGACGCGCAGGCGGTTGATCGAGTTCGGGATCAGGATGTCCTGATCACCCTCCAGGCCAAGCTCGACAGCGGTAAACTTCTTCATGCCACCGGCGCTGCTGAGGCCGCGTCCGATCACATAGCGCCGGTTGCGTGTAACGATGTCGCCTTCCGGCTCGCTCAGCGCAAAACCGCTCTCTTCCAACGCCTTGTGCTGCCACAGGAAGCCGTGATCGGCCGTGATCAGGATGTTCGAGAAATTGGCCGAGGTCAGCTTGCGCACCAGCTTCACCAGATCCTCAATGGCGGTCTCTGCCGCTGCGGGGACATACTCCTCGGTGGCGAGCTTGTCACCGATCGCGTCGATCTGATTGTGGTAGAGATAGAGGATGTCATGATCCCGGAAGAGGTCTTTGCCCTCCGACGAGCCAAGGTTCATGAAATCCTTCGCCGCCAGAACCTTTACCCGGTCTCCAGCCCTGCCAGCAGCCAGCGCCTTTTCACGGGCGGCGGCACCCATGGTGCTTTCACCGTCCAGCAGCACCAGATCATTGTCATCGCGGATCGCCAGTTGCCGGTGCGGCAAGAGCGCCGCCATGCCGAGCTGGGTATAGCTGGGCAAGGCCCCGATCATCGGCTTTAGATCGGCATCAAACCGGTTGAGCTTGCGGATCTCGCGCAGCGCCTCTTCGGCCACCTCATAGCGCAACGCATCCGAGATAATGACGACGACCTTCTGGTCTTTACGCCTGAACTCTGCGGCCTGCTCGCGGTAGAAATCCACCTGCCGTGGGAAGCCCGGAATCGCCCAGTCCGTCAGGCGCGCAACCTGGTCCTGCCAGGCATCGTTCAGCTTCAGCACGAAATTCGTGGTGTAGCGGTTCTCAACCGCCTCATAGAGCGCGGATAGCAGCCCCGACTGCCCGCTTTTCTGCATGTGATAGATAAACTTGCGATAAAGCTGGTCCAGCCGGAACCAGCTTGCGGAATAGCGCTTCACGCCATCGGACAGGCTGGTCATCGTCAGATCAGCTTCGGCCAACGCCTGCTGGAACTCGGTCGCATAACCGATGGCCTGATAGACATCGGCGTAACGGCTATACCAATGGCTCTGGCGGCGATCGCGCACCCATTTCAGCACATCCGTCGCCGGCAGGCTCTGCTGGGCCAGCCCCTCAACGATGGCGACAACGATCCGCCGGTCCACTTCCTCGAAATGGTCATGCGGGATCAGGGCGCGGAAATCGCGCGAGGCCAGATCGTCCCTGATCTTCAACACATCCTGATAGTCGCCCGACAGCTTCTCGAACGCCTCCCCCCACCGGCGCGAGGCGCTCCAGCGGCGAAACATCAGTGCGGCATCGGTATTCAGGGGCGCAGTCTCCCCCATGGCCCGCGCCCAGGCGCTGGAAAACAGCGTGATGGCGAAATCCTGAAAATCTGGGGTATCCGGCGTATAGCCATAGCGCGCCGAAACCTCTTTCCAGAAGAATTCTGCCAGCCCAACCCGGTCGATAAGCCGAAGCGCATCATCATGGTCTTCCGCCAGTTCAGCCAGCAACGCCTCAATCACCGTATCGAGATCGCCATCCGCACCAGCGCAGACCGCAAGCATCTTGCGGCGGACATCGTTGGCGCTTTGCGACGGGCGCTCGCGCTCGATCGTGCGCAGGGCTTCCAGCCGCTTGCCGGAGCGGTAGAATTCGGCGTGATCGCGCACGGCGGCTTCGTATTTCGCCGGGATACCCAGATCCGCCACCCAGATCGCTGCCTGATCGGCGCGAAAAACGGCGCTGGCCAGTTGCACATCCAGCAGCCAGTTCTCAGGCATCGGCGGCTCGGGGCCGTCCTTGTAGAGCAGGAACCGCGCCTTCGGCTCCTGCCGCAGCATGCGGTATTTCAGGCCGAATTCGTTGTTAGTGATTTCCACCTTGGTCACGCCGGGCAGGTCCACCGCGTCGAACGCCGTGCGCAGATCGCGGGCGGCGTCATACCAAAAGACGATGCGATGGCCCTGATCCTCATAGAGCCGCATCAGGCCGGAGGTGATGCGGTCAGTCATCCGCAGCCTCCAGCCCCTTGATCGGCTTCAGCGCACCGGCGAACAGCGGATAGTTGCGCTTCACCCCGTCATCTAGATCGATGGCGATCTTCTGTTGCGCCATGGGGTAGACGACATCACGTTCCCATTCGGTCAGCTCGGCGAGCTGCTTGATGACCGTGCCGATATCCTTCTGTGCTTTGGTGCGGGCGCTTTGCGTGGCGCTCGGATCATCGGCCAGCTTTTCCAGCCGCGCGCGCTCGACTTCCAGCTTATGGATGAACTCGCGCACATATTGGTTCAGCACGACCGAGACGGTGTCGGTCCGGTAGCGGTGCATATAGATCAGCGCGTTGAAGCTGCCCTTGGGGCTGGAGAACATCCAATAGATCGGGCGCTTCTTATAGCGGCGGACGTGATAGTCGAAGAAATCCCTTGTGAACCAGCGGCGCAGATCCTTGCCGAGCGCCGCTTCAACGAAGGCAAGATTTTCACGGAACTTCGCCTCGCCAAAGGTGTCGCGCAGGAAGTCGCGGGCGCGGGTAACGATGTCATCGGCGAACCAGTCCGCATCCAGCACAGGGATGACATTGTCGCGGTCGGGCGCGAAGCTGGGCTCCGGCACGCGGGCCAAATACTCCTCTATCCCTTCGCCCTGATTGGCGAGGATCAGGCCCGGCGCGTCGAGACTGTAGCGCCCGAACATGCAGCCCACGGCATAATGAAGGAATTCGGCCGCCGTATCCTGCAACAGCCGCGCCTCGCGCTCCTCTGCCGAACCCTTCACGCCATAGCGATAGGCCGGGTTACAGGTGAGGGTGATTTCCTCGATCGGCACTTCGGCGGTGAGTTCGTCAGCAAGGCCATAGGCATCAATGAAGATTCGGTTGTTCTCTTCTTCCAGCCGCTTCATCTCATCCGTCATATTCCGCCACTGAGAGCGGAGGCTCGCATAGCTGGCCTCCAGCGTGTCGGCCCGATGATCGGGCGTGAGCAGCGGGAGCGTGGTGAAGTCCCAAGAGGTTTCGTAGGCGTCCCAATCGAGCTTGGCAAAGCCGATCAGTTCTCCAACGTTATTTTCAATTTTTTCAGATCCTGCGATCAGAGCCGGAAGCGCTAAAACATCCGCTACCTGAAAATTCATAGTGGGGTTAATCGCATTTAAAAGAAATGTCGAAACTTTAGTATTCAAGAAACCGGTCGCGAACTCATTGCTCTGGCCATCGGTCGAGAAAATTGTCGGAGACGCAGAATCGTACTCAATACTTGTATTCTTTATCCTGAAGCTAGGCAGCGCTGATGTAATTTTTGTCCAAGTCACCCCTTGCTTTCCGAGAAACGCCTTAGGCGGCAACCCGCCAAGGCTTTCATAGTGTTGTAATGCTGCTTGGGACCAGTCAGCGACACTTTCCTCGTTACCAAAAAAGCGACGGAAATCACCTCCTTTGGCAATCCTTTTCCACCGCGTTGAGGAAGCTGAAACTTCCCACCCAAACCGAATATATTTTTGGCCGTCATGCGTCTTCAGTCGCCCGCCCGACTTCCAGCCATCTGACATTTTTGCATGGTCGAATAGGTCGAATTTTCTGATCCAGTATGAAATCGGGTTACTTGGAATTTTTGCAAAATCGTCAGAACTCGCCACGGCGAGGCGCTCATTTTTCGGAGGAAATTCAAAAGGAACACCGTACTCATCCGTCTCATAGTACCGCACGCAGCAAAAGTTAGCATTTAACTGCCGATCTACAGAATTTTTCAGAATAAATGCTGACGTTCCAAAGTTTATCCCCATGCTCGTCCCACCTTTGCCAAGATATGGCATATGAACCAGCGAGATAATTGAGGCGTCGGAAAGCATTTTGGATCGCAGTCTTTCATATGAAGAGAGGAACATCCAACTCTCCATCGTCACCATTGAGGCGTAACCGGCTTTCAAGGTCATATGCCCCCCGCGCTCAATGAACGCCGAGAACATGTCAGACTTACTGTTAGCATAGTTAGCTTTGACCCAATCACCGAGGGGGCCGTTCATGCCTCCGGCCCCCATGTATGGCGGGTTAGCCACCACTACATGATATTTTGGCGACAGCGCCTCGGCCATGCGCAGCACAGCCACGACACGCTCCTGCACCTCTTTCAACAGCAGGTCAGATCCGAAATCCCGCGCTTCCACCACCCGAAGCGTCTCGGCCGGATCGCGCAGCTTCGGCACGATCAGCGAGCCGAAGTTCTTCGCCTGCTCGAACTGCCCCAGCGTCTCGCGCAATTCATCGGTGAAAAGATCCTTGCCCACCACGGCGGCCACGTCCTGCATCTCGGCAGGCGTGAAGCGCACATCCTGCATCACGACGATGTCGGGCTTCGCCTCCATCCGCAGGAACCGCCGCCGCCCCAGCCTTGCCGCCGCCTTCATAGACAGCGCGAAGGCCGCCAAGGCGCCCGCGCGGTCATCAATCTCGATGCCCGTCAAATTATGTTGCAGGATCAGGCCGGGGATCTCGGCCGCATCATGGCCTTCCTCGGCATAGATTTCATAGAGCAGGTCGAAGGCGTAGGTCAGCATGTGGCCCGAGCCGCAGGCCGGATCGCAGATGCGGATATCCTCCGGTCGGGTAATTTTGAGAAAATCCGTCTCCGGCTCTTCCGGCGCGATGTAATAATCCATCTTCGCCGCCAGCTTCGAATGCGGACGGTTCAGCAGCCACAGCCGCCCCAGCGAATTTTCCACCAGATAGCGGACGATCCAGTGCGGGGTGAACAGCTGCGTCGCGGCGGGGATGTTCTCCGCCGTGATCTTCTGGTTCTTCTTCAGCCCCGCAAAGACCTGATCCTTCTTTTCGCTGATATAGAACTGGTAAAGCCAGCCGATGATTTCGACATCCTGGCAGGCATCTTCCGTCATCACCTCGCGCAGGCGGGCAAGGATGCTGTCCGGCGATAGAAGATCGTCGGGCATCAGCAGTTCGGTATAATCCTCGGCCCGGTCGAGCATATCGGCACGCTCGAACATATAGGGCATCGCGCCGTGCCATTCGTTGCAGGCATGGATCAGCAGCAGCCGATAGGCTTCGGCCTGTCCATCATGGGCGGGGCGGGTACCGTTCAGATATTCGGCAATCTCGGGACGGGCGCGATCCGGCAGGTTGCCCGCCATCGCCTCGGCCAGAATCTCAGACCGGGTGGCGCCATCGGCAGGCGACACGACGCGCGGGTTGGTCAGGCCCGTCACATCCATGAAGCGCAACGCGGTGAAGCGGTTGAACCAGGTATAAGCGGCCTGCTCGATCACCTGGGCGCGGTTGCTGTTGGTTGCGGCTTCCAGCCTGGCAATCGCCTTGGGATGTTCGCGGCGGGCCGCTGCGCCCTCGGCCAGCACCATATCCAGCCGGGCGGTGACCTGATCGATCAGCAGGTTGCGCGCGCTTTGCGCAAATTTCTTGAGCGCGTTGGTATCCATCAGACAATCACTTTCTTGCCCGCGCCGATCTCGGACAGCAGGGTCTTTTTCATCTCATCAAGGTAGCGGGTCACATCGTCCTCATCTTCGAGATAGGTTTTCGCGAAGGGGACGGTGATCGACTGCGCCTTGATATATTGGGGCTTGGCCGGTGCTGGCGGCACATATGGCGCTGGCTGAGGTTCGGCCACGCCACCCGAAGGTGTGGGCTGAGGCGCGGGAACCGGTGCTGGTGCAGGCGTCAGCTCCGCAATGCGCGTCAGTGTGTCAGCCAGAAGGTTGGAACGCACCTCGGTCGCCAGATTGCGCAAGGCCGGGATCAGGCTCTGTGCGGCAAGGCCTGACTTCCGCGATACAAGCTCTTCGCGGATGCGCGCCTGCTGCTCGGGCGGCAGTGCGCCAAACTCCGAAGTCTGGGCGACTTTTCCGGCAACCTCGTCAATCGCCGTGACGACAGCGTTGCGCTCAGCCAGAACGGTTTGCTCGATATGCTCCTTCAGGGCGTAGAAATCCGTCTTCAGTTCCTGAATTGCGGTGCCCTTGAAGCACTGCGGATCCTCAAGCACCTGACGCAGTTTGTCGGCGGCGGCGCCTTCGGCGTAGCTAAGATTCTGATCCTGCGTGGTCAGGAAAGAACGCACTTCATCATAGATGGCTTTTTGCGGCCCGCGCATGAAGCTGCGGACCTTGTCGAAGACATCCTCTTTTGCATCAAGCAGCTGCTCTTCCTGCCCGGTAGGGCCGGTGATGAACCAGGTGGCAGATTGATCGCGCATCCCATCCAGCATGGTGCGCAAGGGATCGAGGGCGGTGGCAAAGGGATAGGCTGCAATGGCACGGCTCTCCTGCTCGACATCACCAAGCAGCTTGCGCAGTTGCGTCTGCCATTCCGCTCCCAAACTGCGGGCGTCATTTCCAGAGGCGGGCAGATCGAACAGCTCCTGAAACAGTTCGCGCGATTTGCGGATCTGTGCGGAAGTGAACTCGATTTGCGGGGAAAGCAGAATGTTGCCAAGGGCATGGCTGTTGCGCAGCCCCTGTATCAGCGCATCGCCCTCCAGGAGAGCGCTGTCGGCCCGCGCTTCAAGCTTGCCGCGTGCGACAAGGCTCGCGGTCAGGCAAAGGACGGCGATGGAGGGCCAACCATAGGGTTTGGCGCCGAACTTCTCGACAAGTGCCTTGACGGAGACTCGCGTCCCAAGACGCATCTGGGCCTGAGCGTGATTCAACACGTCCTGCTCGGCTTCGGTCAAACCGCTGCCTTCGCCGCCGAAAAGCCCGCCATCGATACGGCCGGCACGCCCAAGATCGGCTTCGGTGTAGGTGGCGCCGCGCAGCACAGGCAGGCTGGTATAGACCTTGTCGACCAGGACCTGGAAACCTTTGACCAGTCGTTCCTGCGGGTCTTCGCCTCCGATTTCCAGCTCAGCTCCACGCACGAACAGTCGGGCATCTGCGATCAGGCCACGCAGCCGCTGCACCAGTTCCTTTTCGCGCCGTGTATTCTGGTCACGCTTTTCCGCAATGATGCGATCACGACCGGGCTGAGCGTCACCGCTGGTGACCTGACGGGCGAATTTCACGGTCTGGAGCCAGAGGACGAGATCGCGCGTGAAGCGCACATCACGTCCCAGCAGGACAACCATCTCATCGCTTGCCATGCTATTCGAGCGAACCACATCCGGCGCGTCGGAATCGTCGCTGAAGGGCGAGACGATGTTCACCGAAAGCTCATGCTCCCGGTTCAGGCTGTGCCCGTCGAGCTTGCGGGTAAAAGCATAGTCCACACCCGTGCCGGCATGCTTGATCTTGCCGTGACGGAGGATCGCCCCAAACGCCAGTTCATCGAGCTGCCGCTCAATCTCTGCGGGATCGACGGCAATTGCCTTGATCTCGGCCTCGACGTCCTTTTCCTCGTTGGTGAGGAATTCATAGACCTCACCATTACGCTGGATCAGCGTCTGACGTTCCAGAAGCGACAAAGCCTCTTCGATATTACGGCGCTGCTCGGTCTGGTCCGCCTCGAACCGGGACAGCAGGAGGATCGATATGTTGCGGGCAGTCGGCTTGAATTCCTTGACATATTTGACAAGGAACAGGACTTTCAGAACCCGAACCGCGAAGTCATCGCCAAGGTTCTTCTCGGCCAGTTGGATCGACTGCTGAACCGAGGATTTGAGGGCAGTGCGAATCCCCTCGAACATCAAGTCGAAGGTCGCCAGCCCCCCGACCGGCGTATCCGCCAGCTTTTTGGCCACCTCCTGAAACACCCCCAACATGGAGCGTTCACCGACCGAGCTGTGCTTGCCCTCAAAGGCGTTGTGCTGCGAAAGGCCCATGATCGCGCGTTGGAACAGATCATATTGGTAATTCGGGAACGGGTAGCTCGCGACGAACTGCTCCTTTCCGGAAAAATTCCTGAACTTGAAGGAATTATCGCCGAAATCGAACAGAGTGCGCAGGTTGTTCTCCTCAGCATCGTAAAGATTGCCGAGGGTGATCTGACCGGCCTCGGTCTTGGCCAGAAGGCGGCGCTGAATGACTTCGGCCACATCCTGGGAGTTCAGCGGCATCCGGTTGGCGAAGCGTGCCTGAATTTTAGAGAAGTCATTCTCCTGCTGCGCCGTCAGATCCCCGATGACCGAACCCATGTCCTGCTGGGCGGTGACAACAATCCAGGCCTGCCCCTTGCACTTCGTGTTCAGGCTTTCGGCGATGGTTTGCAGGTTCGTCATGAGTTTGACGTTGTCGGCGATATACTGCCCGACCTCATCGACGAAGAAGTTCAGCCTGAACTTTGGTCCCTGCGCATCGATCCACGACTTCACCATGTTGGCGAAATCTTCGATCGAGACCTTGGTATCCTTGCGATACTGGCCAAGAATATCCTTGACCTCATCGCCCGTGACCTCCGCGAAGGCGGCGGCAATGTGCTTGCCTTCCATTAAAGCCTGTTCGCGCCCACGCTCCCAGGGCTTGCCGGAAGACTGCTCGAAAGCCGCCTTGAAGGCATCAAGCTTCCCCCGGCTATCCAGATCACGCTCGAACTGCGCGATATGCGGGAGTTTGCCGTAATAGCCGCACATCTCGTCAAAGACTTTCTGGAAGACGGCCAGAAGCGCATCGACATCCGTCTTCGAGATCACATCCGCCTTCTGGTCGATATTGAACAAGACCGACCGGGATGGAATCGACACTGCCTTGCGCAAGGCCCCCGCCAGCATTGGGTTGCCTGCGAGCTTTCGCTCAAAGATTTCGACGGCGCGCTGCCCCTCGACCTCGTCGTTCTCCAGAAGGAGGGCGAGCATCTTCAGCAGGTGAGATTTACCTGATCCGAAGAAGCCCGAAATCCAGACGCCGTTCGCGGTATCGTAATTGTTATAGGCGTCGAGGAATTGCTCCAGTCGGGCGCCGATCTCATTGGTGATGACATATTCATCGAGCTCGGTCAGGAGGCTGGCCTTGTCGTCAGCCTTGATCACCCCATCGATCGAACGGTCGACCGGCTTGGCAAAGATGTCACGTAGAAGAGTAGCCATCGGTCAGACCTCGTAATTCATGATATTGAACGCGCGGTAATATTTGTCGTCATGCAGCAAGCCGAACAGTTCCAGCGATGCTCCTGTCGCTAACGCGTGCGTGTATTTCCCCGGAAAGAACATGACCGTCGGGCGGTCTTTCGCGGTGCTTTGCAGATTGTTGAGTACGTTGTGCGACCGCAGGTAGGGGTAAACTTCGCCTACGCCTGACAGGAAAATCACGTCGTGCGGGACTTCTTCAATGCGCCGCGCAATCTCTGGAATGAGGTGCGCCTGCGGGTCCAGAACGCCCTGCAACAGCTCCTTGAGCTCCGCCTTTTCCGTTTCGGCTTCAACCTCAAGGATCTGCTCGAAGATTCCCCGGTCTTCGAGGATCCTGAGCGAAAGGTCGTAGAGATCGATATCGAGGACGCGCACACCAGCGTGGCTTAGCCGGGCGATCAGATCCTCGCGATCCTCGCCCAGGCTCAATCCGTCTTCTGCATCAAAAGCGCAGATGAAAAAGGGAACCTCGTTTCCCAGCCCTTGCTTTTGCAAGAACCGATCACTGGAAATTACCCTGAATAAGTGCTCGGCGCGGGCGCGCCGATCAGTTTTCGTACCCAATATTACCCCCCATTTCCGGGAAAGACCCGCAAGTCCGCCGGATTACTCTCCTCAATCAGCCGCTTCATGCGCCCCGACAACCAGATCGGCTGAATTCTGCCCTCGACACTTCTCAAGCCAGCTTCACGCAATATCCGAAACAGGACCTGACGCAATTTCGCACAGGTTGAGGCTGAAAGCTCAGCAAGGCCAGGATCACTCTCGGCTTTCTCCGCGAGAAAGCGGTCAAAAACCTCATGGCCCAGGTCGAGCCGCCATGATTGGTAGCGTTCGCTGATCACCTCGACTGCGAATTCGTATACAAAGCGATAGGTCCGGCAGACCGCCAGCCACACCATTGCCTGCTGTTCAGCGCGGTCAGCCTCTGCCGACAGGTACTGGCGCTCGGCATCCGAGAGATGGCCTATCCGGTCGTAAACTTCACGAAGCGTGCGAGTTTGCGAGGCCCGTTTGGGCAAGGACGACGCGCCCTGGGCCAGCAAGCGCTCACGAGCAGACGACCAGCTCTCACCGGATTGATAGCCTTGCGCAATCGCGAGGCTCTCATTGAGCATGAGCCCGCCCACACCAAAGGACATCCGGTATTTCGGTACGGCCGACATCATCGGGGCGCGACCCCGCTTGCCATGTCAGCGTCATCGAACTCATGCTGCGCACGCGCAAGGGCGGCGGCAACCTCCTGCTCGTCTGCTGCAACGATATGCTGGGTCCGGGGGTCTCGCAGCCTTGCCCCCTCAAGGAGCCCCAGCCGCTTGAGTACATAGAACAGCATGGCATAGCGAACTGTGAGTACAGCGCGCCCATCCACCATGTTGTAGTCCTTTGCAACCACCGCCTGCTGACCGGCCGACAGTTCGGGATGCGGCACAATGATGATGTCGAATGATTCTTGCCACAGCCTGTCCTGAGCCGCACCGGCACCCGGCTCACCGAACGCGCCGTATCCCAGGACGCGCGAAAGCAGGAAATCCTTGAACCGAGCCGTTTCATGGCACCAGGCCCGAACATGCCAGCGCAGACCATCAAAGCCAAAGGCATGGGGAGTGATCCGCCGCCATGCCGGATCGGGTCGATCGCGGTTCATGGATTGATAGTGAAGCTCGAGCGACCTTTCATCCCGAACTGCCGCCAGAACTGAACGCAGAACTTCGGTATCGATCTTGCGGCGCAAAGTAAGTGCGATATCCATGTCAGGCGGGGTCGAAAGCCAGTTCGAGCCTGGCTCGGCGAAACCTTCCGCCATCGAGCGCAGCCGCATGAGATAGGCATCCGGATCCGGATCAAGGAACACCGGTCGAAATTCCGGCCCGGCAACGTAGCGGCGCGCGCTTTTGTCATAGACCGCGTTCAGCGGCGCCCGCTCCTGATAATGGGTCAAATCCTTTGATGCCTGCGGAACCGAAACGCCAAACGTATCGATCAGGTCAGAGCGATTAACGCCCCCCTCCCAGAACAGGCGGAATTCGATGAACTCCAGCCGCCTCTCGACACCCCATTTCAGCATTGTTCGTCCCGTCGCGCTCACGAGGATATAAAATATATGGACAACCTTGCGATGCCCATATACTTTCTATTCTGACATGCATCCAGCTGTCAAGTCCGGGGGAGACCTGATGCGAATTCTGCACACTGCTGACTGGCACATCGGTCAAACGCTGAATGGCTGGTCGCGCGAGTATGAACATCAGGTCTTTTGTGACGCTTTGCGCGATGTGATTGTTACAGAGGGCGTCGACGCGCTCCTGATTGCCGGCGACGTGTTCGATGGCATCAATCCGTCAGGTGAAGCGCAGCGGTTGCTTTATGGCGCGATCGCCGGATTTTTGCGTGCAAATCCCCGGCTGCAAATCGTGATAACGGCAGGCAACCATGATCCGGCGCAGCGGCTTGAGGCGCCCGAGGCCGTCCTGAACGAGCTTGGCGTACATGTGCTCGGCACGTTGCGACGCGATGCTGCGGATGTAGATCTGCAGCGCCATCTTATTCCCCTATGTGACAACTCCGGAACGGTCCGCGCGCACGTGCTGGCTGTGCCCTTCCTGCGACAGGCTGACCTGCCGGGGCTGCAACTCGGGGCGACCGGTGGCGCCGAGTCCGCGGTTACCGCCGCGGTTCGAGCATTACATCTGGCGATGTCAGACGCCGCGGAGACGCAAGCTGGCGGACTACCAATCATTGCCATGGGGCATCTTACTTGTTCGGGTGGCGTCGAATCCGAAGGAGCAGAACGACGCATTCTCATCGGCGGCGAGCATGCGGTACCGTCTGACATCTTCCCGCCAGCCCTGTCGTATGTTGCCCTTGGCCATTTGCACCGGCCGCAATCGCTTGACGGCGGTAGGGTACGTTATTCCGGTTCACCCTTCCCAATGTCTGCCGCAGAAATCGGCTATGATCATGGTGTCACGCTGCTCGATCTCGACGATGGGTTCGCGCCCCGACACATCCCTCTGCCTCGGCCCGTCCCAATGCATCGCCTGCCAGCCACGGGCGTCGCGCCGCTGGCTGAAGTTGCCTCAGCCCTGAATGCTTTAGACCTTTCATCCGAGACGCCGCGCGACGCGCAACCGTTTATCTATCTGTCCCTCATTGCAGACAGGCCGGTAACTCAGATCGCAGCCGAGGCCGAAGCGCTGATCGAGGCACTTCCGGTTCGGCTTGCTGGTCTGTCGATTGCGCGGTCTGAGGCCGAAGGCACGCCCGAAACACCGCCAACGAACCTGGCAGACACCTCGCCGGAGGATTTATTCCTGATGGCGTTCAACCAATCCCACGGTGTCAACCCGGACACAGCGCATCTTGCCGCCTTCCGTGATGCCCTGTCCGAAATCTGAAGCTGAGTTCTGATCCCATGCGCATCCTCTCCATTTCGGGCCAGAACATCGCGAGCCTTGCCCAGCCGTTCGCTATCGACTTCACCGCAGCACCCTTGGCGGGCGCTGGTCTGTTCGTCATCACCGGCGAGACAGGGGCCGGCAAATCCTCGATCCTGGACGCCATGTGCCTGGCGCTTTATGGCGATGCCCCGCGCCTGGCCGGATCGGCGGGCGACGAAGTCCCCGATCCGTCCGGCAAGGCTATCAAGGCGCGCGATTCCCGCGCCATCTTGCGTCGGGGTGCCGCCCAGGGTTGGGCCGAGGTTCGTTTCACCGCTCGTGACGGGCAGGATTATGTTGTACGCTGGCAGGCGCGCCGCGCCCGCGACAAGGTCGACGGGCAATTACAGAACGTCTCGCGCTCACTGGCCCGGGTTTCTGACGGGCAGGTACTGGCCAGCCAGATCTCAATCGTCAGCGACCAAATCACCGCGCTGACCGGCTTTTCCTACGACGAGTTTCGCCGCACTGTCTTGCTCGCTCAAGGCGACTTCGATGCCTTTCTTCGCGCCGACATCAATGATCGCGCAGGCCTGTTGGAGAAAGTCACGGGCACCGGTCTCTACCGAGCGGTATCATCGCGCATCTATGAACGCACCGAGGCCGCCCGTCAGGCGCATGGGGTGCTGGTCCAGCGACGCGAGGGCCATCAGATCTTGAAGGATGAGGACCGTGCGGCACTGGAGGCCGAACGGCTTGTCATAACCGAAGCCAATCAGGCAGCAGGTGCTAAGGCCAGGACCCTCAAGGATGCCTTGGCACGCCATACCCGATATGCCGAAACGTCCCGGCAGGTCGGGCTCGCCGAAGCCGCGCTCGCTGAGGCCGTGACCAGCCAGGCCGATGCCGGTGTCGAGCGCGAGCAACTCGCCCGTATCGACCAGGCAACCCCGCTGCGCGCTCAATGGCAAACCCTGCGAGATGCTCGGGACCGAGTAAGAAATGCCGCAAGCTCCGTAGCGGCAACCACCGAATTGTCCAACGACACTGCCGCGAAAGCCAATGCGCTTAAGGAAGTGACCCGGCAGGCGGAGGCCGAACACACAGCCCGCGAGAATGAGTTCAAGATATTTGGCCCGATCTGGGATCAGGCCGCCGCGCTCGACAGCCGTATCACTTCCGCCACGACTGAGCTGGAAACCTCCCGCTCGCAAGCCAAGGCATTGGAACAAGAAGCCGAGCAGGCTCGAATTGCGCTTCAGGCCTTGCAACAAGAAGATTCCAAAGCCCGCGAAACTCTGCAGGCGACTGAAGCGGAACTCGCCGAACGTTCCTCTGATTGTGCATTGGCCGATAACTGGTTGCAAATCCGCCAGCATATTGTGGCGCATGACGAAGCACGGTCCGCCCTGACACGGGCAAGGAGCGATAGCGACACCCACCAGGCTGAGATCGAGCGATTGTCCGTCGCGCTGGCCGAACTCGCCACCCGGACCGCGAACGACACGGCAGAAGAAGTCAGGCTGACCAGCGAATTCGGCAGGCTGACACAGAGCCTCAGCACCCTCGAGGCTGCTCATCCGCTGGCAAGAGGAAGTGAACTTCAGACGCTTGCCACTGCCCTTGCAGATATGCGCCGCGCCGAGCAGGAGCACGGTTCTGCTCGATCGGATTTTGCGGCGGCAGAAAAAGCCGCCGAAACTGCACAAGAGGCCCTTGCCACTGCCAAAGCCAAAGCAAGCGCTGCTGCCGAGGCCATGACAGCCGCGAGCGCGCAGGTCACGGCCCTAATCGCTCCTACCGAACGCGCTGACATGGCGGCGTCAGACGCCGCGCGAGAACTGCGCTTGCGGCTGGAGCCGGGAGAACCATGCCCGGTTTGCGGATCCCCCGAACATCCAACACATGCCGATAGCGCACTGGCCGATCTGGCCGCAGGGCTACGCGCCGATTTGGCTGCGGCACGCGCAGCCGTCGAGAATGCGCGCAATGAACAGGCTGCGGCGCTGCGCGCTCAGGATCGTGCACAGGGAGAGTTGGAACACGCCGCAAAGAATGCACAAACAGCCGAAGCGACGATCTCCTTCGCTCTGGCTCATTGGCAGGATGCATATAGCCGGGCCTTGGCCGTACCTAATTGTCCCGCCCTGCCCGAGGAACCCGGCGAAGACCGCTCGAACCTCGTCGCCTTGCTGGAGACGACCGAAACCGCCCGGCAAGCCGAAGCTGCAGCTCAAGTGGAACTTTCCGGACTGCGGAGCGCACTGGCCAGTACGACCAGCCAGCGCGAAAGTCTGCGCAAGGTAATTGCCGGTCATACCTCCGCACGCGAAACTTGGAACAGCGAACTTGCCAATGCCACCAGCCTTCAAATGCTGGATCTGCGTGCAGCCGAAACCGCTGAAGCAGAGAGTCTTCGTCATGCAACGGCACTTTCTCTGATTCTGGAGCAGCTGGAAGAAAACCTTGCCATTCCCGGTCTGTCGGGTCGGTTGGAAAGCCGGGTCGCGGAAGTCACCCAGTTACGCAAGGTTCGTGATAGCAACTCGGCCACACTTGTCGCGTTGGCGCCCCAGATTGCAAAGGCGGAAAGCCGGTCTGAAAACGCCGCAAAACAGTTTGGCGGAGCGAATGAAGCTGTCACGGCTCGCTTGAATACGCTGCAAACTCTCCAGGCCGAACGTGCACCTCTTTTAGGCGGCGAAGTCACTGCCACGCACCGTACCCGTCACAACGAAGCACGCAAAGGTGCCGCTGCCGCACTGGATGCGGCCCGCAATGCTCTGGCGGAAGCTACGACTGCCTGGGCCGCTGCTCGCGCCAAGGCCGAGGCCGCTGCTACTGAAATGACGGGCGCAAATCAGGCGCAGGAAATCGCCCAGTCGGCGCTTACCGAGGCATTGACCAGCACGGATCTGGTTCAGGATGATCTGGACACGCTTTTTGCTCTCCCTGCAACGGAGGTCGCCGCACTGCGTCAACGGCTTCGTGCGCTCGACGATTTAGTCACTTCAGTTCGCGCCGCTTTGAACTCCCGGCGCAAAGATCACGCCGAAGCTGAAGCTGCTGGCCTGCCCGAAGATCCGCCATCGGCCCTGACAGAGGCACTTTCGGTGCTGGATGCAGCCAACCAGACGCGCGCAGAAAGGATCGGCGCAATCGACGGGGAACTCCAACGCGATATTGCAGCGCGGACCGCACTTGCCGGGCTGGAGGCGGAAATTGCGCAAGCTCGCTCCGAACTGGATATCTGGGAGGCTGTAAACCACGCAGCGGGTTCTCGCAGTGGGGACAAATTTGCCAGGGTCGCGCAATCCATCACGCTGGACGTGCTGGTCGATCACGCCAACCATCATCTCTCGGACCTCAACCCCCGTTACCGGCTACGCCGCGCAGCGGATCTCGCGCTGCAGGTCGAAGATTGTGACATGGGCGGTGAAGCCCGTGCTACGCGCAGTCTTTCGGGCGGAGAGCGATTTCTGGTGTCGCTCGCCCTTGCGCTCGCCCTTTCGCGAATGGGCGGCAAAGGAGGCCTTGCGGCGACACTGTTCATCGATGAGGGCTTCGGGTCGCTCGATGCCGGCAGTCTGGATCTCGCTATTGATGCGCTGGAAAGGCTGCAATCACAGGGCCGTCAGGTTGGCGTCATCAGCCATGTCGATGCGATGAAGGAGCGCATCCCAACCCGCATTGCCGTGCACAAACAAGGGGGCGGAAAAAGTGCCGTCGAGGTCGGTCAGGGTTGATATGAGCGACTGCGCAGTGTTTTTGACACAGGACATTCCATATAGACTGGAGGCTAATGCTGAGCTGCACCTTCCGGCTCCGCATCCCCTATTTCGGTCCCGCTGGCGTTGCCATCAAGCGCGCTAAACTTAACAGCCGGCGACATGCTGGATTGTCGTTCTGTGCTGACCAGACCATGCTAAACGGCAGTATCTCATCCGCAAGTTCCCGATAGGCTATCCCACGAAACTGCGCGCCTGTCGTCGCTTCGCTGGTCAGGGTCAGGCCTTGGCCGACCGCAACCAGCGATAGGATATTGTCTCTCCCGACCTGTTGGGTCTGAATCTCCACCTTGCGGCCGACATCCGCGAGTCGTGCGACAAGATATTCGTGAATCTCCAGACCCGGCGCGCCGTCACTCACGATGAATCGTTCCGAGGCCAGATCGGCCCAGCCGAGGTCGGGCTTGTTTGCCAGAGGATGATCGTCGGGTAACACCAGAAAGACTTTCTCGCACCACAGGTGCTCGGCTTCACAACCATCCCAGGCCGGCATTCCCGTTATGAATGCGACATCGAGGTTGAGGTTGCGAACCGCAGCGACGTGTTCAGGCGGACTGCCATCAATGATGTCGATTTTCACATTCGGGTGGCGCTGCGCGTATGTCCGCAGCAGGTCGAAGAGAAAGCCGGATGCGAGGGACGAGAAAATCCCTATCTTGATCAGCCCTTGTTCCGCCCGGCCGACCGCTGCCACCTTGGTCACCCCGATATCGATCTGGCGAAGCGCATGGCGGGCGTTGCGCAGGAATTCCTGTCCTGCAACGGTCAACCTTACCCCGCCAGAATATCGCACGAAAAGTGACGCTCCCAGTTCATCTTCAAGATCACGGATTCGCCGGCTGATGGAAGACTCCTGGATGGCAAGCGCCGCAGCGGCCTTGCGGAAGCTTCCATAATCGGCGGCGGCAATGAAGTATCGCAGCTGGTGCAACCGGACGGCCGACCTGCTGCCCTTCCCGGAAACCATGTTCGAGAGGGCATCATCAGGAGATGGCTGATCGTTCCGGATCACAGGCATAGCGCTTCACCCTGAGCCGTATCCGGCTCTTGGCGAATACGCCGCCGCAATCCGTGCAAGAGACGGCCTGCGCGCTTTACCTTCGATGGACGCGCCACGATGCTTGAACCTGCGCGCGCTCATCGCCTCTCCGCACAATCTCAAACTAAACGGCGTTCAGTTACACAAATGCTGCTTCTTGACATCCGTCCCGTCAACGAAAAAAGTGAATGGCGTTTAGTTTCGACGATCAGTTGCGACGGGACATCCATGGCTCGCCCCCGGAAAGAGCACGAACTTGATATTGCTCGTCGTGCGGTTGATGAAACCATCCGGCTGCTAGCGGAACGCGGCGACCTCGACGTGCCGCTGACTGCGGTTGCGCAGGCCATAGGCTGCACCGCGCCGGCGCTTTATGGCCACTTTCACGACAAAAGCGCCTTGCTCTGCGCCGTTCGAAATGAGGGGTTCAATCGGCTCTACAGGGAAAAACTGGCCGTCTTCGAGCAGAGACGCGGTGACCCGTTCGGCTATTTGCGTGACGGCAGCTACGCTTATGTCCGCTTTGCCCTGGAAAACCCCACGCTATACCGGCTGATGTTCACGCCGCCGCCGAAACTCGGGATCAGCCATGATCCATGGTCAGGCGAAGCTGGACGCCAGGTCTTGGACCTGTTGCTGACGGGACTTCGCTGTTCTCAGAGCAAAGGCTTTTTGCCTGGCATGGATCTCAGCCGCTACAGCTTCATGTTCTGGTCAACGGTTCACGGCGCGGTGAGCCTCATGCTGCAGAACCGGGACATGGATCAGTCCGCCAAATGGGACACGGCACGAGAAGCCATCAATACACTCATGGAGATGATTGCGGCTACGCGGCGTTAGGAAGGGCACCTCATGAGCGAGATCGCCGGGCGCTGGCGAAACCCCGATCCGTAGCAATAAACCGCTCCAGCATCGGCACGATCAGCCTGACGGGGTCGGTGGCAGGCTGGCCGGTTTCTCGCGCTAGCACCTCGGCATAGGCGGCGAGATCGCGGTGGAGCGGCCCCGGCAGTTCCACGGTCACCTTCACGGGCTTGTCTTCGATGAGCGGGCCAAGTTTCAGCTTTACCATGGTCAGTTCCTGTAAGGTTCGAGCACAAGATCGCGGGTGACAATGACTCTGACCGGATAGCCCGGCCGGATGGTGAGCGTCGGTGCGACTTGCAACTGGCGCTGGACGATCTGCTGCCCGGCCTGGTTGATGGTGTCCTGCGCGCCGTCGCGGATGGCGCGGATCAGGCGGTCCTCGTCGTCGGTCGCGAGTTCCGTGCCGATGCCAAGCAGCGTGGATAGCCCCGCCGCCTTCATCAGATCCCACCAGTGGTAATCGACGCCGTCCTCAAGCCCGGCATAACCGGATGCATCCGCACCGGGCTGGCGCTCCAGCACGATCGAGTGCCCATTGGGAAGGATCAGGCGATTCCAGACGAGCAACACGCGGCGCTGGCCGAACTGCACACCCGCATCGTACTGGCCAATGATCCTTGTTCCCTGCGGGATCAGGAGCAGCGATCCGGTGGGGCTGTCATAGACGTTTTCCGTGACCTGCGCGGTGATCTGCCCCGGGAGATCGGAGCGGATGCCGGTAATCATTGCCGCCGGGATCACGGCTCCTGCCTGAAGAATGTAGGGCGATGCGGGCGCCATGACGCGGTCCATGGCAACTGTCTGGCGATCTACCGGACCATTCAGGAAGGCCGCATGCCGGTCATGCATTGCGGGCTGACCGCCCGGATCGAGACCTGAAAAGCCCGGCATTGTGGAACCGGATGTCGCCCCCGTTCTCGGCCCGGACTGAAAGAAGACCGTACTGAGACGCGCTGCTTCCTCTTCGGCGAGGCGGCGCTCTTCAGCAGGGTCGCGAGCAGGCGTCGTCATGGCGGGTGGCGTGACGGGCTGCCCCCTGTTCTGGGCATCAAGGATCGGGCCACCGAGATCGCCCGGTAACGCCGGTCCGAGGACCGGGCCGGTATAGTCGCGTGGCAGTCCGGACAGCCCGTCTGCTGTGGGACGGTTTTCGGTTGAATAGAGTTCTTCACCGCCACCGCTGAGATCGCGGGTCTGGAGTGCATAGATCAGCGCCCCACCGATCCCTAGCAACGCGACGGCTGCGACACCGGCGAGCATCTTGCGCGACAGGCGGGTAACACGTGGTGCTTCGGCGCGCAGCCGCATCGGCGCGGCATTCGTGGTGGTGGTCTCCTCGGTCATGATGGCGACTCCACGGAATTTGCGGCCTGGGCCGCCTGCCTTTGTTCGATGCGAACAATCCTGACAGTCTGTTGACGATCACCGCTGCCCAGGCGTAGCTCGGCCGCGCCGAACAGGCGGTCCACGATCAGGATGTTCTGATAAATGCGAGAATTGACGATCTGCGGCTCGCCATCGGAACCGATCACGAAGATCGGCGGCATCTCGCCCTGGACGATGCCGCGCGGGAAGACGACATAGATCCGGCGACCATCGTCGAAGACGGAGATTGGCCGCCACGGCGGGCTATCCCCGGTAAGCCCGTAACGGTAGTTGCGCGCGGCCTCGGCCGGGATGATCGGTGCTGCGGGAACGGTTTGACGCTGACCGGCGGGCTGAGCCGGATAGGCCCAGGCAACGGACGGCATGTATAGGGCTTCGCGGGCGCGCAGTTCGATCATGTAGGTGCGCCGGTCAGTGGTGACGACGAGATTGGTCGAGATGTCCGGGCGCGTTGGCTTCACAAGGATATGGACGCGGCGGGTTGTACCGGACCCGCTCTCGGTATCCCCGATGATCCAGCGGGCGGTGTCACCCGCCGCGATTGGCCCGGCACCGGTCAGGCTCTCGCCCGGTTCCAGCGCGATGTTGGTGATCTGCCCCGGCGCGGCATAGACCTGATAAAGTGCGCCTTCCGACCAGGGGTAGATCTGGATGGCGTTATAGTAGCCTTCGCGGCGCGGTTCGACGCGAGCGGCGGCATTTGCGTTCTCGACGCGGCCTGCCGGCGTGCCTGCTGCGGTTCCTCCGCGCGCGACCGTCCAGGCCGGCGGCATGTGCAATGGCCGGGGCCGATCTTCGGTGGCGACAGCCTGCACGGTCGGCAGCGCCGGAACATCGGCATCGTAGCTGAATTGCGGCGTGCGGTTGGTGGCGCAGCCCGCCAGCATGGTGGCCGAGAGCAGCAAAGCCGCGAAAGCGGGTTTACGGAAAGCCGGGAAACCGGAATTGCGGGGAAACGTGCGGGTCATTGGCTCATCTCCCGCGACCATGAGATTGCATTGACGTAGATGCCGAGCGGATTGGCGCGCAGACGCTCGGCATCGCGCGGCGTCTGGATCACGATGGTCAGGATCGCGGTCCAGCGCTCGGTCGTCGAAAGCTGCCCGTTCTCGTAATGGCGTTCAGTCCAGGCGACGCGGAAACTGTCGTTCGATGCCCGGATGACGCTGGAGACTTCGACCGCTACAGCCACGCGGCCAACCTTCGTGAACGGGTCGTTGGCGCGGGCATAGTCATTGAGTGCGGCGGCGCCCCGGTCCGTGGTGAACTCATAGGCGCGCAGCCAGTTCTGCCGCACGATGATGGCATCGGCAGGGATCGAACGCGTCTGCTCGATGAAGCGGCCCAGATGAAAAGCAATCTGCGGATCGGTCGGGCGATAGTCAGCCGTTGCAGCGGCAACGGTCTGCGCCTGGCCGAGATTATCAACCTGCACCACCCAGGGCACGACGGTCCCACGTGCCGATTGCCAGACAAGCGCGGAAGCGAAGCCTGCAGAGAGGATCAACGAACCGAAGGCCATGTAGCGCCAGTTCTTCGCCTGCACGCGCGCCGAGCCGATGCGCTCATCCCAGACCTGCGCGGCCTTCTGGTAAGGTGTCTCGGGTTCGGGCGATTTGCCATAATGGGTTGATGGACGTCTGAAGATGTTCATGAGCGGTCGCTTTCGGACATGTTGACGGAAGAGCCGCCGCCGTGGCTGTCGCCGGAGCGGACGGCATGGGCGGCCATCGTGGTGCCGTGATTGAGAGCCTGACGGCGGTGCATCTGCTGCGCCCATGCAGGCGGGCCGCCCGACGGAGCGACAGGCGCTGCGGATGCGGCGGCACTCGTACCGCCAATGGTTCCCTGCGAGGACGATCCTCCGGTGACGCCGAAGCCCGTACGCGCTCCATCGGAAAAGCTGGACTTGACGCCTTCCGATGCCTTCGAGGCAGCACGTTTAAGGGGCGATGCGGCGGCGGAGCCTGCCGCACGGGCGACACCGCCCAGACCGGAGGCGACACCGGCAGCGCCGGACTGGCCAAGCGAACCGACACTGTAGGCGGCGCTCGCCGCACCTGCGGCGGCGGCGCCCCCGCGAACGGCAGCCGCTCCACCAGAAAGTGCAGCCGCTCCTCCCTTCGCCGCCATGCCTGCGGCAGCGCCGCCGGCAAGCATCATGCCGCCAGCGGCAAGACCGGTGCCAACGGCGGCCCCTGCGCCAAGCTGCGGACCGCCAGAGACGAGGCCGGAAGCAATGCCGGGACCGAAAATGCCGAGGCCGAGAAGGGAAAGCGCAGCCAGCACGATCGCCATGGCGTCGTCGATGGTCGGCGTCGCCCCGCCAAAACCAGCCGTGAACTGCGAAAACAGCGTCGAGCCGATACCGATGATGACAGCGAGAACAAGCACCTTGATGCCAGAGGAGACAACGTTGCCAAGCACGCGTTCTGCCATGAATGCGGTTTTGCCGAAGAGACCGAAGGGAATGAGGACGAAACCGGCCAGCGTGGTCAGCTTGAACTCGATCAGGGTGACGAAGAGCTGCACGGCGAGGATGAAGAAGGCCAGCAGCACCAACACCCAGGCAAACATCAGGCAGGCGATCTGGATGAAGTTCTCGAAAAATGACCAGTAGCCCATCATGTCCGAGATGGATTCGAGCAGTGGACGACCGGCATCGAGGCCGGTCTGCGCCACCTGGCCGGGCCTCAGAAGATCGGCGGCAGAAAAACTGGTACCCGATCCCTTCAGGCCAAGACCGGCGAAGCTGTCGAAGATGATCTGGGCGAGATTGTTCCAGTTGCCAATCAGGTAGGCAAAGACACCAACGAACAGCGTCTTCTTGACCAGCCGGGCGATGATGTCGTCATCACCGCCCCAGGACCAAAAGAGCGCTGCGAGCGTAACATCGATAACGATCAGGGTGGTGGCGATAAAGGCAACCTCGCCACCGAGCAGACCGAAACCGCTGTCGATATAGCTGGTGAAGACACCGAGGAAATTGTCGATGACGCCGGTGCCGCCCATGGCTCATTGTTCCCCGTTCTGAAGCGGGACGGCGGGCACCGGCGTCCGGCCGAGGAACCGGTCACGGCTCTCGGCCCAAGTGGCAAGGCAGCCGGTATCATTCACGGCAGCCTCACCAAGCTGCTGGCAGCGGCGCAGACTCTGGCGGAGCGGGTCGGCCGAAGGTTGAAGCACAGGGGCCGGCCGGGATTGCGCGGGTTCGTCCTCGCGGGTCATTTCGATCACCGTGGCGGTAATCGCGATGGCGACGAATATGATTGCCCCCAACCGGGCCAGCAGCTTGCCGTCCACGCCGCGCCCCTCCCGTCCGGTCAGTTGTTGCCGTTGCCAAACATCCGGGCGTTGCCGGGCTGGTAGCCCGATCCCGGTGTCAGAAAGCGTTCACGCTGGATGCGCCCCTGTTCGGCGGCGGTGGCGCGCTCTGCTTCGATCAGGGCTTCCGAGCGACCATTGGCTGACATCAATGCAATCAGGTCGGAAAGCTGCTGTGACTGGAGCGCGAGAAGCTGATTGCCAGCTTGAGTGGCCTGCAACGCGCCTGTCGCGTTCTGGCTCTGGCCGACCAGGGCGGACATCTCGGCTCGGTTGGTGTCGATATTGCCGACGACACCGGCCTGCACGCGCATGGCGTCCTGCAAGCCGCCAACTGTATTCTGCCAGCGAGAGCGGGCATCGGCGACGAGCTGGGCATCGGTAGCCGACAGCGAAACATTGCCATATTTTTGCTGAAACGCCTGGTCGATGTTCTGGACGTCGAAAGCGATATTCTGCGCCTGGCTCAGAAGCTGCTGCGTGCGCTGCACGTTCTGCTGCAAGGTCTGGAGCGAGCTATACGGCAGGCTCGCCAGATTGCGGGCCTGATTGATGAGCATGGTCGCCTCATTCTGGAGGCTCTGAATCTGGTTGTTGATCTGCTCCAGCGTGCGCGCGGCGGTGAGGACATTTTCGGCGTAATTGGAGGGATCGAAGACGATACGGCCGAAGCCGAATTGCGCATGGGCCGGGCTCACCAGCATCGGCGAAAGTGCGACGGGCATGGCGAGCGCGACAGCCAGTGCAGACGTGCCGACGAGGCGGCAAACGGGAATACGGATCATGGCAGGGTCTCCTCTTCATAGGGGCGGTCTGGCAGGAAATGCTCTGGCGCGGCCGGAACTGCGGGTTCGGTCGGCTCAGTGAGATTGGGAAGGTCCGGGATCAGCTCGATGGCCCAATCGACGCCGCGATGGCGTAGCCAGGCAGTAAGGAACCCGTCGCGCCCATGCTCAGCGACGAGTTCGGCGATGCGGGTCTGATCGGATTTGGCAGATGCAGCGCAGAGCGCGAGACCGACCTCGCTCAAACCCAGATCGAATAGCCGATTGCCGCGCCGCGACTGGCAGTAGTAATCCCGCTTGGGCGTGGCCCGCGCGAGAATTTCGATCTGCCGGTCATTAAGGCCGAAACGCCGATAAATGGCAGTGATCTGCGGCTCGATGGCCCGTTCGTTCGGTAACAAAAGCCGTGTCGGGCAGCTTTCGATGATGGCGGGCGCGATGTTGCTGCCATCGATGTCGCTGAGTGACTGCGTGGCGAAGATGACTGAAGCGTTCTTCTTCCTGAGCGTTTTTAGCCATTCGCGGAGCTGACTGGCGAAGCCTTCGTCATCCAACGCCAGCCAGCCTTCATCGATGATGAGCAGCGTTGGGCGTCCGTCGAGCCGGTCGCCGATGCGATGAAACAGATAGGCCAGCACCGCAGGGGCAGCCCCCGTACCCACAAGTCCCTCGATTTCGAAAGCTTGCACGTCGGCATGACCGAGATGCTCGGCTTCGGCGTCGAGCAACCGGCCATAGGCCCCACCAACACAGTAAGGGCGTAACGCCTGTTTGAGGTCGTTGGATTGCAGCAGAACCGCAAGGCCGGTGATCGTGCGCTCCCCGATCGGCGCAGAGGCCAGGGAGTTCAGTGCCGTCCAGATATGCTCCTTAACGTCGGGCGTGAGCGTGATGCCCTCACGCATGAGGATTGCGCCGATCCAATCGGCTGCCCAGGCACGCTCATAGGTGTCGTCGATGCGCGCCAGCGGTTGGAGGGAAACGGACGCCTCATCGCCCTCCGTCAAGCCGCCGCCAAGGTCATGCCAGTCGCCGCGCATGGCGAGCGATGCAGCTCGGATGCTGCCGCCGAAATCGAAGGCGAAGATCTGGGAGCGTTCGTAGCGGCGGAACTGCAACGCCATCAGCGCCAGCAGCACGGACTTGCCCGCACCGGTCGGGCCGACGACAAGGGTATGGCCGACATCGCCGATATGAAGTGAAAGCCGGAACGGCGTCGAGCCCTCGGTCTTGCCGTATAGCAAGGGGGGCGCTCCAAGATGTTCGTTCCGTTCCGGCCCCGCCCACACGGCCGAAAGCGGGATCATGTGAGCAAGGTTGAGCGTCGAGACCGGCGGCTGCCGGACGTTTGCATAGGCGTGTCCAGGCAAGGAACCGAGCCATGCATCGACCGCATTGACGGTTTCTGGCATCGCCGTGAAATCACGGCCCTGGATAATCTTTTCGACCAGCCGCAGCTTCTCGTCGGCAATACGCGGATCGGCATCCCAGACGGTAACGGTGGCTGTGACATAGGCCATGCCCGCCACATCTGCCCCGAGTTCCTGCAGGGCCATGTCGGCATCGAGCGCCTTGTTCGATGCATCGGTGTCGACCAGCGCGGATTGCTCGTTGGTCATCACCTCTTTCAGGATTGCTGCGATGCTCTTGCGCTTGGCGAACCACTGCCGCCTGATCCTGGTCAGCAGCTTCGTGGCGTCCGTCTTGTCCATCAGAATTGCGCGGGTGGACCAGCGATAGGGAAAGGCCAGCCGGTTCATCTCGTCCAGCAGACCGGGCGTCGTCGCGGTCGGGAAACCTGTAATTGTCAGGATACGCAGATGCTGGTCGCCAAGGCGCGGCTCCAGCCCGCCGGTCAGTGCCTGGTCGGCCAGCAGAGCGTCGAGATGCATCGGCACTTCGGGCACGCGCACGCCGTGGCGGTTGGTAGAAATTGTCGAGTGGAGATAGGTCAGCGTCGCGGCGTCATCGATCCAGTGGCATTCGGGCATAAAGCCGTCGAGTAGCGCCAGCACACGATCGGTGCGATCGATGAAACCGCGCATCAGCTCCCATGGGTTGATGCCGGATTGCTCGCGGCCCTCATAGAGCCAGGTCTCTGCGCGAGCGGCATCCTCGGCAGGCGGCAGCCAGAGGAACGTCAGGAAATAGCCGGACACAAAATGGGTGCCTGCTTCCTCGAAACCTGCCCTGCGCTCGGCATCGACCAGGGCGGACGCAGCATCAGGAAACCTGCTGTCGGGATAGGTCGCAGCCTCGGAGCGCTGCGCCTCCACGAAGATCGACCATCCTGAACCGAGACGGCGCACGGCATTGTTGATGCGCCCGGCGACAGCGACCAGTTCAGCGGCAACAGCGGAATCGAGATCCGGCCCGCGAAACTTCGCCGTTCTCTGAAAACTGCCGTCCTTGTTTAGCACCACGCCCGTGCCAACCAGCGCGGCCCAGGGCAGGAAATCTGCGAGGCGGGTGGTGGTACCGCGATATTCGGCGAGGTTCATCATGACCGCGCCCTCACACCGACAGATGACCGGGGATGCGAAGATGTCTGCGCCCGACCTCGACGAAGAGCGGATCGCGTTTTGCTGCCCAGACCGCGAGGAAATGACCGACGGCCCAGATCGCAAGGCCAACCAGCCAGAGACGAAGGCCGAGGCCCACGGCGCCGGCCAGCGTCCCGTTCATGATCGCGATGGAGCGCGGTGCGCCGCCGAGCAGGATATGTTCGGTCAGCGCCCGATGGACGGAGACGGAAAATCCCGGCACCGCGTCGAGTTGCTCAAGCCCGCCCGCCATCAGATGAGCGCCCCGCCACCGAAGGAGAAGAACGACAGGAAGAACGAGCTTGCAGCGAACGCGATGGAAAGCCCGAAGACGATCTGGATCAGGCGGCGGAAGCCCCCCGAGGTGTCGCCGAACGCAAGCGCCAAGCCGGTGGCGATAATCACGATCACTGCGATGATCTTGGCGACCGGCCCCTCGATCGACTGGAGGATTGACTGAAGCGGGGCTTCCCAGGGCATGGACGAACCGGAGGCATGGGCCGCGGGCGCCAGCATCAGGCTGATGGAAACTGTGGCGGCGGAGGTCGCCATGATGCGGCAACCGCGCGTAATCGTGCGGATCATGAAGAATTTCCTTTCGAGATGGTTGCGGGGGCGATGGCGTAGTCACCGTCTGACCCAAGCCCTTCCACACGAGCGAGTTCGACCAGCCGGCGGGACGATCCGCGTCCGGCAAGAACGGCGACAAGGTCGATGGTTTCGGCGATCAGCGCGCGCGGGACCGTGATGACGGCTTCCTGGATAAGTTGTTCGAGGCGGCGCAGCGCGCCGATACCGGAACCGGCATGGATAGTGCCAATGCCGCCCGGGTGCCCTGTTCCCCATGCTTTGAGCAGGTCGAGCGCTTCCGAGCCGCGCACCTCGCCAACCGGGATGCGGTCGGGGCGTAGGCGTAGCGACGACCGAACCAGATCGGAAAGTGTGGCCACGCCGTCCTTTGTCCGCATAGCTACAAGGTTTGGCGCGGCGCATTGTAGTTCGCGCGTATCCTCAATGATGACGACCCGATCCGAAGTCTTCGCCACTTCGGCCAGCAACGCGTTCGTGAGTGTCGTCTTCCCAGTTGAGGTGCCGCCGGCGACGAGGATGTTGGCCCGCGTGGCGACATTCAGGCGGAGAACCTCGGCCTGAAAGCTGGTCATGATCCCGGTGGTCACATAGTCTTCGAGGGTGAAGACGGCGGCAGCGGGCTTGCGGATGGCAAAGGTCGGCGCTGCAACGACGGGCGGCAGGAGACCCTCGAAACGCTCGCCGGTCTCAGGCAGTTCGGCTGAGACGCGCGGGCTTCGGGCATGAACTTCAAAGCCAACATGATGGGCGACCAGACGGACAATCCGCTCGCCATCGGCGGCTGATAGTCTCTCCCCCGTATCGGCCAGACCTTCGGAGAGCCGGTCCACCCAGATGCGGCCATCCGGGTTCAGCATCACCTCGACTACGCCGGGATCTTCCAGAAACCGGGCAATCGATGTCCCGAGCGCGGTGCGCAGCATCCGCGCGCCACGGGCAATGGTTTCCGGCTTCTGATGCGATGCGGTCATGGCGGCCCCGTTCATGACGGGGCGCGCGAAAGACGGACCCCGGCTCGGGGTCGATTAAAAGAACCCGATTTAGGGCCGTTTCAACAGATGTTTACGCGCGTGCGGGCATCGGCGGCAGGGGGCGGTAAATCGGATGGCTATGTCTTCAATGGGGGTGGTTAGCGGTCGGGCAGCTTTCGGATTGGTTGGTGATGAATCTGCGGTCGGGTGTCTCAAAAGCCTTCACCATACCGCCGACTTTTGCGACAGAAATTTCCCTTAAATTTCAGGGGCGGGACTTTTTCCGCGAAACTTAGGATTCATGTAGCACCTAAGCTGCGGCCTTTTCATCAGGCAACATCCTCTCGCACTCAGTTATCACATATTCCGGGATGCTCTCAAACTTATGGGGGTTGAGCTGCATCACATACTCATTCTCGATGTGATATGACTCGTTGATGAATTTACGGATCACGTCATCATCATGCTTGATGTCGAAGATCCGGAAGAGTTGGATTTTCTCGTAGCCTACATCCGTGGCGAGGAACTTAGCGCGAATGGCGTTGGTGTCGGTGACCTCAGCTACCAGTGCGTCGTAGTCAAAATTGGGAAGGAAGGCTGCGCGGATATTGGCCTGCGTCTGCTCTTTTTCTTCTCCCGTCATCTCGCGGCTGCCGTCTACCGTTTGAACAGTTGGCACTGCACGGCCTTTGAACAGGCTTGCGAGAAGGTTGTACTCCAACCCTTTGTCATCGCGCAGCTCATACTCGCGGCGTAGGTATATCGTCTGGAGTATCGGGTCTTGCAATGTGTCGATGTTCGCGCGGCAAACCTTAGCAAAGGTCTGAATGTCATCACGCGTGATTTGTACCTCTTTGACCACTCCGCCGCGCGATGAGAGAAACGCTGCTGACGGTTTAGCTCCTTGGAAGAGGTCCTTGGTGCTCTTAATGACATCGATGGCAGGCTCGATGTCGTGAGTGAGCATGAGCGTCGTTCGACCTTTAAGGCTGGCCTTTCCACGAAACAGCTCGTGCAATATGGCAAATTTTTTGTTTTTGTCGAAGGATGAGATCGGGTCGTCCAGGACGACAAGATCCGGGTTCTCACTCATGACCTGATACATAAAGAGGACGAGCGAAAATGCGTTCTTTTCGCCGTAACTCAGGTGTTTCGCGGCAGCCTCAAGGTGACCCGTCAGGTCCCGATGTACCAGCTTCATTTTATAGGACTGGTCTTCGGGGACAATTTCTACGGCGTATTTATAACCAGCCGATTTCAGAAATGCGTTGATGCTGGTCTGGTTCTCCTCGATAGTTTTCTTAATGCGAACATTGTGGATTTTGACCTTACCAGTCAGGTCACCGACACTCAGCAGCAGCTCCTCGAGCTGCTTGTTGACCGGATCTGTAATTTTCCGCGTATCCGGCGAGTCGAGTTTGTCCATAAGGGCCAAGTCGATCTTCAACGGCGCAATTTTCTCATTGAGCTTATCAACGTCTCGCAATGAGAAAAATGAAATGGTGCGTAATCCTTCGAGCTGATCGATCATGCCATCGATCTCAGCTTTTAGACTGGTTAGGAAGCTAAGCTCGGCGGCATTCAGCTCGATTTTGGTTTTCGTGACCTTCTCAAGATTCTCGCGGCACTTTTCGCTAAAATACTTGCCCAGCCTTTCAATGACAGCTTTCAGGGTGTTGAGATGATTGACGGAGGCGGCGTCGTACTCCTTCCCAACTGCTCGCGCGGTATCCTTCTGCCCCTCTGCCACTAGCGGCGTAGAACAGTAGGGACAGGCATCTCCTAACTCGAGGAAGTCGTTCCCCTTAATTTGCCAACCGATCCACTTGGACGGCTCCTTGCTCTTGATAAAGGTTTCAAACGGCTTCAAAGCTTCCGGTATATTCTCAACCTTATTACCTGTGCCAAATGCCTTGTGGATTTTGCTGGACTTTGGAATGCTGCCCGGCTTGGATTTTCCGAACGCGTCGCGCAATTCCTTAAAATCGCTGATGGTTTGCTCAATCTCAGCATTGTTGGTCAGGGTCTTTTTAACGCCGGATAGAAGTTTCTCGATCTCTTCCATCGCTGTAACGTAGTCTGGGGTCTTAATGAAAATGTCGAAGCTGTTTTTGACAACTTCGTCCTTCTGAAAGACGAATTGCTGAACGTAGTCGTCGTCGAACACGAGCGCCGAGCTCAATTCATCGATGCCCTCAACCAGCGGAGCCGGCGCTTCCGGCTTGCCGCGGTTCTTGAACGGAACGAGATCCGCAAGTGTGCCGTCGCCGCGGATCTGGCTGACAATGGCTTTCGCAATAGTGCTTTTGCCGAGGCCGTTGGGGCCGTATTTTATGTTAAGCGTGCCTTTTTCTAAGGCCACTTCAGCGCGGTCAACGCTATTGCAGTTGCTGATAACGATCTGAATCACTGTCACATTCTCCCCCTCTGCCCCCAGCGTCTACACCGTCATCAATGGCAGTACGCTGGCTCTCCCTCATAATCCACCAAGTTTATCAGGCTCCCCTGCGAACTTGGCAACATACTTCATATTTTGCCCCGAAATTGCCGATTAAAGCAGACAATTCTTCACCTTACTTCAGCGGCAGATATGATCGCAAACAACGATCACCTTCAATGTCCGCTTTCAGCGTTGTTGCTTCTAGCCATCAGCGACAGAGATGGTCGAGAGCAGACGCTGTTTTAGTCGCCTTCTTCGAGGTGCAGTCCGTGCGGTATCTCCCGCGAGACTTCCTTCAGAAACCTGTCGCCGGTGGCGAGGCGCTTGCCCAGCGTCTGCATGAACCCTACGAAGCGCTCATTGCCCTTGACGCGAGCCGACTGTTTCGCGCTGTCTGGCAGCGGCGGCGTCATGGTGAGCCAGAATTGTACGAACAGCGAAAGCGTCTCGCCGAGGATAGCGACATCTTCGTCGAGCATGTCGAACTGGCGACCAAGTTTATCCATACGTCGCGACATGGCGGCTTCCAGCCGTTCGGACGTATCTCCGGACAGGAAGGATGCAACCGCCGCCTCGATCACTGCTGATTTGGAAACGTTGCGGCGCAGCGCCAGGGCTTCGACCTGCTTCAGCAGATCAGGGGAGAAGTAGACATTCATGCGGGTGCGCGTCGCCATGCCTGTCTGCCTTCTCAAAGATCGATGCCGTCGTTGGGATTGAGGGACGCTTGCCGCGCCACCATGCGCATCCGCTGGCGCATGGCGCGGGCCTTGGCTGCATCGACGTCCGGCTCATCATCGAGAATGTCGAACTCCTGCGATGGCGGCGGTGGTGGGGGAAGGATTTCCTCATGCTCGGGAAGCTCCGGCTCACGGCGGATACCGGCATTGTCCGGATCGCCATCGGACGTGGTCGCCTCAGGCCCGTGATCGGCCGTTGCTCCAACAACGCGGCTCGTCCAGTCATCTGACGCCGTCATGACGGCCTTCATCGACTGCTTTTCCAGATCCGGCGGTGGCAGCACCCGCTCTTGGAACCGTACATCGGCATAGTAGCGGGCCTTGGCGGCACGGATCGGCGCTACACCCGCCACCATGACGATTTCGTCGGTGGGCGGAAGTTGCATAATCTCACCGGGCGTCAGAAGCGGCCGCGCCGTTTCCTGTCGCGAGACCATGAGATGCCCGAGCCAAGGCGCCAGACGATGACCGGCATAGTTGGTGGAATCGCGCATCTCGGTCGCCGTGCCAAGCGCATCGCTAATTCGCTTGGCGGTGCGCTCATCGTTGGCGGCAAAGGCAACACGCACATGGCAGTTGTCGAGAATGGCGTTGTTCTGCCCGTAGGCCCTCTCGATCTGATTGAGCGACTGGGCAATCAGGAACGCTTTCAGGCCGTAACCGGCCATGAAGGCCAGTGCCGATTCAAAGAAATCCAGCCGCCCGAGCGCGGGAAACTCGTCCAGCATCAACAGGAGGCGATGCCGTTTGCCGGAGTTTTCCAGTTCCTCGGTCAGCCGCCGCCCAACCTGGTTGAGGATCAGACGGATCAGCGGCTTGGTGCGATTGATGTCCGAGGGCGGTACGACGAGATATAGGCTGACAGGTGTTTTCGCACCGACCAAATCGGCGATGCGCCAATCGCAGCGAGCCGTCACACGGGCCACGACCGGATCACGGTAGAGACCGAGAAAGGACATGGCAGTCGACAGCACGCCGGATCGTTCGTTCTCGCTCTTATTAAGCAGCTCGCGCGCCGATGAGGCGATAACCGGATGCACCCCGGCTTCCCCCAGATGCAGCGTATCCATCATGGCGCGCAAGGTCGCCTCGACCGGGCGGCGCGGATCGGACAGAAAGCTCGCCACCCCCGCCAGCGTCTTGTCCTTCTCGGCATAGAGGACATGCAGAATCGCGCCGACCAGCAGCGAATGGCTGGTCTTTTCCCAATGGTTGCGCTTGTCGAGGCTGCCTTCGGGGTCGACCAGTATATCCGCGATATTCTGCACATCTCGGACCTCCCATTGTCCCTGACGGACCTCCAGCAGCGGATTGTAAGCAGCCGAATGCACATTGGTCGGATCAAACAGCAGGACGCGGCCATGATGAGACCGGAAGCCGGCCGTCAGATTCCAGTTCTCGCCCTTGATGTCATGGACGATGCAGCTTCCCGGCCAGGTCAGCAGCGTCGGCACGACAAGGCCGACACCCTTGCCCGATCGGGTGGGCGCGAAACATAGGACATGCTCAGGACCGTCGTGTCGCAGATAGTCCTTGCTGTGCTGTCCCAGGACCACGCCGTCAGGCCCAAGCAACCCCGCGGCATGGATTTCCCTGTCCTCCGCCCATCGCGCTGATCCGTAGGTGGCGACGTTACGCGCTTCTCTTGCCCGGATGATCGACATGAAGAAGGCGGCGGCAATGGCGATCGCCGCCCCGGATGTGGCGATAATCGCCCCCTCGGTAAAAATTCCGGGGGCATAGGCATCGTAGGAAAACCACCACCAGAAGAACGCCGGTGGGAAATAGACCGGCCATCCCGCGACATCGAACCAGGGATTACCGAGCTGGGGCTGGAAGCCGAGGCGGAAGGCGACCCATTGCGTCGATGCCCAGACCATCACCAGGACGATGGTGAACACGACAATGATCTGGCCCCAGAGTATCCGGCCTCCACGCATACAAGCTCCAATCGTCAAGTGTCGGAGCCGATCAGAGAATAGGCACTTTTGCGAGTGGCAACAGGAAAAGCCGGACCGCAGGGCTGCCGGATACCGTCGGCGGCACATCGGACAGGTTCGCTCAAGAGCAGTCCCAATTCCCGATACCGCCAGAACAATCACGCGGCACCAGAGCAGTGAGGGCTCAGATCCCCAATCCTCGCTGCCGCCCCAACTGCCAGGATACTGATCCGCCCTGTACGAGGCCCGTCACCTCATGACCAAGCTGGCGGTCGATAACAGGCCGCCATGGAACAAGCGTGAACTCATGGCTTTTTTCGACGACGGCAAACTTGCCGCTCGAGAGCTGCACGGTTCCGGTAAATTTGCCGCTGACGGTCTCCCCGGCCTTCGCGGACCGAAACGGGAGCCCCTTGCTCCCGGTCATTTCTGTACCAACACGCGTCACCTCCCGTTCGCGCAGATTGGCGAGCAGATTACGCCGGTAGAGGACACGGCCATTGTGCTGCCGTGTTGCGTCGCCCTGTGCGATATGATGTTCACGGCGCTGATCCATCGCCTCGCGCACCTGCTGCCCGAAGCCCGCCGGGGTAAGATCCGAAGTGTCCGGTGTGATCAATCGCCGGTCCAGCCAGGTCGCGCCATCGGCGCCGATCTGCTTTTCCAGATCGAGGGTCGAAACGACACGGACACTGGCCTGGCGGTTGCGCCCGGCGTCATAGGCAGCGGCGCGGCTCTCAAAATCTTCAGGAATGAGCCACTGGTCGGCATTGATCCGTTCAGTGATCCCGCCGCGGCGTAGCGCCTCCAGCCGACGGACATGGGCATCGATATAGCCCTCATAATCACCACCCGGCACACGCCCCTCGAACTTCGCCTGTTCGAGGTGGCGGCTCGGGCGATAAATGCCATTCTCCGAGATCGCAGCGATGGTGCGATCAGAGGGACGTTGCGCTGTATCGGCGGGACCGACTTCCACGATGCTGCCGATCCGGGCAACTTCAACGCGGGCCGGATCAATGCCGGGAAGATGGTGTGTTCGCCCGTCGATGCCGTCCACCACGAGCGTCAGGTTCTCGCCCATCTCGTCGGTGAGATATTTGTCCACGACGCGGCCGGTGATGGGTGCCGCGGGTGCGGCATCGTGAAGCTGGAAGGTCATCGGATCACGTTCCTGCCCATCGGCCTTCAGCGCCTTGTGCATGTTGCGGATGATGTCACCGCGCTCACCGAGTTCACGCAGCGCCGGTTCCATCTTCGCGCCAAGCTCCCAGACGCCGGGTGCATGTTCCGTAGCCAGCCCCATCTTTTCCAGCTTGGCGAGACGGCGCAGGCGAAGTGTGCGGTTGAACTGGCGGCGTGCATCTGCCGGTTCGTGGCGCAGATCGAGGAACCTTTCGTCGGCTTCCTCGGTCATGGCGCGGTCGATGCGCGTGAAGCGGTCCTGATCGATTTCGGCAGACAGCTTGCGGCTCTGCTCGATCTCGGTGGCGGGTCCAAGTTCCAGCGTGGTCAGTTCGCTCGCCCGCTCACGAATTCCATTGGCGAGATAATCGCCATTGATGACCAGGTTCTCGCCCAGATCGTCCTTGCCCCGAACGATGACATGGACATGGGGATGGCCGGTATTGTGGTGATTGACCGCCACCCAATCGAGCTTCGTGCCAAGATCGCCCTCAATGCGGCTCATCAGATCGCGGGTGTGCTCGGTGAGATCGGAAAGATCGGCGGCATCTTCCGGCGAGACGATGAAGCGGAACTGGTGGCGATCATCCTTGCCGCGATCAAGGAAGGCATCTCCATCGGCACGATCGTCGGTGGCGGAATAAAGCTGACCACGCTCGCCATCACGCGATGTTCCGTCGCGCTGGATGTAGCGCAGATGGGCAGCACCTTTGCCATTCTTCCCCGCGCTCTGAACGTATCGGGTTTTGACGACGACGCGAC